>Ga0134125_10007982_pt1 | contig 11933 bp, 10 predicted proteins | sample KB31751_FD_96464 | JGI IMG/M metagenome (GOLD analysis project Ga0134125, IMG submission 96464) | Terrestrial soil microbial communities with excess Nitrogen fertilizer from Kellogg Biological Station, Michigan, USA - KB3-175-1 | ecosystem: Environmental > Terrestrial > Soil > Unclassified ... | reverse complement strand
TTTCGCGATCTGTGGCCTATTGTCCCACACAACGCCCATTCATACAAACTACGCTTCAGCTTTCAGCTTAGTTTCCCGGCGACCCGACAATTCGGGGACGATTTATCTCATTCGGTCGCGTGCGGTCCGGGTGCATGGTTTGCACGATTTCGCGGACGGGGGCCGAACGCCTCCAGATTAAACGGCACAAACCCTAGCAGGTGCTGCTTCGACTCCGTCTTGAATTGAAAGTTCCCGTGCTCGGGATCCATAAAGCCGGGGTCGGCGATTTGTGAATGCGCGTCCTCTCCTTCGGTCTGCCACTGCTGCCAGGTGCGCCCGGCCAGCTTCCAATCCTCGCCGCCCATGTGCCAATAGGTGTTGTAGTCGAAAAAGGCGTTGAGCTTTGACCAGTTTCCCGACAGTAGATTGCCGTGGTCCCAATAGACGATGTTGTGCTCGAAGGAGAAGCTTCGGTGGTCTTCGACCCGTGTGCGCTGGATCTGGGCATCCCAGCCAAAGGCGAGGATGTTGTTGCGGAAGATGTTGTCCTTTCCGTAATGCTGGTGAAACCCGCCGTGGGTGGTGCGGTAGACGAGATTGTTCTCGGCGACAATGCCGGTGGAACCCTCGTCAAAGTAGATGCCCCATCCGCCGTAACGTAGGCCGGCAATGTCGTGGAAGCAGTTGTTGTGGATGACGGTTCCCGCCTGGTTCCCGAGGGTGTAGATGCCGCCCATGTCGCTGAGGATCGGCTCGACGCCGGGTGCAGGCGTGCCGATGTGGTAGACGTGGTTGAACTCGACAGTGTTGTGCTGGGCCAGCGAGTCGCCGTAGCCCCACGTCCAGCCGATCGAGATGGCGGTATACCAGAGGCCGGAGATTTCGTTGTGTGAGATCAAGTTGCCGGGCGTCTGGCCGAGCCAGATGCCGATGGCGCTGGGGAAGATCTTGCCGCAGTCGGTGATTGTGCAGTCGGAAATCTCGTTATCGCGGGCCAATTCCGCCTCGGCATGACGGATTCGCGTCTCGCCCAGTTTGATGCCGCCCGCGCCCAGATCGGTGATCGTGCAGTAGCTGATCTTGTTGTGCTGACATCCGGAGGCGAGTTCGATGCCGTAATTCCCGCAGTGGGCGATGGTGCAATCCTCGAACGCGCAGTCGCGCGCGCCCACCGCCCAGACCGCCCCGGGAACGCCGACCGCCGCCTGGCTGAAGCCCGAGCCGTGATTAGGCGCCCCCTCAACATTCTGTCGAGGCAGGTCCCATTCGCTGTTGGCGAAGGTGATCCCACGGAAGATCACGTGCTCGACGAATTGGTTGCGTGAAGGGTCGCCCTGGAGCCGCATCACCTGCTCGTGCCAGGGAATGACGATCTCGGAGCCGAGCATTCCCTCGCCCTTTTCAGGAATGTAGTAGAGCGTCCCGGTTTTGCGATCAAAGCACCACTCCCCGGAATGGTCGAGCAACTCCAGGGCACCCTGGACGAAGTAGCGATCGTCGACCGAGAGCTTGAGGAGCGTGGGCCGGGTGAAGTTGACCAGGTGATGCTCCTCATCCACGGAGGCGATCGGCAGGTGCGAGTCGGTCCACAGGCTCATCACAATCACGTCGGCGTCTTGCAGGTCCGGCCAGTTCTTCAGATCCCCGGCGTGAAACTCGAATTTCGTCTGCCCCTGCTGCACGGGCGTGTGCTCGTCGACGCCGGGCGTGCCGGCGACTTGAAAATACCCCTCATTCGGAGCGCGGGCCATGAGCCGCCGATGCCCGTTGAACCAGAGCTCAGAGAATGCCTGCTCCGCGTCGTGAAGCGCCGGCACGCGGGCGGCGAAAACGTCGCGGCCGTTCAGCGTCGTCTTGCCCCAATCCCGGACGGGTCGCCCGGCGCTGAGCACCGGCTTCTCGCCGGGAAACGCGCTAACCGTAACCGCGAATTCAGCCGTACCGGAGTCGGCGGGAGTGAGGATCAGTGGTTGCCGCAGCCAGTACGTTCCGCCGCGGAGAACGATGTTGATGGGGCGGGTGAGATGCCCATTCTCGTCGCGCGCCAATGTCCGCGCCACGTCACAGGCATGCCGGAGTGTCGCAAACGGCCCGTCCCGCCTGGCGCGATTGTTGGCGATCGTGCCGGTGTACAGGTCATTGCCCTCCGGTGAGACGTAAATCGTCAGCGGCGCGGGGGCGGCAAACACCGCGGCGTTCGCCAAAGCCAGCACGAGCAACCCGAGGCTACCGGCCGCGGAATTGCGGACACTAGAGCAGAGCGTCACCATCTTCGTCCTCCTACCGCTTGACGATTTCAGCCGGGATTTGGATGTGAAGCGTGGTCTCCGGCACCCCCACATTCGCTCCCGGAAGTTGCAACTCCAGGTCCTGGGCCGACGCCGGCGGAACCTCGAACAGCAGCACGTCCGCCTTCCCTTTTCCTCCCGGTTCCAGATCAACGCTCGAGCCTGTTGCGCGTCCGACCGGGATCAATGGGGACACATCCACCAGCTTCAGCGGGTCCCCGCCGCTGTCGGCCATGGATGGGCCTCCCTCGCCGCCGCGGGAAACGCCCCACGGGCGGTATTTGATCCGTTGGTGTCGGGACGTATCGCGAAGCGCGAAGGTGATCTGAAGGCAACGGCGGTCATCCGTTTTGAGCGAGGCCCATTGACCGTTGTAGACGGTCGGCCGCACGACTTTGGCGGAGGTGACCCGCACCTCCACATAGCCGGCCCGTGCCAGTGGCACGACCGCAGCGGTAGCCATGGCAGGCCGGATCAAACGCGCGCCCCCCGTTTTTCGAAGATCGATTCGGGGTGCGATGCCGCACGCCATCGCCAGGGACAGGCCGATCCCGACAATTCCCAGCACGGCCCCAGCCAGCGGAAGCCCCGTCGAATTCTTTCGAGGCGAAGCAACCAGCATCCCGGCCAGCGCCAGTAGAATCCCGGCGGAGGCTGCGGGTATGGCAAACCGTGCGAGCTGCGGATATCCGCAAAGCCCCAGCGCCCCCAGCGCAGCCAGCAACGAGAAGGTCCCCGCAACAGGTGCCAACCAATGCGACGAAGAGCGGCGCGGCGCAGGTGGCGCGGAAACCGCGTCTCTCAGCGGCTCCGGAAGCGGCGCCGGCTCAGTCAGCATCAGCGGCTCGGCCGAAACGGACAAATCTCGAAGAAGATCCGTCACCTGCTCCGAAGACCCGGGCGGCGGCACATCAGCCGAGTCGTCCGCCGCCAGCAATTCTTCCAACCCCCGCCCATCGTCCTGCGGTTGCTCGGCCGCGGACTGCTCCTGAAATTCGTGGCCCGCCTCAAGGTGCAGCGACTCATCCGGCTCATCGATCATGGACGCCAGCCCCGTCATCGACAGGCCAAGGTCCTCCGAACGAGTGTTGTCCGCCTCCCAGTCTTCAGGCGAGAACTCGGTCGTGCTGAACGGATCCCGTATGGTTGTGGGCTCCGGTGGTTCCGGCGGCGTCTGACCCACCGCCGCCATCACTTCCGGCCGGATGTCGAATGAATAGGTCGGATCGCCGGAGGGCTGCGGTGGCGCGTTCGCCTCCGGATCGAGCGGCTCCTGCCCTACCGGCTGCACTTGCTCCAGCGGCACCACCGGCACATCGATCTCTTCAGGAACGGGAATGGCCCGCGCGCACCGCGGGCATCGCACCAGATGCCCGATGTAGCTCTCCGGCACGCCAATCTTCTGCCCGCAACCGCAGCGAAACTTCACCATCTCTGAGTCTTCCTATGGCGCTCGACACCACCACAGAGAGCACAGAGGACACAGAGGGCACAGAGAAAATGCAAGCGAATGGACCTTGCCTTTCTCTCCGTGCCCTCTGTGCTCTCTGTGTTTTGCATTTACTTCATTCGCTCCCGCATCGCCTCCACAACTCGGTCATGCACATCCTGGAGCGGCCCCGTCAGCTTGAGCCCCGCGGCTCGCGCGTGCCCGCCGCCGCCGAATTGCTCGGCGAATCTTGCCACGTCCACCTGCCCCTTGCTCCGCAAGCTCACCCGGATCGGTCCCGGCTCGGTCGGCTCCACAAACAGCAGCGACACCTGCACCGTCCGGATCTGCAGCGGCACATTGATCAGGTTCTCGGTATCGCTGACCTTCGCTCCGGTCTGCTCGAAATCGCCCTTCGCCACGCGCATGACTGCGAGCCGCCCGTCCATCAGCAATTCGAGCGATTGCTGGGCGCGCGTCTGAAGCGTCACCCGCTCGGCCCGCTCGTTCTGGTAGAGGTGCTGGTACATCGAATCGGTATCGACGCCGTGCTCGATGAGCCTCGCGGCCAGACGGAGCGTGTACGGCCGCGTGTTGGAGAATTGGAACCAACCCGTGTCGCTGGCGACGGCCAGGAACAGCGCCGCCGCGATGGGTTTGTCGAAGTCGATGCCCCATGTATCGAGCAACTCGGCGGCGATCTCCCCCGCCGCCGCCGCTTCCGTCACCACCAACTTCACGTCCGCCCAGTTCTCCTGCGTCAGATGATGATCGACGACCAGCTTCGGCACGCCCCAGTCCTGCACGCGCTCCTGCAAACCCGGAAGCTGCGACCACGTGCCGGTGTCCATCACCAGCAGCGCATCGAATCGAGCGAGCGAGAGCGCCGCCGGCCAACCCTTCTCCGCGTCGTGATGCGTGATCTGGTTCTCATCGAATACGAACGCATACTTCTGCGGCAGACGGCTCAGCAGCAACGCCTCGGCGTCGATCCCCATCTTTCGCAGTCCCAGAATCGTGGCCGCGACAGTGCCCAGCGCATCCCCATCGGGCCGCACGTGCGTCGTCACCAGCACCCGCTTGCAGCGGCTCAGTACGTCAATCACCTGGCGGTAAACGTCAATCACGGGTGGGAATCATAGCCGGTGAACTGAGATTTCAGAACCCATCGGCCAGCACGGGCGAAACGCCCGTGCCACATGAGGCCGTTCCCAGCAAGAATCGCCGCATTCCAGGCGTCACAACAGCGACCGCAGAACTTGGAGGTTCACCGCATCCCACGAGCGCCCCTGCGGGTCCTTCCCCTTCTCGGTTTCGAGGATCTTCGGGATTTTGGCGAACGCCTCATCCCGCACGAACGGCCTGAACCCCTCCAGCCCGATCTTCCCCATCCCAATGTGCTCGTGCCGATCCACCCGGCTCCCCAAATCCTTCTTCGAATCGTTCAAATGCAGCACCTTCACGCGCGACAGCCCCACCGTCTTTTGAATCTGCTTGCGAAACGCGGCGTACTTCTGGCCCCGATAGTCATACCCCGCCGCAAACAAGTGGGCCGTGTCCAGACACACGCCGAGCCTCTCCGGCGCCTTCACCTGGTCGATGATCTCCGCCAGATGCTCCAGTTTGTATCCCAACGAACTCCCCTGCCCGGCGGTGATCTCCAGGCACGTCAGCACGCCATCCGCCGGCACGATGGAGTTGACTTCGTCCAGCGCCTCCGCCACGCGCCCGAGCCCCGCCTCCTCCCCTTCCCCCATGTGCGCCCCCGGATGCGTGACCAGGTACGGCACCTTGAGCAGCACGCACCGCGTCAGCTCCTCGACAAACAGATCGATGCTCTTTCTCCGCAACGCGGGGTCGGGCGAGGCCAGGTTGATCAGATACGAATCGTGGCTCACAGTGCGTTTGAACTTCAGCCGCTTGCAATGCGACTGCCACTCCGAGATCGCCTCCTGAGTCAATGGCGAGCACCGCCACTGCTGCTGGTTCTTGGTGAAGATCTGAACCGTTTCGCAGCCGAGGTTCTCGGCTTCGAGGAGGGCATTGTGCAGGCCGCCGCAGATGGAGAGATGGGAACCGAACACAAAAAAAACTCCTCAATACCTGCTTCGATTCTGCAGCGGTTTTCGTGATCATTCGCCGTCGACAGTTACTCCGCGAAGGCGCAACTGTCGGGAAATGCGGTCAACGAACTCGCCATTATCTCGATGATCGATGAAATACTGCCCTTTCCGAAGTGCATTGTACGCAGCGGGCAATGCGAACAGCGGTCCATCCCAATTCTTGATACTTCCCTCCAGAAAGTAACTCCACTTAGATTCCCCTGCTTGCCTGTCGTCGTAAATCGATGGGAATGCGTGAAACCATCGCGATAGGCGACGATTGAGCTTCTGCAACTCGGGAAATGACGTGGCAAGAGGTGTGCCGGTGAAGGTCACCTCCCCAGCCGTCCAAAGGCAGGATCGCACCAACTTCGGCTTGACGATCCAGACCAGCGGACTACGGGCTTGGTCAATGCCGCCCTCAGCAGAACTCGTGAGTGGCCCCAGGTTATGGAAATGAAGGATCACCGCATCGGGACGATCGACATACGTGGCTTTCGATCCGGCGTTTTTGAACCAATCGAGAACAAGGGCCAAGTCTGCGTCGGTGGCAAGGAATCGGTGGTTGGTTGCCATGATCGATGTCGCTCGGCCTTTACAGATCGTCGGGTTTGGCAAAGAACTCGCCTTGGCCGGAGATCACGCCGGACAAGTTCACCAGGACGTCCTCAACAATTCGAAGGCTTTCCAGCCTTTCCCCCGAATGCGGCCAAGTGTCTCCAGCGATTTCAATCATCGTGCGTTCCCGCGCGATTGCGGCAAGTGCCAACTCGCGTGTCCGCGCGTCACAACAGCCGCGTAATTTGATGGCTGCAAAGGCCCCAGCGATCATCGCTTCGTTGGTGATATCAAGAGCAATTTGCTCGTTTTCCATCAGCCATCGAATGCCGTTTCCATTTTGAATCTCGGGATCGACGGCCGAGATTCCCCACTTATCGAGCAACCAGGTAACCATCTCATGGGCCGGGGCCTCCGGGTGTCGTTTGTCCCATTTCCTGAATTCCGCGAGAAGGTCGGATCCGGTGTCGTTTCCGTGTGGCGCATTGTCGTCGATTTCCGACCAAAAGAACGGATCATTCAAAATGGTTCGAGCTTTCGGGTGGTAATCGTCCCAGTGGATACCGAGGCGTTCCCATGGGCCCATGGCCGCACGCCGGGCCTTCTTTTCCTCATCAAGCTTTCGGTCCAAGGAACGCACCTCCTCGTCGGTACTTGGCAACTGAGCCAAAAGCCCGGCAACATCTTTCTTAAGCCGGCCGAGATCGAAATCGTCGGATTTCTTCAGCCGTGCTCCGATGAGATCCAAAGCGCCCGCAACTTCAACCGCAGCGGCTCGAACGAAATCGACGGACAGCCACCCGTGCCGTTCCAGAAACGTGGCATCGCCGACCCGCGTTTCGTACTTGATGTCGATCTCACCCCGCTTCCGGCGGAACTTCACCTGAGGAAGAGATGGGAGCACATTCAGATGAAACTCTTTGTATCTCTCGGGAAGGCGAACCTCACCGCCGCGGAAACACGCAGTTATAGTAATTTCGCGAATCGCCCCGCCGTAGTCTCCCAAACCGCTGGTGAGGTACTCGCCTATCAGGGAGAACGTGCTGTTTGCACCGTACGACTGCGCGCTCTCTGTCATCACGTAAAAGATCAATGGGCTCTCCGGTTAATTCCCTAGTGTAGAAATTCACCAGCGGCAACCACAACGCCAGAGCCGCCGAGGATCACCCGATTCTCGCGCAGCTCGATGTCGACAACCCCACCTCGTGCGGAAGCTTGGAAGGCAGTCATGCGAGTTTTGCCCAGCCGGCGGCCCCAGAACTCGGCCAGGCAGCAGTGGGCGGAGCCGGTGACGGGGTCTTCGTCGATTCCGGCGGCCGGGGCGAAGAAGCGGGAGATGAAGTCGAACTCGGGGCGGTCATTGGCGGCGGTGACGATGACGCCGCGGCACTGAACGCCGGCGAGCCGCCTGAAGTCGGGCAACATTTCGCGCACCGTCTGCGCATCCTTCACTTCGACCAGGTAATCGAACTTGCTTTTGCCGACGTATGTCGGGCTAACGCCCACCGCCTGCGCTAAGCCGTCCGGGGACGGGGCCGGCTTCTCCGGGGTTGCGGGGAAGTCGAGGCGGAAGCGGGAGCCGTTGCGCGCGACCGGCAGGACGCCGCTGCGGGTGGAGAACTCGACGGTGGCGCCGTCGGTAAGCTGCAACGTGTGGGCCAGCGCCGCGGCGGAAGCAAGAGTCGCGTGGCCACACAAATCCACCTCCACCTTCGGCGTGAACCAGCGCAAGTCAAAGCCGCCGTTCCGCGGGACTAGGAACGCCGTCTCCGAGAGGTTCATCTCCATGGCGACATTGGCCAGCCACGCATCCTGCGGCCAGCTTTCGAGCAGCACTACCGCCGCCGGATTGCCGGCGAACGGGCGATCGGTAAACGCGTCCACGATAAAGTAAGGGATCGAATCCATCTGTCATTCGCAGGCTGCCAGCCGCTGTTTCAGGAATCGCTTTTCCATCGCGCTGCGCGCCAACGCCAGCGCGGACTGAAAATGCCCCCGGGCAGCCTGGCGCTTGCCGGCCCGCAGCTCGAATTCTCCGATCGCGGCGGAATAGAACGGGTACGCGGCCAAGCGATCGTCGTCGCCAATGGCGCGGATCTCTTCAAGTCCCCGCCGAGGTCCTTCATGCTGGCCGATCGCGATCGCACGATTGAGCGCCACCACCGGCGACGGACGCACGCTCATCAGCAGGCCGTAGAGCGAAATGATCTTCTGCCAATCGGTTTCGCTCGCGGAGGGCGCGACCGCGTGGGCGTGTGCGATGGCGGCCTCGATGTGGTATTCGGTCAAGTCGTCGCCGGAGGCGGAACGCTCCAGCAGCCGCTGGCCCTTGGCCACGAGCGAGCGATCCCACAACGACCGGTCCTGATCGGAAAGGGAATTCAGATTTCCCGATGAATCGACGCGGCCCGGCAGCCGAGCCGCGTTCAGGTTCATGAGGGCCGCCAGCGCGAACGATGTCGGCGTAGCGCCCGGAGGGTGATCGAGCATGATCGACATCAATCGCATGGCCTCCTGGCACAGTTCCGCCCGGACAGCGGACTGCGGCGACGCACCGTGGTATCCCTCATTGAACAGCAGGTAGAGCGCGCGATGCACCGCCGGAAGCCGGGCGCAAAAATCGGTCGCGGCATTGATATCGAAGAGTGTTTTGGACTCGGCGAGAAACTTCTTCGATCGCGTGATCCGCTTCTCGATGGCCGCGTGGCCGCTGACGAAAGCGGCGGCAATTTCCTGCACGCCAAAGCCGCACAGGATGTGGAGAATCAGCGCGACCTGGGCCTCCTCGGAGAGCCTCGGATGACAGCAGGAGAACATCATTCGAAGCAGGTCGTCTTGAATCACGTCATCGGAAAACAGTTCGTCCACTGTCGGGGCGAGCGTCCACTCGCTGTGCAGAAGCCGGCCCAGATCAGGGGCAAACGTGCGGGCGGTGCGCTCGCGGCGAAGGGCATCGAGCGCGCGGTTCCTGGCCGTCGCCAGCAGCCATGCGGAGGGATTGGGCGGAACGCCGCGGAATTTCCACACCTCCAGCGCGCGGCAGAAGGCGTCCTGAACGACGTCTTCTGCCAGCGCGAGGTTGTGAAGGCCGAAGATGCGGGCAACCGCGGCGACCATTCGCCCCGACTCACGCCGGAACAACTGATCCAGACCTGCCGGAGATGGGTCGCGCGTGTCCATCACATCTCGAGCTTCAAGACCGGGCGAACTTCCACATGCCCGCCGCGATCGTGGATCGGGCAGCCTTTGGCCAGTTCGGCGGCTTGTGAAATGTCGTTCGCCTTGATCAGCGTGAAACCGCCGATGACGTCCTTGGTTTCGGCGAACGGGCCATCGGTGATGGTCTTGCCCTTCACCAGTTTCCCGCTGTGTTCCAGCGGCTGGCCACGATCGACCAGATGGCCCTTCTCGGCCAAATCCTTGAGCCACGCCATCCACTTTTGCGTCACCTGCCGCCCTTCGGGCGTGGAAGCGGGTCGCTGGCCGCCACGATACAAAAACACGAACTCGTTCATGATCTGCTCCTTTTCTGTTGGAGTGTCCGATCATCAACGTTCGACTCAAGATGCAGCGGACAAAATTTTTTTAATACAGGAGCACAAATCGGCCGCCGCCAATTGCGGCCACTGCGGGAAGGTCCCAGGCGGGCATGCCTTCCACCCGACCGGCGGTCCCTTCAATGGGCTTACCGCTGGCGTCGAAGAGCTGCCACGCGACGCTGCCGCCCTTTGCCCAGCCAGTGCCTTCCGTCCAGGCGATGAGCCGATCGCGATGAGAATCGATCGCGACGGCTGGATGTTTGCGGTCTTTGGTCAATCCGGGGACGGATGCAATCGGGCCTGCCGTGAATCGGTGGGCGTCAATCCCGCAAGTGAAGATATTCCCCTCCTGCTCCCAGGCAGCGACGATGTTGCCCGATGAATCCGACGCCATGGCCGCGGTGCTCATCACGCAAATTCCGATTTTCCATGGCCCCAGCCGCGTGGAGGCGACCGTTTTCCCGCCGTCGTGCGAAGCGAGGAGATAAATGTCTCGGTTCACGGTGGCGGTGGCCGAGCGATAGAGGGCAAAGAGATCTCCGCCGGGCGTGGCGAAGAGGCGCATCCCGCAGCAGCCGCAGACGCCAGTGGGATCGGGAGTCAAATTGACCTCGGAACCGAAGGTTTTGCCGTCATCGGCGGAGCGAACCATCCAGACGTGGCGATCGGCTTCTCCCTTTCCGAGAGCGGTGGGTGCATGCCACGCGACGTAAACATTTCCGTTCACGTCGGCGGCAATCGAGCCCCCGCCGTCCAAGCCCGGATGGTCGCGCACGACATTTCGCTGCGGCTCGAATGCCTCACCCGAATCGGCCAGGCGCGCGTAGAGCATCGGCGTCTGCCGTCCGTCGGCCTTTGGCTGGGCGCGATCGGATCCCATCCACGCCACATGCACGCGATTTGCCCGCCCGATCGCAAGCTGCGGCCCGCGCACCGTGCCGATGGCGATCACACTTCCAGGCTGGCTGTTCACACGCAGCGGCCTGGAGAACGTCGCCCCGCCGTCATCGGAGTGAACGTAGAACACGTCGCCGTGCGCCGGATCGCCTTTGAAGTAGATCAGATGCAACCGGCCACTTGAATCGACGCGTGCCTGGGGCTGGAGGCCGCCATCGGGGACGCGGTGAATGGTAATGAGGGACGATTCGGCGCGGCAGCAAACGGCGCTCATCGCGACGAGCGCCAATGCCATCAACACTCGAGCGACAGGTTGCATGGTTTGATTCTGAGCGCGATCGCGGGGATTGTCCACTATTAACCACTGCGCGGTCGCTGCATTTCAAAAAGGCTCGTCACTTCGACATAGTCGGACAGATACCCGCAACGGGCGATCGTCCGGGCCCTGGCCATGTCGAACAGACCCTCAACTAGAAATGACTTGTCGATATGAACGCCTACCACTTGCCCGAGCAGCAGCGTGTTGGGCGTGGGACGCCCGGTCAGATCGCGGAGGGTGATCACCTGAAGCAGCTTGCATTCGAGTGCGGCGGGCGCATCAGCCACGCGCGGAGGCCGCACCACGCGCGAGGGAGCCTGCTCAAGTCCGGCAAGCTCAAATTCGTTGATCTCGGGTGGGACGACGGCCGAAGTGAGATTCATTGCCTGCGCATGTTTCATCGTCGCCAGATTGGCGACGAATTCACCGGTGGCCTCGACGTTTCGCTGGCTGTCCTTTCGCCCGCCGCTGGAGAAGCCGATGATCGGCGGGTTCTCGCAGAATGCGTTGAAGAAGCTGTAGGGCGCGAGGTTCACGCGGCCGGTCGAGTCGATGCTGGAGATCCACCCGATCGGCCGCGGGGCCACGATCGCCTTGAACGGGTCGTGCGGCAGGCCGTGGCCACGCCTCGGCTCGTAAAAGTGAAAATCGCTCATGCGTCTGCCGCTCAATCATACCTTGCCTGTGATTGCGATCAGCAAATTGCGACAGGCGTCGAGCTCTTCCTGATTAACGGTGTGCGGCATGCCCGGATAGCGCCTCAGATCGATATCGCCGCCCATCGTCTGCAACACCGACCCCGTTTCGCGCACGCGATCG
>Ga0134125_10007981_pt1 | contig 11933 bp, 9 predicted proteins | sample KB31751_FD_96464 | JGI IMG/M metagenome (GOLD analysis project Ga0134125, IMG submission 96464) | Terrestrial soil microbial communities with excess Nitrogen fertilizer from Kellogg Biological Station, Michigan, USA - KB3-175-1 | ecosystem: Environmental > Terrestrial > Soil > Unclassified ... | reverse complement strand
TGTGCGGCGGCATCGCTGCGCAGGCTGCTTGCGTGCAGCGTCGCCCACACCCCGAACCCGGCGAGCACGACCGTGACGGCGCCGAGTGCGGCGGGGATCCGCCAGCTCCGGCGCCCGGACTGCGCCTCCTCGGCCGGCTTCGTCTCGTCGGCCGGCCTCGTGTCGTCGGCCGGCTGCGTGCCCTCCGCTGGCTTGTCGTCGGCCGGCTTGGCGTCGCCGGCCGTGGGCTGTGCGTCCGGCGTCGTGTCCGTGGGCTGGGCCCGCTCCGCGATCGCGCCCCCCACCAGGTCGGCATCCTCGTCCCGCGCCGCCTCGGTGACCTTGACGTCCTTGTCAGCCACCGCTGGAGCCCTTCCCGCTGCCCGATGATGCCGCACCAACCGGGACCTGGCCGAGCGCGCTTAGCTTCCACCCGGACGGAGTCCTGGTCAGCGTGCCGAGCAGGCGGCTCTGCTTGGTAACCGGCGACCCGCTGGCCGGGGTCACGGTGATCTGCACGGCCACCATGATGCTCGCGGTGCCGGCCTTCGGGTTCAGCGCGGTGAGCGCGCCGTCAAGGATCCGGGCGGTGGTGACCGTCTTGGTCGCCTGGATCTGCTGGGTGAACTGGCTGCGGCCAGCGCTGATCTCGGCATGCAGCGGCCCGGTCGAGGATTGCTCCCACAGCGCCAGGCCCGCGGCGACCTTGTGGTAGTCGAGCGTGTTGAAGTTCTGCACTGCCTGCTCACCCGCCTGCAGCACCTGGTCGCGGAGTTGCGCGGCGGCGGGCGGGCCGGCGTTCGACGCCTGGTACAGCGACCAGCCCGACCAGGCCGCGAACCCGGCGGCCAGGACGGCCAGCACCAGGGCGGTGGCCACGAGCGGCTCGGCCAGCCACCCGCGGGTGCCCGGTTTCGTGGTCGCGCTTGCGGTCGTCATGCGCACAAACCCTAGGCGATGACCTGGAGCGCTCGGGCCAGGCTCATGGTGACAGCCCCAGCAGTCCGGCCATCGGGGATGCGGCCGCGGGGGCCGGGGCGTGTGCCGAGCCCCGCACGTTGATCCCGCTGCTCACCGGCGAGGTACACCGGGCATTGGTGTTCAGCGGCGGGCCTGGCGAGGTGTCCAGCCCGTTGCGGACCTTCGTGCCCTGGTACCCGGCTGTGCAGGGCAGCGGGTTGAAGAAGGTCAGCGCCACGCCGAACCGCGCACCCTTGTTGGTGATCACCGTGGACCCGGCGGCGATCGCGGCGGGCAGGGCGGAGAACGTCTCCTCCAGCGCGGGCCCGCGGGTGAGGGTGATCTGTGCGGTGGTCAGCAGGTTCGCGATCAGCGCGCCAAGGGCGGGGGTGTTGTCGGTGATCAGGCCGGAGACCTGAACCGCCGCCGGGGCGCCGTTCGCGAACAGCCGGCGCAGGTCGGCGTCGGAGGCGACGAGCTGTCCCGCGAACAGCCGCGAGCTGGCGGCGAACGAGCGGAACGCCGCCGCCTCGGCGTTCTGGGTGGCCAGCACCGTCTGGCCGTCCTCGATTAGCGTGGTGGTCTGCGTCAGAGCGGAGCCGGACGCGCGGATGAACTTGCTCTGCCCGTGGATCAGCGCCTGCAGGCTGGTGCTCGTGCCGCCGAACCCGATGGCCAGGTTGTTCAGCACGATGCGCAGCTCGGGCAGCGGTACCGAGGTGGCCAGCTCGTTGACGCTGGTCAGCAGGCTGGTCACCGGCAGCGGGAGCGTGGTGTCGCGGCGCGGGATCACGCTGCCCTGGGTGAGGTAGGGCTCGCTGCTCGTGGCCGGCCGCAGGTCGACGTACTGCTCCCCGACGGCGGACAGGTTGGCTACGGTGGCGTGCAGGTCCGCCGGGATCGGCGGCGCGGTGTTGCTGATGTTCAGATCCGCCTCGACCCCGGTCGGGGTGAGGCGCACCACGCCGACCCGGCCCACCGAGACGCCGCGGTAGGTCACGTCGGCCTGGGGGAAGATCCCGCCCGCGCTGGCGAGTTCCATCTGCACCGTGTAATAACCGCGCAGGCCGAGGAGCCGGCCGAGGCTGGCGTAGTGGAACCCGGTGTAGCCGATCACCAGGACGGCGATCACCCCGAACACCACGAGCTTGATCCTGGTGGCGCGGGTCAGCATCAGCGCCCACCTCCCTGCGGAGTCGGCGTGGGGGTGGGGGCGGGGTGCGGCACGACCGGCGCGATGACGGTCGTGCCCGGGGCGGCCTGGATGGACAGGTAGGCGTTGATGTAGTCGCCCTTGATGTCCTTGAGCACTTGGTCGGTGAACGGATAGGTGAGCAGCACCTGCAGGGCCAGCGGGAGGTTCTGCCCAGCATCGGCCAGATTGCGCAGGGTCGGCGCGAGCGCGCGCAGGTTGGCGGCGAAGTTGGCCTCGCTGGCATTGATCGTGTGCACCGCGATGCCGCTGAGCCGGTGCAGCGCGTTGAGCATGGTGACCAGTTGCGTGCGCTGCTCGGACAGCACCTCGAGGCCGGGGTTGATGTGGTCGAGCACATGGCCGATTTGCCGGTTGCGGGCGGCCAGAGTGGCCGACAGCGCGTCCAGCCCGTCCAGCGCGCTGACGATGTCCTTGCGGTGGTCGTTGAGGTTGCCGATCAGCGTGCCGAGCCGGCTCAGCAGCGCGCGGATTTCTGGCTCGTTGCCCGCCAGCGCGGCGTTGAGCTCGGTGGTGATCACGTGCAGCTGGGCGAGCCCGCCGTCGTTGAGCAGCAGCGACAGCGCGCCGAAAACTTCCTCCACAGTGGCGTTGGTGGTGGTGCTGCCCAGCGGGATCAGCGAGCCGTTGTGCAGTCGGCCCACCGGCGGCCTGCCCGGCGGCGCGGACAGTCCCACGTACAGCTCGCCGAGCAGGCTGGCCTGCTGCACCTGAGCAATCGCATTGCCGGGCAGGCGCACGCTGCCGTTGATCTCCATGGTCACCCGCGCGGTCCAGCCGTGTGGCGGCAGGTAGATCCGGGTCACCCTGCCGACCGAGACGTTGTTCACCTTCACCGAGGACTGCGGCACCAGGTCGACCACGTTGCTGAACTCCGCGGTCACCTGGTACGGGTGCGGGCCCAGGTTGGCGCCGCCGGGCAGCGGGATGCTGTAGATCCCGTTGAACCCCCCTGAACTGCACCCCGCGACGCACACCGCGGTCACGGCGGCGATCACCCCGGCGGCCAGCCCCGTGATCCGGATGTGCCGCGGGGACCGGCCAGCCCCGGGGTTGCGTATGGCAGCGAAAAGCATTAGCGGCCTCCCGCCTGCACAGCCTCGGGCGTGCCGTACAAGCCCACAGCCGGCAATGGCAGCGGCGGGACCACACGCAGCGCCGAGGGGGTCAGCGGCACCGCGCCAGCCGGCCCGCTGCCGCCCGTGCCCGTGCCGCCCGCCGTGATAGCGGTCAGGTCGTTCGCGCCCGGTCCCATGCTCAGCTCGTTCAGGTCGCCGCGGCCGTCCAGCGTGTGGTTCGTGGCGTCATAGGCGTTGACCACGTTGTCCACCGCCAGCGGGATGGTGTTCACGGCCTCTGTCAGCGACGCCTTCTCATCGACGAGGAGCTGGGTGATGGCCGCCAGCTTGGTGACGTTGGTCTTGATCAGCCCCCGGTTGTTCGCGATGAATCCCTGCACCTGGCCGAGCGCGATGGACAACTCGTGCAGGGCTGCGCCCAGATCCTGCCGGTCGCTGGCCAGGAAGCCGAACACGTCGGCGAGTTGCTGCTCGGCCAGCCGCACCTGCCCGTCGTTGGCCTTCAGCATCGAGGTGAACCGCTGCAGGTAGGTGATGGTGGCGAACAGGTTGCCCGAGTTGTCGCCCAGCGTCTTGGACAACGCGCCGAACTGCGTGATCATCGCGTGCAGGTTGGCCCCGTTGCCGTTCAGGTTGGCCGCGCCGGTCTTGACCAGCTCGGACAGTGCGCCGTTCTTGTTCAGCGCGTTCGGCCCGAGCGCCTGGGTGAGCCGGTTGATGCTGGTGTAGATCTGGTCCACCTCAACCGGCACCGCGGTGCGGTTCACCGGGATCACCGCGTTGTCCGTGAGCTGCGGGCCGCTGGTATAGGCGGGGGTGAGCTGGACGTACCGGTCGGCCACCACGCTGGGCTCGATCACCACGGCTGTCGCGTCGGCGGGCACCGCCACACCGGAGTTCACCGTCATCGTGACCTTGACCTCGGTGCCCTGGGGCTGGACCGAGTCGACCGTGCCGACCGGGACGCCGAGCACCCGGACCGTGGAGCCGGGGTACACGCCGATCGTCCCGCTGAAGTACGCCGTGACCTGCGTGCCCTTGTGGCTGGCGTGGTATACGAGGACGCCGCCGACCACCAGCGCCGCGGCCACGATGACCGCGCCCGCGCCGAGCACCAGCCGGTCCCGCCGCGTCCGCAGCAGGCCGCCGATCCGCATTGTCATCATTATCGGGACCTCAGGGTTTCGGGGGCTCGCACCCGGTCGAGGGGCCCGTGCCGGGCGGCAGGTAGGACTTGGGAACGACACCGCACAGGTAGGTGTCGAACCAGCGGCCGTTGCCCAGGGCGTTGCCGAGCAGCCGGTAGTAAGGTCCGGCCAGCGCCAGTGCCTTCTTGAGGTTCGCCTGGTTGGCCGCCAGCACGGTGGTCACCCGGTTGAGTTCGGTCAGCGCCGGGCCGAGCTTGGCCTGGTTGTCGGTGACCAAGCCGGACAGCTGGACGGCCAGCGCCTGCGTGCCGGTCAGCAACGCGTGGATCGCGGCCTGGCGCTGGCGCAGTTCGGCCAGCAGCAGGTTGCCGTCCCCGAGCAGCTTGGCGAACTTGGCATTCTGGCCGGCCAGCGCCCCGGTGACGTTCCTGGCCCCCCGCAGCAGGCCAGCCAGCTGGACGTCACGGGAGGCGATCGACCGGGACACCGAGGCGAGCCCGCGCAGCGCCGCGCGGGTGTAGGGCGGCGTGCCGGAGAACGCCTCGGCGAGCGTCTGCAGGCTCTTCCCGAGCTGGACGGTGTTGATCTGGGTGACCTCCTGGCCGAGCCCGTTGAACGCCTGGGTCACGTCGTAGGGCGCGGTGGTACGGGACAGCGGGATCGGCGTGCCCGGATTCTGCGGCTGGGTACCCAGGGGGTCGAGCGCCAGGAACTTGTCGCCGAGCAGGGTCTTGATCTTGATAGCGGCGGTGGTTTCGTCGCCGACCCAGGCACCCTTCACCTTGAAGGTGACCGCGACCTTGTTGCCGGCCAGCGAGATGCCGGTCACCCGGCCGACGATGACCCCGGCGACCCGCACCTCGTTCCCGGCCTGCAGCCCGGCAGCTTCGGGGAAGTACGCGGTGTACCCAGTGCCGCCGCCGATGATCGGCAGGTTGGCCGAGTCGAAGACGGCGAATGCGAGCAGGCCAAGCAGCACCAGGCCGGCGATGGCGATGGCGATGGGGTTGCGCTCGGACAAGGGCTTCATCACTTGCACCTCGCGGCGGTGACGGGGACCCCGGTGGGGTCGGGGCCGAACTTCTCCTTGACCCCGCTGACCAGGGCGTCGCACATGAAGAAGTTCAGCCACGAACCGTAGGAGGCGAGCCTGGCGATCTCAGACATCTTCACCGGAAGGTTCTTCAGGAACGTGTTGACCGTCGGCGTGTTGTTCGCGAGGTTGCCGGCCACCCGCCCGAGCTGGGTGATGGTTGCGCTCAGCGGCGGCCGGGAGACCTGGAGCAGGCCCGCGGTGGCGGTGGACAGGCTGGCGATAGCGGAGATGGCGCTGCCGATCGGCTGCCGGTCGGCGGCCAGCCCGGAGACCAGTTCCTGCAGCGTGCTCACGAAGTTGGACAGCTCGCCGCTGCGGGTGCCGATCGTGTGCAGCACCGAGTTCAGGTTGTCGATCACCGCGCCGATGACCTGGTCCCTGGTGGCCAGGGCGGTGGTCAGCGACCCCACGCTGGCAACCAGCGCGGTGATGTTGGGGCTCTCGCCCTGGAAGACCTGGATGATCTCGGCGGAAAGCTGGTTGACGTCATGGGGGGACAGCGCCTGGAACAGCGGCTGGAACCCGTTGAACAGCTCGGTCAGGTCCAGCGCCGCGGTGGTGTGCGTTTCGGGGATCGTGCCCCCCTGGGGGAGCGTCCGGCCCACCGGCCCGGTGCCCTGGCCGAGTTCGATGTAGCGCTGCCCGACCAGGTTGAGGTACTTGATCGTGGCGGTCACCGAGGCCGGCAGCGTCCGGCCGGACTGCACGGCGAAGCCGACAAGCGCCTTGTTGTGCCCGTAGACGCCGATCGAGGTGACGTCGCCGACCCGCACCCCGGCGATATCCACGTCGTCGCCCACGTTCAGCCCGGTCACGTCGGAGAACACCGCCTGGTAGCCGACCGTTGCGGAAACACCGCTGTGGGCGATGCTGATGCCCAGGAGCGCGGTGATCGTGGCCGTGATCGCGATGAAGATCACCGACTTGATGACCGGGCCAGCCAGGCTCTTGCGCTTCATGCCTGGGTCCTCAGGTCCACCGTGGTGCCGCGGAACAGCGGGGCGGTGAGCAGGCTGGCCCAGGCGGGGACCAGGGCGGGGGAGCGGCCGAGTTCCATCCCGGTCAGTTCCCTGACCAGCTCACTCTCCGCCGGGGAGCCGGCGATCCGGGCCGCCGTCGTGTGCGCCTGCTTGGCCGTGTGCCGCGCGCGCCCGGTCTTGCCGCCCGGGCCCGCGGGCACTGAGGTGGCCGCGGCGTTGGACGGCGCGGCACCGTCGTTGAGGGTGATCCCCTTGAACGGGATCGAATAGCAGTGCGGCCCCAGGTTGTCACCGAACTTGGGGGTGTCCTGGCCGGCCACGTAGCGGCCGATGTTGTGCGGCCCGAGCGGCGGGACCACGACCGCCTGGACGTGCAGGCCGGGCTGGTTGGTGCCCTTGCCGAGCAGCTTGTCGACCGCGGGCTCGAAGTTGACCAGGTCCCTGAGCGCGCACGGGAACTCGGGGGAGTAGCGGGCCAGGATCTGCAGCGTGCCTACGCTGGCCGCGTTGAGCTGGATGATGTTGGACGAGTTGGCGTCGAGGAAGGCCTGCAGGTCACCGGAGGCCGTGGTCACCGTGCTGTACAGCGCAGAGATGTTGGCCCGCTCGGCCGCGACCGTCTGGCTGGTGACGGTGAAGTCGGCCAGGGCCTGCACCAGGTCGGGCGCTGCCTGGTTGAGGTTCCTGGAGAACGTGGCCAGCGCTTTGATGTCGTTGTCCAGGGCGGGCAGGTGCTGGTTGTACTTGGCCAGGTAGGCGTTGAGCTCCACCAGGGTCTGGCCCAGTTCCTTGCCGTTTCCTTGCAGGCCCTGGGCGAGCGCGGTCAGCGTGACCGACAGCTTGTCCGGCTCCGAGGCCCGCAGCAGCGGGAGCAGGTTGTTCAGCACCTTCTCCAGCTCCACCGCGTCGGCGGCATGGTCCTGCGTGATCACGCTGCCCGCGGTGAGCCGGGCCCGCGTGGGCTGGGCCGGCGTGACCAGGTCCACGTACCGCTCGCCGAACAGCGTCGTCGGCAACATCTCGGCGGTCACGTTCGCCGGGATCTGATTGACCATGCCCGGCTGGATGGCCAGCACCAGCTTGGCACCGGTGCCGTCGGCGGAGATCTGCCGCACCTCGCCGACCTGCACGCCACGGATCTTCACTTCGGCCCCGGGGTGCATCTCGTTGCCGACGCTGTCGGTGTACAGGGTGACCATGGCCACCGGGGTGAACTGCTTGTTGTACAAGGCCACCGACAGCCACACCAGCAGGGCGAAGACCAGCAGGAACACCACGCCGACCAGCCGGCGCCTGGTCTTGTCCTGTGTCGCGGTCAGTCTCATCCGGCGACCCGCACGGTCGTCGTGGCGCCCCAGATCGCCAGGCTCATGAAGAAGTCGATGATGTTGATCATGACGATCGCGGTCCGCACCGCCCGGCCCACGGCGACGCCCACCCCCGCCGGGCCGCCGCTGGCGCGGTACCCGTAATAGGTGTGGATGAGGATGACCACGACGCTGAACAGCATCACCTTGAGGAAGGACCAGAGCACGTCCACCGGCGAGAGGAACAGCCCGAAGTAGTGGTCATAGGTTCCTGCGGACTGCCCGTTGAACACCACGGTGACCACGCGGGAGCCGAGGTAGGAGCTGATCAGGCCGAGGGCATACAGCGGGATGACGGCGATGAAGCCGGCCACGATCCGGGTGGTCACCAGGTACGGGAGGCTGGGCACGCCCATCACCTCCAGGGCGTCCACCTCCTCGTTGATCCGCATGGCGCCCAGCTGCGCGGTGAAGCCCGCGCCCACGGTGGCCGACAGTGCCAGTCCGGCCACCAGCGGCGCGATCTCCCTGGTGTTGAAGTACGCGGAGACGAAGCCGGTGAACGCGGCGGCGCCGATCTGGTTCAGCGCGGCATAGCCCTGCAGGCCGACGACGGTCCCGGTGAACAGCGTCAACGCGATCATCACGCCGACGGATCCGCCGATCAGCGCCAGCGCGCCGCTGCCGAAGCTGACCTCGGACAGCAGGCGCAGCACCTCCTTGAAATAGCGCCGGATGGCGCGGGGGGTCCAGGCCAGCGCGCGTGCGTAGAAGACAAGCTGGTCGCCCAGCATGTCCAGCCAGGACATGCTCCGGTCGCCGAACGCAGCGAGCCGGGCGGGCCACCTGCCCGCGCCAGTGCCGGTCACCACGCCCATCGGTCACGATCCCTTCGGGGGCACGATCTGCAGGTAGATCGCGGTGAGGACCAGGTTGACGAAGAACGTCAGCAGGAACGTGATCACCACGGACTGGTTGACCGCGTCACCCACGCCCTTGGGGCCGGGCTTGGGGTTCAGGCCACGGTGCGCGGCGACCACGCCCGCGATGAACCCGAAGATCAGCGCCTTGATCTCGCTGATGAACAGGTCCGGGGTCTGCGCGAGCGCGGAGAAGCTGGCCAGGAACGAGCCGGGGGTGCCGTGCTGGAGGTAGACGAAGAAGAAGTAGCCGCCGAGCACACCGACCACGGAGACCAGGCCGTTGAGCAGGATGGCGACGAACATCGCGGCCAGCACCCGGGGCACGATCAGGCGCTGGATGGGCGAGACGCCCATCACCTCCATGGCCTGTATCTCCTCGCGGATCGTGCGGGAGCCGATGTCGGCGCAGATCGCCGAGCCACCCGCGCCGGAGATGAGCAGTGCCACGATGATCGGGCTGGCCTGCTGCACCACCGCGAGCACGCTGGCCGCACCGGTGAACGATTCCGCGCCGAGCTGCTGGGTCAGCGAGCCCACCTGCAGCGTGATGACGGCGCCGAACGGGATCGACACCAGCGCGGTCGGCAGGATCGTCACGCTGGCGATGAACCAGAACTGCTCGATCAGCTCACGAGACTGGAACGGGCGCTTGAACGTCAGCCGGATCACGCTCGCGGCGAGCACGAACAGGTTGCCGGTCTGCCGCAGCGCACCGGCGCCGAAGAAGCTCGTCTCCGGCTTGGTGACCGGCTCCGCGGGCTGTGGCGTGGTCGCCGGGTCCTGTTGGGTGGTCACCCGCCACCTCCTGGCCAGTCGGGCGGCCAGCGGTCGGGCTTTCCCCACTCCACGGGCTCCTGCCCGGCGGTGTCCTGCCCGGCGGTTTCCTGCTCGGCCTCGCGCTGCGCCGCCTCACGCTCCCGGGCAAGCTTCCAGGCCTCGGCGCGCGCCTGGGCCTGGGCCCGCTCCCGCTCCGGATCCCGGGCCGTGCCGCCCGTTGGGGCCGGCCCGGCCTGCTGGCCGGTCTCGGCCGCAAGGTCGGCCAGGATCGCCTCCTGCGCCGCGGTGGGAAGCGTGGGCAGGATCGACATCACCCGGTCCATGCGGCGGTGCACGGCCTGCCGCTCGGGCAGCCCGGGGCTTGGCACCAGTTGCGGCATGAGCGCGGGGCTGCCCACCTCGGCTTCGCCGTTGCCGAGCGCGGCCCGCTCCTGGGCCAGCGTGGCCTCATCCTTCTCCTCCGACATGCCGATCGGCCCGATTCTGCGGCCGTTCACGAACTGGGTGATGACCGGGTTATCGCTGGTGAGCAGCACCTCGCGCGGGCCGAACATGACCAGGTTGCCGCGGAACAGCATGCCGATGTTGTCCGGCACGGTCCGGGCGATCTGGATGTCGTGCGTGACGATCAGGATGGTGGCGTCGATCTCGGCGTTGAGGTCGATCAGCAGCTGCGACAGGTAGGCGGTGCGCACCGGGTCGAGCCCGGAGTCCGGCTCGTCGCACAGGATGATCTCGGGGTCGAGCACCAGGGCGCGGGCCAGCCCGGCGCGCTTGCGCATGCCGCCGGAGATCTCGCCGGGGAACTTGTGCTCCTCCCCGGTCAGGCCGACCATCTCCATCTTGGCGAGCACGACCTGCCGGATCTCGGCCTCGGTCTTCTTCGTGTGCTCGCGCAGCGGGAAGGCGATGTTGTCGTACAGGTTCAGCGAGCCGAACAGCGCGCCGTCCTGGAACATCACACCGAACAGCTTGCGCACCTGGTAGAGCTGGCGCTCCGAGCAATGGACGGTGTCGATGCCGTCGACCACCACCTGCCCGCGGTCCGGCCTGATCAGGCCGACCAGTGACTTCAGGAACACCGTCTTGCCGGTGCCGGAGGGCCCGAGCATGACGCTCACCTCGCCGGCCGGCAGGGACAGCGAGATATCACGCCACACGACATGGCGCCCGAAGGACTTGGTCAGTCCTTCCACGACCACCTCGGTGCCCATCTCACCTCCCTATTGGCGGCGACCACTGCTGCCCGCCATCTCAGCCAATAACCTTGCGTATGGGCTTCACCGGTTTCGGCGTAAAGCTCTTCGGTACGCAGCCAAAGGCACCCTGTACGGTGCACAGGGCGCCCTGCGTGAGAATCGTGAAGTTCCGGGGGCCCGAGATCGCCGCGTTGAAAATCGGGTCCAGGTTCTCCCCGACCCCGCAGTTCTTGAAGTGCGGAATCGTGGCCATGCCGGTGAGCGGCCCGCCGAACTGGATGCTGTACTGGGGGTTCGTTGCGTTGCTTCCCGTCAAGATGACGTCGAACGCCGGGGTCTCGCAGTGGGATCCCACGTCGAGCGGCACGCCGTTGACCGTGACGCTGCCCGGGGCGATCAGCGCCTTGAGCCGCGAGTACGCCGTGGCCACGTTGTTGCAACTCCGGAACTTGTTGGGATGGCATGTCGCACCAGGTATGGCCGGCCCGACGACGAAGATGTTGATCGTCCCCTGCTCCATCAGCTCCAACGTGGCGGTGGTCGGCACGAAACCGAAGGTCAGGAACGTTGCCGTCGATGGCGGGAACTGGTGCAGCCCGTGGAACTCCAGCTCCGCGGCATTGTCGAGCTCGAGGTAATTCACCTGTGTCGTGAGATTCGCCAGTGTGTTGATGGATTCCCACACATTCGTGATCACAGGCTGGAGCAGGGTGGCGCCCTTCAGCTTGCGCACGTCGGCATACCCGGTTGCGAAGGCACACCCCTGCGACGGCGAATGGGCTTGGAGCGTGAGCTTCGGGTGGGGGGGTGGCGGGAAGCGCGGGTTCAGTTTCAGCCCGTTCGGTGGGAGCTTGGGGCACTTCCCAGTGGGCTCGGCGGCGTGCCTCGCCCCGGTCTGGCGCGCCTTGCCGACAACCACTACGGTCCCCAGCGCGGCATGCTGGCCTGGAGCCAGTGTGCAGGTCACCAGGAGCGGGGGATGGGCGTTGGCCGACGGTGACGGGACGGTGGCCCCGCCGCCCGTGGCGGGCGTGGCGTGGGCTGGGACGTCGGCGGTGCCCGCGGCCGGCGCTGTCGGCCGGGCCGGGCCGGGTGCGGGCGCGGCGGCGGCGCGGCCCGCGGTGAAGGAGACCGAGAGGCCAGCGGCGCTAAGCGCGACGTTCCCGGGCGAGGACGCGGTCACCGAGGGCACCGCGCCCGCGGCGGTCAACGTCAGGCTGGCGTGGGCAGGCCGGTGGACCGGGTGCGCGGTGACCCCAGGCCACACGGCCA
>Ga0134125_10007979_pt1 | contig 11934 bp, 9 predicted proteins | sample KB31751_FD_96464 | JGI IMG/M metagenome (GOLD analysis project Ga0134125, IMG submission 96464) | Terrestrial soil microbial communities with excess Nitrogen fertilizer from Kellogg Biological Station, Michigan, USA - KB3-175-1 | ecosystem: Environmental > Terrestrial > Soil > Unclassified ... | reverse complement strand
CAGTCGATCGCCATGGTCACCCACGACCCGATCGCGGCGAGCTATGCCGATCGCATCGTGTTTCTCGCGGACGGCCGAGTCGTCGAAGACCGCGGGCGCTCAACGCCGGAGGAGATCTCGAGCTTTATGCTCGCCATGGAGCAGAGCGCATGAGGGGCATGACCACTCGGGACCACCGATCGAGCATCCTGGTCACGGCGCTGAGCGCAGCCTTCGGCGCCGGACTCATCCAGGCCACCTCGTACCTGACGCAGATCGTTGCCGGAAACCAGATTTCGGAACACGAATCCGTGCAGATCGCCCTGCTGCTGGTCGCCGGCGTCTTCATTCTCATCGCCGTCTATGTGGGTTCGATCGTGACGGCCAATACCTTTGCGACGATCATCGCCGGCCGCACGAGGTCGATCGCGCTCATGCGGCTGATCGGGTCGAGCGCCTCCTCCCTGCGACGCGCCGTCGCGCGCGAGGGGCTGCTCGTGGGCGTGGTGGGCGCCGCCATCGGCGCGGTGGTCGGACTCTCGCTCACCGTCGCTGGCATCCGAATTGCGGTGGCGGCGGGATCGGTTCCCGCGCTCGACTACGGCTCGGTCAATCCCCTCATCGTTCTCCCCACGGTCATCGTCGTGTTGTCCACGTGGGCGGCATCGTGGGTCGGCTCCCGCAGGGTGCTGCGCGTCACGCCGATCCAGGCCACCGGCACCGCGCAGGAGGCAACGCGCGAGGAGACGCTGCGTCGGCCGGTGCGGAACGCGGTGGCGGCCGTGCTGTTCTTCGGTGGCATGCTGCTACTCGCCCTGGGAGCGGCGCTCGGTCTCGTGTCCATGCTGGGCTTTCTCCTCGCCTTCGTCGGCGGCGTCGTCTCCTTCAGTGGCGTTGTGGTGGGAGCGCACCTGGTCATGCCTCTCGCGTTGAGGCTGAGTGGGCGACTGCTCGGCCGGTCCGCGCCGGCGAAGCTTGCGGCCGAAAACGCGCTGCGGTACCCGGAGCGCAGTTCCCGCACCGCTATCGGCCTCGTCATCGGTGTAACGCTGATCACGACCTTCGCCGTGGCAGCTCAGGGCTACTCGAGCATGATCGAGCAGGCCATGGCGACCGAACCAGACAGTTATCGGGGCGCCGATCAGGTGCTGTCGGTCACTCTGGGCGTGTTCACTGCGCTCACCGGCTTCTCGGCTCTCATCGCCGCTTTCGGCATGATCAACAACCTCTCGTTGAGCGTGCTGCAGCGCACGAGAGAGCTGGGCCTTCTCCGTGCTCTCGGCTTCACCGGCAGGCAGGTGCGCCGGATGATCGTGGCCGAGAGCGCGCAGATGACGATTGCCGCCGTCGGCCTGGGCTTGATCCTCGGAGTGGTGTACGGCTGGGCCGGCGCGCAATCGCTGCTCGGATCGATCTGGGGCAGCCCCGGACTGGTCTGGCCGTCGGTCCCGTGGTTGCTCCTCGTCATCCTCGCCGTCGGTGCCGCGCTGCTCACCCTCGCCGCAGCCCAGGCTCCGGCTCGCCGTGCCGTCTCCATCGTGCCCGTGGCTGCTCTGGCGCTCGACTAGCGGTGCGCTGTGAGCGCGCTGGGCGAATCGCGCGTGCCGCTGAAGATTCCCTCAGGATGCCCGAGAGCTCCTCTCCGAGCGCGTCGCGCTTCAGATAATGGAGCTTCTGGATGCGCGGAGGAGCGTGGACGTGCTCGATGGACTGTGGCATCTGAGGCTGATCGACGGGCCCCTGCCGATCATCATCTCTCTGCTCGCGGGCACGGCGGTGATCGTGCTGCTGTCGAGACGGCCGCTGCGGCGGCGCCTGCTCATCAGTGCAATCGCTCTCGCCTGTGGAGCTGCACTCGGTTGGTTGATCGCGTGGCTCGTCAGCGACGTCTGGAACAGTTTCGGCGTGGCGCTCAGCGTGCCGACGCGCCTGTGGACAGCAGCGACCGTGGCCTGCGTCGCTCTGGCGATCGCGAACCTCGGCGGACGCGAACGCGGGCGCTGGCGCACGGTGGTTGCCGCGCTCTCCATCCCGCTGTTCCTACTCACGGGGGGTATCGGCATCAACGCCGATGTCGGCGAGTTCCCGGCCCTCGGACAGGTCTTCGGCAAGACGATCATCCCTCCGCTGAGCCCGGGCTTTCTCGCCACGCTGCGGTCCCACGGCACGCCGGCGGACTGGACGCCTCCCGCGCAACTGCGGATGAAGGGACGCGAGGGACTCATTGACATCCCCTCGCCCGTGTCGCATTTCGATGCCCGCCCGGCCGTCGTCTACCTGCCGCCTGCGGCGCTCGCGGCAAACGCTCCCGCGCTCCCGGTGCTCGTGATGCTCTCGGGCCAGCCGGGGGCACCCTCGAACATCATGACTTCGGGTGCCCTGCCATCGATCGTCGATGCCTACGCGAGGGCACACCGGGGCCTCGCACCGATCGTGGTCGTCCCCGACCAACTCGGCGCTCCCGAGGCTAATCCGATGTGCGTGGACTCCCCGCTCGGAAACTCCGCGACCTATCTGACCGTCGATGTACCGAACTGGGTGAGATCGCACCTGCGCGTGCTCAGCGGACCGCGATACTGGGCCATCGGCGGGTTCTCTCAGGGTGGTACCTGTTCCATCCAGCTGGGCGCCGCGCATCCGGAACTCTTTGGAAGCATCCTGGACATCGCCGGACAGGTCGCGCCGCACCGTGGTTCCATCTCCGCCACCATCAAGGACGCCTTCGGCGGTTCGGCGGATCGCTATCGGGAGTCGTCACCGCTCGCACTGCTCGCGGCGGGGGCGCCGTACCCGCCGCACACCCTCGCGATCATTGCCGTGGGCGCCAAAGACACGAGATTCGGACCAGGCGCGGTCGTCGTTGCGCACGCCGCCGCCGCGGCAGGAATGAACGTGCACACGTTCACCTCACCCGGCACCGCGCACGACTGGCACACCGTGCAGTACGCACTCACCCGCGCGCTACCGCTGTTCGGCGCGCATTGGGGCCTGACATGACCGCGTGGGCCAGGTCCCGCCGGGCGAGCCTGTCCATCGCGGCGATGATGCTGGTACTCGCCTTCGTCACCGGGTCGCTGTTGCACGGACCGGGGCCACGGCTGCGCCCGCTCGTGGGCACCGGTCTCGACGCGTTCAACGAGCGCCACAACCTCCTGTCACCGCTGAGCTCGGTCTTCTTCGCGAGCGGCCTCCTCGAGCTGCTCGTGTCGCTCGCGGCCCTCGTCTTTCTGGTCGGTGCCGCCGAACGACTCATGGGATGGTGGCGAATGCTGCTCGCATTCGTCGTCACCTCGTACCTCGGCGCGACCATCGGGATGCTGCTGCAGGCCGCTGGTCTGCTCGCGCGCGAGGTCTGGGCGGTGCGCATTCGCGAATTGATCGTCCTCGACCCCTTCACCGCGATCTCGGGAGTCGTGATGACCGCCAGCGCCTGGGCCGGTCCGCTCTGGCGCCGCCGCGTGCGCGTGCTCGGCTTCACGGCACTGATCGTGGTGTTCCTCTATTCGGGGCAGCCGTCAGACCTGTTCCGACTCATCGCGGCCTCGGCAGGACTTCTCCTTGGTTTGCTCATGAAGCGCGTGCGTCCCGGTCTCCGCTGGGCTCGCAGCTCTCATCACGAGGCGCGTGGTCTGCTCGCGGCAGCCCTCATGATCACCGCGGTCGGGCCGTTCGTCAGCATCTTCACGCCGGCCAGGTACGGGCCGCTGCATCCGCTGGGCCTGTTGTTCCGGGATGCCCTTCCGCATCTCAGCAGCGTGAGGCACCTGTGCCTGCACCACATGGCGAGCGCGGGGTGCACGCTCGACGTGGCGCTCGCTCGGCTCAACGGGCCCGGACCGGTGCTGCTCGCGCCACTGCCGCTCATCGTGCTGATCGTCGCCGGTATCGGCATGATCCGTGGGCGCAGGAGCGCGGCGTGGATCGCCATTGCGGTCAACGTGCTCCTCGCCGTCCTCGCGAGCTTCTACTACGGCTTCCTTCCCGCGTTCGGCAGCAATCCGATCGACATCGACAATGCTTCCGGAACCGAATCCGCGGTTCGATTGGCGGTGTCGGTACTCGTTCCGCTCATCATCGCGGTGCTCATCGCCATGAATCTGCGGCACTTCACCGTGCGCACCCAGCGCGGTGTCGTCGTGCACTTCCTCATCAGGGTGGGCGCCTCGTTCGTCCTGCTCTGCGCGCTCTACCTGGCCGTAGGCCTGACCTACCCGCGCCAGTTCCGGCCTGCTGCGACGCCGGGGGGTCTCCTGCTCGACCTGCCGGAGCGATTCGTGCCGGTCGGATTCCTGCGGCTCGAGCACCTCACCTTCGTTCCCGTCGCACCGCTCTCGAGGCTCGTCTACGAGTGGATCGGGCCGGCGTTCTGGATAGCGCTCCTCCTCTCGGTCATCCCGGTGTTCTTCTCCGAACGCAATCGCACGAGCTCCGCGGAACGGGAGCGCGTCATCGAACTGCTCGAGGCGGGCGGCGGCGGAACCCTGGGTCGGATGTCGACCTGGAACGGCAACAGCTACTGGTTCTCTGCAGACGGTCGGGTCGCCATCGCGTACCGGGTCTATTCGGGGGTCGCGATCACCACCTCGGATCCCATCGGCCCGCCGACCGAACTCGAGGCGGCCGTGCGCGGTTTCGCCATCTTCTGCGACGACAATGGGTGGACGCCGGTCTTCTACAGCGTGCATGACAGCCTGAGGCCGCTGTTCGAGTCGATGGGCTGGTCTCTCATGATCGTGGGGGAAGAGACCGTGGTGCGGCCCGAGGGCTGGTCGATGCAGGGCAAGGCCTGGCAAGACGTGCGAAGCTCGATCAACCGTGCCGCGCGATCCGGCGTGCGGGCGGAGTGGACGAGCTATCGAGCACTCCCTGTCACTGCCACGGCGCAACTCGAGAGCATCTCCGAGTCCTGGGTCGCCGAGAAGAATCTCCCCGAACTCGGATTCACCCTCGGCGGTCTCGACGAATTGCGCGACCCCGCGGTGGCGCTGCTTCTCGCCATCGACGAGGACGACACCATTCAGGCGGTGACCAGCTGGATGCCGAGCTACCAGGGTGGCGAGATCGTCGGCTGGACCCTCGACTTCATGCGTCGCCGCCCCGACAGCATGAACGGGGTCATGGAGTTCCTGATCGCGACGGCGGCGCTGAGGATGCAGCAGCAGGGGATCGAGACGATGAGCCTCTCGGCCGCTCCGCTGGCACGAAGCCAGGATGCGGCGGCGGGCGCCGGGAGGACGCAGAGACTTCTCGGCTTCCTCGCTCGAACCCTCGAGCCCGTCTACGGCTTTGCCTCGCTGTTGGCGTTCAAGCAGAAGTTCCAGCCCGAGTTCCGCCCGCTGCTGATGGCCTTCCCCGACCCTCTCGCGCTGCCCGCGATCGGATTCGCGCTCGCTCGTGCATACCTGCCGTCCATGTCACTGAGGCAGAGCATCCGATTCGTCCGGAGCCTCGGCTGAGACAGTGCTGAACTGAACGGCCAAGCGGTGCTACCCTGAAAACGTGTTGTTCGGTCTGCTCCTTCTTAGCTGCCGCGACGAGTCCTAACTCAGGCCTCCCTCGTCGCGGAGTCTGGCGTTTTCGAAACGCATCGGCTGACCACTAATTCGCACGAGGAGCAGAGACCATGAAGAACACGCAAACACCATCGGCGATGCCGATTCACAAGTACCGCCCGTATCACGAGACCCTCACGGTGGATCTGCCGGATCGCACCTGGCCAGACGCACACATCACCACGGCGCCGCGCTGGTGCGCGGTCGACCTGCGTGACGGCAACCAGGCCCTCATCGATCCGATGAGCCCCGAGCGCAAGCGCACGATGTTCGACCTGCTGGTGCGGATGGGCTACAAGGAGATCGAGGTCGGCTTCCCGTCGGCGAGCCAGACCGACTTCGATTTCGTTCGCAGCCTCATCGAAGAAGACCTGATCCCCGAGGATGTCACGATCCAGGTGCTGACCCAGGCGCGGGAGCCCCTGATCAACCGCACCTTCGAATCGCTCAAGGGTGCCAAGCGCGCCATCATGCACCTGTACAACTCCACGAGCGTGCTGCAGCGCGACGTCGTGTTCCGCACCGACAAGCAGGGCATCATCGACATCGCCCTCGAGGGTGCTCGGTTGTGCAAGAAGGCCGAGGCGCTCGTCCCCGGCACGGAGATCTACTACGAGTACTCGCCGGAGAGCTACACCGGCACCGAACTCGAGTTCGCCCTCGACATCTGCAACCAGGTGCTCGAGGTCTTCCAGCCGACCCCGGAGCGCAAGGTCATCATCAACCTGCCCGCGACCGTCGAGTCCGCGACCCCGAACGTCTATGCAGACTCTATCGAGTGGATGTCGCGGCACCTCAATCACCGCGAGAACGTCATCCTCAGCCTGCACCCGCACAACGACCGCGGAACCGCGATCGCCGCGGCCGAGCTCGGCTACATGGCCGGCGCCGACCGCATCGAGGGCTGCCTGTTCGGCAACGGTGAGCGTACCGGCAACGTCGACCTGGTCGCACTCGGCATCAACCTGTTCACTCAGGGCATCGACCCGCAGATCGACTTCAGCGACCTCGACTCCGTCAAGCGCACCGCCGAGTACTGCAATCAGCTCAAGGTGCACGAGCGCAGCCCCTGGGCCGGTGACCTCGTCTACACGGCCTTCAGCGGCTCCCACCAGGACGCGATCAAAAAGGGCTTCGAGGCGATGGATGCCGACGCGGCCGCGCAGGGCAAGTCCGTGGACGACCTCGTCTGGGCCGTGCCGTACCTGCCGGTCGACCCGAAAGACCTGGGTCGCAGCTACGAGGCGGTCATCCGGGTCAACTCGCAGTCGGGCAAGGGCGGCGTCGCCTACCTGCTGAAGACCGATCACGCGCTCGACCTGCCACGCAAGCTGCAGATCGAGTTCAGCGGCGTTGTCCAAGCCAAGACGGATGCCGAGGGCGGCGAGGTGACGAGCGCCCAGATCTGGGACATCTTCACCGACGAATACCTCCCGGCGGCGATCGACGACGACAAGTGGGGACAGTTCGAGCTCACCCGCACGCGCACCTCGAGCGACCTCTCGGGTGAGATCTCGCTGCAGATCGACCTGCGCGTCGGCGAAGACGTGATCGCGACAGAGGCGACCGGCAACGGCCCCATCGCGGCGTTCCTCAACATCATGGCCGAGCAGAACATTCAGGTGAAGCTGTTCGACTACGTCGAGCACGCACTCAGCGCGAGCGGCGACGCGCTCGCCGCGGCCTACGTCGACCTGGACGTCAATGGCGTGCGCCTGTGGGGCGTGGGAATCGACGCTGACATCTCCACGGCATCGCTCAAGGCGGTCGTCTCCGCGGTCAACCGCGCGGTGCGCGCGACCACGGGCGACCGCGAACTCGCGAGCGTGTAGGCACCGTCATCTTCCGTAGTAGCGTCGAGGCATGACGAGCAGCGAATCCGGCCCCCTGGCCGCGGTTCCCGGCTCCACTGCCTCGGCAGCTACGGCGGATGGCGCGCACGCCGTGCCCCGGCCGCTCGCCGAGAGCATCATCGATCACGCGGCGCTCGTGCGAAACCTGCGTCGCCTGCGCGCCGGCCACCACGCGAAGTTCATGGCTGTCGTCAAGGCCGGTGCCTTCGGCCACGGCGCGGTGGAGACCGCGCGCACCGCACTCGCGGCCGGTGCGGAATGGCTCGGCGTCGCGACCCTGGAAGAGGCGCTCGAACTGCGCCGCGCGGGCATCTCCGCGCCGATCCTGGTCTGGCTCATCGATCCCTGGTGCGATCTCGCGGCGGGCATTTCCGCAGGGGTGACGCTCTCCTGCGCCAACCTGGAGACTCTCGCGGCGGTGCTGGAGGCCACGACCGACGCGGGCGTCGCGGCGCAGATCCAGCTCGAACTCGACACGGGTATGGCACGAGCCGGTGCCACTGACGCGGCGTGGGCCGAACTGTGTGCCGCGGCGGCGGCGGCGGAAAGCGCGGGTTCCGCCCGCGTGAGCGGGGTGTGGTCGCACTTCGCACTGGCGTCGGATCCCGGTCCTGAGGGTGTGCGCTCGGCCGTCGCCGCATTCGAGCACGGACTGGCCGTCGCTCGTGGGGCCGGGCTCGATCCCGAAGAGGTGCACCTCGCCAATTCCGCGGCGACGCTCGCGCATCCGGAGACAGCGCTGACGATGGTGCGCTGCGGCGCATCGCTCTACGGCATAGAGACCGTCACCGGCCAGACTCACGGCCTCGAGCCGGCGCTCCGGCTCGTGACGCGCGTGACCCAGTTGCGACGCATTCGGGCCGGTGCGGGAGTCGGCTACGACCACCGCTTCGTCACCGCGCGAGACACGACGATCGTGCTCCTGCCGGTGGGCTACGCCGACGGGGTGCCGCGGGTGCTGGGCGGACGCGCCGAGGTCATGATCGGCGGGAGGCGCTACCCGATGGTCGGCGTGGTCTCCATGGACCAGGTCACGGTCGACGTGGGAGACGCGGAGGTCGCGCTCGGCGACGAGGTCGTGCTGCTCGGAGATGCGAGCCGCGGGGAACCCGATGCGGCAGAATGGGCACGGCTCGCCAGCACCCTGTCGCACGAAATCCTGACCGGGCTCGGTGGGAGAATCTCGAGAAGGCATGTGAACGTCCTGTGAACACGAACACCGGCAACGGCGGCCAGAACGCCAAGACCACCGTCGGCATCATCTTCGGCGGCGCGAACAGCGAGCACGAGGTCTCCTGTTCTTCGGCGCGGGGCGTGCTCGCGAATCTCGAACCAGACCTGTTCGAGCCGGTGCTGCTCCGGATCGGGCGCGACGGCCTCTGGCGGCGCGTCGAGAGCATCGACGACGAGGCCGAGGGTGGCTCGACCCTGCCGCGCCTCGACGATCTGGATGTCGTCCTCCCGGTGCTGCACGGCCGTTTCGGCGAAGACGGCACCGTGCAGGGGCTGCTCGAACTCGTCGGCGTGCCCTACGTCGGTTGCGGTGTTCTCTCGAGTGCGCTCGCGATGGACAAGCTCATGGCGCAGGGTGTGCTGGCCGCGGCCGGGCTTCCCACGGTCACGTCGGTCGGCGTCACCGAACGAACGCGAGCCGAGGCCGCCGCGGCCGCTGAGCGGCTCGGCTATCCCGTCTTCGTGAAACCGAACCGGGCGGGCTCCAGCGTCGGCGTGAGCAGGGTCGACTCTCCTGCGGAACTGGACGCGGCCCTCGAGCTGGCCCTGGAATCCGACAGCACCGCCGTGCTGCAACCGCTCATGATCGCCGAGGAGATCGACCTCGGCGTGCTCCAGCAGCCCGACGGCGAGCTCGTCGTGGGCGCACCGCTGCACATCCTGACCGCGCGTGGCAGTGCGTTCTTCGACTACGCGGCGAAGTACACCGACGGCGGGCACGAGTTCGAGATTCCGGCGAAGATCCCGGATGAGCTGCGCGCGACACTCACCGACCTCGCGATCGCAGCCTTCCACGCCCTCGATTGCGAGGGGCTCGCGCGCGTGGACTTCTTCCTGTCCGCGGACGGTTCGGTCGCGATCAACGAGGTCAACACGATGCCGGGCATGACGGCGCTCAGCCAGTTCCCCTCGATCTGGCAGGCCTCGGGTGTCGGCTATCCGGAGCTCCTCCGTCGTCTCATCGACCGCGCGCTAGCGGCGCGCCCCGCCCGTTCCAGAACCGCGTAGTCGAGGCCGCGGCAGTCTCGGCAGTCGGTCGATGGTGCGCTGCTCGGGCAGTCGCCAGTTGAACAGCACCGCGAGTTCGCGCACACCGAAGGTGACCACCGTGCAGACGACGGCCGCGACGAGCACGTTGACCCCGAGCGCGACCAGTACGACGAGGCTCGTCGAGCCCGCGACGGCGGCGATCGCGTAGAGCGAGCCGACGTGCATGAGCGCAATCGGCAGGGCCAGCAGCATGTCGCGCAGGATCGAACCACCCACCGCGGAGAGCACTCCGACGAAGATGGCGGGCACCTCACCCACGCCGAGCGCGAGCGCCTTCGTCGTTCCGATGGCGCCGAACAGGCCGATCGTGAGCGCGTCGAGCGCGGTGATCACGTGGCTGAGCCTGGCGAAGATGCGGGCCAGCAGCATCCCGGTGAGCGCCGCGGCCGTGGCCACAGGAAGGTACCAGTTGCTCTTGAGCGCCGCTGGCAGCACATTCAGCAGCAGGTCTCGCAGGATGCCGCCGCCGAATCCGGTCGCGACCCCGATGATCGCGATGCCGAGCAGATCGAGCCTGCGGTCGCGGAACTGGGCGGCGAACATCGCCCCCTGCACTCCGCCGATCGCGATGGCGAGCAGGTCGGCCCACACGGGGATCACGAAGGCGGCTGGGTGCATCCGACCATTCTCCAGCCTCGCGACGGCTCCGGCGGCATTGTGGCAGTTGTCTCTCGCTGCCTGTCGTCACGCGCTTCGCTCGGTTCGGCATCCGATAATGGTGGGGTGCCCCTCTACCGTGATGAAGCCGTCGTGCTCAGAACCCACAAGCTGGGTGAAGCCGACCGCATCGTCACGATGCTGAGCAGGCAGCACGGCAAGATCCGCGCCGTGGCGAAGGGCGTTCGGCGCACCGCGTCGAAGTTCGGTGCGCGGCTCGAACCCTTCATGGTCGCCGATGTGCAGTGCTACGAGGGTCGCAGCCTCGACATCATCACCCAGGCGGAGTCGCTCGGCTCCTACGGTGCCGAGATCACCAGCGACTACGGCAGCTACACGGCCGCGAGCGTCATGGTCGAGACCGCCGACAAGCTCACGGACGACGACGGCAGCCTGCAGCAGTACCTCCTGCTGGTCGGTGCCCTGCGCTCGCTGGCCCGGCGCGAGCATCCGCCCACCCTGACTCTCGACTCGTACCTCCTGCGCGCCCTCTCGATCGCGGGATGGGCGCCGAGCTTCGTGGACTGCGCCGTGACCGGCGCCCCCGGCCCGCACACGATGTTCGTGGTGCAACTGGGCGGGGTGGTCGCCGACGATGTCGCGCCTCCCGGGTCTCCGCGGCTCGACCCGTTGACGCTGTCGCTGCTCGGCGCGCTGTTGACCGGCGATTGGGACGCGGCCGAGGTCTCGGACGAGCGGCACCGCAGCCAGGCCAGCGGCGTCGTGGCCGCGTACACGCAGTTCCACCTGGAGCGCAGTCTCCGCTCGCTGCAACACGTCGATCGGACGATCGCGTGAGCCCGGTCGCGAAGACCCATAGGGACGCCGTCGACTTCAAACCGATCGACTGGACCGGCCAGTATCCGCCGACGTTTGCGCGCGGCGCGGTGCCCGAGCACGTCGCGATCGTCATGGACGGAAACGGTCGCTGGGCGAACGGCAGGGGACTCACGCGCATAGAGGGTCACCGTGCAGGCGAGGCCGCGCTGCTCGACGTCGTCGCCGGAGCCATTCAGGCCGGGGTCAAGCACCTCAGCGTCTACGCCTTCTCCACCGAGAACTGGAAGCGCTCGCCCGAGGAGGTCAGGTTTCTCATGGGCTTCAATCGAGACGTGCTGCACCGCCGCCGCGACCAGCTCAACGACTGGGGAGTGCGCGTGCGCTGGGCGGGGCGGAAGCCCAGGCTGTGGACATCCGTCATCAAGGAGCTGCAGTTCGCAGAGCGACTCACCGCCCGCAACTCGGTGCTCACGCTCACGATGTGCGTCAACTATGGCGGTCGCACGGAGATCGCGGATGCCGTGCGCGCGCTCGCAGAGGAGGTCGCGGCGGGCAGGCTCAAGCCCTCGGGTATCAGCGAGAAGTCGATCCAGAAGCACCTCTACACCCCCGACCTGCCCGACGTTGATCTGTTCGTGCGCAGCTCGGGGGAGCAGCGCACGAGCAACTTCATGCTCTGGCAGAGCGCCTACGCCGAGATGGTGTTCCTCGACACCTACTGGCCCGACTTCGGCCGGCAGCAACTGTGGGAGGCCATCGAGCTCTACGCCGCCCGCAACCGCCGCTTCGGTGGCGCCGTAGACGCGCCCTCCGCCTGAGCCGCGCGGCTG
>Ga0134125_10007978_pt1 | contig 11935 bp, 12 predicted proteins | sample KB31751_FD_96464 | JGI IMG/M metagenome (GOLD analysis project Ga0134125, IMG submission 96464) | Terrestrial soil microbial communities with excess Nitrogen fertilizer from Kellogg Biological Station, Michigan, USA - KB3-175-1 | ecosystem: Environmental > Terrestrial > Soil > Unclassified ... | reverse complement strand
CGACAGCGCCCGTACTGCCATCGCGGACGCACTTGGCGACGTTCGCAACCGCACCGTTCTCGAGATCGGCCCCGGCCATGGCGCCATCACGTCCATTCTCACCACTCGCTGCCGTCGCCTCATCGCTATCGAGCTCGATCCCACGCTCGTCACCGAGCTGCAGCTCCACTTCCGCCACGCCTTCAACGTCGAAATCCTGCACGCCGACATACTCAAGACCGATCTTGCCTCGCTCGTCCCGCCGACAGAAACCATCGATATCGTCGGCAACCTGCCCTACTACATCACCTCGGACATCCTGTTGCATCTCTTCGCAAGCGCCCGGGGCAAAGCAGATCCCTCGCGCAGCGCCATCAGCCGGCCCCTCATCCACCACGCAGTTATCATGGTCCAGCGCGAGGTCGCCGACCGCCTCGCCGCCGAACCCGGTTCGCGCGACTACGGCCTGCTCTCCGCAACCGCCCAGCTGCACGCTCGCGTCGACAAACTCCTCACCCTGCCGCCCACGGCATTCTCGCCGCCTCCCGACGTGCATTCCACCGTGCTGCGCCTGACCTTCGCGCCGCGCTTCCGCGAACTTCATGTAGACGCCGCCGGATTCGACACCTTCCTCAAGGCCAGCTTCGCGCAAAAGCGCAAGACACTCGTCAACAATCTTCGCGCCGCCGGCTACTCCGCCGAGACCTTGCGCACCGCATGGCCCAGCAATATCCCGGCGCAGGCCCGCGCTGAATCGATTGCCTTGGAAGAAATGGCCGTGCTCTACCGCGCTCTCATCCCGCGCGCAGTGGAAGCGCCTCGCCTGCTGCAATAGCAAACCTTGTCATCACTTGTGCGATGGCGAGGATGGCGTGCTCGGCGGCGGCGCGCTCATATGGGGAGCCGGCGGTGGTGACGGTGGGGGCGCACTCATGTGCGGTGCGGGCGCAGGTGGCGCGGAATAATGCGGCTGCGGCGGAGGCGAGTAGCTCGGGTGCGACTGCTGTGGCGGGGTGAAATTCGGATGCGCCGGTGCCGTGTGTTGCGGCTCGACGGACTGCTGCGGAACGCTCTGCTGTTGCGGCCGCATGTGCGACGGTTGCGTATTCTGCGGTGGCGTAAAGCGCTGCTGCTGTGGCGGCGGCGCACCGTTATACATCGGATGTTCCGGTGCGGTGTGCTGCGGCTCCGCTGACTGTTGCCGGCTATTTTGCCCTTGTGGCCGCGTGAATGTTGGCTGGTTGCTGGGCTGATTGCTCTGCTGCGCCGGAGAGTTCGGTTGCTGCTGAGAGTTCTGGGACGGCCGGGTGTACCCGGGCTGCGAACTTCCCTGCTGTGGTGCGTTCTGCTGCGGCTGCCGTGGGAAAGCCGGCCGATTTCCTTGCTGTCCAGGCGTGCCGGACTGGTTCTGCTGTGGCCGCGTGTACACCGGCTGCGAATTCTGCTGCTGAGGTTGGACGTTCTGCTGTGGCTGGGTCGTGCTCTGCGACGAATTCCGCTGCTGCCCGTAATTGCGGCCGCCCTGAAAGCCCTGCCGCTCTTGCTGCTGCGATTGCCCCTGCCTCTGCTGCTGTCCGTTCTGCGGCGCCTGCCCGCTCTGCGCACCCGGTCGGCTGTACTGCTGCTGCCCCTGCTGTTGCTGCGTCTGCCCCTGCTGCTGTCTCTGCGTCTGCTGCACTTGCTGGCGCTCACCCATGTGGTAAACATTCGAAGGCCGCGTGCTCGCCGTGCCCATCGATGCCCTGTGCGTCGTGCGGTCGATCGGGAAATCGCGTCCCAGGGATCCGCCCGCATACGTTCTGCCCGTCACTACCCGATCATGCACCGGTACAACCGGCTGCGCCGTGACGCCCGCAATCACTCTCGCCCTCCGCTCCGAAGGCGACATCACATGATCGAACTTACGCCCGGGATTGCCCGCCATGCGCACCGGAATGATGGGGTGCGTCGGACCAGGCCGTCCCACCGGCACACGGATGGGACGATACCCGCGCGGTCCAACGCTGATGTTCACCAGGAAACCGCCGCCGGCAAATCCCCATCCATAGCCGCCGCACGTCGCGCCGGGCGCCCATCCCCAGCCGAAGCTATCGTAGTATGACCACGCGCCGCACCGGTAGGGCGTCCATCCCCACGGATAGGCCGAAGCCCACAGATACCCGGTCCCCGGATACCACACCCAGGACCCATTGCCATACGGATCGAAGTCCGCGTCATCCCCCGCCGCATACGGCTGCCACACCTCGCCCTGCCCCGGCACGTTGTACCAGGTTCCGTCCGAGTCGAGATCACTCCAGCCGTAACCCTGCGCGCCCGCGTAGTTGTCACGGACGTTCGTACTGTCGTCCGCCTGCTGTGCCGCCTCGGCATCCATGTCGGCATTCCACCGGTCCCACGAATCCTCTGCAATCTGCTCACTCAGCGAATAGCGCGCCGGACTGCTCGCATCGTCGCGCAGCGTCTCGCCCGCATGCACCTCCGCCTGGAAGCTGTTGGCGCGCTGCACCTCCGCCGTTCCGTCCAGTACCGCGAAGCTCGCCGGCGGCTCATCGAAGTTCACACGCACTGTCAAATTCTCCACCGGCGACACCTCATCGCCGCCGGCATGGATGGAGTACACATACTCCTGTGTCGCGCGCAGTTCGAAATACGCCAGACCGCGCAGAACACTAAGATCGGTAACAAAAAGCTCTCCCGGCGCAATATCCAGCCGATCCAGTGACAGCGCCGAGTTCGGCGTCAGCCGCGCCACGCTGCCGTCCTCAAATTCGATCTCCGCCTGTCCGTCGTCGCCCGTGGCAATCTGCACCCCGGCGGGCAGCGGGAGGTTCATCTGCGCCGGAACCGCGGGGTTCGTCCCGTCGGTGACCGTCACCGTTCCCTGCGACGAAGTCAGCCGCGCCGCGCGCATGGGCGCAGACGCATCCTGCGCTTGCGCGATGCCGAAGAAGCTAAATGGAAGGGTAAGGGCGGAAAGAAAAGCGAAGCGGCGAACCATCGTGCGGGCTTTCATTACGGCCTCCATTCGGAGCGACCTTCATTTTAGACTCGCTGCTGCCGCACAGGATGCGGTCTTTTCTCACCCGAAAGTGGCGATCGGTAGTTGCTTCGCATAACACCTCGCAGCAACTTTGGCTGCGCCGGCGTGTTGCCGTTCACGGCATCCCATCGCCGCGTCCGGTTGTAAGCTGACCCGTCGCAATCTGCTTCAGCATTGCGCTCGCCTTCGCCCGCACGCGTGCCAGCACATCCGCATCGTCCGCAATTTCACTCAGTGAATCCTGGATCAGCTGCAATTCCAGAGCCCGCCCCGCGGCCACTTCTGCCTGTAGATACGCCATCGCCGGGTCCAGCCCAAGCCGATCATAGCGGTGCAACCGGTCCAGTTCGCGTCCCTCATCCAGCGTCTCGGTAATCCCTTGGATCGTCTCCGTCAGCAACGTCAGTTCTTTGATGTCCGTGTAGTTGTACGTACACGCGCCTCCGCCATCCGGCCCCGCATACGTCAGCGTCTTGGTTCCAGTGTCGGCAATATTCTTTGCTTTCGACGCGCACGCAACCTTGAAGTGGTCCAGTTGTCGCGCAAGATCGAAGACATGCGCCGTCGTCGCGGCGGTCATTCGCAGCTCCCGGCGGAACGGTACCGCCGAAGCTGCCGCGGGGCCGTATCGTGTTGGCGGAGGCAGCGCCTCGCCCTCATAAGTCCCCGTGCCGTCATCATGGATCACGAGCTTGTACTTCGGCACCGGAACGCCGAGGCCAGCGCGCACAAAATCGAACGTGATCGTCGCATGCTCCGCCGCACCGCCCGGCTTCGTCTCTTGCGCCTTCCCTGCTAAGTGAGGAAACCCAACCGCCGCAATTCCACACACAACCGCGGCAATCCGCGCTCGCCTCACCGCCGCGCTCCCTGCAATTCCAGCGTCTGCGCCGTATGGATGTGGCAGATCGCAATCGCCAGCGCGTCCGCCGCATCCGGAGACTCCGGCGCGGCTTCCAAGTCCAGCAGCCGCGTCACCATGTACTGCACCTGCTCCTTTGCTGCCATGCCGTATCCCGTCACCGATGACTTGATGGTCAGCGGCGCATACTCCGCCACCGGCAGCTTGCAGCTTGCTGCTGCCAGCAGCGCTACGCCGCGCACCTGCCCCAGCTTCAGCGCGGACTTCGCATTCGCCGAAAAAAATACCTCTTCAATCGCCACGCAGTCCGGCGCATGCAGCTCCATCAGCGCCGTCAGTTCTGCATACACCTGCGCCAGGCGTTGCGGCGTCTTCTCTTTCTTCGAGAGCCGGATCGTGCCGGCTGCGCAGTGCGCAAGTCGTGGCGTGCTTGCAGCGCAGTCCATCTCAACCACGCCGTAGCCGGTGAACTCCGTGCCGCAATCGATCCCGAACACCCGCATCGCTCAAGAGTCTACCCCGCTCCGCATACTCCGCGCGATGCCGAAGTTGAGTCGGCAGATAAGCCGGCCCTAGATCGAAATCCCTTCCAGCGGCGAGCTTGCCGTCGCATACAGCCGCCTCGGCATCCGGCCCGCCAGATACGCCTGCCGCCCCGCCAGCACGCCATGCATCATCGCCTCTGCCATCAGGATCGGGTCGCCGGCCTCCGCAATCGCCGTGTTCATCAGCACGCCATCGAAGCCGAGTTCCATCGCCAGCGTCGCATCGGACGCCGTGCCGACACCGGCATCCACAATCAGCGGCACCTCGGTAATCATCTCGCGCAGGATGCGCAGGTTCGCAATGTTGCGCAACCCCAGCCCGCTGCCGATCGGCGCGCCCAGTGGCATCACCGCCGCCGCGCCCGCATCGATCAGCCGCCGCGCATACACAATGTCGTCCGACGTGTACGGCAGCACCGTAAACCCATCCTGCACCAGCACCCGCGTCGCTTCGAGCGTCGCCTGAATGTCCGGATACAGCGTGGCCTTGTCGCCGATCACCTCAATCTTCACCCAGTCCGACAGCCCCACCTCGCGCCCCAGCCGCGCCGCGCGGATCGCCTCCTCCGCCGTGTAGCAGCCCGCCGTATTCGGCAGCAGAAAGTATCGCTGCGGATCGAGAAAATCCAGCAGCGACTCGCGCGACCGGTCGAGGTTCACGCGCCTGACCGCAACCGTCACCATCTCCGCGCCCGACGCCTCAATCGCCGCCTGCGTCTCCGGCCCATTCTTATACTTTCCGGTTCCGACAATCAGCCGCGACTGAAACGCGCGCCCAGCAATCACCAGTGGTTCCATGCAGTCAGTGTACCGTCGCCAACTTCCCGCTGCCACCGTCCGTCCCTGCACAGGTCACCAATCACAACCGACCGCTGAGATGAAATCACGCGGCGCGTCGTTGATGCCCACGGGTCCGCGACGCCCATTCCAGCAGTTCCTCACGGCGCATGAGATTGAGAATCCGATCCTTTGAAATTCCGGCCAGCAGAGCGGCAGCTGCCGAGTACTCCATAAATCGAAGCTGCGCCGCGCCATGGGAATCCGTCCCAAGCGAAATGCGGCAGCCCGCCTGCTTCGCCAACCTGAGCATATCCACATTCAGGTCCTGGCGGTCCGGGTAGCCATCGATCTCCACCGCCTTGTCCAGCTCCGCCGCCACTCCGAATACCCGGGGCCAATCGGCGCTCAGTCCCAGGCGGAAGTTGTAAATCCGCCCGCGCGGATGACCAAGAATGTTGACCTCAGGATTGCGCAGCGCCGCCATATAGCGCGCCGTCTGGTCCTCTTTGGTACGCAGAGAAGAATGGAAGCACCCGAGCACCAGATCGAGCCGTCGAAGGCAATCGGGATCCATGTCGCCCTCACCACGCGGGTTGATGTTCAACTCCACAGATCGCAACACCGTCAGTCCATTGCCGCGCATTCGCTCATTCACATGCGCGATCTCTTCCCCCTGCCGTGCCACCTGTTCTTCGTCAATGCCTCCTGCGATCTTCAGCCCCTTCGTATGATCCGTGATGGCAATGTACTCATAGCCGCGAGAGACCGCCGCATCCGCCATCTCGTCGACGGAAGCATCCCCATCGCTCCAGACCGTATGCATTTGCAGATCGCCTCGGACCGAGCGCAGCCACTCCGGCGTCCCCGCCAGGGCCTCTCTCGCTTCCGTCAGCATAAGGAATTGGCGACGTTCAGGGGGCCGCTCCGGGACTTCGCGCGCCTCATCCACCCACTGCTGAATCAACTTCTCAATATAAGGCCCTACTTTTTCCAGTTCCGTAAGTGACCGCCCGGAGTGCAGCAGATCGCAGGCCTCTTCGGTCCACATCAAGGCGCGCCGCGACGCCGACCGCAAGGCTTTCCTCGTATACGAGGATGCCGTTTCAGCCTCCAGCGCCAGAAGCTCTGCAATATCCGAATTCGTCAGCCCGCGGGTACTCACATTCTCTGTGACTGTGGCCCTGGAGCCGCAGGATGTCCCACGTCACGTCCAGCGGCCTGGGAGTAAGATGGCTGGCGTGGAGAACGGGAGACCGTTCTCTATCAATTTCACAAGCAACCTTATAAAGGGAGACCAGGAATGAAAAAGCTGCTTGCAGCAACGCTGTTCGTAGCGCTCACTTCCGTCGCAGCGTTTGCGGCGGACTTCAATGGCAAATGGACCGCCGAGGTGCCCAGCCGGCAGGGCGGGACCACCACCAATACCTTCACCTTCAAAGTCGACGGCGCCAAATTGACCGGCACCATGACCTCACAGATGGGCAGCATGGACATCACCAACGGCAAAGTGGACGGCGACAACATCAGCTTCGACGTGGTGCGCGAGTTCAACGGCAACAGCTTCACGTTGAGCTATGCCGGAAAAGCTGATGGCGATTCAATCAAATTCACCCGCACATTCAAGATGGCGGGAGGCGGTGACGGGCAGCAGGGACCTCCGCCGCAGGAATTTACGGCGAAAAAAGCGGCAAACTGACCCTACAACTTCATTCCACGGGGGAGCCGGATCGCACATATCCGGCTCTTCATTTTTAAGCGAAGCTTTTTGAACTTAAAGGCAAACGGCCCGCGCTCATCCTTGGGCAGCGGGCCGTCTGGCGGTGATCTGTGTGGTTTGACCTGAGGCGTCCTGCTTGGACAAGCCTCCCGGCGCTGGATTGCTTTCGCCGAACTTTCAGCCTGGAGCGGGACGCGCTCTAAGCCTCAGTCACCTCACGTTGGGTACTGCAACTGTTACTGTCAATTTTCATAGGCTGGACCATCCTCCTTTCCCGTGTGCCTTGAATTTAATCCTCACCCGCAAAGAAATCAACCCCGCCCCGACGTCGTCATTCGCATCTCATTGCATTGCTGTTCGAGGGATCGACATGAAGCCCGCAACCATTATCGGTATCCTGCTCATCATCGTTGGAGTTGTCGGCTTCGCGGTCGGCGGCTTCAGCTATACCCGCCACAAGCAGGACGCCAAAATCGGCCCCGTCGAGATCGGCCATAACTCCACGCATACCGTTTTCATACCACCCATCCTCAGTGGCATTGCCCTCCTCGGCGGCATCGGCCTCGTCGTGGTTGGCGCGAAGAGTTAAGATCGTCGCCAGAAGTTGGCGTTCCCCGAAAGGTGAGCGGCCGCATCGTGCTCATGGCTTGGTCCTCATTAGCGCGACGGTGTTTGCCGCATCCATGGCGATCTTCTCTTCCGGGCATTCATACTCCGGTGTGACAATATCAATCGATGCCTTCACCACATGTGCGAAAACTTCTGCCGCAGGCCGCTCTGCGAGCGCTGCTGGCTGTCTGCCTCATCACCGGCGTGAGACTCTCCGCGCAGACCTCACAGAATTTCTCCGCTCAGCCGCTCGTGGCTGCCCCGGCCGACTCCCCGGACCCGCACCCCGACACCGCTACCATCTTCCCGCACTCCAGACACGCGCGCTATTTCATCGCCGGACAGGGCAACATTATCTTTCAGGCCCACGCGCCGTTTCACTCGCCCTATGATGGCCCCAACAGCCTGGTCTCACGCGGCGAATACAAAACCTCGCTTGTCGGCACGCTCTATCTCGGCTATGAGTTGCTCAAAAATCCTTCCCGTCATCTTGACCTGATCTACGACGAAGAATCTGCCGGCGGCCGTGGCATCTCGGAAGCCCTCGGCCTCGCCGGGTTCACCAATCTCGATGTCGTTCGCAACCCGACCCTTGGCCCCACGCCTTACCTCGCCCGCGTGCAACTCCACGGGACGCTTGGCCTCTCCGGCAAAATGACCGAGGCCGACCGAGGCCCCTTCGCTCTCGCCACAGAAGTCCCAGAGCGCCGCGTCGAACTCCGTGTCGGCAAGATGAGCATGCCGGACACGTTTGACCTCAACAGCGTCGGCACAGACAGCCATCTCCAGTTCCTCAACTGGACCGTCGACAACAACGGCGCATGGGACTACGCAGCCGACACGCGCGGCTATACCTGGGGCGCCATCGCCGAATACGACGACAAAGACTTCTCGGCGCGCTACGGCATCGCGCTCATGCCCACCGTCGCAAACGGCATCGACATGGATTGGGACCTGCGCCGTGCCAGTGGCCAGAACACCGAACTTGAGTGGCGCCACAACCTTCTCGCCGGTGTCCTGTCGCCGGACCGCAAAGGCGCCCTCCGCCTCCTCACCTACACCAACCATGCGCACATGGGCCTCTATCGTGATGCCATCCAGAACTATCTCGCGGGCAAAACTGCAACGCCCGACATCACCACCGTCGAAAAATTCGGCGCCGTCAAATACGGCCTCGGCCTTAACTTCGATCAGGAACTCACGACCAACGCGCGCGCTTTCGGCCGCTTCGGCTGGAATGAAGGCCAGCACGAGAGCTACGCCTACACCGAAGTCGACCAGACCATCGAGTTCGGCGGCGACTATTCGCTTGCCAATGGCCTCTTCGGCCTGCCCGGCGTCCCCCGCAGACCTCAGGACAAGCTCGGCCTCGCATTCGTCTCCAATGCCATCAAGCGCGACCACCAGAACTACCTCAAGCTCGGCGGCCTTGGCTTTCTCCTCGGTGACGGCCATTTGAACTATGCACGCGAAGATATCCTCGAGGGCTACTACACCATGCACGCCTGGCGCGGCCTCTTCTACGCCCTCGACGGCCAGTTCATCCAGCATCCCGGCTACAACCAGGATCGCGGCCCTGTCCTCGTCGAATCCGTCCGCATGCATATCGACTTCTAAGTAACTCGCACTGCTGCTTTAACTTGTCATCTAAGTCCCGAGCGAAGTCGAAGGACGAAGAATCCCCGCATTTCGTTTTGTTTAGGGGCATGGCTTCAGCCGTGCCGTAGAGCGCGGGGATGGAATGCAGGGCTTTAGCCCCTGCGGTCATCTCTGAAATTCATGCCATACGCGAACGTATACTTCAACTGTGTACGAGCTATGCGGATTCCTCCTCGGCCTCCTCTTCGGCAGTTTCCTCAACGTCTGCATCTCGCGCCTGCCGGCGCATGAATCGATCGCCTCTCCTCGCTCGCGCTGCCCGCACTGCGGCCACACCATCCGCTGGTATGACAACATCCCGCTGCTGAGTTGGCTGCTGCTCCGCGCTCGCTGCCGCGATTGCGAAGCACGCATTTCCTGGCGCTATCCAGCGGTGGAGCTGGCCATCGGAATTTGGTTTGCGCTGGCAGCGAATCAAGTTTTCGCTCTCGAATTGGCCAAGGTCTCTCGCCTAAGCGGACCAACCACGATCGAATATGTCGGCGTTATTGCCTTCGCCATCCTCGGCTTCCTCCTCATCGGCCTCATGGTCATGGACTGGCAGACACAGCGCCTGCCCGATGCCTTCACGCTCACCGGAATCGCCATCGGCTTCGTGCTCACCTGCGTGCAGGCCTTCTTCCTCGCGCCAGGCCAGGGCGACATCAAGATCGACACCACGCATCAGCTCCGCATGTCCAGCCCGGGCAGCTTCGCCTCGCAGGGCAACGTCTTCATGACCGGAACCGAAGCCATGATCTGGGGCCGCATCCTCGCCATCTGCGGAGCAGCGCTGCTGCTCTTCACCATCTCCGCCATCTACAAAGCCCTCCGCAAGCGCGACGGCATGGGCGTGGGCGACATCAAACTCCTCGCCATGATCGCCGCCTTCCTCGGCTTCGGCGAATCGCTCTTCGCGCTCTTCATCGGAGTCGTCACGGCCGGCTTCTACGGCACCATCCTGCTCGCACGGCGCCGCGCCAGCTCACAAACACGACTCCCGTTCGGCAGCTTCCTCGCCGCCGGCGGCCTCTTCGCCGCGCTTCGCGGGCCGGAGCTTATCGCCTGGTACACCGGCCTGCTGCACTGAGGGGTACGCCATCTGGAATTTGCGCAACGCGCCTCCAGGCGCCTCATCCAATCGGCAAAGGAGATCCCTATGCCAGTCACAACCATCTCTGTTGAGCGCTTCAGCCTGATCGCGTCCCGCCCCTTCGCGGATGTGCTTGCAGCCATCGAGGCCGCCATCGGCCACCCAGACGTCCGCCAGATGTCGCGCAACCTCGGTGCAGCCGCTTCCGTTGCGGAGATGGAGGCGATCGCCGAGCCGCTGGCTGGCCCGACCGGCCTAATGGAGTTCTTCCGGCTGAACCTGGGCGACGTAATCGGCAAGGAGTCGCCCACGCCGCGGCGCTGTGTGCGCCTGCTGGTAGGCAATCCCATCATCATGCGCAGCATGGCCTCGCACGTTCCCGACGCCGGTTCCTATGCTCCGGTCACCGTCCTCATCGACGAGCGCACCGATGGCGTGCATCTCTCCTATGACCGCATGGCGAGCCAGCTCGCTCCTTACGGAAGTGCGGCCGCCGGCGAGGTCGCGCGCGATCTCGACCGCAAGGTTGAGGCGCTGCTCACCTCTGCAGCTGGCCAGTGAACTGCATCGCGGGCCGCAGTTCCCAACTCCGCAGTTGGAAGGCCGATCGCTCGCTCCGTTTGCTTGACACTTGACCATCCCACTTCTACCCTCAAAGATGGCGCACAACGAGCAATGACAACCTATCCCTACATCTGGAACTACCTGCCGCTGGCCCTGCAGATCCTCGCCGCCACTGGCCTCGCGGTGGGAATGGTTGCGGCCTCGTTCTTCATCGGCAGGCATAAAAAGTCGCGGACCAAACTCGGCGCCTACGAGTGCGGCATGGACCCTGTCGGCGACGCGCGCGGCCGCTTCTCCGTCCGCTTTTACATGGTCGCGATGCTCTTCATCCTCTTCGATGTCGAAGCCGTCTTCATGCTGCCGTGGGCCGTCATCTTCCGCCGCCTGCCCGCGCTCACCGGCTCGCGCCTCTTCGGCTTCTGGGAGATGCTCGTCTACCTCGGCTTCGTCGCCGTCGGCCTCTTATATGTCTGGAAAAAAGGCATCCTCAACTGGTCCGCAGATCAGGGAGACCTCTAGTGGGAACCGCGCCAACTCCACCGCCCGCGCCGACCCCTGAGGGCGCGGAAAAGCCTGTCGATCTCAACACCGCGATCTTCGGCAAAGATGCCGTATTCGCCGCGCTCCCGGAGAATCCCGCGGCCCTCGCTCTTCGCGATCTCGCCACTGACGCCAAGTGGGACCGCCAGGAACTCACCATCATCGTCGCGAAAGACTCCATCGTCGAGGCCTGCGAGGCGGGAAAGTCCGCCGGCTACAACTTCTTTGAAGACCTCACCGCCGTGGACTGGTATCCGCAGGAACCGCGCATCCAGCTCTCCTACGCAGTCCTCTCGCACGCGCTCAAGCAGCGCCTGCGCATCGCTGTACGCCTCGACTCCGCCGACCTCAGCATCTCCACCATCACCAGCGTCTGGCCCGCCGCAAACTTCTATGAGCGCGAGGTCTTCGATCTCTTCGGCGTCAACTTCGCCGGCCATCCGCGCCTCACACGCATCATGATGCCCGACAACTGGGCCGGCCATCCGCTGCGCAAGGACTACCCCGTCGAGGGCTATCGCTAACCATGGCACCCGTCGCTGCACCTGACATGATCATCCCGGGCATT
>Ga0134125_10007977_pt1 | contig 11936 bp, 10 predicted proteins | sample KB31751_FD_96464 | JGI IMG/M metagenome (GOLD analysis project Ga0134125, IMG submission 96464) | Terrestrial soil microbial communities with excess Nitrogen fertilizer from Kellogg Biological Station, Michigan, USA - KB3-175-1 | ecosystem: Environmental > Terrestrial > Soil > Unclassified ... | reverse complement strand
CTGCTGCTGCCCGCGGGACGGCGGCTGCACGCGCCCGAGATCGCCATCGCCGCCGCCGCCGGCATGGCGCGCATCCGCGTCAGCAGCCAGCCGATGCTGGCCGTCATCTCCATGGGCAACGAGCTGATCGAGCCGGGCGAGCCGGTGCTCGCGCACCAGGTGCGCCGCGCCAGCGCCTACGCCATCGTCGGGGCGCTGCGCGAGCGCGGCTTTCAGCGGGTCGCCGACGAGCACCTGCAGGACGATGCGGGCGAGCTGCGCGCGCGGCTGCGCTTCCACCTCGAGACCCACGACGTGCTGGTGATCTGCGGCGGCGTATCCGCCGGACGCTTCGACCTCGTGCCGCGCGTGCTGGAGGAGCTCGGCGTGCGCGTCATCATCCGCACCGTGGCGCAGCGACCGGGCAAGCCGCTGTGGTTCGGGGTCGCGCCCTCCGGGGCGGCCGTGTTCGGTCTGCCGAGCAGCCCGGTGTCGTCGCTGGTGTGCCTGACGCGTTATGTCCTGCCGGCCCTGCACGGCAGCCTCGGCCAGGACCCGACGCCGCCCGAGCGCATGGCGCTCGGCGCGCCACTGAGCGTCGAGGTGCCGCTCACGCACTTTCAGCCGGTGCGCTTCGAGCAGGACGACTGGGGCCGCACCTGGGCGCAACCGGCCGCGGCCGGCCCGGGCGCCGATGGCAGCGCGCTGGCCGGGACCGACGGCTTCGTCGAGCTGCCTCCCGGGCCCAACACCTACGCCAAGGGCTTCGTGACGCGCCTGTACCGCTGGGCCTAGGCGCGCGGAACCCGCCGCCCGTCGGCGGCGTCTAAGTTATGTACTGCCCTTCCGGACGATAGCCAGTCCGGCCCCCCGTTGCGCATACTGACCCTGGCATGCCCACGCATGAAGTCATCGTTCCGCTGAACGCGCGCCACGCGCCGCGGGACGCGCTCGCCCGGCCGATGCGCGACCTGCGCATCTCGGTGATGGACCGCTGCAACTTCCGCTGCCCGTACTGCATGCCGCGCGAGACCTTCCATGACAAGTACCGCTTCCTCGGCTCGCAGGAGCGCCTGTCCTTCGAGGAAATCGTGCGCCTGGCGCGGCTGTTCGTGCAGCTCGGCGTGCGCAAGCTGCGCCTGACCGGCGGTGAGCCCCTGCTGCGCGCCAACCTGCCGGAGCTGATCGGCGACCTGAGCGCCATTCCCGGAGTGGAGGACGTGGCGCTCACCACCAACGGTGTGCTGCTGGCGCGCTACGCGGCGGAACTGCGCGCCGCCGGGCTCAAGCGCGTCACCGTGAGCCTCGACAGCCTCGACCCGGAGGTCTTCAAGCGCATGAGCGGCGGCCTGGGCGGCGTCGCCGAGGTGCTGGAAGGGATCGAAGCGGCCCGCCGTGCCGAGCTCACCCCGCTCAAGGTCAACGCCGTGGTGCAGCGCGGCATCAACGACCACACGGCGCTCGAGCTGGTCGAGCGCTTCCGCGGCACCGGTGTGGTCGTGCGCTTCATCGAGTACATGGACGTCGGCAACCGCAATCACTGGCAGCCGGAGCTGGTGGTGCCGTCGAAGGAGCTCGCGGCCCGCATCGGCGCGCGCTGGCCGCTGGCGCCCCTGCAACCCGGCTATCGCGGCGAGGTCGCCGCGCGCTACGCGTTCGCCGACGGCCAGGGCGAAGTGGGATTCATCTCGTCGGTGTCGCAGCCATTTTGCGGCGACTGCTCTCGTGCGCGCCTGTCCTCCGACGGGATGCTCTACACCTGCCTGTTCGGCACCCACGGCACCAGCCTGCGCGATGCGCTGCGCGGCGGCGCCAACGATGACGCGTTGCTGGAGCTGGTGCGCAGCGTGTGGCTGCGCCGCTCCGACCGCTACAGCGAGCTGCGCGCACAGTTGCGCGCCAGCACCCACGAGGAGCGCAAGGTCGAAATGTTCTACATAGGTGGCTGATGGCGCGCCGCTCGCTCACGCACCTCGACGCGCGCAACCGGCCGGCCATGGTGGACGTCGGTGCCAAGGACGTGACGCGGCGGCGGGCGGTGGCCGAGGCACGCCTGCGCCTGCCGCCGGCCGTGTCCCGGGCGCTGAAGGCCAGCGGCCATCGCACCCGCAAGGGCCCGGTATTCGACACCGCCATCGTGGCCGGCGTCATGGCAGCCAAGCGCACCCACGAGCTCATCCCGTTCTGCCATCCGCTCGGGCTGGAAGACTGCCGGGTGCGCATCACACAGCGCGGTGGCGAGATCCACATTCGCTGCGAGACGGCCGTGCACCACCGCACCGGCGTCGAGATGGAAGCACTGACGGGTGCGACGGTCGCGGCGCTCACCGTCTACGACATGTGCAAGGCGCTGTCGCACGACATCGAGATCGTGAGCGTGCGGCTGCTCGCCAAGTCCGGCGGCCGGCGCACCGTCCGGCGCGCCGACGGCTGAGCCGTGAGCGCCGCGCCACTGACCCGCGTGCCCACCCTGTACGGCCTGGTGCTGGCCGGCGGGCGCAGCACGCGCATGGGACGCGACAAGGCCGCGCTCGCCTACGGCGACGGGCCGCCGCAGCTCGAGCGCGCCATGGCGCTGATCGCCCCGCATGTACAGCAGGCGTACGTGTCGGTGCGGGCCGACCAGCGCGCCGATCCGCTGCGCGCGCGCTTCGCGCAGGTCACCGACGGCCACGCCGCTCTCGGCCCGATCGCCGGCATCCTCGCCGCGCAGGCGCGCCATCCCGAAGCCGCCTGGCTGGTACTGGCCTGCGATCTGCCGCTGCTCGATGCAGCCACGCTCGAGCACCTGCTGCGCGCGCGCGACCCGCGCCGCGCCGCGACCGCCTACCGCTCCAGCCACGACGGCCTGCCGGAGCCGCTGTGCGCGGTCTGGGAGCCGCATACGCACCAGCCATTGACCGAGTATGTCGCCGCCGGGCGCGACTGCCCGCGCAAGTTCCTGATCAACGCCGACACGCTCCTGCTGGATGAGCCGAACCCGCAGGCGCTGGACAACGTCAACACGCCCCGCGACCATGACTCCGTCAGCGGCGTGCTGCGCCGCGGAGAGCACCATTAGCCCCAAGGCCCTGACCGTGCAGTACTACGCGCTGCTGCGCGAGCAGGCGGGGCGGCGCGAGGAAGCCCTCACCACGAGCGCGCCGACGCCGCGCGAGCTGTACGCCGAGCTCGCCGCGCGCTACCCGTTTACGCTCACCCCCGAGGTGCTGCGCGTGGCGATTAACGGCGAGTTCAGCGAGTGGTCGACACCGCTCGCCGCGGGCGATGCCGTCGTGTTCATCCCGCCGGTCGCGGGCGGCTAGCATGGCTGCGTTCCGGTTCAGCCGCACAGCGCTCGACGTGGCGGCATTGCGTGCCGAGCTCGCCGACCCGGCCTGCGGCGGCTACGCCGCCTTCGAGGGCTGGGTGCGCGATCACAACGAGGGCGAGCACGTGCGGCGGCTCGAATACGAGGCCTTCGAGGCGCTCGCCGTGCGCGAGGGCGAGCGCATCATCGCCGCGGCCCGCGAGCGCTTCGGCGTGGCGCACGCACTGTGTGCGCACCGCGTCGGGGAGCTGGGAATCGGGGAGCTGGCGGTATGGGTTGGCGTCAGCGCCGCGCACCGCGACGAGGCCTTCCGCGCCTGCCGCTTCATCATCGACGAGGTCAAGCACCGCGTGCCCATCTGGAAGAAGGAGCACTACGTGGGCGGAGACTCCGGCTGGGTGAACTGCGAGCGCTGCGCGGCGCCGGGCGCGGAGTCGGGCGCGCACGCCCACGAGCGCAGCCGCTGAGGCGCGCCGCCGTTCACGGCCGCACTTGGCCGGCCCCGCGCACCACGTACTTGTAGCTGGTGAGCTGCTCGACCCCGACCGGGCCGCGGGCGTGAAAGCGCTCGGTGGAGATGCCGATCTCCGCTCCCATGCCGAACTCGCCGCCGTCGGCGAACTGCGTCGAGGCGTTGTGCAGCACGATGGCGCTGTCGACTCGCTGCAGGAAGCGCTCGGCGGTCGCCGGGTTCGCGGTGACGATGGACTCGGTGTGCGCCGAACCATACCGGGCGATGTGCGCGATGGCGGCATCGACCCCCTCGACGACCCGGGCCGCGATGATGGCGTCGAGGTACTCGGTGTACCAGTCCGCCTCGCTCGCCGGGCGCACGCGTGGGTCCGCCTGCTGCACGGTGGCGTCGCCGCGCACCTCGCAGCCCGCCTCCAGCAGGTCGCGCACCACCGGCGCCAGATGGGTGGCGGCGCAGCCGCGATCGATGAGCAGCGTCTCGGCTGCGCCGCAGATACCCGTGCGCCGCATCTTGGCGTTGAGGGCGATGGCACGCGCCATGGCCAGGTCGGCGTCGCGGTCGATGTACACGTGGCAGTTGCCCTCGAGGTGTCCGATCACCGGCACGCGCGCTTCGCGCTGCACGCGCTCGACCAGGCTCCTGCCGCCGCGCGGCACGATGACGTCGAGGTACTCGCTCATCCCCGCCAGCATGTAGCCGACCGCGGCACGGTCGGCGGTCGGCACCAGCTGGATGCACGTCGGCGGCAGCCCCGCCGCGGTCAGTGCGGCCACCAGGCACTGGTGCAGCGCCGCGCTCGAGTGCTGGCTGTCGGAGCCGCCGCGCAGCAGCGCGGCGTTGCCCGACTTCAGGCACAGGGCGCCGGCGTCCGCGGTCACGTTCGGCCGGCTCTCGTAGATGATGCCGATCACTCCGAGCGGCACGCGCACGCGCTGGATGCGCAGGCCGTTGGGACGCTGCCATTCGGCCACCGTGGTACCGATCGGGTCGGGCAGCGCGCGCACCGCATCGATGCCGGCCGCGATGGCCTCGATGCGGCGCGCATCGAGGCGCAGCCGCTCGAGCTTGGGAGCGCTCAGCTCCGCAGCGCGCGCCGCCGCCAGGTCGCGCTCGTTGGCAGCCAGGATCGCGCCGCCCTGCGCGCGCACCGCCGCAGCCGCGGCCGCAAGCGCTGCATCCTTCTGCGCCGCGGGAGCCAGCGCCAGGACCTGCGCCGCGGCGGCGGCGGCCCGGCCGAGCCCGTCCATCAGCTCGCTCAAGGCGGAGGCGTTCATGGGCCTCAGGGCCCGCTCGGCGCGGCCAGCGCCACGGGCGCGGCCGCCGCCGGGTCCGGGCGCATGAGCACCAGGTCGTCGCGGTGGATCATCTCGTCACGCCCGCGGAAGCCGAGCAGCTCCTCGATCTCGGAGGACTTGCGCCCCAGGATGCGGGCCGCGTCCTGATCGGAATACGCGATGATGCCGCGCGCCACCTCGGCGCCGTCGGCGTTCAGCACGCTCACCGTGTCGCCGCGCTCGAAGCGGCCGCGCGCCCCGGTGACGCCCGCGGGCAGGAGACTGCGGCCCTCGAGCAGCGCACGCAGTGCGCCGGAGTCGATGGTGATGGCGCCGGCCGGGCGCAGCGTGCCGGCGATCCACTGCTTGCGCGCCGCCACCGGGGTGGCGGTGGGGATGAACCAGGTGCAGTGGGCGCCCTCCTCGATGCGGCGCAACGGGTGGCGGTAGCTGCCCGCGGCGATGCACATGTGGCAGCCGGCGGCGACGGCAATGCGCGCGGCCACGATCTTGGATGTCATGCCGCCGGTGCCGACGCCGGACACCGAGCGCCCGGCCATGGCCTCGATCTCCGGGGTGATCTCGCGCACCTCGTGGATGAAGCGCGCGCCGTGCGCGCGGCGCGGGTCGGCACTGTAGAGCCCGTCGACGTCCGAGAGCAGCACCAGGCAGTCGGCCGCGGTCATCTGCGCCACGCGCGCCGCCAGGCGGTCGTTGTCGCCGTAGCGGATCTCGGCGGTCGCCACCGTGTCGTTCTCGTTGATCACGGGCAGCGCGCCGAGCGCCAGCAGCGCCTCGAGGGTGGCGCGCGCATTGAGGTAGCGGCGGCGCTGCTCGCTGTCCTCGAGCGTCAGGAGTACCTGCGCCACCGTCACGTCGTGTCCCTCGAGCAGCTCCTTGTACGCGTGCGCCAGGCGGATCTGGCCGACGGCCGCCGCCGCCTGGCTCTCCTCGAGGCGCAGCGGTCCGTGCTTCAGCAGTCCGAGGCGGCGGCGGCCGAGCGCGATCGCCCCGGATGACACCAGGATGACGCGCTGCCCGCGCCGCCGCAGGCGCAGCAGGTCCTCGAGCAGGGTCTCGAGCCAGGCGCGGTTGACGCGCCCGGTCTCGGCGTCCACCAGCAGCGCCGAGCCCACCTTCACGACGATGCGCCGCGCCTGCGTCAGGGGTGCCGCGGAAGGAATGCCGGCGCTCATGCGGGAAACTATACGCAATCGGCCGGGTGCGCCGCACGAACGGCGCCGACACGCTACTCGTGCATCGGCGCCGCGGTGCGATAGCTGAAGCGTCGGGCGAAGGCCGGCAGCACCAGGAGATTCAGCAGGGTCGAGCTCAGCAACCCCCCCAGCACGCTCACCGCCATCGGGCCTTCGATCTCCTGGCCGGGACGGTTCATGCCGAGGGCGAGCGGTGCGAGCCCCAGGCCGGTGACGGTGGCGGTCATGAGGATGGGCACCAGTCGCTCCGCCGCACCGCGCAGCACGGTGGCCTCGTTCCAGGCCGCTCCTTCCGCGTCGGTGAGGTGCTCGTAGTGGGCCAGCAGCAGGATCGAGTTGCGCGCCCCGACCCCGAACACCGTCGCGAGCCCCACCAAGGTGCCGACCGACAACCCGATCCCGGTCACGGTGATCGCGAGTACGCTGCCGATCAGGCTGAAGGGCAGATTGGCCAGCACCAGCCACGGGTGCGCGCGGCGCTGGAAGCACAGGAACAGCAGCAGCACTACCAGGGCGAGCGCCAGCACCGCGTAGAACACCAGCTCGATGACGCCGGCGTGGCCGGCCTCCGCCTGACCGGTAAACTGCCAGTGGATGCCGCCGCGCGCCGGCAGTGCCGCGGCCAGGCGCTGCTTGGCCGCCCGCACCACGCTCTGCAGATTCGCGCCCTTGACGTTGAAGGTCACCGCCACGCGCCGCTGCCCGTCCTCGTGCAGAATGCTGAAGCGGCCCTCGGAGGGGGTGACGTCGGCGACCTCGTGCAGCGGCACCGGCCCGAACGGGCTGGCGATGGCGAGCGCCCCGAGCTGCTCGGCGCGCTGCCGCACGGCCTCCGGTGCGATCAGCACGACGTCCACCCTGCGCACCCCCGCATAGGCCTGACCGACGGTCGCGCCGGCGTAGGCCTCCTGCACCGTCTCCAGCACGTCCTGGGCCCGCAGGCCGCGGGCGGCGAGCCGCTCCGGCTGCAGCGTGACCCGCATGGCCGGAGTCTGCGCGACGTGCGAGACCTGCAGGTCGACCACCCCCGGCACCTTCGCCAGCGCATCGCCGGCCGCGGCCGCGACGCTGTCGAGCGTGCTGAGATCTTCGCCGAAGATGTTGATCACTTCCTGAGCCGTCTCGCCGGTGAGGCTCTCGCTCAGGCGATCGCCGAGAAAGGTCACCACCTCGACGTTGAGACCGGGATAACCGGCCAGCACCTTGCGGATCCGGTCCTGGGCCTCGGCCTGGTCGACGGCGACGTCGCGCTTGAGCTCGACGTGGAACTCGCTGCGCTGCGTACCCCAGGTGTCCTCACCGCCCTCGGAGCGACCCAGCTGCTGCTCGACAGTCGCGACGAAGGGCAGCGCCAGCAGCTCGCGGCTGATGCGGCCGCCGAGACGGCGCATCTCCCCGAGCGAGGTGCCGGGCACCGCGCTGTCGACCTGCACGACGAAGTGACCCTCGCGGAAGTCGGGCATGAACTGTCCGCTGAGCAGCGGCAGCACCGCGAGCGTGGCCGCGAACAGGATCACGAGGCCGGCGACCACCGGCACGAAGCGCCGGTCGGCGAAGTGTATGCAGCTCGCCTGCCAGCGCTTGAGCGCCGCGATCCAGCGAGGCTCGGCCTGTCCCGCGCGCGGTGATAGCAGCAGTGCCGAGAGCGCCGGGGTCACGGTGAGGGCCACGCCGAGGGAGGCGAGCACCGAGAGCATGAACGCGATCGCCAGCGGGCCGACGAAGCGGCCCTGAACCCCCGAGGTTGCGAGTACCGGCACGAACACGACCAGCACCACCAGCGTCGCGTACAGCACCGGGCCGCGGATCTCGACCGTCGCGTCGCGGATGATGTCCAGACGCGGCTGTGGCGCCTCGCTGGCGGCGTTCTGCCGCAGCCGGCGCAGCGTGTTCTCGATACCGATGATGGCGTCGTCGACCAGTACGCCGAGCGCCACGGCGAAGCCGCCCAGGGTCATGGTGTTGAGGGTGAAGCCGAAACGTCCCAGCACCACGGCGGCGGCGACCAGAGACAGGGGGATGGCGAGAAAGGAGATGGCCGCCGAGCGCCAGTTGCGCAGGAACGCGAACAGCACCAGCAGTATCAGCACGCCCGCCAGCAGCAGCGACTGGCTGATGTCGTGCAGCGCCCCCTCGATGAAATTGGCCGGTCGATGCAGCGCCGGGTAGACCTGGATGCCGTCCGCCTTGAGTTCGGGCGTCAGGGTCGCGAGGGCCTGCTCCACCGCGCGCGTCACGGTAAGGGTGTTGGCGCCAAACTGGCTCGACATCGACAGCAGCACCCCGGGCTGACCCTGGATGAGCGCGTCCCCGGTCTGCAGTGCCGGCGCCTCGCTGACGCGCGCCACGTCGCGCAAGCGCACCGGCACGCCCTGGCGTACGGCGATGACGGCCTCCGCCACCACCGCGGGATCGGGTGAGGGGGTGGGCGACTCGATGAGCACCCGCTGCGCCTTCAGGTCAAGGAAGCCGGCGCCGCGCAGCGCGAGTGCGGCCCGGCCGGCGTCGGCGAGCTCGGTAAGGGTCAGCCCGTACGCCGCGAGCTTGTCCATCTGCGGCTGGATCTGGATCTGGCGCACCGCGCCGCCGAACACGGTGATGCGCGCCACGCCCGGCACCGCGAGCAGCTGCGGCTTCAGCACCCACTCGGCGCGATCACGCAGCGCGTACGGGTCGAGGCGCGTCGAGACCAGGCCGATCTTGAGCAGGTCCATGGTGCTCGAGACCAGCGGCGACAGTGACGGCGGCCCCACGCCGGCGGGCAACGCGCTGCCGATGGCCGCGACCCGCTCGGCGATTCCCTGGCGCGCCCGGTAGACGTCGGCGCGGTCGGTGAAGTTCAGCGATACGACCGACAGGCCGGGGATGGACTCGGAGCGCATGGCGGCCAGATCGGGCGCGCCGTTGACCGCCGCCTCGACCGGTCGCGTCACCAGCTGCTCGACCTGTTCGGGCGCAAGCCCCGGGGCCTCGGTCTGGATCTCCACCTGCACCGGCACGAACTCGGGGAACACGTCGAGCGGCACCCTTGCGGTGTCCCACGTGCCCAGCAGCAGCAGAATCAGCGCCAGAACCGCCACCGCGCCACTGCGGCGCACACACCAGGCGACCAGTGCCCGCATCGGGCGGTCAGTCCTCGGTCCCGGTCTCGCGCGCCAGCAGCTGCCCGGCGCCCTCAACCACGACCCGCTCGCCGGGATGCACGGCGGTGGTGAAGTAACCCGAATCGGAGGGTTGCGAGAGGGACACGGCGCGCCGCACGAACGACCCCGACTTCTCCTCGATGTAGGCCCAGGTCCCGCCCTCGGCGATGATCAGGGCCGCCGCCGGCACGACCACCCCCGCCTCGCTCGGCCCGACCGGCATGAAGACGCGCACGCGTTGCCCCGGGGTCAGAGACTCCGCGGCCTCGATGATGAGGAAGTAGCTGCGCCCCGGCAGGGTCGGGTCCGCCGGCGCCGCCCAGGCGGCGGCGCTCAGGACCGGTGTTGCGGGCGCAGAGTCGAGCGGCGCGACCCGCATCGTGCCGGCAGCGGCGCCGCCGGTATCGGCGGGGAAGCTGGCGCGCACGATGGCGGTGGTGCCCGCCGCGACCTTGGCCAGCAGCGACGCACGCTGCGCGGCGGAGGTCCAGGGCGCACCCCGTCCCCAGGCAGCGATCGACTTGCGCCGCGCGAGCGCGAGCTGCACGGAGTCGGTCGTCGCCTGCCGCTCGGCCGCCTCCAGCGCCTGTCGCGAGACGGCGGTGTCCGCGGCGTAGAGACCGCGTGCCCGCGTCAGCGCCGCATCGCTGGAACGCGCCGCCGCTTCCGCGCCGGTCAGCTCTGCGTCGGTTTGCGCGAGCGCATCGAGCCCCATGACCTGCCCGAGCCCGGAGACCTCGGCGCGGTGCTGCACGGACTGCGCGGCGAGGGTTGCGATGCCCAGGCGCTGCTGTGCCGGCGCGTCCAGCTGCACCCCGGCGGCTGCTGCGCACATCGCGGCGAGCAGCGCCGCCGCGCCGCCTGCGGCACTCGCACGCCGTGGGGTTGTCGGGCTCATGTGCCGCGGTCCCCGGCGGCAGCGAGCGGCGTCGGCAGCGTCAGGTTCGAAGGTGGCCAGACCGGCCGCTGCACGCTGCCCTCCAGGGCTTCGAGCGCACCGGTGGCGGTGCGCAGCGCATCGAGCGCGGCACGCCGCGCCGTGACGGCGGCGAGCTGCGCGGTCAACACCTCACCGCGATCGGCAGCGCCCGCTGCGAGGCGCCGCTCAGTGCCGTCGGCGACGCTCACCGTCGCGGCCTCCGCGGCGCGCGCCTGCTCGAGCGCCTGGTAGCTGGCCTGGTAGCGTGCCAGCGCGCCGTCGACCTCCGCCAGCGCCTGCGCCTGCGCGACCTCAAACTGCGTCGCCGCCTTGCGGCGCGCCGCGAGCGCCTGACCGATCTGCGCGCGCTCGGTGTGCAGCACCGGCACCGGCAGCCCCATCGTGAGCGTGATCACCCCGTCGCCCTTGTCGTAGGTGTAACCCGGCCCGAAACTGATGTCGGGGTACTGGCGCGCCACCGCGAGGCGCAGGTCCTCTTCGGCGACCTGGTAGTCGGCCAGGGCGTGGTTGACGCTCAGGCGGTTGCGCACCCCGAGCTCGCGCCAGCGGGCGCGCGCTGTGGCCTGCGGATCGGGCAGCGCATCGAAGGCCGGCACCTGCACGCGCTGCGTCGGCAGCTGTTCGCTCGCCAGGCCCACGGCCGCGGCCAGCGCGGCCTGCGCCGCCGACACGTCACCGCGCGCGCCACGCAGCTGTGCCTGCGCCTGCGCCTGTGCCGCCTGCGCGGTCAGCCGCTCCGGCTGCGACGCCGCGCCGTAGCGGATCTCGGTGTCGACCCAGCCGCTGACGCGCGCGCGCAGCTCGGCCTCCTCGTCGGCGAGCTCCAGGGCGCGACGGCCCAGCTGCCAGTCGATGAGTGCCTTGCGTACCTCGGCGCGCGTCTGCCACAGCGTCTCGGCCGCCTGCCATTGCAATACCGCGCGCGCGGCGCGCGCCTGGGCGGCGCGGATGGCGCGCTTGCCGCCGGTCTCGATGGTGAAGTCCAGCGCCGTCGCCAGCACCCACGGGCTGACGTCGGCGTTGGCGTTGTGCGCCACGTAGCCCGGGCCGAGCGACAGGGTCGGATTCGGGCGCTGCCCGGCGACCCGCAGTGCCGCATCGCCGGCGGCGACGTCGGCCGCCGCGGCCGCCACTTCCGGCCGCAGCGTCCAGGCGGCGGCCGTGAGCGCGTCCAGGTCCCAACCGCCCTGCGCCGTGAGCCCGGCGCGGGCCAGGGCCTGCGCGACCTGCGGATCATCGAGCGAGCGGCCGGTGAGCCGCGCGGCGCTCTGCGCCGGGTCGATCGGCGCCGGCGGTGCGCTGACGCACGCGCCCAGCACCGCCGCGAGCAGCAGCATCAGGCCGCGACCAGCGACGGCGCGTCCCATCACTGCGGATCCAGGAACAGCAGCTGCACCGTTCCGGGGCGGATCTTATAGCGCTCGCGCAGCCGCTCGGCCTTGGGGTTGAGCTCGTCGACGTCGGCGGTGACCAGGTAGATGCGGCCGCTGTCCGGGTCGAGCGTCATGGTGCGGGCCAGCGGCCGGGTCGGGATCGCGCTGAGCGCGACGTAGTCATCGGGTCCCTGCTGGCGGATGACGGACAGCGTGCCCTCGGCG
>Ga0134125_10007974_pt1 | contig 11938 bp, 16 predicted proteins | sample KB31751_FD_96464 | JGI IMG/M metagenome (GOLD analysis project Ga0134125, IMG submission 96464) | Terrestrial soil microbial communities with excess Nitrogen fertilizer from Kellogg Biological Station, Michigan, USA - KB3-175-1 | ecosystem: Environmental > Terrestrial > Soil > Unclassified ... | reverse complement strand
TCGAAATGAACCTTGCGCTTGTAGCCTAGAGTGACCGCACCGTCCTTGAGAGCAAAGAGGGTGTTATCTTTACCCATGCCAACGTTCTTGCCCGGGAGGACATCGGTGCCGCGCTGGCGAACCAAAATCTGCCCAACCTTCGCAGAGGCGCCTGGGGTAATCTTGATGCCGAGGTACTTTGGATTCGAATCTCGGCCGTTTTTGGTTGTACCTGCTGATTTCTTATGTGCCATGGTCTATAATTTAGCCTCATGAGTATACAGGACACCTTTTCTTTTGACAAGGACGGAGAAGTGGTGCGGTTGAGCTGGGTGAAGCGGTTCTTTGTGAGCCTCGTTATCATCCTCGTCGGCCTTCTGTCCTTCGGCATCGGGCGCTTGTCTGGCGAGGAGGCACAGCGGGGAAGCACGGTCGGGGAAGTGCAAGTCAGCCAGAGTGCTCCGACGCCAGCCGCTTCAGCAGCCTCGGGGTCTATCGTCGCTTCTGCAAACGGCACGAAGTACTATTATCCGGGCTGTTCGAACAATATTTCGGACAAAAACAAGATATTTTTCGCTACTTCGGCCGAAGCCGAGGCCGCCGGCTACACCCTGGCGCTAAATTGCCAAAAGCCTTAATTTGTTGTAATTTAAATATAGCTATTATACGGCTCAATAGAGCCGTAATGAAGGTATTATGAAGCTCAAAATGCTTGACAGTCGAGGCAAAATTTGCTAGGCTAATAGGGAATCAGCAAGCGCTGATTTTTCGTTTAGGGGGAGTTCTTACGGATACGGCACTCTAATGTTAAAAGTTTAGCTCAATTTGTTATTTTACAGTTCGCCACGCTTGGTCTTGCACTCGCTCTTTCAGGCCAGACTGCCAACCCTTCTGCACTCGTTGTCTCGACGCCTAGCGCTCAGATTCAGCAAATCCAGTCGATCGGTACAGCTCCGGAGCCCAAAGAGATAGATGTCCAAAACTACGAACCGATTACAGATCCAGCAAACGTCACGCGCTATGTTGCAGACTACTTCTCAGACATTCCGATTCTCGCCGATGTCGCGGCTTGTGAATCTCACGACCGCCAGTTCGACAAGAACGGCAATGTTATCAGAGGGGAAGTCAACCACTATGACGTCGGAGTGATGCAAATCAATGAGTTGTATCACGCGGATGAAGCCAAGGCCTTGGGATACGATATCTACACCATACAGGGCAACGTCGCATTCGCACGCTACTTGTATGACAAGCAGGGTACGAAACCCTGGATGTCGTCCTCGGCATGTTGGTCAAAGACTTCAGCCACTGAAATCGCTCAATCTTAAGCAAAACACACAGCCCGCCGCAAGGCGGGTTTTGTGCTGCCAAATAAAAACCGCTCCCGAAGGGAAGCGGTTAGCATGCAACGATGATTCGAACGCTCTTGTCTCCGTGAACGTTGTCCGAACGGCGGATGATGCCTGAGGCGGTCTTCTCGCACCAGTCATAGAGCGTGAGGCTGCCGATTTCGTAAGCCAGAGATTTTCCTTTTGTCAGAAAACTCTCGAGCCAACGATTGACTTCCTCCTCGGATAAAAGATACGTGATGCCGAGGAGACTCGCCTTTTCGCTTGCCCGAAGGGAAGTGAGGAAGACGCCGAGTCTTTGCTTTCTGACGTCGTAATGAACCGGCTCAGTGCAGGTTCTCCACGGTCTTCCGCGACTGAGCTGCATGAGCGCGAAGACTTGCTTGGTCCCGGACTCAGGCATCGCTCACCTCCAGTTCTTTGTAGAAGGCAGCTTGCGCGCCTTTCTTCGAACCAGCTTTCCACCACTCGAGATCGACTCCGACACCTCCTCCCTCGGCGGGACCGAAGTAGGCGATGCCTTGTTCTTCTACTTCCTTGTTGAGTTCGGAGAGAAGGACGTCATTGAAGGGGATTCTCTTTTCGTAGAACTTGTCGTTACCGATGTTGGTGAGAATGATGAGAACATACGACCTTTTGATCCTTGCAGCATGTGCGGGGAGCATTGTCGTCATGGTGCCCTCATCGCTGGAGGAATGTGAACAGTCTATGAACCACACTAGCAGAGCCGATTCTTAAAGGGAAGTGCCTGTGTTCTAATACAGCAACGTCGCACAATGCGTCTTTTGCGACGTTAGCCTAGAGCAACCACTTCCCCCTCGGGCTTACAAAATTTCTTCAGGTCAGACAGGCTCTCTATCACCTCTCGAGCATCTGCTTTTATTTTTGAATCCTTTGAATCTAAAAAATATAATTCTATTCCCCGTTTTCTTTGTCTAATAAATAAAATAGCCACCTAATACTAGATGGCTATTTGTACATTTCGTCCCGAATTCTTTCCAGTTCAGAAATTGTCTTTGGGTCAGTAATTTTCTGAAACCGCGGAATGGTTTTTCCTTCCTTTTTCACTTCCTGCATGAACATCTCCAGAGGTCGGATGTCGAAGAGCCCGCCGATCTGGTAAACCAGAGCTTCGCGATACAAGGGTCGATACATCACGACGAAGGTGTTTTCCTGTTCGGTGTGACAACCGACGCCCGTCACCTCGTAGGCGTAGTTGTTGATTGACTTGCTCGGATCGTGCTTGTAGTGATAATAAAAACCCAACTCCGGCATGTTCTCAGGCTTTTTCATGACAATTTTCTCCGTTAAGTTCCACGCGCAATAGTACCGGATTTTTTGATTATTTCAAATATGACCTACTAAAAGGATTCAACTGGATAGATGTCAAAAGCAACTTCTTCATACGGATGCGCTGCTTTCATAGCTTTTATTACTTCTTTGAGTATGGTTCGCGGCACGAGAACTTCAATTCGTTCTTCCTCAACCATTTCCAATTTTCCCGGTTCCCCTATCGCAGGATGAGAATTTTCGTTGCCGCGAAATCTGCCAACGCCCTTGCTAGAAAAAGAACAGGAATCATAATTTCCCATTTTCCCTGCACCAGCTTTTGCTAAGGCTTCACGGACTTGGTCAACGGGAGATTTTGGTACGAATGCGCCGGCTTTTTCTAACGCATCTCGAGATTCTTCAATAACCTTATCAGTATGAGATATCGGTACAAAGACTACAAGTTTTACATTTTTTGATTCCATCTATGTATGAATATATCTTATCAAATAATCTATTGAATTCTTTCCAGTACGTTCAAAAATATCAGATCCAGCAGTTGTGTGTGGATGTGCAAGATCGTGCCGCAACCTTGTGATAGAAGTAATCATCCCAGATCGTGGAGGGTCTTTTGGTTGATCTTGAACTAAGGCAAGTTTGACGCTTAAATCGGTATCAAATGTATCGTAGGTCATACTGTTTTTAGACATTAAATACTCATATAGTTCCAAGAAATAGGTTTTGCTAGGTAAGTCAAAAATCAAATAATTCATTTCAGCGGCTGATGTATAGGGTAAATAGCCTCTGTCAGTTATCTCTTCTACTTTAGTCGCCCAATTGTTTTCTTCATCGCGAAACACTTTATAAATTTTGAATTGTTTTCCTAATTCCACAAAATAAGGGTCGTGCGTTGTTAGAATCACATTTATATTTGTTCCACCGTCAGTCGCTAGATCAAGAAGTACTTTGTACAAATTAGCTTTTAGTTTTGGATGCAAATAAACCTCGGGCTCCTCGAATATGATAAAAGTTGGATTATTAGATGTTCCGGCCTTTTCTTTTATTTTCTCTCCAAGATACTTCAATAACGCTACAACCATAAGTCGCTCTGTTCCCTGTCCGACATTCTCAGGTTTTATACCTGTTATTCCGCTGTAATTGTCATTAATACTAATAGAATCAACAATCTTTTTTACGTAAAGTTCTCTAACGGCTTTTTCGTACTCGGCTTTTGTTGGTTTCTTGGTTCCCACTGAGATACTCGTTTTTTCGACACCAAACTTAGAAAATTCTAACGGTAACGCTACCTCAATATCGTCAATCGGGCTATTAATTGCTGTTGATGGGTCAAATAGAGTCTCGATTAATTCAGTAAGTACTTTTCTCAATGGGTCGTTGGCGTTCCCGGTTTCTAGTTCAGATTTAACCAGAACTCTTTCTGCTGGTATGTGAATCACATTAACATCCAGCGATTTTATCTTTTCAGCTATAGCTTTTACAAGTTTTGTTTTGCCAGCATTATTTTCGCCCGCAAAAATTGTTATAGATCCAAGGTCTAAGCCTAGTATGTCATCACAAAGGCAGCTATTTTCCTCTCCATTTATATCTACTATCATAATTGGTTTGCCTAAACTCTACTCCTTTCCCAACTTTTGTATAGTCTCAAAATGCTCTTTGCTCACCGGCTGAACGGACAATCTTGAACCAGTTTGAGTGACGACCATGCCTTCGAGCTTCGGGTTGATTTTGATTTGTGAGAGAGTCAGAGGCTCTTTGAACTTTGATACGAAGCCGAAGTCGACAGCGTACCAGATTGGGTTTGCTTTGCTCGACTTAGGGTCATAGTGATCATCTTTCTTATCGAGCGCAGTTGTGTCCGCGTAAGCGCCTTTGACGACCTCGGCAATTCCGACGGCGGCTGGGGGAGTTGCGGAGGAGTGATAAAAGATAGCCAAGTCCCCTACTTTCATCGACTTGAGAAAGTTGCGGGCTTGATAGTTGCGCACGCCGGTCCAGCTTGCCTTCTTGTCGCGCTTCAAATCGTCGATCGAGTAGCACGACGGTTCGGATTTGATGAGCCAGTAGTTCATGTTATTCGAGAAGCTTTTCCCACCATGCCATCGTGGTATTCAAAAAGACGATGGCAACAATATACACCGGAGCGAGGATGTAGAATAAGACTTTTTTCATAGCCTTTGAAATTGCGGGCGTGAGAAGGGATATTAGTGAGAACCGAGCGTCGATGCATTTTGCTTGCCCCAGACGAGCAGAGCTTGAAAACTTTGCCACGCGAGCGAAAGAACCGGCCAGATGATTTGATTCCAGACAAAGGTTGCCGGCGTCGCAATGTACGACCAGACGGTGCTTAAGACTTGCTGAGTGTAGCTCACGGTCGCGGTTCCTTGAGGAGAAGCGGCGGCGGTGAAGACGTTAAAGTTCCAGAAATACTTCGCGAGAATCAAAGCGATGATAATAAGAACTATCAGGCCGATGATTCCTTTCTGTGTGTTCCCTTTCATCCTCTATAGTCTAGTGGAGAGCGGGCAAGTACGCAAGCGCGTCAAGATAGCCGTCCGGAGGCGCAATCGGGATGCTGACCGCCTTGCAGCCGATGCTTGTCGTGTAGCGTTCGATCTTGACCGCTGAGGTTGCGTAGAGGCCGAGGTGCACGTGCGGGCCGGTCGAATAGCCGGAGCCGTACGCGCCCGGAGCGCCGCCCGAGTAGCCGATGATTTGCCCTGCTTGAACTTGCTCGCCGACGGTGACGATAGAGGCCGAGAGGTGCCCGTAGATGCTCGAGAGGCCGTCGTCGTGCTGAATAAAGATCCAGCGGCCGTATGAGTAGCAGCCCTTGTCGTCGTCGGTGTTGCCCATGCCGGCAATGACGCCCTGCCTGACCGCGTGCACCGGAGTGCCGACAGGCGTGCCGAAGTCGACGCCGTCGTGCGTGCCCGATGCGTAGAGACGGCCGGAGTCGGTCGTCTTACCGAACATCTGCGTAATCTTGACCTTGTCGACCGGAAAGGACGGAAGAATGCCGTGCGACGGAGACGGGAACGAGGAGGTGTTGAGCGTCACGTTGAGCTGAGATTCAAATTGAAAGAGCTGATCTTCGAAGGCTTTTTCTTGCGCGATGTTGTTCGCAAGCAAAGCCTGATATGCAGCTTCTTGATCCTTGGTCTGCGCGAGAAGCTTGCTTTGCGCGTCTTGTGTCTCCTGCACAGTTTCCTTCTGTCCGGCAAGCTGGCTTTGCAAGCTGGTGAGGTCGGCAGCTGCGGCGACCTTGTCGCTCTTTTGCTTGGCAAGAGTTGTTTGTGCGGTCTGGAGCGAAGTTATCTGGTTCTTGAGCGTGTCTTGCAGATTGCTCAAAGTAAATTCGTCTTGCCAGATGGCGGCGATGTTTCCGTCGGTCAGAAGATTGGCGAGGAAGGACGTTGAGTCGTAGTCGGCGAGCTTGCGCATGCTGTCAGCGACGGCTTGTTTCTGATCGACAACCTCCTGCTGTTTCTCGGCGATAGTGAGCGTGAGTTTTTTGACATCAAGCGTGTCGTTCGTGATACTCGCTTCGGTAATCTTCAAATCATTGGCAATTTTATTTTTTGAAGCTTGAAGGGTGTCGATAGTGCTTTGCAAGGTCTTGCCTTGAGCGGAAGCAGCGTCGATTTGCGCTTGCAAAACCTTTTGCTGAGCGAGGAGCGCATCGCGCTGGGTCTCGGCAGCGTTCATTTGCGCTTGAATGTCGGAAACTTGATCGGCAAAGGTGCGCGTCGGAATAATCAGCAACAAAAGCAGCAGCAATAAGCACGCGCAGATTTCAGAAAATACTTTTTTCATATTATTTCAAGAGCTCGACAGCCTTTTGTACACGTCGTGCGGATTCTTCCGGACCGAGAAGGGCGATGAGCGTGAACGGGTCAGGAGACTTTTCTTGCCCCGAGAGAGCGTAGCGAAGCGGCCAGAGCACATTCCCCTTCCCTGCTGACTCGGCGTAGGACATGAGCGCGTCTTTGTCGGCAAGAAGGGTCAAGGCTTTTTCGAGATGCGCAACAGTCTCTGCGGTCGGAGTGGTTTTCCAAGAAATTTTGCTTTTGTCGAGCGACGGCTCAGCGCTTGTATCAAATTCCTTTGCGACGAGCTTTAACCGCTCTTCTTCAGGCAAAAGTTTAATATATTCTCTATTGAACCAATTTAATTTGTCGATGTTAAAGACAGCTCCCGCCTTATTGACTCTACTAAGATCGAAAATTTCTGACAATTCTTTTAGAGTGTAAAGTTCTCTTTCTCCTCCAGGATTAAATCCTAAGAGACCAAGAAAGTTAACCATAGCTTCAGGCAAGTAACCCCTATTACGAAAATCACGCAGGGAAGTTGCTCCATGTCGGGCAGACATTTTTGACCTATCTGGTGCCAATATAAGAGGCACATGGGCATAAACGGGGCGTATAGCTCCTAGGGCCTCCTGTAAGAGAATTTGACGAGGAGTATTGGATATTCCATCATCTCCCCGAATAACGTGCGTTACGCCCATCTCATAATCATCAACCACAACTGTTAGGTGATAGAGAGGGTCGTCTATATTTCTCGCAATGACAAAATCTTTTAACTCGGTAGTGTCAAAAGTGATATCCCCGTGAATGAGATCAGTAAAGGTAATAATTTTATTGGGGTTTTTGAGTCGTATAACTTCTTTGTTAGCCCCCTCGCTCTCTACCGAAATATAGGCAGTCCCGTTAGCTAGCATTCTCTGAATATGTTTTTTATATATTTCTCCCCGTTCAGATTGTTTGAACGGGCCTTCGTCGTATGTGATTCCAAGCCAATGAAGCGAAGCGATAATATCTTCTTCATATTCCTTTTTAGAACGTTCCTTATCCGTGTCCTCAATACGAAAAATAATTCTGCCTCCATGCTTCTTGGCAAAGAGATAGTTAAACAGTGCAGTTCGAGCACGGCCAATATGAAAGTACCCTGTTGGTGAGGGTGGTATTCGAACAACAACTTTTTTGGTTTCTTCGGTCATGTTTTTATTTCGTGACTGAGAGCAATCTTAAGAATTTCTTCGGCGATAGCACGAGCAGCATCCGGTTTGTAAAAGGCTTTAGCAGAGGCTTTCATTTTTGCTTGCTCGGCAGGGCTTGTGAGAATGCGGTTGATTTCGGAGAGCAAGATATGCGGAGTAAGATTCTTTTCTTCAATCACTTCGCAGGCGCCGGCGCGGTCGTAAGCGAATGCGTTCTTGGTTTGATCGTGAGAAATTGATTCCGGAAGCGGAATGATGATGCTCGGCAAACCCCAGGCGCTGATTTCGAAGATAGTCGAACCCGCGCGCGAGATGACGATAGACGCGGCTCCAGCCGCCATGCGCTCCGCGAGAGCATTGAGGTAGTCAAAGGCCTTAGCGATCTTTGTGCTCGGACTGAAAGAGCACCGCTTCGGCGGTCTTTTGTACTTCGACGATGTTGTCCTTGCCAGTCTGGTGAATGATTTCATACTTCTCGACGAACTCCGGCAGCGCCTCGATAAGGCAGTCGTTAATCGTCTTCGAGCCCTGCGAGCCGCCGAGAATAAGAACCATCGGAACATTGGCTTCGAGCTTCAGATATTCTCGCGCACCTTCGGTAATCGGCTCGGCAATGTCTTTTCTGACAGGATTGCCGGTCCAGACAACTTTTTCTTTTGGAAAAAATTCCGCCGCTTCCGGATACGAAACAGCGATGGCCTGCGCAAACTTCCCCGCCCAGCGATTGACTCTGCCAGGCTCGGTGTCTGATTCATGAATGACGACCGGAATCCGCAAGAGTCTCGCAGCGAAAAGTACCGGAAAGCTCGTGTAGCCGCCCTTGCCGAAGACGACGTCGGGATACAAACGATAGACTGCAATCGTTGCCGTGATAACTCCCCAGCCGGTCTTGAAGAAGTCGAAGAAATTTAAAATTGAAAAGTAGCGGCGGAGCTTGCCGGCGCGGATTTTCTTGAAAACGATGCCCTGCTCAAACAAGAGCCCTTCGTTGTAGGCATTCGGAGACATATAAAAAAACTCTGCTCCCAAGAGATGCTTTTCTTTGATGATGCCGTTTAACTGCTCGGCGACGGCGATAATCGGATAGAAATGTCCGCCCGTGCCGCCTCCGCTGAAGAGAATTCTCATAGACGTGATTGTGTTTGAATTTTGGAAACCGAGAGGACGATGCCGACTTCAACCAAAGTGATGAAGAGCGAACTGCCGCCCTGCGACACGAACGGCAAAGTGATGCCCGAGAGCGGCAAAACGCCGAGCATGGCGCCGATATTGACGAACGCCTGCGCAGTAATCATTATAACAATTCCGACCACAAGCAGTCTACCGAACTGGTCGTTGACCCTTGAGGCGATTTTGAGCCCTCGCGCCGAGAAGAGCACGAAGAACAAAACAAGAGCAACCGCGCCGACAAAGCCGAACTCTTCCGCCTCGACCGCAAAGATAGAATCACCCATCGGTTCGGGCAAGAAATTAAACTTCTGAATGCTTTGTCCGTATCCCCTGCCGGTCAGGCCTCCAGAGCCTATGGCAATCAGCGACTGCTGGATTTGATAGCTTGAGCCCTGACCGTTGGCATCAGGATGAATAAACGTCGTGATGCGCTGCATGACGTACGGACGCATAAATGCTAAGAGCGTAAGACCGAGCACTCCGGCAATGGCCAAGCCGAAAATATATTTCCACTTTCCGCCCGCCGAAAGAAAGATAGCAATGCCGGCGAAGACAATCATCAGGAAGTTGTCGGTGTCAGGCTGCTTCAACAAAAGCGCCGCCGAAATCGCAAAGAGAATAAGGAGCGGCAAGAAGCCGTATTTGAATGTTTCCATCTTGCTCTTCGCTCCCGCCGCCCAGGCCGAAAAATAAATGACGAAGCCGAGCTTAAGAATTTCAGAAGGTTGCAGCGAGACACCTGCGATGAGGAACCAGCGTCGCGCTCCGCCGGATTCGAAGCCGATATGCGGTATAAGGACGAGAATGTTGAGGATAATGCCGACGACAAGCAGATAAAACGCGTATTTTTTCCAAATCCTATAGTCGAGACGCGAAAACAAAATCATCGCAAGTGTTCCGAGCAAGAGTCCGAGCACGGTTTGCGAGAAGGTGACGCTTGAATATTCGCTGCCGCTCTTGGTCAGGAGGCCGAGCGAAGCGGAACTGAAGATAAAAAATCCCGACACCATCAAGATAATCGTCGAAACGAGAAAAGGTCTGTCTATCTTCCATTTCGCATGCGCCATGCAAAATAGTATAACCCGTTTAGCCGACAATCGCTAAAATAATTCCGACGAGTGCGCAGAGAGCACCGATAATCCAGTAGCGCATAGTGACCTTCGGAGCCGGCCAGCCGAGAGCCTGGAAGTGATGATGCAACGGAGCGACAATAAAGATTTTTTTGCCGTGTCGGAGTCGTTTTGAAAGGAGCTGGAGCGCGCTTGAACCCGATGAAATGACGAGCGGAAAGGCGATGACTGGCAAGATGAGCACCTGGCGCGTGAGAAAGGCGACCACCGCAAGCGTCATCGTTAGCCCCATGATGCCCGTCTCCGACATAAAGAATCGCGCCGGCGGAATGTTGAACCACAAGAACGCCAAGAGCCCTCCGACGAGAACAAAGCAGAAAGCGGCGAGGTCGATTTGATTTTGCAGAAGAGCGATAAAGCCGTAGGCGCTGAAGATGAGTGAAAAGATTCCGCCCGACAAGCCGTCGAGACCGTCGATGACTCCTCCGGAATACGTACTAATCATCACGAGGACGAAAAAGGGAATAAAGAGAAGTCCTGCGTTCCATGTTCCAACAAATGGAATAATAATCGAGGTGACCTGAAGCTTGTCGTAGAACCACCACGCGCCAATGAGAGCGACAGCGAAGACGACGAGCAGGCGTTTGCGGAATGATAATCCTCCAGCTTTCTGATCGTAGCGTTCGGTCACGGACCAGTAGTCATCAACAAGCCCGATGAGGGCGCCGACAATGAGCGTGAAGAGCGGCAGCCAGGTTTGATTGCGCGAGAGGAAGCTTAATTTGTGCAGAAGCGGTCCGTCCATCCGACTGGCAATCCAGAAAAGAAGCGTGGTGATAAGTGCGCTTGCCCAGATGACGATGCCTCCCATGCGCGGAGTCTTGCGAGCCTCGTCGTTGTGAAGAGCGGAAGAAATCGGCGTTGCTCCCCCGTCGGTAGCGACAGCCACGCTTTTCTTTTTCCACATGTGATGCTTATACAAAAAGTCAGAGATGCACGGCGTGATGATAATGCCGAGGATGAAGGCAACGAGAGCAGGCAAGAAAATTTTGACGATGTTGATAGTCACGTCTTTGATTGTATATTAGTTTGAATACTTTCCAAACTGGCTGCCACGAGCTTGCTGACATCTTCGAAGCGTCCGTCGGTCGTTGAGCCGAGGACAGAAATGATAATCGGCCTGCCGAGCTCAGGGTCAAAGGCGACGACCAGATTGCCTCCGGCGAGATCCGTATCGCCGGTTTTTGAAGCTATCAAGCCCGGAATATTGTTGACAATAGTATCGGTGTTAATCGCCGTGTGCATAATGCCGCTTTCGGAGGCAATGCTAAACGAAGCCTGGCGCGTTGCTTCCATGATGTTTGGATGATTTTTGAGAATGTAGTCGAAGAGCGTGGCCATGTCCTTGGCTGTGCCGTACGCGCCGCCCTGCGTCGTCGACTGATCAAGACCTGTGTCGTTGATGTACAACGTTTGCGTCATGCCAATTTTTGCTGCTTCGGTATTCATTTCTTTAATAAAATTCGCTTCGCTGCTCTCCGATGATGTCGCGTTGAGGTCACCGAGAGCACCGATAGCAAAGCCGATGGCTCGAGCCCCGTCGTTTGAAGAGCTCGCAAGCGAAAAGTCGATGAGGTTTTTGAGCGACCATCGTTCTCCGACCAGAAGACCGGAGTCCCCTTCGGTATCAATCGCTTCTTGCGTGATGGTGATTGTTTGCGTTGCTGGCGCAAGAGTCGTCGCTGTGAGCGCGGTCATAACCTTGGTGAGCGAGGCAAGCGGCAAGCGCTCCTCTCCGTTTTTTTGAAATAAGACTTTGCCTGTTCGTACGTCGAGCACGTAGGCAGCCTTGGCGGTGAGTGTTACGGAGTTAAAGGGATTAGCAGCTACTTTTGCTGACGAGACAGCCTCGTCGTGAATAACCTTGTCGCCGACAACATACATTCCTCCAAGCAAAAGACACAAGATAACAACAAGAAATATAAAAAATTTAACTTCGCGTTTATTCGTGAGCATCTGGTTCTGTCTTTACAAAGTCGGTGATTTTTGAAAACGCATCTTTGAACTCCGGCAACTCTTCG
>Ga0134125_10007973_pt1 | contig 11938 bp, 11 predicted proteins | sample KB31751_FD_96464 | JGI IMG/M metagenome (GOLD analysis project Ga0134125, IMG submission 96464) | Terrestrial soil microbial communities with excess Nitrogen fertilizer from Kellogg Biological Station, Michigan, USA - KB3-175-1 | ecosystem: Environmental > Terrestrial > Soil > Unclassified ... | reverse complement strand
GCGAAAGCGGGCGGGGACAGAGCGGGGAAAAACTTGCGCGAGACACTACCGGAGTCGCTGATTCTCAAAACGGTGTCAGGCGCTTACGGGGTGGCCGCGCCTGTTCCCGCAGCGCGCCGGCGTTACCCCGCCCTGTGGATTTAATTCGGCGCGCGGCGCCCCGGAATTTTTCCTCGGCGACGGCCTGAAAAACCGGAAGGGCCGCGGCGGCTACTAATGCAGGCTCGCGGTCAGCCGTTCCATAAGCGTGCACAAATCGACCGGATTGTAGGGCTTGCGCACGAAAACCGAGCGCGGAACCGGCTGCGCCAAAGCCGACGGCGAGTAGCGCCCCGAGCAATAGACGATCGGCAATTCCGGCCGCTGCTCGCGCACCCGTTCCGCCAGCATCGAGCCGTCGATGGCGCCGCCAAGGTCGATATCGGTGAACATGACGTCGACGCTGGAGCCGCCCTCGAGATAACGCAGGGCTTCCTCGGCGTCGGCGACCGCGTGGACGTCAAAACCGCGGTCGCATAATACCTCAGCGATGAGGTTGCTGATCAACAACTCGTCTTCAACCACAAGAATGTTCGCGCGCCGCATCGTTGCAATCCCCATCGTCCGCCGTGCGTTATGTCCGCGATCCCAACGCATCCCCCTCGCGTCCGTTCAATCTTTCGCCAATTTAGCCAGGTCATGGTGAGCGGCTGGTTAAAATTCCGCCTCCACAGCGGCACGCGCCGCGATTAAACTTGGCCCGCCGCAACAGGGAAGGCGCGCGCTCCGAATGGCGAACCGCGAATTGCCGACCATCGAGATCACGCCCGAGGTGCTGCTCAAGGCCTATGCCTGCGGCATCTTCCCCATGGCGGAGAGCGCCGACGATCCGGCGCTCTACTGGATCGAGCCCGACATGCGCGGGGTCATTCCGCTCACCGGGTTCCATGTTCCGGCGCGGCTGGCTCGCACCGTCCGTGCGACCGCGTTCACGGTCGTCGTCGACCGCGATTTCGACGCGGTGATCGACGGCTGCGCGGAACCCGGACGCGGCCGCGCCCGCACCTGGATCAATGCGCGCATCCGCCGCATCTACCGCGGTCTCTACGAGCGGGGACACTGCCACACCGTCGAGGTCTATGACGACGCGCACCTTATCGGCGGGCTCTATGGCGTTTCGCTCGGCGCGGTGTTCTTCGGCGAGAGCATGTTTCACCGCGCGCGCGATGCCTCCAAGATCGCGCTGGTGCATCTGATCGCGCGGCTCAACGCCGGCGGCTACCGGTTGCTCGACACGCAATTTGTCACCGATCACCTGAAAAGTTTCGGCGCGGTCGAGGTGCAGAAGCAGCGCTACCATGCGCTGCTGGAAGCGGCGCTGGAAGGCGAGGGCGATTTCGCCGCGCTGCCGACGGAGCGCGCGGTGAGCGGCGTCGAGGCGCTCGCGGTCATTCGCAAGTATAGTTAAGTGGACGCGCCCGCTTTTCGCCAGCGGCGGCGCGGGGTTGAGGTCGCTTAAAGTCGCTGGTGTTCAGATGCTTTCGCGACCTTGTTGCAGCGCGCAGCGCGCTGAACTAGCCTTCCAGCCCGTGGCGGCGTTTCAGAGGACCTTGATCATGCGCTCACTTCGCGCGGCTCTCGTCGCAGCTCTGCTTTCCGTTATTGTCGCGCCGGTCGCGGCGCGCGCCGGTTCTGTCTCTGTGGATCAGACATACAAATTCACGGGCGTATGTGTTGACTGCGCCGGCGACGGCGATGCCACGCTTGTCCTCAAGGACTACACCGAAGGAAACTGGATCGACGGCAGCAACTTTGTGAGCTTCAATTATTCGTCAAACTTGACGACGCTCACGATCACTGCGGCGGACCTCTTCTATATTAGTGGAAAAGTCGGGCCGATTTTCCCGGGCGCTTACGACTTCATCATTCAGGATACGCTGTCGCATCAATTTTACTCGTCCGGCTCCGGCTATTGGACGGTCTCTGGTAATCCCGTCGTTGTTGTTCTGGACACGGGCGACTATTCATCCTGGGACGCCGCCGCCGCGACACCGCTTCCCGCGGCGCTGCCGCTGCTCGCGAGCGGGCTTGCCGGCCTCGGCTGGCTTGCGCGCCGGAAGACGCGGCGCATGGCGAAGACTTCGACGCCGTAAATAGAAACGAGCGCTAACGCAAAGGTGGCGTCGGCTGTTGCGGCGGGCGCCGCGCCGGACGTTTCGGCGGCTGCGGAGTCTTTGCCTCCGGCTGCGCGTCGGCGGGCGCTTCGGCGATGGCCGGGCTCTGCGCGCCTTTGCAGTCGGTGAGCCACACGTCATAGATCGGATGCTCGATCGCGTGCAGGCCCGGGCTTGCCGCGAACATCCATCCGGTAAAGATGCGCTTGATCTCGCCTTGCAGCGTCACCTCGTCGACCTCGACGAAGGCGTCGGTGTTCGGCGTTTCGGTCGGCGGGCGCGAGTAGCAGGCGCGTGGCGTCACCTGAAGCGCGCCGAACTGCACGGTCTCGTTGATGGCGACGTCGAACGAGGTGATGCGCCCGGTGATCTTGTCGAGGCCGGAAAACACCGCGGTCGGATTGGCGATGCGCTGCGGCGGCGGCTCGACGACGATCTCGTCGCCGGGCTGCGGTGCGGTATCGGCAGGCTGTGCCGGCTGACCCTGCGCGCCGCGTGGCTGGCGCTGGCCCGGCGGCAAACCGGGCAAGGCCTGGATGGGACCCGTCTGTTGCGGATTTTGTTGCGGGACTTGCGGCTGCTCGTTCTTCGGCGCCTGCGGGACAACCTGCGTGCCGGGGAGCGGCGCGAGCGGCTGCGACTGGATCGAGCCGGCGCCGGGGCGGTTCGATGGCGGCAGGTTCATCGGCGCCGGAAGCGGTTGCGACGGCGGCACGTCGGCGCGCGGATTGCCCTGTTGCGGGGCGGGATAATAGGGCGGCTGTTGCGACGGGGCCTGCTGGGACGGCGGCTGGCTCGGCACATCGGCCGGCGGCCGCGGCGGGCCGCTGCGGAAGATCGAATCGAATTGCGCCGAAGCCGGCATCGCGACGAAGACAGCCGCGGCCGAAAAGACAACGAGCGCAAATGCAGTGAGGGTAGGTCGGGCCATCGAACCTGGCTGTTTGCGGCCCGGGCCTCAACCGATGGAAGGCCTCGCCCGCGGCCATTGCCCGGTTAACACGGCGAATAAGGCGGGGAAAGGGCGGGCGCGGGCCACGCCTTAGCGCTCGGGCGTCCAGGCCTTGTAGTCGCCAGTCGCCTTGGGGCGGCGGTTTTGCGCAAGCGTCGAGCCGCTCGGGCGGTAGCTTGCCGGCGTGCCGGTCATGTTCGGCCGGTGCGGCTTCTGCCAGGGCCACGGCTTGTAGGCGATCTGGGTGGGCGGCGTGTCGACGGTGTGATGGATCCAGCCGTGCCACGAGGGCGGAATGGTCGAGGCTTCGGCATAGCCGTTATAGATCGTCCAGCGCCGCTCGAAGCCGAGGGTGCGGTCGATTTTACCCCCGCGGGTGCGATAGTAGCGGTTGCCGAATTCGTCCTCGCCGACAAATTCACCGTGCAGCCACGTCCATAACTGCGTGCCGAAGGTCTGGCCGTTCCACCAGGTGAAGAATTTGAGCAGGAAACTTTTCATCGCCGCAGCGCTTTACGGTTGCATCGGGGGCGGGGCGGTTTTGCCACCGCATTCGCCCGCTGTCCAGCGCGGGGGCCAATCGAGGCGGGCGATGCCACCTGCTGTTTTCGCCATGCGCCGACGGGTATAACTAGACTCACATGGATTCGATCCGCGCCGCCTTAACGGCGATCCAGCGCTGGCTCAACTGGCTGCCCGACCCCGTGGTCGGCGTGCTCATCCTGGCGCTTGCGCTCGCGGTTGCCTATTCGCTGCATCGGAGCGCGCGCAAGCTGGTGCGGCATCTGCTCGCCGAGCGCTATCCGTATCTGTTGTCGGTGTTCACGCAGATGCGCGGGTTGACGCAGCTTGCGCTGCTCATCCTCGCCATGATCATCGCGCTGCCGGTCGCGCCGGTCGGCGACGAAACGTCCGGCTGGATCGCGCGGCTCCTTCTTATCGCCATCATCGGCCTGATCGGCTGGACGGCGATCACCGCGCTCAATATCGCCGGCGATCTTTATCTGCGCCAGTTCCGCCTCGACGTCGACGACAATCTTCTGGCGCGCAAGCACAACACGCAGGTGCGCGTGCTGATGCGCTCGGCCGACGTGCTGGTGGTGACGGTGACCTTCGGGGCCGCGCTGATGACCTTCGGACCGGTGCGGCAATACGGCGTGAGCCTGTTCGCCTCGGCCGGCGTTGCCGGCATCGTCGCCGGCCTTGCCGCGCGGCCAGTGCTGAGCAACCTGTTTGCCGGCGTGCAACTGGCGATGACGCAGCCGATCCGCATCGACGACTCGGTAATCGTCGAAAACGAATGGGGCACCATCGAGGAGATCACCTCGACCTACGTCGTGGTGCGGCTGTGGGACTGGCGGCGCATGATCGTGCCGTTGTCCTATTTCATCGAGAAGCCGTTCCAGAACTGGACACGCGAAAGCTCGGCGCTGATCGGCAGCGCGTTTTTTTATCTCGACTACCGCGCGCCGGTTAGCGTCATCCGCGACAAGCTCAACGAGATCGTCAAGAACTCGAAGAACTGGAACGGGCAGGTGGTCAATCTGGCGGTGACCGACACCAAGCAGGGCGCGATCGAGCTGCGCGCGCTGATGAGCGGCAATTCCGCCGGGCAGACCTTCGACCTGCGCTGCGAGGTGCGGGAGAAGATGATCGATTTCCTGCAAAAGGAATACCCGGAGGCGCTGCCGGTGCAGCGCGCCATCCCTGGCGCCGCGCCGGAAACGCCGCACGAGGCCGCCAGGACCAAAGGCCGAACGCGCTCAAACCGTTAGCAGCCCAGCGCGGCTCCGGTTCCCCGTTAAGAAAACGGCTAAACTTGGCAGCGGAAGCGGGCTTGTTTTGCTAGACTTGCCGCTGGGGGGATGTGACGTCTTGTTGACCCGGAGCACGCAAACGAGGCGAATGCGGCTGCGCCTGCTTGGCCGCTTCGCCGTGACCGTCGAGCGCGAGGGCGCGCCGCCCGACGTGATCGACGTCGCCGGAAAGTTGCGCCGGGCGCTGCTCGGCTATCTGGCGATGCAGCCGGGCTTTGCCGAGACGCGCGAACGCCTGGCGACGCTGCTGTGGGGCGACAGTCCCGACAAACAGGCGCGCCAGAGCCTGCGGCAGTGTCTGCTCGACCTGCGCCGCGATTTCCAGGACATCGGACTGGAGCCGCTGAAAATCGACCGCGACACGATCGCGCTCGATGCCGATCTCGTGAATTCCGACGCGCGCGAATTTCTCGATCTCGCGCGCTCCGATGCCGCGGACGAGCGCGAGCGCGCCGCCGCGCTCCACGCCGGCATCTTTCTCGACGGCGTCGACCTCGACGTCGAGCCGTTCGATCAGTGGCTGCGCGATGAGCGCGTGCGCATCGAGCAGGCCGCCGGAGAACTTTTCGAGCATGAAGCCGCCCGCCACGCCGCCGCCGGCGACGGGCCGCAGGCCTTGCGCGCCGCCGAGCGGCTGGTCGCGATCGATCCCTTTCGTGAGGCAAGCCAGCGCCTGCTGTTGCGGCTGATCGCGTCTTATCGGGGACGCGACGCCGCGCTCGCGCAGGCTGAGACTTTTGCCGCACTGATAAAAAGAGAGTTCGGCGCGCAGGTCGAGGCCGAGACCGCGGCGCTCGTCGGGCAAATCCGCGACAACGCGGTGCAAGAAACGAGTGGAAAGCCGCAGCGCGCGGCGCCGGATTGGCCCGAGCCGTTATCCGTGCCGGCTGCGGCCGCCATCCGGCGGCCTTCGCGCGCCGCCTGGGCCAATGCCGCGGTTCTTGGGTTCGCGGCGCTCGCCATCGCGATCTCGATCTATCCGCGGTCGCATTCGTCGGGCGTTCCGGCCGATCCGTCGTGGCAGCCGCCGGCGTTGCAGCCCGGCGTCAGCGCCGCCAAACGCGAGCTTGCCGCCGAAGGCATCAGCCCGCTGGTGGTGCTGCCCTTTGCCAGCGATGCGGGCGCCGGCCGTTCCGGCGAGCGCGCGGCCGAGCGCGTGACCAACGATCTTATCGCCGAGCTGTCGCGGGTGCCGGCGCTGCGGGTCATCTCACGAATGACCTCGCAGCTTTATCGCGACAAGAAGGTCGACGTGGCGGTGATCGGCGCGGACCTCGGCGTGCCTTATGCCGTCGAAGGCGAGGTCCATATCGACGGTGCGCGCATGCGGATCAACGTCGCGCTCACCGACACCAAGACCCGGCTGCAAATGTGGTCCGCGCATTTCGAACGCGACAGCGCCGAGCAGGCGGCGATGCAAGGCGAGATCGCCCGTTCGCTTGCCCGTCATCTCCATGTCAGCATTCTCGAAGCCGAGGAAGGGCGTCGCCCGCCGGTCACCGCGCGCAACGCGGAAGTCAGCGATCTGGTGGCCAAGGGTTGGGGGGCGATGCTCCGCGCCGGGCATGAGCCGATGAACACGACCGGCGCCGACCGCTATTTTGAGCAGGCGCTTGCGCGCGATGCCGACAACGCCTCGGCGCTCGTCGGCCTTGGCGGCTACCACGCCGCGATCGCCGCCGATTTCCTCGCCTCCGATCCGGCGCCGCATCTTGCGCGCGCGCGAGAGGTGCTCGACAAGGCGCTCTTGCTGCAGCCGGATAATTCGATCGCGCACTATTTTATGGGCGTGGTGGAAAAGGTGCGCGGCGAGCCGCAAGCGGCGCTCGTCTCCTTTGCCCGGTCGATCGAGCTTAATCCGAGCTTTGCGCCGGGCTATGCCAACTACGCCCACGTTCTCTATCGGACCGGCAAGCTCGACGAGGCGATGGAGAACGTGCGCTATGCGCTCAAGCTCAGCCCGAAAGATCCCAATCTCGGCCGCTGGGCGCTCTACGCAGGTGAAATCGAAATCGAGCGCGGCAACGACGAAGCGGCGATCGAATGGCTTCAGCGTTCGATCACGACGGGCGCGGGCAGCACGATCAACAGCGCCATTCTGGCGGCCGCCTATTCGCTGCATGGCGATGTCGACCGGGCGAGGCAACTCGCCGCCAAGGTGCACGCCACGACCCCGTGGTTGACTTTGCCGGTGATGCTCGACCGCCTTGTCGGCATGTCCCGGCAGGGCGCCGAGCCGCGCCGGCTGATCGCCGGCCTGCGCGATGCCTTCACCGACGCAACGAGCGCGGCCATTCCCTCGTCGACCCGCGACTGATTTTCCCGTTTTGCTGGCATATTTGCGACAATTCGCGCGCGTTTTTGCCTTTTGTTGACGCGCCGGCTGACGGCGGCCTGACGGTGTCGCGCCTAAGCATTGCGGCATGCAAACGCATCAAGACCGTCACCTTTCAGTGAGTCGGGGCCGCAAGAAACGCTTCGGCCGGGCTATCGCGCGATGCCACGCCTGAGACCCGCCATGAAGCCGGCAACGGATGGCGCGGCGGTCGGCGAAGGCACGCGCAGCGCGCAATGCCTTGCCTTTGCCACTCGTTGCAGTGGCGATGCGCCGCTGGATGACCTGATCCGGGCCTTCTCGCAAATCGCGCGTCAATTCGGCTTTAGCGCCTCCGCCTGCGGCGCGTCGGTGACCGCCGGCAGCCGGCGCTCGACGCGGTTTTTTTTCTGTAATTGGCCGGCCGACTGGCAGGACATCTACATGGCGAAGGGCTGGGCCCTTCACGACGTCATGATGACGGAAGCGGCCCGCAAAATGCGGCCCTATTCCTGGGAAGAGGCGCGCAACGGCCGCAAGCTGACCGAGGCGGAAGAGGAGGTTTACGTTGCCGCCCGCCGCTACGGCTGGATCGAGCGGCTTGCGGTGCCGATCCACGGGCCGGGCGGCTATCAGGGCCTGGTGACGCTCGACGCCAAAGAGACATTCGATCTCAGCGCCATCGACACGGTTCTGTTGCAGGCGATGTCGCTGCCGCTGCACGAACGGTGCCGCAAGGAACGGTTCGCGCAGGACAGCCCGGAAATCGCGCTGACCAAACGCGAGATCGAATGCATCAAATGGGTCGCGGCCGGGAAAACCGACTGGGAGATCGGCCAGCTTCTGGGGCTTGCCGAGCCGACGGCGCATTTTCACGTCGAGCGCGCCAAGAAAAAGCTCAACGCCAAGACCCGCGCGCAGGCGGTGGCGCTCTTGGTGCTGCACGGGCTGGTCTGAGCGAGTGCGGCCGCCGTTCGCCTGAGGGTCGGACGGGAAAAGCTGTTCGGATGGTAAACGCGAAAATCCCCGTAAGCGCGGTTCCAATGGAGCGGCCCTCGTTTCCGGGCCGGGTTTGTGCGTCAGCGGCACAGTTTGAAGCTGTTACCGGCGTTGTTCAAAATATCGACCTATCTCATTAGATAGTTTGCCATTTTTCGAGTTGACGCTGCATCAGCTCCAGACTTAAATGGCCACGTGTGGCGGATGACGGTCGCCGAATACGCGAAGGCGTAGCGGCGGCGGAAGAGATTGGGGCCCGCATGTATTTCGACAGGTATTTGGTAGCGCGGCGTACACTCACGGGTGCGTTGGCCGGCGGTGCCTTGATCGGCGTGGTCGCGTCCGCGAACGCTGCGCCCGTGCAGGTCGATACGTTCAGTATCGATGTGAATGTGACGTCGAGCGAATACGCGGTCAGCAACATCGTCGAATTTACCTCGGGCCCGGAAGGCACCTCGACGGGGCAGTTCAGCATCCCGCAAGGTGGCGGCCACATCGTCAACACCTTCCCGTTTGACGGGACGCCATCGGATTACACGGTTCTGCTGGTTGGGCTCGCCGGGTCGGGCGGGGCTGAGCTCGCAAACCATACGGGCGGTCTGGTTCTTTTTACCAACACGACCTTCGCGCCGACGGCAGCGGGCCAGCAGTTTGACAACGTGTTCGCAGTCGGCGAAGCGGCGCATGGCTATACGGAAGCTCTGCTTGAGAACGATCTCGTCAACGAAACGGTCGAGGGAGATATCCGGCTGAATTTCTTCGCCTCCGACTACATCGCCGCCGCTGGATTCACGCTTGGCGACCCGCTCAAACTCGTCGCGTTCACCGCAGGCGAAATCACGGGCGATGCTCAAAGTTCGGCAGTGTTTGCCACGCCGCTCCCGGCCGCGCTGCCGTTGTTTGCCGGCGGTCTCGGCGCGTTGGGTCTGCTCGGCTGGCGCAGGAAGCGTCGGGCCTGACCGGCGGCAAATCCAGGATATAAAAAGATATAAAAAGACCGCCTTTCGGGGCGGTCTTTTTCGTTTGGGCGCGCGCGCGTCAGGCGCTTTTGGCCGATTTTCGCGCGAGATGACCGCCTATCTGAACGGATAGATGACGAGAAAATAACGAAACGCTCTAATCGCAGTGTGTGGCGATGCTTTTCGGCCGACGCCGGGAGGCAAGCAGGGGCGACAACAATGGACTCAAAACTTTCGAAGGCCGCTTTCGCGGCGGCGCTGCTTGCGGCGCTCATCGGCACGAGCGGCCATTCGCGCGCGGATACGATCGGCGTTTCCGTGCACCAGGACTTTACGTCGGGCAGCAACCCGCCGGATGACTGGTACGACACGACGCCGGCATTTGCGACGATCGACTTTCATTTCAATCTGCCGGCCGGCTTTTCCAATGCGGTGCTCAACACCACGCTCTTTGACGCAGACGACCGCGCCGTGCTCCAGCTCAACAGCACGACCGTCAGCAGCACCGGCATCAACAACGATCCGGATACCAATCCTCCCCCGGCTTTGGGCGGATTTTCGTTCGACGGTCTGACCAGCAGCCCCTTCACCTTCGCCTACAATTCCTACGACCCCTCGACCGTCTTTGTGGCGATCGCCGGTCCGTTCGTTGTCGGCGACAACCTGCTGCGCTTCTTCGTCAACAACACGTTCAACGGAATTCTCAACGCGGATACCGACAGCGGCTTGATCGTGGGTGGTGGCCCCATGAGCCTCGACTTCGAAGGCACGGTGACCTTCGATGCCGCTGCCACCCCGCTGCCGGCGGCGCTGCCGCTCTTTGCCGGTGGCCTCGGCGCGATGGGTCTGCTCGGCTGGCGCAGGAAGCGCAAAGCCTGACCGGCGCTGCAAATCCAGGCAGAAAAGACCGCCGCGAGGCGGTCTTTTTATTTGCGGTGAGCGCGGAATAAATCGCAAGCGTGTGCTTTTGGCGCGCCGTCATCCGGATAAGGCGTCATCGAAGCATGAAAAAATTCGACGCATGAATATTTTTTATCGCGTGCATTCGTTGCGTTGGGAAATTGCCTGACGTCAATCCAATTCATTCGAGCTTTCGTTTTCACTGATACGAGGCGCGCCGGTCTCACGACAACTTGATCTGCGCGCAGCGCATCCGGCTATGCGCGCGCACGCAAGAATAATTGGAGCGCCCGCGTGTTGGTCGGACGTACCAACAATGTGAGGTGATTATGCTTTCTTCCAGAATGCGAAGCTCGACTTTCTTCGGCGCCGCTTGCGCGCTGACGATGCTGCTTTCGATCGGCCATGCCGGCGCGGCGACCTTCAGCTTGCACGGCGGGACATCGGAGGTGTTGGGCGCAAACTTCGATCCAAGCAATCTCGCTGCGATCGAAGCGGACGGAATCCATGCCGGCACGGCGATCACCGTGTTCGGCGCGGGCACGACCCCGTCTCAGGGTCTTTTCGTCTCGCCGCAAAACGTCAACCTGTCGTTCCAGTTCATGGGAGCGGAAGCGGGCTTTACCAATATCAGCGCCGCGCAGTTCGTCTTTACCGGAACGGAGATGTTCAACAACCACACGACCGCGCCGGGATCGGCGACGATCGGCGATGTCTTCGACGTCGGCTCCAATAACGGGCTGGTGCCGTTCCTCTTCCGCGCGGTCACGCCCGGAAATCTCGATGCGGCCAACGGCGGGCCGATCGCTGCGGGCCTGCAAATGGCCTTCGCCAAGGTTTCGGATTCCGTCTACTACGCGTTTTTCGACGACGGCGGCGCGGGTCCGGACTCGGACTTCGACGACATGGTGGTCAAGATCACCGCCTCCGACGTGAACCAGGGAAATCCCGGCGAGACGCCGTTGCCCGCGGCGCTTCCGATGTTTGCCGGCGGCCTTGGCGCGATGGGGCTGCTCGGCTGGCGCAAAAAACGCAAGGCTGTAGCCGCTGCTTAGTTGGGCGGAAAGCAATGGAAGGATCGCCGCAAGGCGGTCCTTCCTGCCCGCTTGCGCTCAACCTGCCATCCCGCCTTTGGCGAGGAACTGCTCGAGCCAGTGGATGTGATAATTGCCGTCGATGATGTCGGGCTCGGCGAGCAGCGCGCGGAACAAAGGCAGCGTCGTCTCGATGCCGTCGACCACGACTTCGTCGAGCGCACGCTTGAGCCGCATCAGGCATTCCTGCCGCGTCTTGCCGTGCACGATCAGCTTGCCGACGAGGGAATCGTAATAAGGCGGGATGGTGTAGCCTTGATAGACGGCTGAATCGATGCGCACGCCGAGGCCGCCGGGCGCGTGGTAGTGCAGGATCTTGCCGGGCGAGGGGCGGAACGACACCGGGTTTTCCGCATTGATGCGGCACTCGATGGCGTGGCCGCGAAATTCGATGTCGCTCTGCTTCAAGGTCAATTCATTGCCGGCGGCGGCGCGGATCTGCTCGAAGATCAGGTCGATGTCGGTGACCATCTCCGTCACCGGATGCTCGACCTGGATGCGCGTGTTCATCTCGATGAAATAGAACTGGCCGTTCTCGTAGAGGAACTCGACGGTGCCGACGCCGAGATAGGCGATGTCACGCATCGCTTTTGCCACCGTTTCGCCGATCTTGTCGCGGGCGGCGCGGTTGAGCGCGGGCGAGGGGCTTTCCTCCAGCACCTTCTGGTGGCGGCGCTGGAGCGAGCAATCGCGCTCGCCGAGATGAATGGCGTTGCCTTTGCCGTCGCCGAGCACCTGGATTTCGATATG
>Ga0134125_10007972_pt1 | contig 11939 bp, 12 predicted proteins | sample KB31751_FD_96464 | JGI IMG/M metagenome (GOLD analysis project Ga0134125, IMG submission 96464) | Terrestrial soil microbial communities with excess Nitrogen fertilizer from Kellogg Biological Station, Michigan, USA - KB3-175-1 | ecosystem: Environmental > Terrestrial > Soil > Unclassified ... | reverse complement strand
GCCAGCGCGTCGGCGTCGATCACCGAACCACGCCAGGAGGCCCCCATGAAGCGGTTCGTTCAGACGGCTCGTTGGCTGGCAATTGTCGCGACCGCGGCGGCCCTGGCCGCCGGCTGTAGCTCCTCCGGATCTTCGACCGGCTCGGGAACCGGCGGTTCGCTGGGCACCGGCGGCACGGTCGCCACCGGCGGAACGACCGCCACGGGCGGAACGACGGCGACGGGAGGCACCGGCACCGTCGCCACCGGCGGCAGCACGGGCAGTGGCGGCGTCGTGGCCACCGGTGGAACGACGGGCGCCGGCGGACGCGCCGGGGCGAGTGGCCGCGGCGGCAGCGCCGGGCGCGGCGCGACGGGCGGCGCCATGGCCGGCAGCAGCGGTCACACCGGCGGCAGCGCCGGCGGCGGCACGAGCGGCGGCGGTGGCGCGTCCCCCAGCGCGGGCTGCGGCATGAGCGCGCCGGCCAGCATGCGCTACACCATCGACGTCTCGGGCATGAGCCGCGAGTACATCCTCTCGGTGCCGAGCAACTACGACCCGACTCACCCCTACGTCCTGATCTTCGCCTGGCACCCCTGGGGCGGTTCGGCCCAGCAAACCGCCGGAACGGGCAACAGCGGCTACTACGGCCTCAAGGGCTCGTCGAACAACCAGGCCATCCTGGTCGCGCCCGAGGGGCTGGATTTCGGCGGCAACGGCCTGGGCTGGGGGAACACGAACGGGCAGGACATCGCGTTCCTGCAGGCGATGCTGGCGCTGTTCAAGTCGGAGATGTGCATCGACCAGAACCGGATCTTCAGCGCCGGCTTCAGCTTTGGCGGGATGATGTCGAACGCGGTCGGGTGCGCCGGGCTGGCGCGCGCCATCGCCCCCATGGCCGGCAACTCGACGGTGAGCGGCTGCGTGAGCGGCACCCAGCCCGTCGCGTACATGGGTTTCCACGGCACGCACGACTCCGTGGTCGACATCTCGGGCGGTCGGACGGCACGCGACGTCTTCGTCAAACGCAATGGCTGCAGCTCGACGACGGTGCCGTCGTCACCCAGCTGGTGCGACGGGATCGCGTCCAGCTACCAGCCGTGCACCTGCGTGGACTACCAGGGGTGCATGCCGGGATACCCGGTCACCTGGTGCGAGTACAACGCCGACCACCAGGCGGCGCCCAACTCGGGCCCGACGCTCTGGAACTTCTTCACGCAGTTCTGAGCGCCTCCACAATCCGTCCCGGGTCGCCCGGACCGGGCGCGTCGCGTAAGCTCCGGCGCGCCCGTCATGACGCCCGCCATCGAGACCACGCGCCTGGTGAAGACCTTCGGCGACACCCGCGCGCTGGACGGCGTCGATCTGTCCATTGGCAGCCGGTCGATCTACGGGCTCCTGGGACCGAACGGCGCCGGGAAAACCACCACCATCCGCGTGCTGGCCACGCTGCTCAAGCCGACGGAGGGGCACGCGCGGGTGCTGGGGCACGACGTGGTCACCGACGCGCTGCTGGTCCGTCGGCAGATCAGCCTGACGGGCCAGTACGCCTCCATCGACGAGGACCTCACCGGCCACGAGAACCTGGTCCTGGTCAGCCGCTTGCTGGGCCTGTCCTGGCGAGACGCCCGCGCGCGCGCCGCGGAGCTGCTGGGCGCCTTCGGATTGTCCGACGCCGCTGGCAAGCAGGTGCGGACCTACTCGGGCGGGATGCGGCGCCGCATCGACATCGCGGCCAGCCTGGTGACCCGCCCCGAGATCCTGTTCCTCGACGAGCCGACGACCGGCCTCGACCCGCGCAGTCGCAACCAGGTCTGGGATCTCGTGCGGCGGATCGCCTCCGACGGCACCACCGTCGTGCTGACGACGCAGTACCTGGAAGAGGCCGATCGCCTGGCCGACCGCATGGCGGTCATCGACCACGGGCGGGTCATCGCCGAGGGGACCAGCCGCGATCTCAAGTCGTCGGTCGGCATCAACACGCTGCACTTCCACCTGACGGATCCCGGGCAGCGCGCCGAAGCCCAGGCGGTCGTCTCCGGCCTGCTGGGTGACGGAACCCTGCCGGGCGCGGACACAGCGGCGTTCGCGATCAAGGTGGAGGATCCGTCGATCGCGGCCGAGCTGCTGGGGCGGCTGGCGCGCGCGCAGATCGGCGTGGCCGACTTCTCGCTGGGGGCGCCCAGCCTGGACGACGTGTTCTTCGCGCTGACGGGGCGCCCCGCGGAAAAGGAGAGCGCGGCATGAGCGCCGACGCGATTCGTGGCGAAACCGACGCGCTGGTCATGCGCGCCCGCCCCAAGCCCGTCACGGCGCTGGGGGCGACGACGACGCTGGCGTGGCGGGCGATGCTGAAGATCAAGCACGTCCCGTTTCAGCTGTTCGACGTGACGATCACGCCGATCATGTTCACGCTGCTGTTCACGTACATCTTCGGCGGGGCGCTGGGCGGATCGCCGAAGTCCTACATCCAGTTCCTGCTGCCCGGGATCCTGGTGCAGACGATCCTGTTCATCACCGTCTACACCGGCGTCGGCATCAACACCGACCTTCAAAAGGGGCTCCACGAGCGGTTCCGGTCGCTCCCCATGTGGCAGCCGGCCCCGGTCCTGGGCGCGCTGGCCGGCGACCTGTTCCGTTACTCGGTCGCTGCGGCGCTGATCATCGGGTTGGGGACGATCCTGGGGTTCCGCCCGGCCGGGGGCGTCCTGGGGCTGCTGCTGGCCTTCGGGCTGGTGCTGGTGTTCGCCTTCGCCCTGTCGTGGATCTGGATCATCATCGGCATGAAGGTGCAGACGCCCGAATCGGTGATGACCGCGAGCTTCGCGGCCATGATGCCGCTGACGTTCGCCAGCAACGTCTTCGTCGGCCTCGAGACCATGCCCGGCTGGCTGCGCGCCATCGTGCGCCACAACCCGGTCACGCACCTCACCACCGCGTCGCGCGGCCTGATGCACGGTCGCCCGGTGACCGGGGATGTCGTCTGGGTGCTCGCCGCTTCGGCCGTCATCCTGCTGGTGGCGGCCCCCATCGCGTTGCGCCTGTATCATCGCGAGCGCTGAGCCGGATGCCTTCGGTGTCGAAAGTCTGGTTCGTCACGGGTTGCTCCCGCGGCCTGGGGCGTGAGATCGCCCGCGCGGTGCTGGCCGCCGGTCATCGATTGGTGGCGACCGCGCGCAATGTCGGCGACCTGGACTTCCTGGAGTCGAGCGAGCACCTGCGCAAGCTGGCGCTCGACGTCACGGATGGCGCGGCCGCGCGCGCCGCGGTCGCGGAAGCGCTGTCGGCGTTCGGCCGCCTGGACGTGGTCGTGAACAACGCCGGGACCATCAAGGCCAACTCCATCGAGGACCTGCCCGAGGACGAGTTTCGCCGCCAGATCGAGACCAACTTCTTCGGCGTCTACAACGTCACGCGCGCTGCCCTGCCGGCGATGCACGCGCAGCGAGACGGACACATCATTCAGATCTCGTCGATCGGGGGGCGCCGCGGGTCACCCGGGCTGGCCGCCTATCAGTCGGCCAAGTGGGCGGTGGGTGGATTCAGTGAGGTGCTGGCCCGCGAGGTCGGTCCGCTGGGAATCCGGGTCACCTGCGTCGAGCCGGGCGGCATGCGTACCGAGATGTTCGGTCTGTCGATGCTGGCCGATGCGCTGTCGCCGGACTACGAGGCAACGGTGGGCGCGGCCATCCGGGCCGCGTTCGGCGACCCGGCGCGCGCCCGCAGCAACCCGGCCAAGGTGGCCCAGGCGATCCTCCGCGTGGCCGACGAGAAGCAGCCCCCTGTTCGCCTGTTGCTGGGTTCCGATGCCGTCGCGGCAGCCGCCGCCAGCGCGGCCCAGCGCGCGGAAGAAGACGCCCGCTGGCGCGCGCTCAGCGTGTCGACCGATCGGGACGTGCCCCTTTGACCGCGTGACAGCGCGCGCCGAGCGTGAACGGGCCGGAACCGCCGCCCGGCAGGCGCGCCCGCACCCGATCTTGAAGCGTCGCGATGGTTGGGGGGCTCAGGGTGGCCAGCTTCGGGCCCATGCTCGGCGCGCCGAGAACCGTCTGCCAGTAATCGTCGAATCCCGAGAAGGCCCGCTGGACCTCCAGCACGCGGGTCTCGACGCCCTCCAGGCCGGCCTGCGCCCACAGGTCCCGCAGTGACGCGATCTGGGCGGCGTCGGGGTGCGGCTCGGTCGGCACATCGTGCCCGATCACCTTCAGCTCTTGCCTGAGGAGCGCGTACGGAAACCCGCCGCCCAGCATGTCCCAGGCGTAAGCGGACACGACGCCGCCCGCGCCAACGACCCGCGCCATCTCAGCCACACCTTGGGCGGGCACGGGAACGAAGAAGATGACCAGTGGCATGACGGCCGCGTCGAACGACCCGGCCGCGAACGGCAACGCCATCGCGTCGCCGGGGCGGAGATCGGCCGACTGCAAGGCCGGCCGCGTTCGCGCGAAGGCCAGCTGCGCCTCGGAGGGATCGATCCCGTGGATCGACGCTGGGGCGCACCGCTCGGCGATCATCTCGGTGAAGGCCCCGTTTCCACACCCGACGTCCAGCCAGCGAAGGCCGGCCGGCGGCCGCAACCAATCCAGGAACGCGTCGCCCGCCAGACGACTCCAGCGGCCCATGTACCGCTCGTAGGCGGCCCCGTCGTTGAATTTGATCACGGGCTGGGTTCCGCTCATGGGCGCGACGCTATCACGGCGTCGACAATGGCGTCCCAGAACGGCGGCGCGATGTCGTGCCCCATCCCGGGGATGATGCGGAGTCGCGCGCCCGGAATGGCGGCTGCCACCTGCTGGGCGGCGACGACGGAAAAGATGGGGTCGCTTTCGCCTTGCACGATGGTGGTCGGGAGGCGCACGCCCGCGAGCAACGGGGTGCGGTCGGTGGCCGAGACCACGGCCACCAAGTGGCGGAGAAAAACCCGCGCGGTCCCACCCGTGGTCCCAGGTCCGCTCGGCGCGCCGGCGGATCCAGGCCACGTCGGGCGCGGGCGTGGTCGCGCCCGTCCGGGTGTAGATCAGAATGTTCCAGGCGACGAAGCTGTCGCGATCCGTCGGCAGATCACTCATTAGGACGGACAACGTCTCGGCGTTCGGCGGCGGAACGTTGGGCCCCCCGGTCGACGTCGCGATCAAGGTCAATCCGGTCACGCGACCGGGGGCGCGGGCGGCCATCAGTTGCGCCACGCCCGCGCCTTGCGAGAGGCCGACCAGGTGGGCGCGGGCGATCCCCAGCGCTTCCAGCAGGCCGGCCGCCTCATCAGCCAGATCCTGGAGACTGTACGGCGGCGCCAGCGCGCCGGTGGCGAGCGCCTGCATCATCTCGGCGATCGACGGCGGCATGGGCGCGGCGATCCGACTCGAGCGTCCCGTGTCGCGGTAATCGAAGCGGATCACGCGAAAACCGCGCGCGACCAGCGCCGCGCAGAATTCGTCGTCCCACATCGTGAGCGGCGCCGCCGTCCCCATCACCAGCAGCAGGGCCGGCGCACCCGAAGGGCCCTGCGTGAGGTACTCGATCGTGAGGTCTCCGACGCGCACATGAGCCATGACGAGCGACATCTTAACGATGTTAAGATACGACCGCAAGAGCCGCTTGATCGCCGCTGCCGCGCCCGCAAGATCACGCCCCGTGACCGAACGCCGCCGTCCACGCCGTCCGCCCGCCAAGCGGACCTACCACCATCGCGACCTGCGCGAGGCACTGCTGGCAGCCGCGCTGGCGGCCCTGCCGGCGGTGGGCGCCGAGCGGCTATCCTTGCGGGCGCTGGCCCGCGACGCCGGCGTGTCCGAGGCGGCGCCGTACCACCACTTCGCCGACAAGGACGCGCTGCTCGCAGCGGTCGCGGCGCAATGCTCGCTGCTGCTGCTGGAGGCTTTGCACGCCGCCGTCGAGGAAGCGGGAGACGATCAACGCCGGCGCTTCCAGCTGACGGGGATCGCCTACGTCCGCTTCGCAGTGGCGCACCCGGCACACTTCCGGGCCATGGAGTTGCCGGGCGTCGCCGCGCGGATGCCAGCCGACGTTCGGCGCCGGGTCGATGCGTTCTATCGGGAAGAGGAGCGACGGATGCGCGCCGCGCAGCAACAGGGACTCCTGGCTCCCCTCCCCTTCGACAACCTCATCCTGGCCGCGACCTCGCTCGTCCATGGCCTGGCGCATCTGATCATTGACGGCGCCACACCGGTCGTCGCCGGCGACGTCGAGCACGCCGCCCGCCTCGCGCGCGACGTGACGGCGGTGCTGGGTCTCGGCGTGCTGCCGAGACCCGCGTCCTGAATGGATGTGCCTGGCCGCGCGATCAGCGCGCGCGCCGGCTGCGCTTGACCTTGTTGGCCTGCTTGCCCAGCGCGGAGCGCGTGCGTTTCGGCAGCTTGGAAATGGTCTTCTTCCGTCGCGCCGTCTTGGCCGCCTTCTTGATGTTCTTGCGCGCCGCCCGGCGCTGCCGCTCCGAGGTGGCCATCACCGGCGACCTTTCCGGCGCGGCACCTTGGCGCCCTTCTTTCGCGCTTCCGACAGGCCGATGGCGATGGCCTGCTTGCGGCTCTTGGCCTTGGGGTGCCGCCCCTTGCCGGCCTTCAGCGTGCCGTTCTTCTTGCGGCGCATGGCGCTGGCCACCGAGCGCTTCGCACCGTTGCCGTATTTCCGTCCGCGTGAGGATGTGCGCTTTCTCATTGTCGAACCTCCTCTACCGGACAATCTAAGGCTGACACACCGGGTTCAAACCCCCGGCGTCGCGGCCGCACCGTCGAGCTCAGCGACCACCACCACCCCTTTCGACGATCCCGCGATCAACGTGGCCGCCCGCCGGCCCGCCTCGCCAATCTCGATGGCGGGCGAGGTTGCACGCGTTGCCGACCAGGTGCCCGGCCCCCAGAACCGCCCGAAGCGGAGGATCAGCACCTCCAGCCCGGACGCCTGCGCGTCGGTCTCCATGGCCGCCACGGCAGCATCGGAGTCGGGCGTCGTCGCGAACGCGATGCTCTCGACCACCAGGCGCCGGGCTCCGGCGGCGCGGGCAGCCGCCGAGACGTTGGGCACGGCCTCGCGCCGCAGGCGGCTGTTCGCGGGCCCCGGTCCGCCGGCCAGGTCCGTCAAGAAGCTCACCACGACATCCGGACCAAACCCACGCGTGGCGGCCGCAACCGCCGCGCCATCGTAAGCGTCGCACACGATCCCTTCGACCCCCGCCGCGGCCAGCGCCGCGATCTTCTCGGGCGACCGCGTGGTGCCGGCCAGCGTGTGTCCGCTCAGGTGAGGAACGGTGGCCCGCCCGAGCACGCCGGTGGCCCCGAAGATCAGGATCCGCACGCGCGAAGCCTACCTGACGCGTGCGAAAATGACGGCATGGTGCGCGGATTCGAGCGGGGTGTCCGATTGTTGGCGGCGTGTGCCTCGGTGGTCGCTTGCAACTCCGGCCCGCCGCCGACCTGCAGCCCCGGTTCGGGCGGGCACGGCGCGGGAACGGGAGGGGCCGCTGGCACCACCGCCTCCTTCACCATCCAGGGCAAGATCAACAAGGACCTGGACCTTCTCTTCATGATCGACAACTCCTCCGGCATGACGTCGATGCAGCAAAAGCTCGTCACGCAGATCCCCGCGTTCATTCAGACCCTGCAGCAGGCACCCGGTGGGCTGCCGAACCTTCACATCGCGGTCGTGTCCTCCGACATGGGGGCGCCCGGGGATGAGGTCCGGGCTATCGGCTGCACCGACAGCGGCGATCAGGGTCAATTCCAGTATCAGGTCGGCCTGGCCGCGACCATGTGCAACGCGACCACGCTGGCGCAGGGAGACACCTTCGTCTCCGACGTCGACGGGCTCACCAACTTCACCGATCCGCTCGCGACCGTGGTGCAGTGCGTGGCGGACCTCGGCGCCTCGGGCTGCGGCTTCGAGCACCAGCTCGCCTCGATCGCCCGCGCGCTGGGCGCCGACGGCAGCCCACCGCCCCCCAGCAACGCGAACTTCCTGCGGCCCAACGCCTACCTGGGCATCATCCTGCTCACCAACGAGGATGACTGCTCCGCGCCTCCCAACACCCCGCTGTTCTCGCTGAACGGCGGCAAGCAGAGCGTGACGAACCCGCTGGGGCCGCTCGCCAACTATCGCTGCAACCAGTTCGGGCACCTCTGCAAGGATCCCAGCGGCGCGGTCATCCAGCCGCCGCTGAACCCGACGGCCAGCACCAGCGGAACCCCGCCGATGCTGACGCTCACCGACTGCACCTCGAACGACACCGGCGGCACCGACGACCTGACGCCGGTCGCCCGGTTCGTCTCCGGCGTCAAGGCGCTGAAGGAAGACCCGGACAACCAGATCCTGGTCGCGGCCATCACGGCGCCAGCAGATCCGTACACGATCGAGTGGGTCACGCCGGTCAGCCAAACGCCCGGCGCCGGCGAGCTGTGGCCCCAGATCATGCACACCTGCGGCGCCGCCGGGAGCGACGACCTCGCGCCGGGGGCACTCCAGACCACGATCGACGGCAGCTCGGGCGACCCGGGGGTGCGCATCGCGCAGTTCGCCCACGGATTCACCAACTCGCTGGTCGCGTCCATCTGCGATCCCAGCTATCGCAACGCGATGCTGGCGATCGCAACCAAGCTGGGCGCGATGATCAACAACTCGTCATGCCTCGCGCTGGGCCGGGTGCAGAACGACATCCAGGGCCACCCCGCCTGCACGGTCACCAACCACCTGCAGGACGCCAGCGGCAACGTCACCGATGTCCCGGTCTCGAGCTGCGATGAGAACGGCAACACGCCGCCCTGCTGGACCCTGAACGCCGGGACCTCCTGCCCCGCCGGCGATCTCATGTTCCAGCTGATGCCCGATCAGGCCGCTCAGAACGCCGCCAGCCTGTCGAGCACGCTCACGTGCCCGATCTGCCAGCCCGGGTCGTCCCTGCCCGGCTGTTGATGATACCAGCGTAACCGGCGCCTGCGCGCGGCGTAGAGACCGCGGGCGCCTGGAATGCCTCCGGGCGCGGGTTTCTCGAACTGGAGGACATCATGGGATTCGTGCGTTCATTCGCGTCGGTCGTGGTCGGAACGGGTTTGCTGGTCGGCGCTCTGGCCGGGACGTCGCAGGCGCAGCGCCGGTCGGATGCTCAGGTCTGCACCCTGGGGTTCGCGGCGGTGGGACAGCCGGGGACGTTGATCTGCAAGGACCTGCAGTCGGGGGTCACGACGCAATCCATTGCGCTGGGGCCGACGGTCTCGGCGGCCGGCGGGATCGCGGCCAGCCTGGCCAGCCGGGACGACCGCGTGCTGGTGACGAATCAGGCCAACGGCGCGGTGCTGTTTCGCGTGGGCCACGGGTTCCTGGTGAACCCGCTGGCGCTGGCCACCGACGGCGAGGGGTCGCTGTCCGGCGCGCTGGGTGACCGCGGTGCGTACGTGCTGACGGGAACCACGCTGCGCTTCTTTCCGACCGGTCAGACCACGGCCAGCAGCGCCCGGCCCCTGCTGGTCGGCGACGGCTCGGCGGCGGCGGTCACGCTGACGCGGCGGTTCGCGTACGTCTCCGAGAAGACCGGCTCGCTGGAGGCGTTCGCGCTGGCCGACGACGGCAGCCTGGGCCCGGCCACGCCCGTGTCCGGGATCTCGCCCGGCGTGATCGTCGGGATCACCGGTCTCGATCGGCTGGTGGTGGCGCCCATCGCCCACCTGGCCAGCAATGCCGGGCAGGCCGAGATCTCGGTGGCCGAGGGGCTGGCCCAGGTCCAGCGCGTCCCCACCAAGGAAGTGGCCGCCTGCTGGGCCGCCAACGACGACGGCGAGGTCTGCGTCGCGAACCCGGGAAGCATGACCGTCTCGTGCGGCCGCACCGGCGCCGACGGGTTTCTCAGCTACACCAGCGCGGCGGCCAGCCTGCCCGGCGAGTCCGTGTTCGATCTCGACCTGCGCCAGGGTCTGGTCGCGCTGCAGGGGGTGAAGAGCGGCGCGCCGGTGCTGCTGGCCTTCCGCCGAACCAGCGGCGACTTCCTGACGCCCGCCGGTGAGCTCCCGGTCGGCACGCCGCTGGCCGCGGGCGCGCTGCTGCTTGCCCCCCTCACGCGCTGACGGTCACGACCACCGGCTCCCGGGGCGGGTCAGCGGTGAAGCAGACCGAACCGGCGCAGCAACAGCCCCACGGCCAGCGCCAGCAGCAACACCGTGAAGACGTTGCTGATCACGCGGCCCGCGCGCGACGAGGCCCGGGCCGGCTTCTGCCCGGTGACGCTGCGGGCGGCGGATCGGAACCCGCCGCGCAGCGAGCTCAGGGCTCCCCCGCTGGCCTTGCCGGTGCGGCGGCGGCGGCGCGTGCGTCCCATGGGGCAGTTGTAGCACCCGCGCCGCCCGCCGACTGAAGGAACGCCGCGCGCACGAACTGCGAGTGAAGGAATGCGGGCTGCACCCCCATCTCTCAGGAGAGGCGGGGGCGCGACCATGCGAATCAACCGGCGAATCTTCCTGAGAGGGCTGGGCGGCGCGGTCGTCGCGGCGCCATTTTTGAGCTCGGCGTTCGAGCGGCGCACGAAGGGGCAGACGGTGAGCAAGCCGCGGCAGCTCATCGTGATGTTCACGCACTACGGGTGTGACACCACGCGCTTCTTCCCGGCCAAGTCGCACGGCGCGCTGGAGGCCAGCGACCTCGCCCCGACCAGCCTGGCGATCCTGACGCCCTATCTCGGCAAGCTGCTCCTGCCGCGCGGCATCCGCGCCATGAACGAGTGGACCATGAACAACGACGGTGTCCACGGGCTGGGACAGGGCAACGACCCGCACCTGCAGGTGGTCGGGTCCTACTTCACGTTGCAGCCGGTGACCCCCAACAGCAACGATCCGTTCAGCTTCTCGCAGGACACCAAGTTCAACGCGCGCCCGGTGGGGAGCTCGCTGGACCACGTGATGGCCCAGCAACTCAGCCCGTCGGGGACGCCCCTGTTCATGCGGGTGGGCAACTCGGGCGGCACCAAGGGCGAATCGCCGCAATCGAACATCTCCTGGCTCAGTCGCCCCGGCGCCGGGCCCAGCGATGCGGCGGACGTCTACCCCGGGTTCGGAACGCCGGCGCAGGTGTTCAGCATGCTGACCGGGCTGTTCGGTGCCGGCCCGCCGACGCCGGACAGCTACGCGGCCAGCCGCGGCAAGCGTGTGACCGACCTGGTGAAGGCGGACCTGGAAGCGCTCCAGCGGCTGGACATGAGCGCCGTCGACCGGCAGAAGCTCGAAGCCTGGAAGGCGCTGGTCAACGACACGGGCGCCACCGTGATGTCCACTCTCTGCACGCCGGACCTGGCCGCCACTCTGGGCGCCACCGCCGACAACGCCAACGCCGCCACGGCGCCCCTGGTCGCGAACTCGGGGACCGACCTCCTCACCCGCAAGGTCACGGCCGAGCTGGACGGCGCGGACATGTATTCGGTGATGGCCGTGCTGGCGGCGGCCTGCAACTACAATCCGGTGACGGTCCTCAAGTACCCGCCCAACTACTACTTCTCTGGGCTCGGCGTCAGCGGCGAATCCTCGAACCTGTCGACCCGCTCGAACAACGCGACCCTCACCAGCCCCTGCGTCCCGAACGCGCTCGACCAGCTTCAGACCATCGACAAGTACTACGCCTCGAAGCTCGCCAAGCTGGCCGGCATGCTGGACGGGATCAAGAACCCCGACGGGTCCACGCTGCTCGACAGCACCGCCGCCGTCTGGTTCAACGAGATGTCGGACGGCCTGGCCATGAACACCAACAACCTGCCGATCGTTCAGGTGGGGGGCTGCGGCGGCGCGTTCAAGACCGGTTGGGCCGTGAACGTCGACACCGCCAATCCGGGCTCGCCGACCCTGAGCTCGGGCAACAGCGAGGTTCAGTGCGGCCCGGGCGGCACCGGGATGAACAACGGCCTCACCAAGGAGACCGGAACCGATCCCAGTCTGGCCGTCGCGCCCATCAACAAGTACTTCTGCAACCTGATG
>Ga0134125_10007970_pt1 | contig 11941 bp, 10 predicted proteins | sample KB31751_FD_96464 | JGI IMG/M metagenome (GOLD analysis project Ga0134125, IMG submission 96464) | Terrestrial soil microbial communities with excess Nitrogen fertilizer from Kellogg Biological Station, Michigan, USA - KB3-175-1 | ecosystem: Environmental > Terrestrial > Soil > Unclassified ... | reverse complement strand
TCGCCGGCGAGCCGCGCGCGGCAGGTGCGCTGCACGACATAGAACGAGGTGGCGATCAGCACGTTGCCGCCGAAGGCGAAGATCACCGCCGAAGTGTGCAGCGGCCGCAGCCGGCCGAACTCGATCCAGGGCAGGCCGAAATTGAGGCCGGGAAACGCGAGCTCGAGCGCGATGTAGAGCCCGACCGAAAAGCCGGCGATGCCCCAGACCATCGCGGCGATGCTGGAGAACTTGACCGGCCCCATATTGTAGTTCGGCTTGCCGCCGATCGTCAGCGGCTCCGGCTCGGCCCAGCGGCTGAAATAGCGGCTGATGATGGCGAACACCGCCGCCACGCTCGCCGCGCAGAAGAGATAGGCGTGGAAGGCGTAGCCCGGCGTGTAGGCCTTGGCGGCGATGACGATGGTCAGGAAGGCCAGAGCCACGAAGGCAAGCGCAGCGCCGCCCTCGCCAATGGTCATTCGCTTGGGTTGAGCGAGGGCGTTCGCCATAATCGTGCAATCCGTAATTTGGGAGCCGGGACGCTCGGAAGCCTTGTGCGGCCACTATCGATTGCGGTGCACAGACCTCCTTTGATTCAAGTCAAATAGGACCGCCCGCAACTAATTCCGCCAGCCCCAGTGGTGCCAACCCCAGCGACGCGGGCCGGTCTGGTCGAGCTTCGTCTTCTGCTCGGCGCTGAGCGTCGCGTAGAACGCATCGAACGCCGGCCGCACGGTCTTCATGGCCGCGAGCATGGTCTCGAGCCGCTTCTCCATCAGCTCCATGCGCGACGATGCGCTGGCCGGGAATTCGCGCGGACAGGCTGCGGAAATCTGCTCGGCCGCCTTGGTCGAGGCGGTGCGGAGATCGTTGAGCGCCGCGCGCTGCGCCTCGGTCGGCTGCACGACCTTCTCGATGCGCTCCATGCGCCATTCGGCCATGCCGGCGGCGCGCGGATCGCACAGCATGCCCATGCCGCCGCGGCCGCCCCACCCCATCATGCCGGGACCCATCATCATGCCGGGACCCCAGCCGGGACCGCCCGGTCCACCGGGACCGGCACCGGCCGCGGGCGGTGGTCCACCGGCGCCGGGACCGGCCGGCTGCGCAATGACGAACGAAGTACCAAGGGTCGCCGCGCAGGCGAGCGCGGCCATCGTGACAGCAAGCTTTTTCATCTGAGCCTCCGGCGTTAAATGTTGCCGGCGAGGATGCCCGCGTGCGATGCGCACGCATTGACTCACGTCAAGCGGGTTACGCGCCGAGCGCAAATTCGCGATCAATGTCGGCGACGGTGATGCTGGGCTCGTGCGGCGGCGCCACCGGCGCACGGTCGCCGCGATAGAGCACGCCGAGGCTGAAGCCGTCATCGCCGAGCGCCAGCGCGGTGGCGGCGGCGCGGTCCTTTTCCACGGTGATGCTCGAGGGCCGCACCAGCCTCTTCCACTCGCGCTGCTCGGGCCGGAAGGTGATGCAGGGGCTAAGCACCTCAACGAAGGCAAAGCCCGGCCAGCGGATGGCGTCGACGATGAGATCGGCGAGCCCGTTCGGATCGCCGGAAAAGCCGCGCGCGACGTAATTGGCGCCGGAGGCGATCGCCACCGCCAGCGGATTGAATGGGCGCAGGCCGATGCCACCGGGCGCGATGTCGCTGTCCCAGTCGGGCTCGGTGGTCGGCGACGGCTGGCCCTTGGTCATGCCGTAGACGCGGTTGTCCATGACGACATAGAGCATGTCGACGTTGCGCCGGCAGGCGTGGATGAAGTGATTGCCGCCGATGGAGTAGCCGTCGCCGTCGCCGCCGACGACGATGACTTCGAGATCGGGGCGCGTCAGCTTCAGGCCGGTGGCGGCGGCAAGCGCGCGGCCGTGCACGCCGTGGAAACCGTAAGTGCTCATGTAGCCGGGCAGCCGCGACGAGCAGCCGATGCCGGAAATAAGCACGACTTCGTGCGGCGGGCGGCCGTGCTTGGCGAGGCCGCGCTCGAGCGCGGCGAGCACACCGAAGTCGCCGCAGCCCGGACACCACACCGGATGCGCGCCGGAGGAGAAATCCTTGCTGTCATAGACGCAGTGCGGCGCTTCGGTCGTTTGCGCGGTGAGCGTATCGGTCATGGCTCTCTTTCTTCGTCATTCCGGGGCGCGAGCACAGCGAGCGAACCCGGAATCCACACACCGCAGCGCTGCGGAGTATGGGTTCCGGGCCCACCGCTGCGCGGCGTCCCGGAACGACGGGGTTTGCTCACGCCACATAGCTGGCAATCTCCGACGGCCGGTACGGCAACGGGCCGGGACGCGCGACGCTCTCGGCGGCCGGCGGAATCGCCTTCTGGCCGAGGAGATAGTGATAGAGCTGCGCGCCGTGGTTCTGTTCGACGACGATGATCCGGCGCACGCCCTGCAAAGCGTGCGAGATGGCGTCGATCGGCAGTGGCGACAACACGCGCAGGCCGATGACGCGCAGCGGACGTCCGGCGGCGGCCATCCGACGCGCGGCCTCGCGCGCGGGGCCGACGGTCGAGCCGAAGGCGACGATCGCGGTTGCGCCCTCGCCCCAGACTTCGCCCCACCATTCGCCGGGATCGAACCGCGCAATCTTCTTCGCCCGCTTGTTGATCTGCGCAACGTGCACGCCGGCGCCGCTCGCCGGCAGGCCGGCTTCGTTGTGCGTCAGGCCTTCGGCGACCCATTCATGGCCGGGCGTGCCGGGCCGCGGCATCGGCGTCACCGGATCGGCGCCGATGGCGTAACGCTTGAACGGCTGGCCGGCCTGCACACCATCAACGCGGCGGGCCATCGGCTTCGGCCGCGCATAGCCGGGATCGATCACCGTGCGCGACTGGCCGAGCTGCTGGTCGGAGAGGACGATCACCGGCGTCTGCAGCGCCTCGGCGACATAGGTCGCATATTCGGCGGTGGCGGCGCAGTCGGCGACCGACATCGGCGCCATGACGACACGCGGCGCATCACCGTGCGCGCCATAGATCGCGAGGTTGACGTCGCTCTGCTCGGTCTTGGACGCGATGCCGGTCGACGGTCCGGCGCGCATGACATCGACCAGGACCAGCGGGATTTCGGCGGCGACGGCGAGGCCGAGGCTCTCGATCATCAGCGAGAAGCCGGGACCAGAGGTGACCGTCATGGCCGGCGTGCCGCCATAGGAGGCGCCAAGCGCCATGTTGATGGAAGCGAGCTCGTCCTCGCCGAGCACGAGGCGGCCGCCGAGCTTGAGGAGATGCGGCGCCAGCCATTCGACGAGATCGGTCGCCGGCGTGATCGGATAACAGCCGACGAACCGCACGCCGCCGCGCAGCGCGCCGAGCGCCAGCGCCTGATTGCCGCTGATCAGCCAGCGCGGCATCCGCGCCGACGCGTCGAGCCGCACATTGAGTGTAAGATTGGCCGAAACGGCGAACCCGCTGACGGCGCTCTTCTGGTTGGCGGCGACGAGCTCCGCCGCCCGGCCCTTGAAGGCCTCGGCGATTGCGGCCTCGACCTCGCCGGACGACAGGCCGACCAAAGCGCAGATGGCGCCGACGGCGAACATGTTGACGCGCTTGCCGCGCAGGCCCTGCTCCAGCTTGCTGGCGGCCGGATCGCTCATCTTCAGCGCCGCGACGCGCGCCTTCGATTTTGCGATGGCGGGAGGAGGCGCGCCGGCCTGCGGATCGGCGATGATGACGCTGGCCTCGTCGAGCGGAATCTCGGCGGCGAACTGATCGACCTTGTCCCAATCGAGCGCGATGAACAGGTCGAAGCGATCGGGCTGCGCCTCGATCGGTTCGACCGACACCTGTACCAGCGCCGCCGACTCACCGCCGCGCACTTGCGCGCCGAACAATTGCGTCATCACGCCGTAATAGCCGGCGCGGGCGCAGGCGCGCAGGAAGACGGCCCCGGCGGTCATCGCGCCGGAGCCGCCCGATCCCGCGAACACCACGGCAAGAGATTTACGTGCCACTGTCCCCGGCCCTGTCACATATAGCCCAGCCAGCGCCAGTAGGTGGCGCCGAGCACCATCACCAGCACGAGCGCGATCATGGTCAGCACCAGACCGGTGCGCACGAAGTCGCGCGCCTGGAAGGTCTCGGTGCCGTAGGCGACCATGTTCTGCGGGGCGTTCACCACCAGGATGAAGCCGAACGAGACGACGAACTGCAGCAGCATCGTCATGCCGATGATGTTGATGCCCGGCGTCGCCACTCCCTTGAGCACGGCGATGACGATCGGAATCATCGCCGAGGCGAGCGCGGTGGCGCTGGCAAAGCCGAGATGGATGACCACCAGGAACAGGCTCATGACGCCGAGGATGAACAACGCCGTCGCGTTCTTCAGGCCGAATTCGGCGACGACGATATTCGCGAGCCAGGTCGCGGCCTGCGTCTGCAGGAGCGCGGTGCCGAGTGAAATTCCGACGCCGAACAGGATCACCGTGCCCCACGGGATCTTCGGCTGGGCTTCTTTCCAGGTCATGATGCCGATGCCGGGCATGAACATCAGCGCCACGGCGGTAATGGTCGTGGTCGAGGTGTCGAATTTGTGCAGGATGCCTTCGGTCGCCCAGAAGGCAATCAGGATCAGCGACAGCAACAGCAGTTTGGTCTCAGAGGCCTTCATCGGGCCCAGCGCGGCAAGCGAATTGCGGATGCCTTCGCGCCCGCCCGGCACTTCCGCGACTTCCGAAGGCATCATGCGCGTCATCACGAAATAAAGCGCGACACACATCAGGATGCCGAACGGCCCGGCGGCGATCAGCCAGTCGAGCCAGGTGATGGTCTTGCCGAAGGTCTTCTCGATGAAGCCGACGGCGACCATGTTCTGCGCCGCCGCGGTCTTGATGCCCACGTTCCAGATACTGGCGGTCTGTACAGTGACGATCATCAGCATCGAGGCGAAAGCGCCGCGTTTGTCGACGCCGTACGCGGCGATGATGCCGAGCGTGATCGGCACCAGGCAGGCGACGCGCGCCGTGGTGGACGGCACCATGAAGGCAATGACGAAGCCGACCAGGATGGTGCCGATGACGACGTGATTGGTCTTGGTGCCAACACGAGAGAGAATGCTCAGCGCGATCCGTTTATCGAGGCCGGTCGCGGTCATGGCGGCGGCGAGAAACAGCGCCGCGGCGACCAGGACCAGCGCGGTGTTGGCGAAGCCGGAGAAGGCAAGCGTCAGCGCGCCCGAAGTGCCGAGGAGAACTTTCGGGTTGGCCACGCTCGGCGCCAGTCCGAGCAGGAACGCCATCAGCGCCGCGATCAGGATCGCCGAGACGGCGTAGTCGACCGCTTCGGTCATCCACAGGATGACGGCGAAGGCGAGGATCGCCAGCATGCGGTGACCGGCGACCGGCAGGCCGGCCGGCGTCGGCAGCATGACGATAATGACAAGCGCGACGATGGCGGCGAGCAAGCCCCAATTCGACGCGATCCAATTCCGTTCCTTTGGCGCGGCGGCGGCGGTCGGACGCAAGGATGACTGGGCGGCAAGAGACATGGGGGCTTCCTCCCGAAGCGAAATATGCTTGGGAGCGGATCATCCGCGGCGACGGCTGCCTCGCGTTGAGGAAGATCAAAGCCCTGCGGCCGCGAGACCAGGAGATGTGCGTAGTGCGGCGCAGCATACTCGACACGATGGCGGCCGTAGTCGACGCAATTGATAATACACCAAAACGACAAAGGCGCGCGCCACGCCCATGCGGGCCGCGGTCACGCGCCTTTTCAACGCCCCCTGTCAGGCGGCGGATTTGACTTCGATCTTCTTGGCCTGCGCCGGCGCCGGCTTCGGCACCTTCACCGTCAGCACGCCCTTGGCGATAGTCGCCTTGATATCGTCGCCCTTGACGCCCTCGGGCAGTGCGATGGTGCGCTCGAACGCACCGTAGCTGCGCTCGACCAGACGGTAATTCTTGTCCTTCTCTTCCTTCTCGGCGTTTTTCTCACCGCGGATGGTGAGGAGATTGTCGGACAGGTTGATCTGCACGTCCTTGTCCTCTAGGCCAGGCAGCTCGGCGGTGATCTCGATCTCCTTGTCGGTCTCGGTGACGTCGGTGCTCGGCATCAGCTTGCCGCCATTACCGGCAGAGAAGCTCGGGAAGCCGCGGGTGAAATCCTCGAACAAGCGGTCGATCTCTCGCTGCAGCGACAGGAACGGCTGCGTGGCAATGCCGCGATCACGGCCGATTGGCAGGAGCGATGGCAGTTTCATGGCAGGTCTCCTTGGCTGAGGTGAACAATTCTACAAATTTGCCGGGACCGTAGCGCCCGCGCGGAGGGCAACATTGACGCGGGTCAATCGGTCAATGCTTCGTCGCATCCCCGGGCGCCTCGATCACCATGCCCGAGGTCGGCTCGATCCAGACCAGGTGATCCTTGACCGCCTTGACCCCCGGAATGTTCTCGGCCGCGACCTGGAGCGCGGCGCGCTGGCGTTCGTCCATGATCGCACCCCAGAGTTCCACGACGCCGTTACGCACCACCGGATTAACCGTGGCGGCGGGCGCCCAGTCTTGCGCCTGTATTTCTGACAGCAGCCTTTCGCGAATGTCCGCGTCGCCCTTCGGCGCCGCGGTTTCGCTCCGCGCCATGCTCACCATCGCGTGCATGAGATTCGAGCGCGTCAAAATGCCGGTCATCTTGCCCGCGCGCATCACCGGTACGCGCTTGATGCGGTGACGCTCCATCAGTTCAACCACCGCCTCGAGGTCGGTATCCTCGTCGACGGTACGCGCCTCGTCGGTCATGACCTCCGAAACCTTCTCGCCATGCGAATGCGTGTACTCCGCCGCGATCTTGCCGGGCCCCATCAGAAACTCCAGCCAGCGCGAGCGGCGGCGCTCCGTCGCGGTTTCGCGGCGGCGCAGGAAATCGCCTTCGGACAGGATGCCGACCAGCGTGCCGGAAGCATCGACGACGGGCAGACCGCTGATGTGGTGTTGCAACATCAGCCGCGCGGCTTGCAGAACCGTCGCGTCCGGAGCGATGGACACGATGCGGCGGGTCATGACGTCCTTGGCTTTCATGGCGGCTCTCCTTGCTGTCAAAGGCATGTCACCACGCGGCGGCGCGGCACGTCTTGACGCAGGTCAAGCCTTGAAACGGTGGGCAGCGGTGGGCGACAGGAACCGCGCGGCGATTGCCGCCGTGCCGTAAACGGCGTTACGCTCGCGCAAAATCAAGAGTCGCATCGCCAATCACCGCTCGGGGAGAGCAACATGTCCAAAGACGAGATCGACCGGCGCGCGGTGCTCGCCGGTACGACCGCACTGACCGCGGCGGCGCTGTTGCCGCCGACGGCATCCGCGCAAACGACGGCGCCGGCCGGCTCGCCGGCACTGCCGGCCCGCGGCGAGTTCGTCGTGCGTGGCGCCCATGTGCTGTCGATGGACCCGAGCATCGGCGATTTCGAAAGCGGCGATGTGCACGTGCGCGACGGCGTCATCGTCGGAATCGGACTGAGCGTACAGGCGCCGGGCGCGACGGCGATCGACGGCAAGGGCACGATCTGCATGCCCGGCTTCGTCGACACCCACTGGCACCATTGGACCACGTTTCTCCGCTCGGTGATGCGCGCCGACGATCCGAAGAAGACCTATTTCCCCGTGACTTTCGCGCTCGGCGTTCACTACACGCCGGAGGACAGCTACCGCGCCGTGCGACTGGGCCTCGCCGAGGCGCTCAGCGCCGGCGTCACCACCACGCACAACTGGGCACACAATGTGCGCAGCCCCGCCCATGCCGACGCCGAGATCAAGGCGATGCGCGACAGCGGGCTACGCGGCCGCTTCGCTTATGGTCCGGCGCAAGGCATGCCCAATACCCAGCCGATGGACTTCGCCGACATTGCGCGCGTCAAGCGCGACATCGGCAAGGACCAGATGCTGACGCTCGGCGTCAACTCGCGCAATATTGACGGCAGCAACGCTTCCCGCGGCGCCATCAACGCCGACATGGCCAAGAAGGAATGGAGCGCCGCGCGTGAGCTCGGCCTGCCGATCACCCTGCACACCAATGGCAGCGCCTCGATCCAACTGCTGAAGGACGCCGACTTGCTGGGCCCCGACGTCCAACTCGTGCATCCGCTCAACACCAATGCCGCCGATTGGGAGTTGCTCGCCAAGCACGGCGTACATTATTCGACCTCGCCGCTCGGCGAGGCCGGCCGTACCGGGGAGATGCAGTTCATCGAGATGATGCAGGCCGGGGTCAAGGTGTCGATGTCCATCGACAACGTCACCGCCGAGCGCTGCGACTGCTTCGCCTGCATGCACATGATGCAGACCATCAACAAGCACCGCACCGGCGGCAAGTTCGCGCTGACCACCAAGAAACTGGTCGAGGTGGCCACCATAGGCGGTGCCGAGGATCTGGGATTTGCCGACATCACCGGCTCGCTGACGCCGGGCAAGCGCGCCGACCTGATCCTGGTGCGCACCACCGCGCCGCATATGGGCGACATCGGCGACCCCTACGACGCCTTGGTGCAGCTCGCGCAACCGTCGGACATCGAGCTGGTCGCGGTCGACGGCCGCATCCTGCACCGCAACCGGCAATTCACCGCGCTCGAATACGGCAAGCTTGTGGCCGACGGCGCGCAATCTGTCACGGCGCTCAAAGCCAAGGCGAAGTGGAGTTGACACGCTTCGTAAAAAAAAAGCCCCGGCGGGGGACGCCGGGGCAGTTTAGCCGAACCCAGATCGGGGAGAAACGATGTTCGGCTTAGAACTCTCTAAATCAAGCGTTCAGGCGGCTCAGCGCGGCGCGGTTGCGCAGCACGATGCGGCGCGAGGTCGGCACGGCGATCGCTGCGCCCTTCTCGAGCTGGGTCAGCGTGCGCGACACGGTCTCGATGGTGAGCCCGAGATAATCGGCAATGTCCTGGCGTGACATCGGCAGGTCGACCTCGGACGCGACGGCGGAGCGCTTGGCCATCTCCAGGAGGAAGCCGGCGACGCGCTCCTGCGCGGTCTTGATCAGCAGCATGATGTGATCCTGGGCGCGCTGCAGCTCGGCGGCGGTCATGGCCCAGAGCTGATGCGCGACATCGGTGTCGCGGCCGGCCAGCGCCACGACCGACGAGCGCTTGATCACCAGAACCTTGGAGTCGACGATGGCCTCGGCGGAGAAGCTGTGCTCGTCGCCAATCTCCAGGCCAAACATGTCGCCGGGGAGATAGAAGGCGCCGATCTGGCGGCGGCCGTCGTTGAGGACCTTGTAGGTGCGCACGGTGCCGCTGATCACCTTGTAGAGATACTCGGCGGGCTCGTTCTGGCCGTAGATCTCGGCGTTGCGGCCGAAAGGCATCGGGGCGCCCATGAACTCGATCGACGAAAGGAAGGCCTTGCTTCCCATCACAGGGGCAACCGGACGGGCCTGCTGGCGGACAGTGGCGGTGCGTTCGATCATCGTTTGCGTAAGCATTGCGCTGGACCCCGTTTGCATTCGGTGATGCTTGGATAGCGCTGGCGCCACGCCGCCGAAATTCAGATAATGAACATAAGGGTTTCCCCGGAGGGAATCGCAGCGGGCCGCGGGGCCACAGGCGTCAGCCGGATTACATGCCGCAACTCATTGAAAGACATGGACTATTTTCGCGGTGGCGCGAGCGCGGCTGGCTTGCTTATACGCTCGCACCGGCGCTCGTGGCCGTGTCGCTGGCGGTGCGGACGCTGCTGCTGCCGATCCTGCATTCGCAAACCGTTTTCCTCTATTTCGTGCCCGCCGTGCTGATCGTGGCCGGCATCGGCGGCGCCGGCCCCGGGCTCCTCGCGACCGCGCTCAGCCTGCTGTGCGTGTTCGCGGTGTTCATCGATCCGACCGAACTGACGGCCGTCTATCTCACCAACAGCACCGCCTTCACGTTGATCAGCGTCGGCGTGTCGTGGGGTGGCGAACTGCTCCGCCGCGAACGCCGGCGCGCGTCGGAGATGACCAGTACAGCGCTGGCGCGCGAAGCGCATGTGCAGTCGATTCTCGACACGGTGCCGGAGGCGACCGTCGTCATCGACGAGCGCGGCATCATGCATTCGTTCAGTGTGGCCGCCGAGCGCCTGTTCGGTCTCAGCGCGACCGAGGCGATCGGCCAGAACGTCAAGATCCTGATGCCGGCGCCGTATCGCGAGGCGCATGACGGCTATCTCAGTCGCTATGCCCACACCGGTGAGCGGCGCATCATCGGCATCGGCCGCGTCGTCGTCGGCATGCGCAAGGACGGCTCGACCTTCCCGATGGAGCTCGCGGTCGGCGAGATGAATTCCGGCAACCAGCGCTTTTTTACCGGTTTCATTCGCGACCTGACCGAGCGGCAGAAGACCGAAGCGCGACTGCAGGAATTGCAGTCCGAGCTCGTGCACATCTCGCGCCTCACCGCCATGGGCGAAATGGCCTCGACCCTTGCCCACGAGCTCAACCAGCCGCTGTCGGCGATCTCCAATTACCTCAAGGGATCGCGACGCATGCTGGAAAGCAACACCGACGAGCAATCGGCGACGCTGCGCGACGCGCTCGAAAAGGCCGGCGACCAGGCCATGCGGGCCGGCCAGATCATCCGCCGGCTGCGCGACTTCGTCTCGCGCGGCGAAAGCGAGCGCCGCGTCGAAAGCATCACCAAGCTGGTCGAAGAGGCCAGCGCCCTGGCGCTGGTCGGCGTCAAGGACCGCGGCATCAAGGTGCGGTTCCAGTTCGACCCCGCCGTCGATCTGGTGCTCGCCGACCGCGTGCAAATCCAGCAGGTGCTGCTCAATCTGATCCGCAACGCCATGGATGCCATGGAGGATTCGGCGGAGCGCGACCTGATGATCGCGATCAACCCGGACGGCCCCACCCATGTGCGGGTGAGCGTCGCCGACAGCGGCTCCGGGATCTCTCCGGACATCACCGAGCAGCTCTTCCAGCCGTTCGTCACCACCAAGCGGCACGGCATGGGCGTCGGCCTGTCGATCTCGCGGACCATCGTCGAAGCGCATGGCGGCCGTATCTGGGCCGAGCCCAACCCGCAAGGCGGGACGATTTTCAATTTCACGCTCGCCGCCGTGAACGAAGGAGACGTCGAAGATGCAGACTGAGGCGATCATCTATGTGATCGACGACGACGAGGCGGTGCGCCAGTCGCTGGAGTTCCTGCTGAAGACGGCGGGCGTCGCCGTGCGCAGTTTCGATTCCGCCAAGGCGTTTCTCGACATCCTGCCGCAGGTCGGATTCGGCTGCATCATCACCGACGTGCGAATGCCCGAGATCACCGGCATCGACCTGCTGCGCAAGGTCAAGGAGGTCAACCGTGACCTGCCGGTGATCGTCATCACCGGACACGGCGAGATTTCGCTGGCGGTGGAGGCCATGAAAATCGGCGCCGCCGACTTCCTCGAAAAGCCGTTCGACGACGACCACCTGCTCGCGGCCGTGCACAACGCGCTCGACCGCGAGGCCGATCAGGTCAAACGCAAGGCCCAGGTCAGCGACATCCAGGACAAGCTGGCGGCGCTGTCGAACCGCGAGCGCCAGGTGCTGGAAGGGCTGGTCGCCGGCAACGCCAACAAGACCATCGCCTTCGATCTCGGCATCAGCCCGCGCACGGTCGAAATCTACCGCGCCAACCTGATGACCAAGATGGCTGCGAACAGCCTGTCCGACCTCGTGCGCATGGCGATGGTCGCGGGGATCCTGGACGACGGGAAGAAGTAGCCTTCTCCCCTCCCCCCGCGAGCGAAGCGAGTGGCGGGGAGGGGTCGGGGGTGGGAGGCGCGAAATCTGCCATCACCGCCGTGAAATCCCCCCACCCCGGTTCGCAATCGCAAGCGATCGCGAACCGACCCTCCCCACCGCTTCGCGGGGGGAGGATTAGCCCGCCTACTTCCTCACGCCCAGGCCCATCATGAACCGCTGACGAATCTGCACCGGGTCACGGTCGGTGGTGCCGGTGCCGGGCTTGTCGTCGATGCGCGCCGCGATCAGCGTCGGCCCGCCGT
>Ga0134125_10007968_pt1 | contig 11942 bp, 7 predicted proteins | sample KB31751_FD_96464 | JGI IMG/M metagenome (GOLD analysis project Ga0134125, IMG submission 96464) | Terrestrial soil microbial communities with excess Nitrogen fertilizer from Kellogg Biological Station, Michigan, USA - KB3-175-1 | ecosystem: Environmental > Terrestrial > Soil > Unclassified ... | reverse complement strand
CGGAACGAAGCGCCCGCCTCGGTGTTGCTCAAGGTGCCGGGCCGCATTTGCGGCCAGGTTCGAGCCCAACGATGGGGGACAGGCTGCTTCGTGCTGGCGACAATCGCCGGCGCGTCATCGTTGGCGCACGCGCAAGCCATTTCGCCTCTGACACCGCCGGCGCCGCCGCCGTGGAATGCGGAGTCCGTTTTTGAGCCAGTGCCTTATGCAAAGTGGTGGTCGCGCTTTCCGGGCGAACGTATCGACGTGGAGGATACGCCCGTGGTGACGCGGCGCTGGCCTGGCTACGAGGAAAGGGGCATCCGCAGCGGCTCCTGGATGTTCTTTCCGTCGATCACCGCTGGCGCGCTCTACGATAGCAACGTCTTCGCCACGCAGAGCGATCACAAGTCGGACGTGGCCGCCGTCGAAAATCCGTCATTGCGGGTAACGTCGCTGTCGGAGCGGAATCCGGTTACCTTCGATGCCTATGTCAAGTCGCGTCAATTCAGCCACTATGCGGACCTCGACCAGACTGACGCCAGCCTGCGCGCCAAGGGCCGCATCGAGGTCACGCATGACAGCGGGTTTCTCTACAATTTTCAGGCCGCCTACCTGCACGAGGCGGTCGGCTCGCTGTCGTCACCGCTCAACGCCGCTCAGCCGACGCCCTATGCCTACACGCACGAGAACGTCACCTACTGGAAGCAGTTCTTCAAGCGCCTGACGGTATCGTTCGGGTTGCGCAACGACAATTATGACTTTGGTTCGACCCGCGCGCAGAACGGCACGACTATCAACCAGGACAGCCGCGATGGCTCGATCTACGCCACGCATGCCCGGGTCGATTACGCATACGACGCCAATCTCGGGTTCTTCACGGCATTCGAAGGCAATCTGCGGGACCTGAAAGGGACACCCACGGGCTCCTTGAGTTCGCACGGCTACCGTTCGCTCACCGGTTTCAACTTCAGCCTGACGCATCTGATCGGCGGCGAGATCGGTGCGGGCTTTACCAGCCAGAGGTTCGACGATCCGACGATCGGAACCGTGAGCGGCCCTGCCTTCCGGGCGTTGCTGACGTGGAGCCCGCGGCGTTCGATCGATGTGAAGTTCAAGGCCGAAGAGATCGCGACCGAGGCGGTCGAGACGGTCGCCAGCGGGGTGCGCGCGCAATCGCTCATGCTCGGCGTCGACTACGAGTTCCGGCGGAATGTCGTGTTCTCCACCTTCGCTGGCTACGAAAACGACAAGTTCTTCGGACAGGACCGGCGCGACGACGTCTATTCCGCGACTGCTGGCCTGAAATACCTCCTCAATCGCTACAGCGCGGTCGCGCTCAACTACAAGTACGTGAACCGCAACAGTAACGTGCCGAGTGCGGTCTATGACAAACACGAGATCGGTGTCGATGTTACAGCGCATTTCTGACGGTCCGGCGTACATTACTTATGCGCCGCCACATGCCGCGGATGTCGGTCCGCCCTCCGCCGGCATTACCATTGCCGGCATCGTCACCATTTTGCGCCGGCGTCTCATGATCATTGGGTTGACCGCGCTGACGGTGGTGGCGTTGACGCTTGCCGTCATCTTCGCGGTGCGGCCGCTGTATACCGGCACGGCGACGGTGCTGATCGACCCGCACCGTCAGGAGGTGATCAATCTCAACGAAAACACCGCCGCGCTGCGCAGCGCGGCCACAGACGAAGCCGCGGTTCAGAGCCAGGTGCTGCTGATGCAGTCGGCCGAGGTGCTGCGGCGCGTGGTCAAGGAGCAGAATCTCACCGCGGATCCCGATTTCATGCCTCAGCCGAGTTTCCTCGGACCGTTGAAAAAGCTGTTCTCCTCCGGACACAAGGCGGAAGGCCTGAGCGCCCAGGACATTGCCGTGATGAACTCGGTGGATGTCCTGCAAAAACGGCTGAAGGTCGAGCGCCAGCAAAACAGCTATCTCGTGGATATCAACGTCAGGTCGCACGATCCCAACAAGGCGGCGCGTGTCGCGGACGCGGTCGCCAGCGCCTATCTCGCGGAACTTGTGAAAGCGAAGGTCGACTCGGTCAAGGTCGCCGCCGGCTGGATGGACCAGCAGCTCAACGAGCTCAAGACGCGCGTGCACGACGCGGACAAGGCCGTCGAGGACTATCGCGCGCAGCATAAGCTGGTGATGACCCAGGGCGTCACCGTCAACGATCAGCAGATCGCCGATCTCAACACGCAGCTCATCCAGGCGCGCGCCGAGGCGGCGCAGGCCAAAGCCAAATACGAGCAGGTGGCGCAGGTCGCGAAGGATCATGTCGACCCTGGCTCGCTGCCGGAGGCGCTTGCGTCGGAAACGATCGCGCGGCTCCGCGGCCAGTACGCCGACCTCACCAAGAACGTCGCCGACCTGTCCAGTCATTTCGGGCCGCGCCATCCGATGCTGGTGGCGGCAAGGGCGCAGTTGCGCGACACGCAGAAGCTGATCGACGCAGAGGTTCACCGCATCCTGCAAAGCCGGCGGCAGAGCTACGACGTCGCGGCTGCGCGCGAGGCTTCGCTGGAGAAGAGCCTGGCGGGCTTGCAGGATGTCTCAAACGACTCCGGGCGGGCGCAGGTGCATCTGCGCGAATTGCAGCGCGAGGCCGACGCAAACCGGAATTTGTACGAGTCCTTCCTCGGCAACTACAAGCAGGCGGCGGCGCGCGAATCGCTGAAATTGCCGGAGGCACGCCTGGTCGCGTCATCGGACGTGCCGATGCACCCGTCTTTCCCGCGGCCGCTCCTGTTCCTCGGTCTCGCTTTGCCGCTTGGTCTGGTGTTCGGCGCGATGCTCGCGGTCGGCACGGATCATTTCGACCGTCGTATCAAGTCATTGAACCAACTAGCGATTTTGACCGGCCTCCCGGCGCTGGCGTCGATGCCTGTCATCGGCCTGCGTGAGTTGTCGCGCATCGCCAAGCACGGCCGCGCCGCACTGGGGCAGCACAATCCCGCCTCGTCCGGGCTCTTGCCCATCCCACTCCAGCCTCCGTTGATGCACTACATCGCCGACGAACCCAACTCGGTGTTCGCCGAGGCGGTACGCGCCGTGCGATTGTCGGTGCAGCGCGCCGCCCGGGTGCGACCGATGCAGACGGTGATGGTGACATCGTCGATCGACGGTGAGGGTAAGACCACGCTCGCCGCGAACCTCGCTCTGTCCTATGCGATGCTCGGTGCGCGCACATTGCTGGTCGAAGGCGATCTGCGCAATCCGGAGACGACGCGCTCGCTGTGTCCACGCGCCAAGCTCGGCATTCTCGATGTCGCTTTGGGTCAGGCGTCGCTGCGCGAGGCGATCCTCAGGGATCCGACCGTCTCGTTTTCCGTCCTGCCGGCGCCGATGGCCGGCCATTCTACCTTGGCGAACGAATTCGTCTTCTCGAACGCGCTGGGCATCATCCTCACCGAGCTGCGGCGTCATTACGACGTCATCGTCATCGATGCGCCGCCGCTCATCCCGCTGGTCGACAGCGCGGCGCTCGGCGAATATGCCGACGGTATCGTCATGGCGGTCGGTTGGGATCGCACGCGCGAGGATGTGGTTACCCGCGCGCTCGGCCAATTATCGTCGCTTCACGAGCGGCTGCTCGGCACGGTTCTCACCCGTGTCGACCTGAAGCGCATGCGCCATTACGACTGCTATTACAGCTCAGCCTACATCGAGCCTTATACGTACGTGAAAAGCGCACGTCAGGCGGCCTGACGTCAGGATTTTACGAGCACGCCCATGCCGAAGCGGTAGACAGGCGGAAGGCCATTTCCGGCGCAGAAGCGCTCGTAAGCGATGCGCGCTTTCCAGCTCGAATGCTCGGCACAGTCATCGACCAGGATGACGCCGCCTTTGGCCAACCGCGGCCAGAACCGCTCGAGCGACACCAGCGTAGGCTCTGTCAAATCGACGTCGACGAGCACGACTGAGCATAGATCGGGCAGGTCGTCGTCCGGTAGCGTCGTGACGTCGCCCTCGATCAGCGTGACGTCGTCACAGCCGTGCTGGTCCATGATCTTACCGACCAGCACGCGGGAATTGCCGGAAAACATGGTGCGGTCGCCCGCCGGTGTGCCACGTGCCGTATCGGCGACGAACTGCGCGTCGACGAAGCCGTCGAACGTGTCGATGCAGATATAGCTTTTGTCCATTCCGAGCCTACGCAGCATCTTGCGCGCAATGATGGCGGAGCCGCCAAGATTGCAGCCGATTTCGACGACTGCGCCGGGAACGGTCTGCGTTTCGATCAAATGGTGCATGAAAAGATAGAGTCGCTCCGGCGCCAGCGTGAACGGCGGATAGCGGTAAAGCAGGGGCGCCAGCGCACTGCGGGCGAGTTTCTTGAGCTGGAACCGGACATCGACCATCAGAGTGTCTCCGTTCGTGTTGAGAGCGCGCTGGCGAGCACGATGACGGCCCCGGTCGCGCTCGCGGCAGCGGTCGCCCAGAGAATGCCTTCGAAGCCGATCAGCGCGTGCAGGAAGGCTGCCCCGGCCGCAAAGACGGCGAGCGAAATGGCGCGCGCGACGAAGACGACGCGGGTACGGCGGTTGGCGAGCAGCGAGATTGCGGAGGCTTGGCGGATCGCGTCCAGCACGATTGCCAGCGCCAAGGGCCACAACAGATGCGCCGCGGCCGCGATTTCCGGCTTGCGGTAGAGGGCTGGCAGGATCTCAGGCGCGGCGGCAACGATAAAAGCGCAATAGCCCCCGGCGATGAGGCTGAAGATTGCTGTGCCGCGCCATGCGAACCGACGGCCGTAATGCGCGCCCACCTCGGCGACCTTGTCGGCGACGCGCGGCAGGATGGCGAGATGCAGCGCGGCGTTGAACTGCACGACCGGCGTGAGAAGGTTTTGCAAGGCGCGAATGATGCCGGCGGTCCCGGCTCCCGTCGTTGCGGCCACAAGGGGGAAGATCGCCCAGTTGCTGATCCAGGCCGCGATCGCCGCGGCCGACAGCCAGCGCCCGGAATGCCAGATCTCGGCCGCGAGCCAATAGACGTTGGTCCACCGTGCCGCGCGCGGACGCGCGACATTCAGTGCCATGGCGGCGAGAACACCTGCGAGCGTGCCGAGGCCCCACAGGAGAATGATGGCGGGCAGCGTCAAAGCCTGCGCGGCGGCAAGTGCGAAGGCGCCGCCGAGCGACACTGCGGCATAGAGCGCGGCCATCGACGCGGCGATGTCCTGCCGATCGCGGATATAGGCGAGGCGGCGGCAGAGTAGATAGAGCCGCTGCAACGGGTTGACGGCAGCGAGCGCGAGCAACGGGCTCGCATAAGGCGGCTTCCACGCGCCGACGGCCAGCGCGGCCGCAACAAGGGCGGCGCTGGTCAGGCCGCTATAACCTGCGACGACCCAGAAGGCCGAGGAATCCAGACGCGCGCGGTTGGTTCTCGTGTGCCGGCTGACGATCGCCGGCAGCGAGTCGACAATCAGCGACGTTTGGATCGCCTCGATGAACAGCGCCACGGTCCAGATCACGACGTAACGGCCGAAATCATCGAGCGGCAACCACGCGGCATACAGGATCGTCAGCAGGAAATTAGCGGTGCTGTAGACGCCCTGATCGATGAACGCGAACAACACGCGGCGCTTCCAGCGATGCGCCATCCGCCAGGCGCCGCCCACATGCTGACGAAGATTCGCGGAACCGAGCCGGGCCCTGATCGCAAGCAGCGCGGGTTGGTTCACGACTGTCGAGCCCGCGACACCCGCGCGCCGGCGAGCCATTGGCGGAAGATGCGCGCGAGGAATATCGGCATCTCCACGAGATAGCGCCGCCACAGACGCCGGGGCTCCTGCACCAGCCGATAGCTCCATTCAAGACGGGCGGCCTGCACCCAGGCCGGTGCGCGCGGCACGTTGCCTGCAAGGAAATCGAACAGGCCGCCGACGCCGAAGCCGAGCCGGCAGCCGGTCGCCGCGAGATTATCGTCGAGCCACTGCTCCTGCTGCGGATTGCCCATCGCGACCAGCAGGACGTCGGCGCCAGATGCGCGGATGCGGTCGATCAGAGCGTCGTGGTCCGCCGACGCCAAGTAGCCGTGACTGCATCCGACGATCTCATGCTGCGGAACGGCTTGTGACAGCCGCAATGCCGCTCGCTCGGCGACGCCCGGCTTCGCGCCGATGAGAAACAGGCGGTACCGATGCTTGGTGCTGCGCAGATAATGCGGCACGAAATCCGTGCCATTCATGTTTTCCGGGAAAGCGCGGCCGAACAGCATACGGCTGGCAATGTCGAGGCCGACGCCGTCGTTGAAGACGACGGCGCGGTCGAGGATGGAGCGCACCGCGGGGCTCGCCGCGCGATTGAGGGTGTGCGCATTGGCGAAGACGACCGCGGTCGGCTTGCTGCGCTCGTAAAGGTCGTCGAGCAGCCAGATTGCCTCCGGTGAGGTCCGCACCAGCACCGGGACATCGAGGATGGTGCGCACGTCCTGCCCGAGCACCGAGCGGTAGAGCCGCTCGTATTTGTCGCTGACGCGCCACCAGTCGAACGCTGCCGCAGCGTCCATGCATTCGCGCCGGTACGCCTCGTAATGCTCCGAGAGACGCGGCCAATGCACCTGGAAGTCCCACGCGGCGACCTCCGGGTTTCGAAAATCGAGCACTGTCCCGAGTCGCGTGCGGTCGGCCAGCTGACGGAAGGGCGGAATGTCGCTCATCACCGGCCACAGCCCCGCCGACATGCCTTCAATCGCAGTCAGGCCGAAGCCTTCGTATTCCGAGGTCGAGAGCAGAAACGAGCTGTGCGCCATCAGCGCGCAGATATCGTCGTCCGTCGGCGACTCGGTGACCCGCACCGCGTCGGCTATGCCGAGCTCGCCCGCGAGGGACTCGAGTTCCGCCGCCGCGACGTCCCAGGGACGCCCGGCAATGTCGAGCGTCCAGTCAGGGTCGATGCGTCGGAGCGCCGCAAGGAAGCGGACTGCGCGGTCGAGCCGCTTGTTCCGGGACAGGCGTCCGATGGCCAGCAGGCGCTTCCGCGGTTCTTTCGCGCCGGCATCGAAGAATTTGGCGGTATCGGCGCCGTTCTCGATCAATACACGGCCACGTGTGCGAACGCGCCCGAACAGGGTGTCGTCATGTTCGCTGACGGCGGCGACACCGGAATACCAACTCAGCGACAGACGCGTCACGAGTTGGAAATAGAGCCGCTTTAGGCCCGCCGCAAATCCGGTGTGGAAGAAGCCGCCATGCGTCGATACGACGAGCTTCCGTCGATGAAACGGCGTCGTCCAAGCAAGGTAATCCAAGAAGAAGTCGATCCCGTGCACATGCACGATGTCGGCGTCGCGGATGTGCCGGAGTGTCGACAGCGCAATCGGGTAACGTTTGGAACCGAAGTAAGGCACACGAACGATTTCAAAGCCGTTGAACCACTCGTGCGCTGGTAACCGGTGCGGCTTAGCCGCGTTGAACACCCGATCAAGCGTGACAATTCGAACGTGATGACCTTTGGCGCGCTGCGCGCTCGCGAGATTCTCGACAACGTTTTCCATTCCACCGACGGCCGGATGGAATTGGCGCACGACGTGCGTAACGCGCATGTTAGCTCGTGTCCTGAAAAACCCCGAGCGCCAACGCACCGCGGACGACTCCGTTCCGTATTTATCGTCGTGTGTGGTCTGGTTGATGGTCTCGTGCGAACTTCACGCTTGCGCCGCTTTGCCGTCGTGTTGCCACCAAGAAGTTAGGCTTCAGTCACGCGAAGCATGCTGCCGTGAATACCGGCGCAGGAACCCGCCTCAGCGCGGCAGTTTCAATTTGATACAAGGCAACGAAAGCGAATGCGGCAGCGCCTTCCATATCGCACGATCGCCGCAGTTGCCGCGCTTGTCCTTTGCGTTCTGTCGACGACCGCATTTGGCGCCGAAGACCGCTTTCTCGCCGGCGTCAACGTGGCCGGCGCCGAGTTCAACGGCAAGACGCTTCCCGGTGTCGCCGGCAAGGACTATTTCTATCCGAAGCCCGAGACGCTCGCGCATTTCGCGTCCGAAGGCATGAACGTTATCCGGCTGCCGTTCCGTTGGGAGCGCATCCAGCCACGCCTCAACGGCGAATTGGACGCGGCCGAATATCGGCGGCTCGCCGACACCGTCCATCAAGCGACGGCGAAGAAGCTTTACGTCATTCTCGACGTGCACAATTACGCGGCCTACGAGAACAAGCCCATCGGCTCGCCCGATGTTCCCGTGACCGCATTCGCCGATCTCTGGAAGCGGCTAGCGGGCAAGTTCCGCAAGGAGACGCAGGTCGGCTTCGGCCTGATGAATGAGCCCAAGGGCCTGCCGACCGAGACGTGGCTGGCCGCCGCAAATGCCGCGATCGCGCAAATCAGGGCTGCCGGGGCGAAGAACATCGTCTTTGTCCCCGGCAATGGCTGGACCGGCGCGCACAGTTGGTTCGGCAGGAGTTACGGCACGCCGAACGCGGCGGTGATGCTCGGCATCGCCGATCCGGCGGACAATTACGTCTATGAGTTTCACCAATATCTCGACGCCAATTATTCCGGCACTCATCCGGAGTGCAAGAACGAGACGATCGGCGTGACGGCGCTCACCGCAGTCACCGACTGGCTGCGTCAGCACAAGAAGCGTGGCTTCCTCGGCGAATTCGGCGCAGGCAGCAACCCGACGTGCATGGCGGCGCTCGATGCAATGCTCGCGCATATCGACAAGAATCGCGGCGTCTGGCTCGGCTGGACCTATTGGGCTGCGGGCGCCTGGCCGGCGCGCTATTTCACCAGCGTCCAGCCGGTCAATGGCGTCGACACCCCGCAGATGCAGGTGCTGCTGAAGCACGTTCCAGGCGCACGGCAGAACCGTGCCGCCAATCCATGAGCCTCGTCGCCGCGCCGCCGCTGCGGACGACCGTGCCGCCTCTGTCGGTGCCACCGCCCGCCGCCGTGTTCGTGGTGATGCTCGGGGCGATGTGTTTTCACATGGCCTTGTGTTTCGTGAACACCAAGGTCGGCGGCGTCGGCAATGGCGCGCTCATCGGTTCCGAGATCGCCATTCTCGGCGCAGTGCTGATGCTGTCCTACTCGGCGATCGAATACGGGCGATTCCTCGTAGTCGGCGGCATCCTGTTCTATGTCGTGGCGCTCGCCACGACGCGCACCGTCGTCCATGCCGAGCCACTCGGCATCAAGCCCGCACGCGACCTGCTCATCCCGATCGCGTTCTTCTTCTTCGGTATGCGTTCGGCCGACATCCGGCGCGCCGACCGGCTCGTCGCCGTCGCTGCCGGCATCGCAGTCGCGGTCGGTATCGTCGAATACGCCTTTCCGGATCGCTTCACCGAAGTCTTCAATATCGCAAAATTCTACGTGGACCGCGGCGCCATGCACGCCGGCCAGTCGCCGCAGTCGTCGAATCTCTTCATCAGTGGCATGCGTCCGGACGCGCTCGGCGGCCGTAACCTGTTGCCGTTTCTCGGCGAGCACCGCGTCTCGTCGGTCTTCCTCGAGCCGATCTCGGCCGGCAATTTCGGCATCATCGTTTATATGTGGGCGCTTGTGCGCTCGCTCGCGCGCGGCCGCGTTTATTGGGGATTGTTCGCGGCGGCGGCAATCATGATCGTGCTCTCCGACAGCCGCTTCGGCGCAATGTTCTGTGTCGTCGCGACCGGAATCGCAGTGCTGCCGCCGGCCGTCGGCGCCGCCATTGCGATGTCGCTGCCGGGCGTCGCTCTTGCGGCGCTGATCTTCTTGCCGGACCACCTGGAGAAGATGCACGTGATGGGCAACGGCTTCATCAGCCGCCTGATTTTGTCCGGCCACTTCATCGGCGCACTCGACGTGCAGAACTGGCTCGGCATCATGACGCCGGATTTCCAGCCGTTCGATTCCGGATACGCCTATTCGTTCATCGGCTTCGGAATCGTAGGGGTTGCGGCGCTCTGGGTGGTGTTCTGGACGATCGGCGGCCGTGGCTGGCAGTTCCACAGCTACAAGAATCTCGTCGCAGCCTATTATGCCGTGCTCCTGTGCGTGAGCAATTCGCCCTACACGATCAAGACGGCGTCGCTGCTCTGGTTTCTGCTCGGTGTGCTTTCGGCGGCGCGCGATCCGGCGCTCATGCCGCTGCGCCGATCGCAGTATCAGCGTAACGTTCCGGGTCGAGCACCCGCCGCGCGATCTCTTCCCAGTTCAGGAAACGCGCCGCGCCGGCAAAGCGTCCGTGCGCCAACGCCTGGCGCATAGCATTTTCGATGCCGTCGGCATCGCCCGGCGCATAGCCAAAGCGGTGACGGCTTTCGCCTGCGGCGAAATCCGCACAGACGGCGGGCAGTCCGACATATTCGAACTGCATCAACTTAAGGCTCGACTGCGCGAGGTAACCGGAATTCGCCTGCGGCTTGTAGGCGGCGATGCCGACAGTGGCGTGCTTGAGGTAGGGCAGGGTCGCCTTGAACGGCATCTCCCGATAGAAACGCACGTTCGCCGGCGCATCGAACGGCGCGCCGGTGCCGATCAAGTGAAACTGGACGTCAGGAAAGCGCGGCGCGGCGTCTCGGAAAAACGACGCATCGAACAGCATCGAGCCGGCTGTCACGGCGTTGATGTCGCCGGAATATGGGTTAGGGCCCATGGTCGTGAAATCGTCGGCATTGACGCCATGGGGCACGACGAAGGTCTTTTCCGTCGCCCATTGGAAGTCGCCGGCCATCTTCTCCGCCAGCAGGCAGTAGGCATCCACGTCGGCGTTTCGCCGGTGCAACTCGTGGGCAAGCGCGGGCGGCGCGTTGATCGTCGCCAGGGCGTCGGACCCTCGATAGATGATACGTGCCCTCCTGCTGAGCTGCCGCGCGCGATGGATCAGCGAAATTCCGAGGCCGGATTCGATCACGATGTGCGATGCGGCTCGGAATTCGTCGTCAATGAAGCGGTTCGGCAATGACGCGAAAGCCGAGAACACAGGACGCGTGATCGTGTCGAGCGCGGCAACGCCGGTGCGGAACGGATGGAAAGGGGTGCGCCAGAGATAACAGGTGACGCCGTTGACCTCCTCCGCGCGGTTGGCGCGATCCCAAAGGAAGAGCCGATGGTCGCCCTTGGCACGCGAGATTGCGCTGAAGCGAAGCGAGATGAAGGTGACATGGTCGCCGAGCCGCACCAACGCGTCGGCGATCTGCTGGATGCTGCCGCGGCGCGGCGTGCGATAGTCGTGCACGCCGGACACGATGACGACTTTGCGCTGGCCTGATGCGCTGTGAGTCACGCGGTTCGCATACTCCGACTATAGCCGGCCCGGCAGCTGTCCGTCCTGGCTCGGCTTGGCCTTGGGCACGAGAGCACGGGCACCACGCAAGAGCGGCGCCATCAGCCGCTGTAACCGCAGGCTCTTCGAATTCATCATGTTGACCCACATGTCAGGATGGATGACGGCGATTGCTGCCGGCGGCGTCTCGGCGGCCTGCACTTCGAGCCTGTGGATCAGCGCTGCATTGCGCCGGTTGGCGAAGACCAGCAGGTTCTGCCGATACCAGGTGGCGATGCGCCGGTCGTCCCAGACGCGCCAGCGCAGGAAGTCGAAGCAGCGGTAGTCGCGCTCGGCGAATTTCTGCGCCCAGTAGGCCGGCCATTGCTCGTTCACGTGATGCACGCCCCCCTGATAGGGCGCCGCGGCCGAGAACACGACCGCGTCAGAGTGTCGTACGATATTGCCGACGAAGACGTCGGCCTGCGCGGGCGAAATGTGTTCGCCGACCTCCATCGAGATCGCGAGATCGAAATGCCGCCCCAGATCGAATGGTGCAGCGAGGTCGCAAGGGCGGAACGTTTCGCGGGGGATTTGCAGCACCGGCTGCGCCCACGCGCCGTCGACGCCGACCTGGTCTTCTATGCCGAGGTCCATCGCGGTCTTCGACCATGTTCCCTGGCCACAGCCAATGTCGATGAGCGAGCGCGGCTGAAAGACGTCGATCAGCAGCGGCAGG
>Ga0134125_10007967_pt1 | contig 11943 bp, 11 predicted proteins | sample KB31751_FD_96464 | JGI IMG/M metagenome (GOLD analysis project Ga0134125, IMG submission 96464) | Terrestrial soil microbial communities with excess Nitrogen fertilizer from Kellogg Biological Station, Michigan, USA - KB3-175-1 | ecosystem: Environmental > Terrestrial > Soil > Unclassified ... | reverse complement strand
CGTTGATTACGCACGCCAACAGCAACGCGCGGGCGTTGTCGTCGATGCAATACCCGTGCGCGCGATCAGGCACCGAATGGACCGCGTGCTGGAAAAGCCCGGTGTCGTCACACATCGACACGAAATGGGTGAGCTGGATACTCGGGGGCGACGTCGGGCGGTCGCGCGGCGTCAGGCTCGCGGTGTGTCGCGTCATTGCCTCGACACGATGCATCTTCGCGGCGCGCTCGAAGGCGGCGATGTAACGCTCGGCGATTCGTGGCCATGTCATCGCCCGGCTGTATGCGTAGGCGGCCTCGCGCATGGCGTCGCGCCGTGCGTCATCCGTAAGCAATGCCGCGATCTCATCGCTGAGCGCGCCCGCTTGCGCGAACGGCACGAGCACGCCGCGGCCGTCGGCCAGCAACTCTCTTGCGTGCCAGTACGGCGTCGACACGACGGCCTTCCCCATCCCGAAGCTGTAGGCGAGCGTACCCGAGGTCATCTGTCCCTCTTTGAGATACGGTGTCACGTACACATCGCACATCGAGATGAAGTCGATCAGCGTCGCCCGGTCGACGAACTGGTTGAGAAAGACGACATGGTCCTCGATGCCGAGCGCACGCACGCGCGCCCGAAGACTCTTGCGGTAGGCCTCGCCTTCACGTCGCACGAGGTTGGGATGTGTCGCACCGAGCACGACATATACGGCATCGGGACAATGTTTCAGAATCGCCGGCATCGCTTCGATCATGACTTCGATGCCCTTGTTCGGTGACAGCAGGCCGAAAGTCAGGATGACGGGCTTTCCGGCGAAGTCGCGCCGGGCCTTGGCCTCAGCGGAGGCGACGAAAGCGTGGTCGGGAATCCCGTGCGGAATGACTTCGATCTTCTCGCGCGCCACTCCATATACGCTCTCGAGCAACTCGCGGCCCTTTTCGGCCATCACGACGACGCTCGTCGAAACAGCGACGATTTCACGCAGCATCCGCTGCTGCACCGGGTTCGGATCCGCGAGAACCGTGTGCAGCGTCGTGACGATCGGCATCTTCAGTCGCGACAGCAGCGTCATGACGTTGCCGCCCGCCTCGCCGCCGAAGATCCCGAATTCGTGCTGCAGGCAGGCGACTTCGAACTGGCCGGCGTTCAGGAAGCCCGCCGCGCGAGCGTAGTCGTCCAGTTTCTCTTCCTCGATCTGGCGGCGGACGATCGGCGGATAGTCGTAGTGACGCCCTTCGTCCGTCATGGCCACGATGGCCGTCTCCGGATTCCCGGACGAGGCGGCGATCGCCTGTTGCAGATCGGTGGTGAACGTGGCGATTCCGCACCGGCGAGGCAGAGAATTGCCGATGAATGCGAACCGGTGTGGCGGGTTCAATTGAACCCTGCCGTCTGCTTGGCCGTATCTTTCATAGCCCAAGAGTCCGACAGATTCCCGTGTGGGGTCTGTGCGGCAACGTACGGTGACGCACGAGAACGGGCGATCTCAGTGCGTATCGGGTGCGGCAACGCACATACAGCGCGGCGCCGATGTGCGCATGCTTCCCCGGCGGCGATCGGAAGCCGCAATCTCGCCGAGCCACGCAACGAGGGGGAACTCAGCCGCAAGCAGGCCGTTCGTTATCACGGGACCATTCCCCGGCGCAGCGTACCAAGCGACGCCCGGGGTCCGTCTGGGGACATCGTGCAAACTCTCTACGACTACTCGAATGCAGTCATCTGGGCGATTCTCGGCGCCACCTCCATGTCGCATGATTCGGCACACCCGACCCGGCCTCCAACGCTAACGCTCGCTGGCGAGCCCCAGCGAATCGCGCAGCCGGCGGTGTTCTACACCTTCAGTCCGACGGTCGTCCGCAGCAATGGCGCGAGCTCCAATCTCACGTTCAGCATCGAGAACAAGCCCGCCTGGGCATCGTTCGGGCGTCGGCACGGCACACTCTACGGAGTGCCGCACGCGAACGATGCCGGCGCGTATCCCGCGATTCGCATCACGGTGACCGACGGGAAACTCGTTGCGCATCTGCAGACGTTCACGCTCGAAGTTGCCGCCGTCTCGTCGCGCAAATGAACATTGCGCTGTTTGCGATTCTGGGCGGCTTGGTCGGCTGGGCGCTGACGGTCGTCCTGCCCCGTGGTGGGCAGCGGCTGAACCTCATCGCGAGCGTGGTGACGGGAATCGCCGGCGCGCTGGTGGGCGGCTGGTTACTCGTCTCGCTCTTTCACCTGTCGGCGGCTGACGAGCACGGCATTTTGACCACGGCGTCTCTCGTGTCAGTCCTCGGAGCAACTTTGTCTTGTGGCCTCATGAGTCTGGCCAGACGCGGTGTCTAGCGATCCTCCAGCCTGATCTCGCCCGGTCACAAGACGTACTCGAGCTGCAGCCAGAATTTGCTCGTGTCGGTCGCGAAGCCGTGCGCGTCGTAGTCCGCGTACTTGATGAGACCGGTCACGTGATGCCACTTGCCTTGTAGCTGCAGATCGAGCTCGCGCCCGTAGTCGATTCCGAGCCGGCTCGATTCGAAGCGGTGATAGACGACGGTCGCGCCGAGCGTGTCGAGAAGAGCCACATTCTTGCGGGCATAGCCGAGCGTTGCGTAGCGGCGCTTCAGGCCGTTCGGTGGCGTCGTGGTGAATTTGTCCGCCCAGCCCAGAAACTTGTGAAACGTGGCGAGCGGCGTCGCGAAGGCCTTCACACCATCCCCATCGAGCTCTTCGAAACCGCCGCCGAAACTCCACTCGCGCAGCGTGCCGATGAGCTCGAAGGCGTATGAATCGTCGTCGTAGTTCCGCGGGTTGACGGCGTAGTCGCGCTGCTTCGCATACGAGGCAAGATAGGCGAGCTTGATCGCCTTCAACGGCTTCTCGCCGGACAATCGCAGCCCGAGCGTCTGCGAGGAATCGCGCGGCGCTTCCTCGAAGCTCAGCCAGTAGCCGAAGCCCGTGAATGTGCCGATGGGACTCTGGTAAGCAACGTTCGCGAGATAACTGTCCCCGTGATAGCGACCGAGCGTGGACTCCTTGCCGAGCACGCGATTGACCTGGTCGAAATACGTCGCGTCGATCGTGAGCTTCGGGATGGACTTGTTGATCACGTGCACGGCGTCGAACGTCTGTTCATTCTGGCGCCAGCCGACTCGGCTGATGAAGCGCTCATCATCGAGCACCACTCGCTGACGACCGACGATGAGCGTCGTATCCGGGAGCGAGGTATTCGCGAGCTGCAGCCGGTTGATCTCGTACGACTCCGGATCGTTCACGATCGGAAATGCGGTGCGCCCGTTGGTCGTGCTGTTGTAGTCGTCCTCCAGCGGCCAGAGCAGTTCCGCTTCGGCGCTGAGCGAGGTTTTCCACGCCTTGCCCGTTTCGAATCCGAGCCGCGCGCGCAGTGTGAGGGCGTCAGCCTGCTCGGCGAGCCCGTCCTGATCGACGTGCTCGGAACGAAGTCGCACATCCACGAGGGGCTTTGACGAGCGCACGGCGCTGGCGACCTGGTCTGCGCCGGTGCCCTCAGCGCGGGCGGAGCCCGGTGCCGTGAGGGTAGCCCAAGCGGCGATGCACAGGATCCAGCCGCCACCCCTCACATGCGGCTTTCTATGTAGCGCGTTTTATTCGGCATCCGGGACAGGTGCACGCGGTGTTATTTGTGAGAGTCTCCCCGTCCGCGAAGATTACCAGATTGGATGTCGCGCGCCCGAGGCTTCATCGCGCTGGGGTGACCTCTACATCCCCGTCGGTAGTCGACAACCGTCCCTCGCGAGCGAAATCGCGGATCAACGCGAAATAGCCTGCCGGATAGCGAGTTGAGAGCCGCTCACCCGCCGGTGTGGTCTCGAACAGCGTCATACCGTGTTCGGCGTGCGCATAGAGCGCCAGTGTGAAGGGTCGCCCAGCCGCGATCAGCGATCGGATGCGACGGCTCGTTTCAGCGGCCGGCGCTTCGTAGTCCCTTCCGCCTAGGATCCACAATTGAGGCGTCGTGCCGGCACGTAGCGTCGGCATCGGATCGTAGTGGAACGGCGTGTGCCAAGCGTACTTGAGCGCCATCGCGCGCAGTTCCGCCTCGGTGTGGGGCAACAAGAAGTATGTGTAGTTTCCGTGCAGGTCCTGGTACCAGCGCTCGTTCTTGTATCGCGCCCGGGCGGCATCGAATTCCTCGAAGCCTTGCGTGAAGCCGCTGGCGAACACGTTCTCGGCGGCGCGGGCGACCTCCTGCGCCTTCGCGATCTCCTCCACCGAATAGCCTTTGTCGCGCAATTCCATTTCGACTTCCTGCTGGTCTTCATCGATGACGCTGACGGCCAGGCCGAAACACACGATGACGAAGTCGACCGGCGCGCGATTCGACGCCATCGGGGCCACCCATCCGCCCTGGCTGCCGGCCTGGTAACCCACGCGGCCCGCGCGTGCTCCGGCCAGACGCCGAGCTTCGCGCATTGCCGCCACGGCATCGTCGGCGAGCAGATCGAAGTCCTGGCTGTACGTGCCGCCCGATCTGCCCGTGCCGCGCTTGTCGTAAACGAAAACGGCGACACCCTCGGCCGGCAGCATGCGCTGCAGGTAATAGTCGGTCAGCGCAGAGTCGTGTTCGGCGCCGTGCAACAGGATGGCCAGCGGCACCTTGCCCGCGCCTTTCGGCATGACGAGGCGACCGGCAAGCCCGACGTCGTGACCGTTGAACGTCGTGTCCGTGACGTCGAATACGATGCGATGGCCGGGCACGCCATCGAAATCGATCTTGCCGTCACGGCACGGCGAGAACGAGGCCGTTTTGCCGTCGGCACGACCGGTCCAGCCGGAGCTGCTGAGCCAACGTCCATGCGCATCGCGGCGCAGGAGCCCAGTCGTGCCATCGAAGCGGCGCCAGCGCAGCGCTTCCTGGTCGTCAGGTGCAATGTCCACGAGGCTGCCGTCATTGAGTCGGTAGCTGCCAATGTGGCAGTCCTCCGCTTCGGATGCGCGGGCAAGCGTGGTTGCCAGCAGAAGAACACAAAGTGTGGTGCCACAGCGAATCAGATGTCTCACAGTCGATATCTCCGTCTCGATCCAGCCCCAGCATCGGAGGCGGACCTGCACATCACCCTAGCGTTGCCGTTGCCATTCGTATTGGACGGTTTCAAGGCGCGCCACCCGCGCTCGGTTGACGCTGAACGTCGCAGCGCGCGATGCTGGCAAAATGCTAAGAGAGTTCAGCGGAGCCTCGGTCAGGAGAGTGGTCGATCGCAGCTTCGCTCTCGTGCCGGAGCACGCCCACGGCTGGCCGGTGCTGTCGCTGTTCGTCGTCGGCGGTTATTCGAATCGGACCGAGATCGGAGAGGCCTTCATCGCCGCTCCTTCGGCCATTCTCTACCGTGCCGGCGCCGCGCATCAGAACACCGTCGCCTCGACCGGGTTCGAACAGATCGAAATCGAGTTCGACCCTCGTTGGCTCCGGTGCAGACTTCCAGACGCTCCTGTCTCGCGATGGGTGGGCGGGCGCGCCGGCGCGCACACGCGCACCCTGGTGCGAGTGTGCTCACAAGAAGCCGACGAGGCGCGCCTGCGCGCAGCCGTGCAATGGTTCGTGGAACAAGCCACTCGCGAACCCGAACATCCCTTTCCAGGTTGGATCGACACGATCACTCGCCGCCTCGGCGAAGACACAAGTCTCAGAGTCGACGATCTCGCAGGTGAAGTGGGAAGGCATCCTTCGTGGCTCGGAACGGCTTACAAGCGCGCAACCGGCGAGGGTGTACTGCAGACCGCTGCCCGGTTCCGCGTGGAGCTCGCGGCGCGGCTATTGCGCGAGACGAACCTGTCGAGCGCCTGCATTGCCGTTGAAGCAGGCTTCTGCGACCAGAGCCACATGAGCCGATCGTTTCGCCGCGTGCTGGGGCGTTCGCCCTCCGCGGTCAGAGAGGATCGCCGGGACTTTCGACAGGATCGCGGCTCACTCGCTCGCTGAAACTCAGTGCAGCCCCGCAAATGCGAGGCCGGCGCGCGCGGTCCGCGCACCGAGCTGGATCGCGTTCACGGCGAAGAAGACCAGCAGCCAGGACTTGAATAGCACAGTGATCGGCACGAGCCTCCAGTGCTGGAAGCCATCGCGGCAGAGATCTGCGAACGTGTGTATCGCGTCGCGCACCGCGACCTCAAAGAAGCCAGACGGTGCGATGAGAAGGATCACAGCGACAAAGACGAGCGGAAACAGAACCGAGATCCCTCGCTGCGCGAACGGCTGCCGAACAGGCCGGCTGACGTGAAAGCCGCCGTTGAGAAAGGCCGCGGCGAGGTTCGCAGGCCGTCCGACACTGCGCAGCACCGCCCTCACCATGGCGCGATCGGGAGCGCGCCCGGCCTCGGCAGCGGCATCATCGAGCAGCTCGATGATCTGCACGCGCAGCTCTTCGGCGGCTCGATTGCGAACGTCGCGCGGTAAGCGGGTTACGACATCGTTGACGTACCGGTCGATGAGCACTTGCGGTCGCATGGTCTTCTCCTGGGGCGTTCGCTGCAGAGGTTGAACGACTTGGCGTTCCGGCCCCAGTGCCAGGCGTCACAGCGGGACCCATGACAGGTGTCATGTGCTCGAAGGTTTTGTAGTCATTCAAGTGAGCAGTATCGCCAGGAGAAGAACCGATCTTCTGGCCGCGAATCCGCGCGGATCACTCGCTCATATTGAAGCGTGCCCGTGCCCGCCGGACGATAGGGCGCAGTCGGGCCGCGATGACATCCGACGGCGGTGCGCGTGAGCCGTGCACAAGGAGGACATTCCCAGACCAGTTGCACCCCCGAGCATCGGGTGCGCTCAAACGGTAGCCTGCTGAAACGCTGACGGCTTCGAACCCCGGCGCGCTATGAAGTTGTTCCGTCAGATAGCGATCGAGCCTCGCTGCGGGAATTTCGGTAGGCAATCGTTCGTTCGCGTCCAACGCGCACCTCAACGCAGGCGAGTGCGCATTCCCGTGTGCGACTCCGTGCTTTGTGCGCCGGAGCACTCGGAGGCCAGGGTGTCGTCGATGCGCTGCGCGATCTCCGCCACGTCGTTCCGCCGGACGGTGCCGTCGAAGATCAACGGGTCCAGGGCGGCGCGCACGCGGCGCAGGAGCTCGGTGCGGTCCTCCTTGAGCGATTTGGCTGGATCGCGGTTGGCGATATTCGTGGAATAGCGATCGAGCACGGCTAAGGCATCGCACAGCAGTTGAGGGTGGATGTCGCTCACGGGGAGGCACGCCGCCGGCGTTCACCCAAGCCGCGAAGGCAAAAGTCGATCGATTTGCCGTGCGACTTCTACCACATCATCGCGCGAAGCCCGCTTGTCTCGCCCGAACATGTGCGCGTCGAGCAGGGCCCGCACCTTCGACAGTTCGTCAGGCAGCGAGGCGCCAGGAAGATAGTGCACCAGCACTCTGTGCGCTTCGCGAAGGAGAACGTCCTCGGCTCGAGGGCTCGCTGCGAGACCCGCCGAGCTTGCGCGGGCTGCCGTCTGCCCAGGATTTGGAATGTTGGATTTCAACGTGCTCTCCTTCGAGCGTGAAACTCATGGGCGTGTGCCCGCAAGCTGGAACACATCAGTACAGTAGGGCCGTCGGAAGCGATGCGCGTCGATCCGAGCCTCCCGGCAACGTGCATGCGTGAATCTACGTCAGGCAATTTCAGTTCTCCGCAAACGCCTTCGCACCGCCAGCGCGATGCCCCCTCCAAGCGCTACCACGCCGCCAAGCGCGAGCAGCGGTGACCAGCCTGCTGTATCGGGCAGCCGTGCCGCCTGGGTTGCTGCGGGTTGCGGCGTCGCTTCCGCAAGCCGAACGCCCTCATGCGGGACCTCCGCCGGTGCCGCCGGCTCATCGAGCACGACCTTCGCCATGGATTCCGGCGGGACACCCGGTTCCGTCGCCACCGCGAGACTGGCCTCGGGGACGTACAGGTTCAACTGCTGGCCCGGCATCAACTCCGAGAACCGGTAGCGATGCCCCTGGATCAGCACGCGCTGAGTGGGCGCGGGTTGCAACGTCGTCGATGTTCCGAGCGAGTGGCCGTCACGATCCTGGAAATCGATCTTTACGGAGCCGTCGCGGTTGACGTCCACCAGTGCACCCGTGAAGCGCGCGAATCGAGTGTCCTTCGAGACCACCACTTCCTGGCAGGCCGCCGCGATGTTCGGGTAGCGCGCGAGCATCTGTTTCTGCCAGACGATATCGGCGCAGCTCACCGCATTCACAGCAGGTTTGGCGAGCGTCTTTGCATCGGCTTGCTGCGCGCCGGCGGTGCTTGCACAAGCGAGCGCCACGGCCGTCGCGGCAATCCGGATTGCGGATCTGTTCGTCATCAAACTTCTCCTTCAGTGGTCGACGGCAACCGCGCGCACGATGTAGCGCCGCGGAGCGCTGCCGACGTAATAAAACGGATAGCACGTCACCAGTGTCACGATGGAGCGGCCAGTCTCGCGCAGCGGCCGCGTGTCCTCGGGGCTCACGATGGACAGTGCGGAGACGCGATAGATTCGCGTGCCGGAGAGCCGTTCGATCTCGAGCCGATCGCCGACTGCGACATCCTTCAGCACCCTGAAGAACCCGTCGCGATGCGCGGCGATGCCTATGTTGCCGGCGGCGTCCGGGCGCGCCGTACCCGCGATCAAGCCGGCGCCGCGATTCAGATTGCGCGCGCTCGTGTCCGGATACACCGGCACGGTGAGCCGTACGTTGGGTATGCGCAGCACGGCCTCGGGAAGCACATCGGGCTGCGACACCAAATTCAGGGCGTAGGCGCGAATGCGGCCGCTGGACCAGGTCGACTGATCGGGAAAAGGAGTCACTACGTCGGCCTGCGGGGTATGCAACGCCAATCGCGCCTGCGCGAAGGCAGCAATCCCTTCGTGCCGCCGCACATCGGCGAAGACGCGCCCGGCAGCGTAGGTGGTGATCAGCGTCACCCCCACTATGCACAACACTCTCTCGATCGATATGGGCCGCATGAGCAGGACGCTACGGGTTGTGCCGTGTCGGGTCTGTGCGCCACCGGACGCAGCTCCGAGTCCCGCGCGGCGCGCGGGACGCTGCCGTGACCTCACGCGGGCACCCTCGGTGCGCTGCCGTACGGAAGCGGAGCCAAGCTTCCGGCTAACGTCTCACCGACACACTGACCGCTGCACACTCTGCGCGGCATCGACTACGAGGCGGTGATGACCACGGATCTCTTGTACGGCGTGGTTCGGTTGCCCTGGTGGGGGTATGCGCTGCTCACCTTTGCCCTCGTGCAGGTGATGTTTCTCGGTGTGACCTTGTACCTTCATCGCGACCAGTCTCATGGCGGTCTCCAACTGCACCCGGTGCTGCGCCACTTTTTCCGATTCTGGCTGTGGTTCAGCTCGAGCACCGTGACGCGCGAATGGGTTGCCGTACATCGAAGGCACCACGCCTTCGCCGACCGACCCGGCGATCCTCATAGCCCAGTCGTGTTCGGACTCAAGCGTGTCCTATCCGAGGGCTACGAGCTGTACGCAGCCGCGGCACGCGATCCAGCGATTCTGGCCAACTATGGTCGGGGCACCCCCGACGACTGGATCGAACGCCATCTGTACGGCCGCTTTCCCAAACTGGGCCTGGTGCTGTTCGTGGGCTTGCAATTGATCCTGTTCGGCGTGCCGGCCATCACGATGCTCGCCGTGCAACTCATCGCTCAACCCCTGTTCGCCGCGGGCGTCATCAATGGACTCGGCCACGCCGTGGGCTATCGAAGCTTCGAAATGCCCGTGTCAGCCACCAATATCGTGCCGTGGGGAGTTCTGATCGCCGGTGAAGAGCTGCACAATAACCACCACGCCTTCCCCGCATCCGCGTGCTTTGCCGTGCAATGGTGGGAGGTCGATATGGGTTGGCTGTGGATCTGCTTCTTTCGGGCAGTCGGTCTCGCTCGCGTTAACCATCTGGCGCCGACACCGCACATCGTCCGTGACCGCAGCCGCATCGATGCCGACACAGTGCGAGCGGTATTCACCAATCGCATGCACGTTCTGCGAGATTACCGCCGTCGAGTGATCACGCCCGTGTTTCGAGATCTCAAGAAGGGGCGCAGTCCGACGGCGCCGGTCTTGAGATCCGTCAAGCTGCTCGTGCGGCACCCGACGCTGCTCGACGTGCGAGCCTGTGAACAGTTGCACGACCTGTTGAGCCGACACGAGCCCCTGCGCACGGTCGTCGGATTCCGCGATCGCTTGCAGCGGATGTGGGATGAAACCTCCTCGAGCCACGGACGCGCCGTAGAGCAGTTGCGTCAGCTGTGTCGCGATGCCGACGCCAGCGGCATTCCAGCGCTCAAGAATTTCGCGCTGCGACTGCGCAGGTATGCGCCAGGGGCCTAAGCATTGGACACTTCGTCAGCCCTCTGATCGACCTGCCGCTCAGGGCGACTGGCCGGTAGCAGGCGGTCGGTTTCTTTCTTCACCACGCTGTAGCACTCGCAGGAGAGCTGTTCCAGCCGGGTCCGGTCGAGCACCCTGATGTGCCCGCGGCTGTAGGTGATCACACCGAGCTTCTGCAGCTTGCCAGCCGCTTCGGTAACCCCTTCGCGACGCACGCCGAGCATGTTGGCGATGAGCTCCTGGGTCATGTTCAATCGATCGGACGACAGTCGATCGAGCGAGAGCAGCAGCCAGCGGCACAGCTGCTGGTCCACCGCGTGATGTCGATTGCAGACCGCCGTCTGCGCCATCTGTGTGATCAAAGCCTGCGTGTAGCGCAGCAGGACGTGAAGCATCTCGCCGTGGCGTTCGAATTCGTGCTTGAGCCGTCGGCCGACCAGCCGATAGGCGGATCCGGCGCTCTGCACGATGGCACGGTTGGTCGTGGTTTCACCGCCCATGAACAGCGCGAGACCGATCGCACCCTCGTTGCCCACCACGGCAATCTCCGCCGACGCTCCATCCCGCATGACATACAGGAGCGAGACGATGGAGTCGGTCGGAAAGTAGATGTGCCGCAGGCGGTCGCCGGACTCGTACAGAACCATGCCGAGCGGCAAGTCGACGAGCTTCAAGTACGGGAATAGCCGCTCGCGCTCTGCCGGCGGCAACGCGTCCAGAATGTGATTTTGCTGTGGATGAGGTGTCGTTGGCATTGAGCGGTGGCCTCGATGGCAGACGAGGCGGCGCTCGGGATTCTAGGCCCTTGGCGGACCATCGGTACGGTCGCGTACAGAGCCGGCGCCGTTCGCGCGCTAGCGCATTCAATTCACACGAGAAATCTCTTCATCTGTAAGGGCCCTGGCGAAAGGCAGCGTCGCGGCCGCGCTATGTCCGCTAGCGTACAGAGACGACTTCCGCTTCGGCGCAGCTTTCGATTCGATGGAGTACGTGATCCGTCTGGGCGCTCGCACCGCCCATCCTTGTCTTCCTGACAGCTGCTTCCGGGAGTCGGGGGTTCTATGCGCAGTATCGCGGAGTGGATACACATGCGGTTTGCGAGCGGACGTGGAACAGCTTCGGCATCGCGCGGGAGTGGAGCTCTCGCCTCGTCGATTGATAACAGCCCTGCCACGGATGTGGAACCTCGCTCGCTCGCCGCTGGCAACGCAGCTGAGCGCTCCATTGACAATGACGGTGTGCAGTTGCTCGATGCCGAGCTCGGCTCCGCTGTGGCGCCGGTCGCTGAAGACGGCCAGCTGATCATCGATCTCGAGACCGAGCGGGCGATCGAGACGTATTCGTGCGCGGAGCCGCAGAGCGGCCCGCCGCTGAAGGTCGAGGTCGGACGCAACGGCCTTACCTTCGCGCGCGCCCGGCTCATTGGCAGCGTCGTTCGCGATGTGACGCGGCACAATTGGCCGCTGCAGGCGCGCTTGCGAGTCGAGCAGCTGGACGCCGCCAACCGCCGCAAGGATGAGTTTTTGGCGATGCTGGCCCATGAGCTACGTAGCCCCCTCTCATCGATCCACTACGCCGTGCACCTCTTGGGAAGACACATCGGCGAAGCCCCCGCGCAGCAGCGG
>Ga0134125_10007966_pt1 | contig 11943 bp, 10 predicted proteins | sample KB31751_FD_96464 | JGI IMG/M metagenome (GOLD analysis project Ga0134125, IMG submission 96464) | Terrestrial soil microbial communities with excess Nitrogen fertilizer from Kellogg Biological Station, Michigan, USA - KB3-175-1 | ecosystem: Environmental > Terrestrial > Soil > Unclassified ... | reverse complement strand
TCACTGCCGCGGAAAGACAGACGATGCTGACGCTGTGGTCCATCGCCCGTTCGCCCTTGATGACCGGCGGAGACCTACCTTCGATGAGCGCCGCGGATCTGGCGTTATTGACCAATGACGAAGTGCTCGCTGTCGACCAGAACAGCAGCGGCAATCACGAACTCTTCCGGCGCGGCGACATCGTCGCTTGGATGGCCAAGGCAAATGCGCGGGGCGGGAGACAGAAGTATCTCGCGCTATTCAACACCGGAGATTCCGCCGTGATGGCCAGCGTCTCCGCTCACGACCTGGGGACAAAGCGAGGCATGACCATCCGCGACCTCTGGAATCGCAAAGATCTCGGATCGTTTACGGGAAGCTATTCGACGATTGTCCCGGCGCACGGTGCAATGCTTTACCGAGTCGGGTTATAAGCAATTCACCGGTATTCGTTGCAGAAAGCCGGAGCATTCTGCTTAAGCAGCTCGCATCCCCGGTTGATTTCCACCGTTGCGCCTATAGGCCCCCCGCCGGATTGTACTGGCTGTCGATGCCGAAACCACTCGACACCTGATGGATTTCAGTCTGAATCTTCGCCCATTTTGAAGAGGTCTGCCCACCAAGCACGACGCTTCGAAGCAGGCTGTCGATTTGCGCGGCGCTGTCCATCACCACCCTTATATCCGTATCGCCTTTCTTGGTGCGCTTAAAATTCTTGAGCATCGCATCGGTCTGTTTCTCAAATTGGGCGATCAGATTCTTTGCGTCCTTTTCACGACTGGTCTTCCGAATCGTGCTCTTTTTTATGGCCGAATCGAAAGTTCCGCGAAACGACTTGGCGTCGTCCCGCAGATTCTTCATCAGATTTTCCATATCTTTGTCGTTGACGCGGCCTTGGGCGTAAGTGAAACGGCCGCCAACAACTAAAAGCAAACTGAAGGCTACAACAAAACAAAAGGACCAATGGCGGCTAATTGTCCGCATATTACCCTCCGGGGCCACTCAATCAGGCTCGTAATATCGTAACCTACCGTGGCCGGAACAAAAAAGCTCTAAGGAGCAACGCGATCTTGGTGCTTGTCGGCACGTTAATGCGGCGGCTCAAAACCGAATATTCGGAAGATTCAATCCGCGAAAGAAGACGCATATAGATCTCACGAAGCGCCCACAGCGATGGCCGGCTCTGCTTGTGGATCAACGCTTCGAGACCTGCCGATTCATCGTAATACTTGCGCGCGCGCCCCGCCTCGAAACGCATGAATTCGCGAAAGCCTTCCGTCTCCGTTCCGTCTTTCAATTGATCCGCGGTAACTCCAAAACGTTCGAGATCTTCGGCCGGCAGATATACCCGTCCCAGATCCGCGTCTTCGCGGACATCCCGGATGATATTAGTTAACTGAAAGGCCACGCCGCATTTTTCGGCAAGCATTAGCGCCTTCATCGATTCGAACCCAAAAATATAAATAACCGTCAATCCGACGACCGACGCAACCTGGTAACAGTAGCGATACAGTTCATCGAATGTCTGCATGGTCCGCGGCTCGAGATCCGACGAGATCCCCTCGATCATCTCGAAAAAGAACCGGTGCGGAATCTTGTACCGCTGCACCGTGTCGTGAAACGCCGGCCACATTGCATTGTTCCCGAATTCTCCGGCCAATGCCCAGCGCAATTCGACGCGCCAGTTTACTATTTTTTCGCGGAGTTCCGATGTCCCGCCGGCCGCCGGCTCGTCACTCAGGTCGTCACAATACCGGTTGAACGCATACACCGCGCACATCGCGTCGCGCCGTGGCTTGTCGAGCAGCAGAAATGAATAATAAAAATTCTTTGCACGGGACCGAGCGACCTTGCGGCAGTATTCGTATGACTCTTCGAGCGAGACCGCCATCGTCAACGCACAATCAGACGCGGAAGGCAGCGGAGCAAAATCGCCGCGCGTTCCCATTTTGAAATTGCCGGACGGGCCTTCAATACGTTATAGTTTCGCTCACGGATCTTGCGCAAAACGCGCATGCCGCCGCGGCTGAAGAGTTCTAGGTCGAGCGCGAGCCGGCGGTCCACTGTTGCGATCAGCGGGAGACCGCGATCGAAAAGGTCCTGGGCAACATCCACCGCTTCGCGCATCGCACGTTCGAAGCGTACATCGAAGTGACTCGCAAATAACTCTTCTTCCGTGTACTCGTGCTTTCGAAGTAGGGCTAGCGGCAGATACACGCGATCTTTGGCCGCGTCTACCGTCACATCCTGCCAGAAATTCGCGAGTTGCAGCGCCGTACATGTGTAGTCTGATAGCCGCTGCCGTTCTTCATCCCGATAACCGCCGAGGTAGAGCACTAAGTGGCCGACGGGATTCGCCGAGTTCACGCAGTAGCCGAACACATCTTGCCAGTTTTCGTACCGGGTGACGCGCTGGTCTTGTTCAAACGCTTGAATCAGGCGGTCGAACGGATCCATCGGAATGTCGAATTTGCGAACCGTGGAGCGCAGTGCCACAAACACCGGGTGCGACGCATTCCCGTTATACATCGCCTGCAGCTCGCCGCGCCACCACGCCAGCAGTTTCAGACTCTGCTCGCGATCGCCGATCTCATCTCCCAAATCGTCCGCCCAGCGGCAGAAGGAGTACACGTTATAGAAATCCTGGTGCAGGTGTTTGGGAAGCAAAAAGCTGACAACCTGGAAATTCTCGTAGTGATGTGTCGCCAGCCAGTGCGTATACGCGAGCGCTTCGGCTTCGGAATAAGCGGTCGAATCCGGCGTCATCCGCGCTACGTAGTCTTTGGGCTGAAGATAAGCGACGGCCATAGTCTCGCGAGCTAAGGAATGATGGCCGTCTTGATGTGGCCGTTCGGCTTCATCAGGTCGCGCATCACTTTCAGCAGATTATCGAGCGGCTCCTCGCGGTTCACCAGGTAATCGGACGTGACCTTGCCGCTCTGCACGGCGTGCAGAGAACGCCGGATGTGATCGGGGGTGTGATGAAAGCTCGCCCTACACGTGATGTCGGAGTAGTGGAGCAATTGGGTATCCAGCCCGACGCGGGTTCCTGCCGGACATCCGCCAAAGAAATTGATGACGCCGCCTTTGCGCACCAGTTGAGGGGCAAGTTCCCAGGTTTCCGGCAAGCCAATAGCCTCTATCGTCAGGTCGGCTCCCCGCCCGTCCGTCTGCCGGCGCAGCTCCGTTATTGTGCTTTGCGGATTCTGAAGATCCAGAATCACACCGTCGTCCGCGCCTAATCGAATGGCGTTATCGATCTGGGACTGTCGCCTCGCAATCGCAATCACACGCGCATTCAAAACAGCTTTCGCCATGCGGACAAACATCAGGCCGATCGGACCCAGTCCCATCACCGCAACCGTATCGCCGGGCAGCACGTTGCATTCATCCAGCCCGCGAAGCACGCAGGCAAGCGGCTCCACCAGCGCGGCGTCCTGGTAGCTCAGGTGCGGCGGAATCTCATACGTATTCTTCTCCACGATTCGCGCGGGAATGTGGATGAACTCGGCATACGCGCCATTGTTAAACAGCAGGTCTTCACAGAGATTCAACTGGCCGCGCCTGCAAAAGAAGCAGTTCCCGCAAGGCGCGGAGTTCGCCGCCACTACTCGCTGGCCGACGCGAAACCGGGTGACGCCATCCCCAACGGCCGCCACGTCGCCAGCCAGTTCGTGACCAAACAACGCGGGCGGCACAATCATCTTTGCGTGGTACCCGCGTCGAAAAACCTTGACGTCCGTGCCGCACGTCAGGGCGGTTCGGACGCGAATCAATATCTCGCCCGCGCCCACCGCCGGAACCGGCACCGATTCCAGGCGCACGTCTTCCTTGCCGTAAAGAACCGCCGCCCTCATCGTCGAGCCCATATCAGTTAGACTCCTGCGGATGAACAACGACCTTCAGAGATCTCTCGCCGGGATGGAGCGCCGTATCGATGCCTTGCCGGATGCAATTGAGCGGCACGCGATGCGAAATCAGCTTCTCGAGCGGCAAATCACCGCTGAACACAAGCCGCGCGGACTCAGCCTGCAGATCGACGTCCGCGCTGTAGGACCCCAATAGCATGCGTTCTCCCACACAGATGTCGGCGCCCGAAATCTCCACGCGTTCGGCGACGGACGTTTGTGCAAAGAGCAGCACCTTTGCGCCCGGCCGCGAAATTTTCAGTGCTTGATCCACGAGGCCCTTTGCGTTCGTCGCCACAATGACTGCATCGGCGCCTCGGCCCGATGTCCTCTCTTTTAGGGTACGCTCAAAGGCGGCGGTTCGGGGGTCGATTGCAATCGCGCCAAATTGCGAAGAAAGATCCAACCGGAAAGGGATGGTGTCCGAAGCAATCGCGGTTGCGCCTGTCCGCAGGGCGAGCATCGTGAAAATAAGACCGATCGGGCCTTGGCCGAGCACCGCAACGGTTTCGTCCGGCGCCAGATTTAGCATCGAAACGCCCTTCAGGCAGGTATTGACAGGCTCCACCCAACATGCCTGGTCGAAACTTACGCCTTCGGGGATGATCTCGATTCCTCGTTCGACGATCCAGTCCATGGCGCGGACGTATTGTGCAAATCCGCCGCCGGCTGGCTCATATCCCGCCGTGACTCCCACTTTCTTATAAACAGGACATTGCGCATAGAGACGGCGATGACAGTAGAAACAATCTCCACAGGGGATATGATGGAAAACAATAACGCGGTCACCAACCCGAAACTTCCTCACGTCCGCTCCCGCCGCAACAATCACACCGGCAGTCTCATGCCCGTAAATTCGAGGACCTGGCAGAAGATCGTACTCGATCTTCTTTAGATCCGTGTGGCAAATGCCGCACGTCTCCACTCGAATCAGCACTTCGCCTGGTCCGGAAACGGGGACATCGATCTCCTCGACCGAAACGCGGCCTTCGCCCTGGTAGACAGCAGCTCGCATGGTTTCCGGCATTCTATTGCCGCTGGTCTCCCGCCGGGGACTCGCTGAACTGAAATCTGCAACTTGCAAGAAATGCTCCCAACGCATCCGCGGCATCTTCGGATCGGCGCTTCAACTGAAAGAGGCGCGGCATAATACCCGGGTGCGTTAATGCGTAACTAACAATTTTCCCACGTGAGAACCGGCCGTCGGTAGTCCGCATCTTGTTGAAATCCATTACGAATTCTTCATCGAGGATATCCGTCACCACTTTGATGCAGCAGAAGGGCAAACCGGCTGCTGCTGTACGCTGGGCAACGCCCGCGGCCTCCATTTCGACGCCGATTGCGCCCGTCTCGGCGAGCTTTTTCTTCTCGGCAGAATTACCGGCGACGTGGTTTGCCGACACAATGAAGCCCTGTGTATGGGATGCGCCGCAATCGACCGGGCGGCACTCAAATTCCTTTCCGTCGTCAGTCGCCAGGATCTTCGAGGCCACCAGGATGTCACGCTCGTGGATGGCCGCCTCCAACGCGCCGCACAGGCCCGTGCTGACCACCGCTTCCAGTTTCGAAGCCGATAGTTCGGCCATGGACGTAGCCCTCAACGCTACCTCCACGCAGCGCGATGCCAGTTTCGGCCCCGCGCCATTGGCGGCCAATAGAAAGCGCCTTCCTTCCCAAACGCCTTCTTCCGCATAATCGAGAGGCCATTTGAGCGGACGGCATCCCGTCAATCGCTGGCCTAGCGGCTTTAGTTCAAAGGCTTCCGACGCAACGAACAAAATGGCCATCGTTAACAGTATCCGTTCTCGCGAAACCACGCGACGGCACGCTGTAGCGCCGCATCGACGGGACCCGGAGCGAAATCAAGCTCGCGCGATGCCTTGTCGTGAGTGACGAACATTTTCTTTCGCGCCATTTTGACACCCTCAAGTGGGATTCCCGGCGCCTTTCCAGTCACATTCGCCCATGCGGTACTCACTACACCCGCGGCATACGCGAGCGCGTACGGCGCCTTGGTTGTCGGGGCCTTCTTCCCGGTCAGAGCAGCCAATCGTGCCAAGATCTGCTGAAGGGTAAGATTTTCGCATCCGAGGATATAGCGTTCACCCATGCGGCCCCGCTCGCACGCGAGAAGATGCCCTTCGGCCGTATCGCGCACATCCACGAGATTCAGCCCTGTGTCGACGAATGCCGGCAATTTATCCTGCAAAAAATCCACGATGATCTTCCCGGTCGGCGTCGGTTTCCAATCGTGATCACCAATCGGCGCTGTGGGATTTACGATTACCACCGGGAGGCCTCCGGCCGCTTCGTCGAGGGCTCTTTGCTCGGCAAGCCATTTCGACCGTTTGTAGTGCCCCGCCATGTCGGCCATGGATACGGGCGTATTTTCGTCACCGAGCCGATCCTTCGGCATGCCGATGCAGCCGACCGTGCTGGTGTAGACCACGCGTTCGACTCGCGCACGCGCAGCGGCATCCAGCAGGTTGCGGGTGCCGTCGACGTTCGAGCGATAGAGATCATCGGGATGTTTCGACCAAAGCCGGTAGTCGGCCGCCACATGGAACACCAGTCCGCATCCTTGCACCGCATTTTGAAGCGAATCCCAGTCACGTAGGTCGCCGGAGACGCGCTCGACATCCAACTCACGCAACTGACTCGCGGGCCGGCACAAAGCCCGGACCCGATGGCCTCGCTCCACTAGCAAACGAGCCACATGCCACCCCAGAAAACCGCTTGCGCCGGTCACGAGCGTGGGTTTCACAAATCTGTTCGACGATTGCGCCGGGCCCGGCCCATCACAGATCCTCGCTCGACGTCTTCGCCTTCACGAAGGTAGCGAGTGCAAGCAGAGGAAACGTGTTGCGGTAATCGGTATAGGACAAATAAAAGACTTTGGGGAAACCGGTGCCTGTGGCGTAGTCCTCGTCCCAATCGCCATCGGGCCTTTGCCTTTCAATCAGATATTCGATCCCCTTGTGGAGGCTGATGCTGCGGACGTCGCCGCCGGCAAGCAACCCCAAAATGGCCCACGCGGTTTGCGACGCCGTGCTCGGGCCTGGAGTGAACGTGTTGTTGTCATAGCTGGCGCAACTTTCACCCCAGCCTCCATCGGCGTTCTGGTAGGCGCGGATCCATTCGAGGGCGCGCTGAATACAGGCTTCACGGTCGTTCACGCCCGCAGCCTGCAGGCCTCTTAAACTCAGGAACGTCCCGTAAAGGTAATCGACGCCCCAGCGGCCATACCAGCTTCCATCGGCCTCCTGCGTATCGAGTAGATAACGGATGCCGCGCTGTATTGCCGGATGGTCCGGCTTCATTCCCCAGCCGCACAGCGCTTCGAGGGTTCGCCCGGTGATATCCGGACACGACGGGTCGAGCATCGCGTTGTGGTCCGCAAACGGCACCTTACTCAGAAATTGCCAGTTGTTATCGACGTCGAACGCCGCCCAGCCGCCGTCGGAACCCTGCATCGCCAGCAGCCAGTTAACGGTGCGCTGTTCGCAAGCCTGCTGTTTCGCAGCATCTGAGCCATACGCCCGGTTTAAGGCGAGTAGCACCATCGCGGTGTCGTCGATATCCGGGTAGAACTCGTTCGCGAATTCGAAACACCAGCCGGACGGCTCGACATTCGGACGCTTCACGCTCCAGTCGCCGCGGCGGCGAATTTCTTTCGAGAGCAGCCAATCCACCGCGCGCTGCATGGCGCCTTTCGGCACGGCGCCCGCTTCGGCCAATGCGAAAGCGGCGATCGCCGTATCCCACACAACCGAGAAACAGGGCTGAAAAAAGAATCCGCGCTCATCGTCGACTAGCAGACGGAAAAACTCATCGACCGCCGATTGGCGCATCGGGTCGTCCGGAGCATAGCCGAGGACGTCCAGCGCCATGATTGCGTATTGCATCGGCGGGTAAATCGCGCCAAGGCCATCCGTTCCTTCGAGACGCTCCAGCATCCATTCGGCGCATTTGTTCACCGCACGTTGGCGAACACTGCGCGGTCCGTGCTTCTCCCACTGCTTCAGCATCTTGTCCACAACCAGAAATAAATTGTGGACCGTGAACAGCTTTTCGTCGCGAGGCAGCGCAAGGGGTTTACCCGGCACATACAACTCATCGAGATTGAAACCTTCGGGAACCGGCCGCCGTGGATTTGCGGAATGTACAATCGCGAGCGAAATCGCGATTGCCCGCGTCCACGACGACATCTGGTAGATCAACTTGCCCGGAAGCAAAATCAATTCGGGTGGAATTGACGGGCATGCATCGCGCGGGAACAAATCGAACAGGCTCAGGTTAATTCGGACATAACTGTTAGCCGCCTGCAGGCCGCCTAACTCGAGAATGCGCTCGCACAGCCGCCGCATGCGCGAATCGTTTTGCGAAAGGCCGGCCACCTTGAGAGCGAAATACGCCTTGACGCACGCGCTCACTTCCGCCGGCCCGTGCGGATAGATACTGAATCCGCCGTCGGGCAACTGACGCGCGAGGATAGATTGCACGGCCTTGTCGATGCGCTCTCGCGAAGGCGGATTCCAGACTCCGTCAACGGGCGGATGCATCCAAAGCTCGAGCAGAATGTAGTCGGATTCGAGCGTGGTGTCGGCAGTGAGGTCCGCCCACCAGTACCCTTCCGCGTACTGCTTATCTAATAAAGCTTGGGAGGCGCGTTTGATTGCCTCGGCGGCACTTGCAATGAGACTGTCAGTAAGCTGTAGACTCGGCGTCATCGTCAGCGGCAGCGTTTAAGCACGCGTTCCAACAGGATGCAGCTTCGGTACAAAAGTTTCAAGATCCGCCGGCAAGGTGAAGCGAACATCCTCTTCTTTAATTTCCGCTTCTTCCAATTCGGAGTAACCTTGACTCTTTAAATAATCAATCAGCTCCAAAACCAGATGCTCCGGAGCCGAAGCGCCCGCGGTAATCGCCACGGTCGTTACATTCTCCAGCATTCCTGGACGAATTTCGCTCTTATCGTCCAGCAAATAAGCCGGCACTCCCGACTTTTCGCAAACTTCAACAAGCCGGCGTGAATTCGAACTGTTTTGTGAACCAACCACCAGTAATGCCTGGCAAAGCGGCGCCACTGCCTTCACGGCTAGCTGCCGATTCTCCGTCGCGTAGCAGATATCCTGGGTCTTCGGACCCATGATTTTCGGAAAACGCTCCATCAGCCGGCGCACAATGTCTTTCGTATCGTCCAGTGAGAGCGTAGTTTGCGTGAGGTAGGAGACACGCTCGGGGTCTTTGAGTTCCAACCGGTCAACATCCGCCACGTCGGAAACCAGCACCATCGCGTCCGGAGCTTCGCCCAGCGTTCCGGTCACTTCGTCGTGGTCGCGGTGGCCAATCAGGACAATCGTATAACCCTGCTTTGCAAATCGAACCGCTTCCAAATGGACTTTCGTGACCAGCGGGCAGGTCGCGTCAATCACCTGTAGCCGCCGCTCGACAGCTTCGCGCCGAACAGCGGGCGAAACACCGTGCGCACTGAAGATAACGCGCGCCCCTTCCGGAGCTTCGCTCAATTCTTCGACGAAAATCGCGCCGGCTTGCCGCAGCTCTTCAACTACGTAGCGGTTGTGTACGATTTCCTTACGGACGTAGATTGGCGCACCGTACAGATCGAGAGCAATCTTCACGACGTCTATCGCGCGAACCACTCCGGCGCAAAAGCCGCGCGGTTTAAGAAGAATAATCTTCTTCTGCGAGGCGGCTAAGGAAGCCATGCCGGTCGAGGTAGTGGAGTCAGACGCAAGGCCGGTCAAAGACATAGCAGAAGTTTCAGTATATCAGGCACTCGTAATCGGGCAAAGAGTTACCAGTCAATGGCTTCTGAGGAATTTGAACGGATTCAAATCCGCTCGGAAGCGACCGGCTCGCAAGTTTGATAAGCTGCACGTCTACTCCCACATTCCCATGTTTCCGATTGCAAAGGCACTGTCAAAATTATGAGTTTCCGCATTGAACTGCTTGCGCTATCTTTGATGACCGCCGTCTTGCTGCACGCCGGCGCCGCTGCGCCGGAGGATTCCAGGAACACCGATACACCTGGCACGGATACTCACTTCGTCTTCAAGGCTCCGGATTCTCTCGAAGCTTGGCAAGCGCGCCGCGCGGCGCTCAAATCGCAGATACTCGCGGCGGCCGGATTACTGCCGATGCCCCAAAAGGGCGCGCTGAATCCGCAGGTCTTTGGAAAGCTCGATCGAAAAGAATACACGATCGAGAAGGCGCTCCTCGAAACGTTGCCGGGCTACTTCCTCGGCGGCAACCTCTACCGTCCAACCTCGCCGGGGCGGCATCCCGCGGTGCTCGTTCCCCATGGCCACTGGACCTACGGACGCCTGGAAAATCAGCCGCTCTGCTCTACTCAGGCGCTGTCAGCCACTCTCGCGCGCCTTGGATTCGTGGTCTTCATGTACGACATGGTCGGCTATAACGACACCGCGCAGACGCCTCACCGGTTCGGCGGTGACGCGGAGCGATTGTGGTCGTTCGGACCTCTCGGTCTTCAACTGTGGAACTCGGTTCGCGTTGTCGATTTCCTGACAAGCCTGCCCGACGTGAATCCAGCCCAAATCGGCATGGCCGGCGCTTCCGGCGGCGCGACGCAAACGTTCATGCTCATGGCGACCGACGACCGCATCAAGTTCCTGTCGCCGGTCAACATGGTTTCGGCCTACATGCAAGGAGGAGACTATTGCGAGAACGCCCCTGGATTGCGCGCCGGGACCAACAATGTCGAGATCGCTTCCATCGCGGCGCCCCGGCCGATGCTCATCGTTTCCGCGACTGGTGACTGGACCAAGCATGTCCCTTATGAAGAATTTCCCGAAGTGCAGGCCGTTTACAAGTTATACGGCAAGCCGGAGAATGTTTCGGTCGTGCAGTTCAACGCGCCGCACAACCTGAACGAACAGAGCCGGCAAGCGGTCGAGCAGTTCTTCGACAGAACGCTGTTCCACGACTCGAACGCCGAGGCGGTGAATGAGAGCAACATTCATATCGAAGAGATTCAGGACATGTTAGCCCTCTCGAACCGCCGTCTTCCAGACAATGCCCTGAATTACCAACAGGTGTTTGACCTTTGGAAGCGCATGGCTACACAGCAGATGGATTCGATCGACGACACCGAACAACTCAGAAACGTGCTCGCCGCGGATATTGGGGTCCACTGGCCGGAACACGTTGTGGGCGAACAGAATGGCGGCCGGCTCTTTCTGGGGCGCCCAGGCTTTGGAGACCGCGTCCCGGCTCACTTCCAAAAGGCAGGAAACGCCGCTGTGCTGATTGTAGATCCCGCGGGCGCCGATGCCGCGCTGAAGAGCGACTGGTTTCGCCGGCTATCGTCCAACGGACGGAGCATCCTCGCAATCGATGCGTTTCAGACGGGATCGGCCGTCGCTCCCCGCAACCGTTCCGCGACCCATTTCCTTGGATTCAATTTGTGCGACGACGCCAACCGCGTGCAGGACATCCTTACCGCGTTGCGCTATTTGCAGGATCAAGGATACACAGAGATCGAGATCGCCGGCGCCGGAAAGGCCGCCTGGTGGACTGAATTTGCCGCCGCGATTGCCCCGGCATCGGTCAAACTTCGCCTGAACAACTTCAACTCATCGGTTTCAGGCGGACAAGAAACATTCCTTGCGAATTTCAACGTTCCCGGCATTCTCCGCGCCGGCGGGCTGCACACAGCCGAACGCCTATTGAAAGCGGAAAGCCGCATAGAGTAGCTCTGTTATACGCTTGTCCGACCCGCTCACGCAATGCGGCTCTGTGCCACAGGCGGAGCCGCCGCAGTTGCGCGGTACTCAGTTCGCCAAGGCTTCGTACGTCTTTAAAAAAAATCCGTCCGTCATGCCCGCAATGTAATCGCAAACGACGCGGTGAATGGGCGCATCGTCGAGTTGCTCGCGAAAGCCGGCGGAAATATGCTCCGGGCGCTCACACAGATATTCGAAAAGATATGCAATCTTGCGCGCCGCCAGAGTACGTTCCTCATTAAGCCACGCCGACTGATAAACGCGCTTGGATAACAGCGTCTTCAATT
>Ga0134125_10007964_pt1 | contig 11945 bp, 8 predicted proteins | sample KB31751_FD_96464 | JGI IMG/M metagenome (GOLD analysis project Ga0134125, IMG submission 96464) | Terrestrial soil microbial communities with excess Nitrogen fertilizer from Kellogg Biological Station, Michigan, USA - KB3-175-1 | ecosystem: Environmental > Terrestrial > Soil > Unclassified ... | reverse complement strand
TTTTCGCCGGGTTGAGCGAGGCGGAGATTGCCCTGAATTTGGGCATCTCGGAGCGCACGGTCAAACGTGATTGGAGCGTGGCGCGCGCCTGGCTGTATCAGGAGATGAGCCGTTAAGAATGACGCCAGAAATCTGGGAACGCCTGTGCGAGGTGTACACCGAGGCGCAAGAGGCGCCGCCGGCGGATCGGGACATAGTTCTCGCGCGGCTGTGCGGGAGTGACTCGGCGCTGCGCGCAGAGGCGGAGCGTCTGCTCCGGGCGTCCACCGGGGCGGGGGAGTTTTTGGCGCAGCCCTTGGTTAGCCTGCTGGCCGAAATGACTGAAGCGCCGCCTCGGCTCGAGCCCGGGGCGGTACTCGGGGGGCGCTTCGCGATTGAGCGGCTGCTGGGACGCGGCGGCATGGGCGAGGTGTATGCGGCCTGGGACCAGGAATTAGCGGCCCCGGTGGCGGTGAAGGTGATCCGACGGGACGTGGCGGCGGATGCGGGGCAAATCGCGAGGCTGAGGCGCGAGGTAGTGACGGCCCGGCAGGTGAGCCATAGAAATGTCTGCCGCCTGCATGACGTTGGAGTCGATACGCCCGGAGATCCCTTCATCACGATGGAGCTGTTGGAAGGGGAGACGCTGGCGGAGCATCTGCGGCGGGAAGGCGCGGTGTACGGCGGGGAAGCGCGCCAATGGATCGCGGAGATCGCCGCCGGACTTGACGCGGCCCACGCCGCCGGGGTGATCCACCGGGACTTGAAGCCGGGAAACGTGATGCTCGTGCACCGGGGCACCGGGCGACGGGCGGTGATTACCGATTTTGGTCTGGCCCGGATGGTCCTCCCATCCCCGGAGGCCGGGAACAGCAGGACGCGGGCGATGGGGACGCTCGCATACATGGCGCCAGAGCAGTTGCGGGGAGAGACGCCGACCGCGGCCTCGGATATCTATGCGATGGGGCTGATCGCGCGCGAGCTCGGAGGCGGAGACGCGCCCGCGGATTGGAAGCGAATGGTCGAGGCGTGCCTTGCTCACGAGGCCGAGCGGCGACCCGCAACGGCGGGGAGTGCGGTAAAGATGCTGGCGCGGGCAGCGGGTCGCGGGCCAGGCCGGGTGGTGAGGACTGCGGCGGTGGCTGTTCTGGGGCTTTTGGCCCTTGCAGCGGCGGTCTTCCGCTATAGACAGGTGAGCCCCCAAATCCAACCGGGAGAGGAACTCCTGCTTACCCCCGTGGTCAACGCCACTCTGGACCCGCAACTCGACGCCGCGACTACCGTGCTCGCCCAGCAGTTGGCGCAGTCGAACCAGTTTCAGATCACCAGCGACGCCGAAATCCGGCAGCAGTTCCGGCGCATGAACCGGCCAGCCAGCGACGACGATGCCGTCCTTGCGCAGCGGCCCGTAGTGGCCCGGGAAGTGGCCATGCGGCGAGGGGCGCCGCTGGTGGTGTTTGCCACACTGACACGGCTGGCGGGCGAATACAGGCTGGAAATACAGCTGCAGCGCATGGGGCACGACCCCGACGCCGCGGCGCGGACCTGGAGCCACAGCGAGACTGCGAGCAATAAGGGCGAGGTGTTGGGCGCGCTGCATGCGGGGGCCGATTGGGTGCGCGCGCTGGCCGGCGAGCAGGCGCAGAATCTTTCCTCCACCGACCAGCCACCCGAGGACATCACCACCGGTTCGTGGGAGGCACTCTCCTATTACACGCGGGCGGAACAGGAACACAAGGCGAGACACATACTGCCGGCCATCGCTCTTTTGCGGGAGGCGACAGCGACGGACCCAAAGTTCGCGCTGGCGTACGCGGAGATCGGCGACATGGAAGTGGAGGAGCAGCAATACGCAATGGGCTACGGCGCGTATCGCACGGCGCTGAAGCTGGCGGGAAGCGACCGCCGACTCTCTCAACGAGAGGCACTGCGGCTGGCAGCCCTGGTGGCCACCGACCTGGATGACTTCTCCGGCGCCAAGCGGGCATCCCAGGCATATACGGCGCTGTATGCGCATGATTCCCTGGGTTGGTTTTATCAGGCCTACCCCGATATGCAACTGGGACAGGAGGCGCGCGCGTTTCAGGAATGGCAGCGGGCTCAGGAATTGGCGCCGCAGAGCCCGGTGCCGGCCTTATGGACGGCGAAAGCGGATATCTACCTCGAAAGATGGGGCGATGCGGCTGCCGCGATTTCCCGTGGCCGCGCCCTCGGAGACGGCCTCGACGCAGCGCGCTTAGCGGGGGCTCTGGCTGCGGCCCAACGCGACTTTACCACTGCCGCACGCGCCCAACGAATCCTGAGCAACGGGCCGGAGGCGACGTGGCGCGCGCAGGGCGATGTGCTGGAAGCGGCAGTCTTCGCGGAGCGGGGTGACTTGCCGGCAGCGAAGAGGGTGTTGCGCGCCGGCCTGGTGACTGCGGCGTTAGTCGGCCCGGGGACAGTGGGACAGTACCGCCTTAAGTTGGGCGATCTGGACTATCGGACCAGCGACCTCCGCGCCATGGTGGAGGACAGCATGGCTGCCGTGAAGGCCGACCCCAGCCCTGACGTGCGTTCGGCGGCGGGAGCATTATTCGCGCGAGGCGGCCAACTGGATTTGGCGGAAGGTCAGCTTAGAGCGTTGCAAACGGAACAGGATCTGGCGCCGCTCGCGGCAATTGGTGAAGAACGGCTGCGAGGGGAAATCCTGCTGGCACAGGGTCATGCGGCTGAGGCTCTGCCTTGGTTGCAGCGCGCCGCGCGAGCGAGCGGGACCATGGCCGATGAAGAGTACTTGGCGCGCGGCCTGGCGGCGGTTGGACAAGTCCGGAAAGCCGAGCAAATTTATCGCGGAATCGCACAACATCCGGGAAGGATCTGGTGGGCGTTTGAGGACTATCCCCTCGGGGAGATCGCCGCAATGTCCCTGCAGGCGGACAAATGGGGCGAGCAATTACATCAGCCTGGCAGCAAGAAAACGCGAGAGTGAGGAGACAGTTTATGGCAATGTATCAGCATTTTGCGATGTGGCTGGCCATGATGACCAGGCTCGACCCCGACAGCGCACACGACGTGAAGACCCAACTGCTCAACCTGGAGGGCGGTGACGTACCCTGGAACGAGGCGGATGTGGAGGAATTTCTGACCGCCCTCTCCGGCACCCCCGGCGCGCTCAGCCCAAGGACATATGCCGGCATGATCCAACAATGGAAGAAGATTAAGGAAGTGCTGATTTACCCCGATATATGCCCTTCCGCCCAGCAACTCGCGCACATCAGCAACTGCGACGTTCCGGCTCCGCCCCGTGCCACCGCGACCGCCAGGATACCGTAGGTCATGCGGCGGACGTTGATACTCGCAGGTTCGGCGGTGCTAGCGGTAGCGTTGGCCGCCGCTGCGCTCGACCGGGCCAGGGCGGCGCCAGCGCGGCGCGCCGACTCACTCGCGGACACTGCGTGGCGGATGTTCGCCGAGGTGAATGCGCCGTCGGCGAAAGGTTCGCCAGTACCTCTATGGGAAGAGTGGGATAGCCAGGAAGATGTTTTTCCCTCACTTGACCTTGGCCCGGAGCAGTCGGCTAAGGCCGAACCCCTGTTGTTTGAGCGGACCATTCCATCGCAGGACGGCGGTACGGGTGCGTTCGGGCCGTGCGGGTCCCGCGTGGATAAACGGGTCAGCATCCATATGAATCCCCGGTTCGCCGGTTACATCCGACGGCCCTCCCCCGATCCAAGCTCGACCGCGACCCTCGACTCCCCGGCAGGCATCGAGAACTGGGGGGACCATATTCATTTTCCAGCAGGATCGGAGGCGGTGCGCGCCGGATGGCTAACCCCGCCGGCGGGGCCGCCAAACATGAGCCAATATACCGCGCGACCATGGGGGGAAAGCGGGCAGGTGCTTCGGCTCGGTGGCTTGCACATCATGAAAAAAGGCGAGGATGGCTGGATCTTCGCCACGTTTGAGAGCGACTGTGTGCAAGCGCATGCGCCGGGGAGCCCGGTGGTAGTCTCCCCACAAGGCGACGAGCCGGCCCCTCCCCAATGGCTGCGGGTGTCGGATCCGCGGCTGCTCCACTACCGTCTGGTCGGCGTAGAAGACTCCTATTCAGTGGCTGGCGCGAACGGCCCTAAAATCCAATTAACCAACCGGGTTCTTGAAGCCGGCCGCTCCCGGCCGGCTTCCTGCATGGGCTGCCACGCCGACGCGGTAGCGCAGAATGACGGCAGCGACTGTGGTGCCGTGGGGAACGACGCCCCCGCCTACGGACCACCGGACCCGAGACTTTATAACGGGCGGATCAATCTCGACGGTGTTTGGTCACTGATCCTCGGACCGCTAACGAAGCACCCATCTCGGCCCTCGGGGCACAAGGAACGGGATCTCGCTCTCGCTAAGAGCAATCCGGATAACCCTGCGCCGTGTGACATCGCGCCGAGCCCTAACAGTGGCTCTCAGCAGCATTCTGTACACCGCTGAGAGGGCAGCTGGCTGGACAGTGCCGGGCCCGGCGCAACTCGCGGGGACTACCATGCACGGCAGAGCACCGGCGCAGCTCGCCCGAGACGGCTTGGGCGCGCGCAGGGCGGCACGGCCACTTTTTGCCTAGATAATCGGCTGAGTCCAGTCTTGCAGGCGGTCGCGCAGGAAGGCCAGGGATTGGTCGGCGGTGGCGCCGTCCACGACGCGGTGGTCGAAGCTGAGGGTGAGGTGCACCACCGAGCGGATGGCGATGGCGTCGTCCTGGGTGACCACCGGGGTCTTGTGGATGCCGCCGATCCCGAGGATCGCCACCTGCGGCTGGTTGATCACCGGCATGCCGATCAGCCCGCCGTAGATGCCGTAGTTGCTGATGGAAAAGGTGCCGTCCTGGACTTCGTCGGGCGAAAGCTTCTTGTTGCGGGCGCGGTCGGCGAGGTCGTTGATGGCGCGCTGCAGGCCGAGGAAGTTCTTCTCCTCGGCGTGCTTGATCACCGGCACGATCAGGCCCCACTCCAGCGAAACCGCGATGCCCAGGTTGATGTCGTGCTTGTAGACGATCGAGTCCTCCTGCACCGAGGAGTTGAGCACCGGGAACTGGCGCAGCATCTCAACCACGGCCTGGCAGAAGAACGGCATGAAGGTCAGGCGCTGGCCGGTGGAGGACTCGAACTGGGCCCTGCCGCGGTCGCGCAGTTTGGCGATGTTGGTGACGTCGACGGCGAAGACGCTGTAGACGTGGGGCGAGGTGCGCTTGCTCATCACCATGTGCTCGGCGATGCGCTTGCGCATGAGGGTCATGGGGACGATCTCGACCGAGCCCGGAGCGTAGCTGGGCGCCGGGGCGGCGGGAGCGGCCGCGGGCGCCGCAACCGCCGCGCTGGGCGCGGCAGGCGCGGCGGAACGGGGCGATTCGAGGTAGTTGACCAGGTCGCGCTTGGAGACGCGTCCGCCCTCGCCGGAGGCGGGGACCTGGGCGAGATTGACGTTGTGCTCCTGGGCCATGCGGCGAACCAGAGGCGAAGAACGGACTTCCGCGGCAGGCGCGGCGGCGACCGGGGCGGGCGGCGGGGCCACCGGAGCGGGCGGGGCCGCGGGAGCCGCCGCGGCCGGGGCGGGTGCCGCGGGCTTGGGCGCCGCGGGCGCGGGAGCGGCCGGGGCCGGGGCGCTGGCCGCGGGAGCGGGCGCGCTGGCGGCCGGAGCCGGGGCGCTGGCGCCGTCGCCGGCTTCGAGGATGGCCACCACGGTGTTAACCTGCACGGTCTGGCCGGCGGGGACCTTAATCTCTTTCAGCACGCCGCTGGCGGGGGCGGGGATTTCCGCATCCACCTTATCGGTCGAGATCTCGAACAGCGGCTCGTCGCGTCGCACGCTCTCGCCCGGCTTGCGCAACCACTTGGTGACAGTGCCCTCAAAGATGGATTCGCCCATTTGGGGCATGACAACGTCAACGGCCATTTCGCATCATCCTCGTTCGGATAAAATAGTTACGTCTTCAATCGTCCCACGAAACCGCCTCCGACGCCAATTCCCGGTCGAAAATTTCAACAAACCCGCGCTTGACGCTGGCTGCCAACCGCTCCAGCGTCCACGGCACGCCCGTTTCGCGCGCCAGCGAGGTCACCCCCTTGTCGCGGATGCCGCAGGGGACGATGAGATCGAAACCCGCGAGATCGTTGTTCACGTTAAGCGCGAAGCCGTGGCTGGTGACGCCCCGAGCGACGTGGATGCCGATGGCGGCGAGTTTCCTCGCGGGTTCGGCCTCGGTCCACACCCCGGTGAGGCCGGGGATGCGGCGCGCGCGGATGCCGCAGTGGGCGGCGGTATGGATCAGCACTTCTTCCAGGGCGCGCACGAAGTCCACGGGACCGAGCTCGAGGCGCCCGGTACGCGGCGGCAGGAAGGCGGGACGCGGACACGCGCGCAGATCGAAGATGGGATAGCCAACCAGTTGGCCGGGCCCGTGAAACGTGACGTCGCCGCCGCGATCACACTCGGCAACCTCGACGCCGGGGAGGCGGCGGAGGATATTTTCGGCGCGGGCGTTGCGCCCCAGGGTGATGACCGGGTCGTGCTCCAGCAGGATTAGGGTGTCGGGGATTTCGCCGGCCTGGCGGCGGCGCACGAGATCGGCCTGAAGCGCGGACGCCTCGGCATAGCCGAGGCGTCCGGGTTCCAGAATGTGGAGCGGCGTTTTCAAGGCTTCACTGGCCCTTGTTCTGGCTAATATCCCAGCTTACCGTGGTCGTGCCGCCTCCGGAGGTTACGTCGTTGGTGAACTGTCCGAATTGGGAGAAGACCACGGGAGTGGCCACGAAGAGGCCGGTCACGCCGGTCAGGTCCGACAACCCGGTCGCCTTACAGATGACGTGCTCCTGATCGGTAGCGCCGACAGGCACGGTGACGGCGCTCGCCAGGGTGACGCCGGAGATGCTGGCGGTGTCGAAGGTGACGCTGGTCAGAATCGTACCGCCGGTGAAAACCATATCGCCGGAAGCATCATCGGTCAACTCGCAGGTCACGCGGTCGCTGCCGGTGCTGGTGGACACTTGCGCCTGCAATAGGTAGGTGCCGGCGGAGAGTGGCAGGTCCATGAGTTCGGTGAGGGCTCCTTTGCCGTGGATACCGCCGGCGAAGGAACCGCCGATCGAGACGGGGGCGGCACCGGCAGGGCCTTGGGGACCAGCCGGACCCTGGGGGCCAGCCGGACCCGGATCGCCGGGCAGACCGTTCATGCCGGGGTTGCCCTGCACCCCTTGCGGGCCCTGCGGGCCGGCGGGGCCGTTGGCGCCGAGCGAGAGGTCGAAGTTGGCGGTCTCAGCGCCCCACTTCACTTGCAGCGAGAAGCTGCCGACGGGGAGGGGCGAGGGCAGCTCGGTGATGATCAGGCCGCCGACCAACTGTATTTTGGAGGTGCGGATCGCCGGGGTACGCGGCACCTGCATCACGAGGTAGTTAACCACGGCGAGCGGGGAGCCCTGAAGTTCGACGGTGGGTGCGGCGCTATTGGTCCGCAAGTTGGCGACGCGAATGGTGAGGTTGCCGGCGCTATAGTCGGGGAGCGCGGACGTCACGGTGAGCCGGGTTTGCGCGGCGGCGCTGACGGCCAAGCCCAGGGCCAGGGTACCGGCGAAACAGATGGCACGAAAATAATGGTTGGTCTGCATAACGGGCGCCTCCAAACGCCTTCACCCTGGTAATCGGGATCGGGGGCCCCGTATTGTCACTCGGGGGGAAATTATTTTTCGTTGAGGCCGACCCGTTGCGCCAGGGCGATGAATTCCGGGTCATGGCGCACGAAGTCGTAGATCGGGCCCCGGATGAGGAGGGCCTCGTCCTCGTGCAGGTCCACGGCCTTGGTGAGCCAGGCGAGCGTGGGGCCGCGCTCCTGGAGCCGGGCGTAGAGATCGGCCAATTGGGTGGCGAGGAACGGGGCGGCGGGGTGGGAGCGGGCCTGCGCCAGCTGCTCGGCAACCTGTTCGCGGTAGAAGGCGGGCAGACCGCCGGCCTGGAAGGCGGCGCGCTGACGGTCAATCTGGGTTTCGCTCACCGCGCCCACCGCTTCCCAGCGCAGGAACTGGGTCACCGAGGCGGCTACCTTGCCCTCGGCGAGCAGGACCTCGCTGTCGGCCTGGAGCACGTCGGCGGCGTCGGGCCCGAGCGGGCGCATGGCTTCGACCTCGGCGCGCGCGTCGCCGAGGCGGCCGGCGTTGAGGTAGGCGTGGACGAAGTCGAGCCGAACGGGCAGGGTATAAGGATCGAGCGAGGTGGCGAGCTGGAACTGGCGGATGGCCGCATCGTTGCGCAACTGGAGATGAAGCATCTCCCCGTACCAGTGGTGGGCGAGCGCGTCGTTGGGATCGAGGGCGAGGGCGCGGCGGAACTCGGCATCGGCCTCCTGCCAGCGCCAGTCGAATTTGTAGTCGAGAAAAGCCAGGGCGGTGTGGGCCTCGGCGCTCGCGGGGTCGAGGGCAATGGCGCGCTCGGCGGCGGCGCGGGCGAGGGGCTCGCGGGCGATGGGGGCGAGGCCGGAGGCGGCGAGGTTATAGCAGTTGGCCAGGCCGGCGTAGGCCAGGGCGAAGTCGGGCTCGAGGGCGATCGCCCGCTGATACATGGCGATGGCGGTGTGGATGGAGGCGGGGGTGCGCAGCGCCCACTGGTCGCGGGCGCGCATATAGAGGTCGTAGGCGCCCGGGTCGGTGGCTTCGTGGCGGGTGAGGTGCTCGCGGTCGCCGGGGGTGAGTTGGCGCAGCAGGTTGGTGGCCACGTCCTGGGCGATGGCGTCCTGGATGGCGAAGATGTTGGTGAAATCCTGGTCGAACTGCTGCGCCCAGATGACGCGGCGGTCGGCGGCGCGGGCCAACTGGGAGGTGACGCGCAAGCGGTTGCCCTGGCGCTGCACGGTGCCGGTGAGGACGTCGGCGACGCCGAGGCGGCGGGCGGCGTCGAAGGCGTCCTCGTTGGGGCGGATGGCCGCGGCCGGCGGCACGCGCAGCGAGGCGATGCCGCTGAGGCGGGTGATGATGGCGTTGCTCATGCCGTCGGCGAGGGGCGCGGCGTCGGCCGAGCCCAGCGCCTGAAGAGGCATGACCACGAGGGAATTGCCGGCGCCGGGGGCGGCGTCACGCCAGCGTCCGTAGGCGAGCGCGAGGGCGGCAAGGACGACCAGCAAGGCCGCGGCGGCCAGGGCGAGGCGGGCGTGGGGACGGCGGCGGGCATTCGCCTGCAGCGCGCGTAACTCGCCGAGGAGCTCGGGGGCGCTCTGCCAGCGCCGGGCGGGATCGCTGGCCACACCCTTGCGGATCAGGCGGTAGATGCCCGCGGGCAGGCGGCCGCGGCCGCGCCGGGCGCCGCTGCCGTGGGAGCCGCTGCCCAGCTCGCGCGGCAGCTCGCCGGTCAGCATTTCGTAGAGCACCACGCTGAAGCTGTACAGGTCGGCGCGGGCGTCCACGGCGGCGCCCGCGGCCTGCTCCGGAGCCATGTAATCGAGCGTGCCCACCACGGCGCCGGTGCGGGTGAGGGCGGGACGGCGCTCGCCGGAGGGGGAGGCGAGCTTGGCCAGGCCGAAGTCAATCACCTTGACGTAGCCATCCCGCCGGACCATGACGTTTTCGGGTTTGATGTCGCGGTGGACGATGCCGGCGGCGTGGGCGGCGGCCAGCGCGGCCAGGATCTGGGCCGCCAGGTCGAGCGCCTCAGCCAGCGGCAGAGGCCCGGCGGCGAGCTTATGGCGGAGCGTTTGGCCCTCGATGTACTCGGTGGCGATGTAGTCCTGCTGCTGGAAGCGGCCGAGCCCGTAGACGGTAACGATGCCGGGGTGGTTGAGGGCGCTGGCGGCCCGGGCCTCCTCGAGGAAGCGGCGCACCCGGACCTCGTCGCGGCTGGCGGCGAGCGGCAGCAGCTTGAGCGCGACCTGGCGGCCGAGGGTGGCATCGTCGGCGAGGTAGGTCTCGCCCATGCCGCCGACGCCGAGCAGACGGCGGACAGTGTACTGGTCCACGGTGCGGCCCACGAGGTCCTGGCCGGCATGGGCGGCCCAGTCGGCCGCGACCGGGGCGGGGTCCCAGTCCTCCCAGCGCGAGCTGCGGGCGTCGGCGGCGAGCAGGGACTCGACCTCGCTCCGCACCGCGGGGTCGAGACCGAGGCCGGCGAGAAAGGCTCCCTGGCGCTCGGGCGGCAGCTCCGCCGCCTGGTGGAAGACACGCTCGACTTCGGGCCAGAGTTCTGCCGCCATACGGTTCAAGCCAGCTCGCGCTCGAGCCAGGCGCGGGTGAGGCGCCACTCGCGCATGACCGTTGCCACCGAAACCGAGAGCGCGCGGGCGGTTTCCTCCACGCTCAGGCCGCCGAAGTAGCGCAACTCGGCGATGCGGCTCTTGCGCGGGTCGCGGGCCTCCAACTCGGAGAGCTTTTCGTCGAGACGGAGCAACTCGGCGCCGCGCTCGCCGGCCGCCACCGGGAGGCTCTCGTCGTAGGTAACGCGCAGGGCGCCGCCGCCGCGCTTGGCGTAGCCGCGTCCGCGGCAATGATCCACCAGGATGAAGCGCATGGCGCGGGCGGCGATGGCGACGAAGTGGGAGCGGTCCTGCCAGTGCAGCTGCGACTGGGCGGCCAGCTTCAAATAGGCTTCGTTGATGAGCGCCGTGGGCTGGAGGGTGTGGCCGGGGCGCTCCCGCGCCAAATACGCGCGGGCGAGGCGGTGCAGCTCGGCGTGCACCTCGGGCAGGAGGGCATCGAGCGGCTCGCGGGCGGCAGGGCCCGGCGCGGTGCCCTGATTGTACTCGGATGCGTGCGACATCGTTCCCTGAGTCTGCATCCGGGGGGTAACACGCCGATTATACCCGCGGCAGGTGGCCGGTGCCGCGGGTTGGGCCCTTACGCGTTGATGGTCAGCCCGTAAATGTTGTTCACCGCATCGAGCATGGCCTCGTAGACGGTGGGGTGGGCGTGGATGGTCTCCATCAGCTCGTCCGCCGAGGCGTTGAGCTGAAGCGCCAGGGTCGCCTCGCTGATGAGCTCGGTGACCACCGGGCCGATCATGTGGACGCCGAGCAGGGTTCCGTCCTTGGCGTCGGCGATGACCTTGATGAAGCCGTCGTGGGAACCCAGGATGGTGGCTTTGGAGTTGCCGACGAAGGGGAACTTGCCCACCTTGTACTGCAGGCCCTTGGTTTTGCAGGCCTGCTCGGTGAGGCCGACGCTGGCCACCTGGGGCTCGCAGTAGGTGCAGTTGGGCACGCGGGTGTAGTCCATCTGGTGGGTGGCCTTGCCGGCGATATGGGCCACCGCGATCAACCCTTCCATCGAGGCCACGTGCGCCAGCTGGGGCGAGCCCGCGACCACGTCGCCGATGGCGTAGACGTTGGGCTCGGCGGTGCGCATGTAGCCGTCGGTCTTGAGGAAGCCGCGGTCGGTCTGGATGCGGGTCTTCTCCAGGTTGAGGCCGGCGGTGACCGGGGCGCGGCCCACGGCGACCAGGAGCTTGTCGGCCTCGATCACCTGGGTCTTGCCGTCGCGGTCGGTGTAGGTGACCTTGACGCCGGCGGCGGTCTTCTCCACCTTCTCGAACTTGGCCGAGGTCTGGATATCGATCTTCTGCTTTTTGAGGGCCTTTTCGAGCTCCTTGGAAATGTCCTCGTCCTCGACCGGGACGATGCGGGGGAGCATCTCGAGGATGGTGACCTCGGTGTCGAAGCGGCGATAGATGGAGGCGAACTCGACCCCGACGGCGCCGGCGCCGATCACCACCAGCTTCTTGGGGATCTGGTTGAGGGCCAGGATCTCGATGTTGGTGAGGATGCGGTCGTCGGACTGGAGCCCGGGGAGCATGCGGGCGGTGGAACCGGTGGCGATGATGATGTTCTTGGCGCCCACCCGCTTGGTCGAGCCGTCGGGGAGCTTCACGTCCAACTGTCCCGGGCCGGCCCAGGAGGCGGTGCCGCGCACCCAGTCGACCTTGTTCTTCTTGAACAGGTACTCGATGCCCTTGGCGTGCTTGCTGACGAT
>Ga0134125_10007963_pt1 | contig 11945 bp, 12 predicted proteins | sample KB31751_FD_96464 | JGI IMG/M metagenome (GOLD analysis project Ga0134125, IMG submission 96464) | Terrestrial soil microbial communities with excess Nitrogen fertilizer from Kellogg Biological Station, Michigan, USA - KB3-175-1 | ecosystem: Environmental > Terrestrial > Soil > Unclassified ... | reverse complement strand
CGGTCATCCTCATTTCAGATATTGGCGCAGCAGCGCGGCCACCTTCTGCTGATGCGGCTGGATCTCCTCGCCCTGCGCCGGCACATATTCGGCGATCAGCTTGGGATCCACCAGCCGGTCGGGCGCGCCCGGCGGCACGTCGAGGCGGCGGCTGTTGAGCTTGATCGCCTGCATCAGGCGCGCCTGCACGTCGCGCGTCAGCAGCCAGTTGATGAACAGCTTGGCGGCGTTGGGATGCGGCGGCCGGCTCGGCATCTGGACGCCGCCGACGCCGATCGACACGATGCGCAGGCCCGAGGCGGTGACGAAATCGTCGATCCTGGCGCCGCGTGCCGCATATTCGACGAAGGCGATGTTGGGCAGTCCGAAGCCGATCGGATAGCGGCCGGAGGCGAGCCAATCCATCTGCTGGCGCGGCTCCTTGGTGACCACCGGCTGCTGGTCGGCGACCAGCGTCTTGATGAAGCCGTCGCCATAGGTCATCTGCAGCACGCCCAGCGTGACCAGGGCGGCGCCACCCCGCGGATCGGCGAGCGAGATCTTGCCCTTCCAGCGCGGGTCGATCAGCTCCTTCATGGTGAGCGAGGGGATGATCGTGCGGTTGTAATAGACGTTCTCGGATTCGTAGGCGGTGAAGGCCAGGAAATACTGCTTCTCCTTGTCGGCGAAGAGCCCGTCGATGCCGCCCATCCATTTGCTCGGGTCGGTCACCTCGGGCAGCGCCAGCAGCGGCCGGATCGGCGCCATCAGCCCCTGATTCTTGATGTTGTAGGAGGCGACGTCGGGGCCGCCGATGCGGAAGTCCCAGAGATACTGGCCGGCCTCGCGCTCCTTGAGGATGCGCGGCCAGAAATCGCGGCTGGCAAACTCGGTGGCGCTGACCTTGATCTCCGGATATGCCTTCTGGAATTCCAGCAGCTGGTCGCGCCATTCGCGGCCCGAGGGCGCCGAGATGGTGAGCGCTCCTTCCTGCTTCGCCGCGGCGACCGTCGCGTTCCAATCGCCGGTGCTCTGCGCCGATGCCGGCAGCCCGCACAGGAAGGACGCGGCCAGCGCCGCGCCGGCGATGCGCAGGAATCCCATCTCAGCCCTCCCCGACGCCCCGAAGCGGGGCGTCCTGTTATTCCGCAGCCTTGATCCGATCGGCTTTTTTCTTCCACACATCGTGATGGTCGGCGCCGGGCGGGATCACCTCCGACACGACCTGGATGTGCGACATGTCGTTGTGGGCGGGGTCGCGGATGACATGGATGGGATCGCGTCCGGCCTCGACCTCCTCGATCTGCTGCAGCAGCAGGCGGCGGGCCGCGGCGATGCAGACGTCGGTGGTGGCGAGATGCTCGCGCGTACGGTCGTGGATGGCGCCCGGCGTCTCGGTCGCGAAGGCGTCGTGCGCCGGGAAATAGCTGCCCATGCCGGTGAAGTTCACGTCCTTCATCGCCTGGCGGTCTTGCATGTAGCGGTTGTGCCGGGTGCGGACGTAGCGGTTGTCGCGGATCTCGTTGACGAACTCCTGGTCGTAGCGCTGCCGCGCCACCGGGCGGACGCGGTTGAAGACCAGGTCGAAGCGCCAATGGCATTCATCGTCGATCGGCACATGCCAATGGATGGCATAGCCCTCGCCGGTGCGGCCTTCATTGCCGACGATCGCCGATTTGTTGGGAATGATGAAGTTGGTGACCCGCACATAGCGCTTGCCCTCGCCGGCATTGCGGATCGAGTAGTTGCGCACGCCGAAATCGGTGCGCTGCGGCTCGAGCTTGGGGCGCCCGTCCTCGCGGTAGAACACGTCGGCCGACTTGCCGCTGCCCGGCACGTCGCGCGGATCGATGCGCTTGAAGGGCTTGTGCAGATAGGAAAGGTGCGCCGGATCGATGTCGCCCTCGACCGCCTGCAGGAAATTGCACTCCATGAAGGTCTTCTGCAGGTAGAGATGCTCTTGCGTCGCATGCAGGAACTCGTAATCGGGCAGCAGCGGCGCCTCGCCCTGGCCGAGATAGGCGAAGATGACGCCCGCCTTTTCGACCAGCGGATAGGCGGTGTGGCGGATCTCGTCCTTGTATTTGCTCTCGGGCGGCTCGGCCGGCTGCTCGAGGCAGCGGCCGTTCACGTCGAACAGCCAGCCATGATAGAGGCAGCGCAGCCCGCCATCCTCGACGCGTCCATAGGAAAGATCGACGCAGCGATGCGGGCAGTAGAGGCCGAGCAGGCCGGGACGGCCGCCATCGTCGCGGAACAGCACCAGCTCCTCGCCCAGCACCTTGATCGGCTGCGGCGCGGCATCGCGCGGCAGCTCGCTCGTGAGCGCGATCGGCTGCCAATAGCAGCGCATGAGCGCGCCGCCCGGCGTGCCCGGTCCGGTGCGCGTCAGACGCTCGTTTTCTTCTCTGGTGAGCATTTTTTCGATCGCCTCCTCTCGCGATCTCGCCGCCGCGCTGCTAAGCGTGCGCGGCTCGGCCGGCGGTTGCCCGCCCCTTGACAGCCATTCTGAATTTCAGAATGAATTGTAAAAAGCAGAAAAGGCCACGTCAATCGCTCTGGCCATCTCAGAAAAGCGGGAAGTTCGGGGAGGACAAGGTTTGGGGGACGGCGGACATATCTTGGGTCTGAACGGCGTGAGCAAGCTGTTCGGGGCCTTCCGTGCCGTCGACGGCATCTCGCTCGAGATCAAGCGCGGCGAAATCTTTTCCCTGCTCGGGCCCTCGGGATGCGGCAAATCGACGACTTTGCGCCTCATCGCCGGACTCGAGCAGCCGGAAGAGGGCGAGATCCGTCTCGGGGACAAGCTGCTGGTCTCGTCGCAGACCGGCGTTTTCGTGCCGTCGCAGAAGCGCAATATGGGCATGGTGGCGCAGTCCTACGCCATCTGGCCGCATCTCACCGTCTATGACACGGTCGCCTATCCGCTGGTGGTGCGCCGCGTGCCCAAGGCGGAGATCGCGCCCCGCGTCGACGAGATGCTGCGCCTCGTCGGCCTCGACGGCTACGAGACCAGGCTCGCCCCGATGCTCTCGGGCGGCCAGCAGCAGCGCGTGGCGCTGGCGCGGGCGCTCGTCTACGAGCCCGACGTGCTGCTGCTCGACGAGCCGTTCAGCAATCTCGACGTCAAGCTGCGCGAGCAGATGCGGGTCGAGCTCAAGCTCCTGCAGCGCAAGGTCGGCGTCAGCGTGATCCTGGTGACCCACGACCAGATCGAGGCCTTGAGCCTGTCCGACCGCATCGCCGTCATGAACGAGGGGCGCGTCGAGCAGCTCGGCACGCCTTTCGAGCTCTATGAGCATCCCCGCACCGGCTTCGTGCGCGACTTCATCGGCGTGTCCCTCAAGCTCTCGGGCAGCCTCCTGGCGAGCGGCCCCGACGGCGGCGTGGTCGAGCTCGCCGGCGGCGGCCGGCTGCATGGACGGCTGCAGGACGGTTCGGGCGTCAAGCCGGGCGATCCGGTGACGCTCAGCATCCGCCCGGAAAGCGTCGTCGCGCGGCATGCCGGCGGCGCTGCCAACGGCAACAGCATCGAGGCGCGCATCGACGCGCTGCTATTCCTCGGCGACCGCTATGAATGCGTGCTCGATGTCGCCGGCCTCGAGGTGCGCTCCTATCTGCCGCGCATCGCCGGCGAAGGCGAGTACCGCGAAGGCCAGCGCATCGCTTTGTCGCTGCCGGCCGACGGTGTCACCATATGGCCGCGATAGATCTGGCCTCGGCCCCGGTCCGCACGCGCCGGGCGCCGCGCCAGAGCTGGTTCGGCACCGGCGCCTGCACGCTGGTGCTGCTGATCATGGCGATGTTCGTGCTCTACCCGCTGGTGCTGCTGGTCTATGGCAGCTTCCTGGTCGAGCAGCCGACCGGCGGCAAGATTCTGGGCTTCGGCGCCTGGATCTCCGCCTGGGACCAGCCGGGCATGGCGCAGGCCATCATCAACACCTTCAAGCGCTCGATCGTGACCGAGGTGCTGTCGCTGCCGATCGCCATTCTCATCGCCTGGCTGGTGGCGCGCACCGACCTGCCGGGCAAGCGGCTCATCGACAATTTCTTCTGGATCGCCTTCTTCCTGCCGGCCCTGCCGGTGCTGCTCGGCTGGATCCTGCTGTTCGACCCGGATTACGGCATCGCCAACAAGGCGGCGCTGATGCTGTTCGGCAAGGCGCCGTTCGACATCTACAGCTTTTCCGGCATCGTCTTCGCGCACATGGCGTCGCGGTCGGTGTCGGCCAAATACATCTTCCTGGTGCCGGCCTTCCGCAATCTCGACGGCACCATGGAAGAAGCCTCGCGCATGGTCGGCTGCGGCTCGCTCATGACGATCTGGCGCATCGTGCTGCCGATCCTGATGCCGGCCATCCTGATCACCATGGCGATCTCGCTCACCCATTCGCTGGAGAGCTTCGAGATCGAGCTGATCCTGGGCCCGCCCATCAATTTCTATGTCTTCAGCACCAAGATGTACCAGCTGATCGGCCAGGATCCGCCGATGTTCAGCTCGGCGACGGTGCTGGGGCTCGCCATCCTGGTGTGCATCCTGCCGCTCATCCTGTGGCAGCAGCGCCTGATCTCGACGCGCTATTTCGTGACCGTCACCAGCCATTTCCAGCAGCGGCTGCTGCGGCTGCGCGGGTTGCGCTGGCCGGCCTTCGGGGTGATCGCGCTGCTCGGCGGCATCGTCACGGTGGTGCCGACCATCTGCCTGCTGCTCGGCACCTTCATGAACCTGTTCGGCCATTTCGATCTGGCCGTCGTGTGGACGACCGACCATTGGCACGAGGTGTTGAGCGATTCGGTGCTGCTGCATTCGCTGAAAAACACGCTGATCATGGCCGGCAGCGCCGCTCTGTTCGGCGTCTTCTGGTTCTCGCTCGTCGCCTATATCTCGGTGCGCACCCGCTATCCCGGGCGTCATCTGCTCGATTTCATCACCTGGCTGCCGGCGACCCTGCCGGGCATCATCCTCGGCCTCGGTCTCTTATGGATGTTCCTGACCGTGCCGCTCTTCCACCCGGTCTACGGCACCATCTTCGTGCTCATCGTCGCGGTGCTGATCAACGCCGTCACGACCGGGGTGCAGCTCATCAAGAGCAACATGGTGCAGCTCGGATCCGAGCTCGAGGAGGCGAGCTTCATGGTCGGCGCCTCCTGGCTCCATACCTTCCGCCGCATCGTCCTGCCGATCCTGGGCCCCGTGCTGATCTCGGTGGCGCTGCTCACCTTCAACGCCGCGGCCCGCAACATCGCCAACATCGTCATGATCGTGACCGGCGACAACCGCCCGCTCTCGATGCTGCAGATCGATTACATGACCGACGGGCAGTACGAGCCGGCCGCCATCGTCGGCGTCATCATCGTCATGCTGACCCTGGGCGTCGCCTCGATGGCGCGCGCCGTCGGCCGGCGCTTCGGCTTCCGCACCAACTGAGCAGCAAGAAAAGCGAGGGGACCATGGGCAGACGCAAGCATCTCGAAGGCAGCGGGCTTCCGAAGCATCCGCAGCCCTTTCCGACCGCGGTGAAGCTCGGCAACATGGTCTTCACCTCGGCGCTCGGCGGCAGCGATCCCGAGACCGGCAAGACCCCCGACGCGCCCGAGGAGCAGATCAAGAACGCCTTCCACCATCTCGCGACGGTGATGAAGCTCGCCGGCGGCTCGCCCGCCGATATCGGCAAGGTCACGGTCTATCTCAAGGACCGCGCCATGCGCGAGCTGGTCAATCCCGAATGGATCAAGATGTTCCCCGACGAGAACGACCGGCCGGTGCGCCACACGGTTCCCGCCGACCTGCCCGGCAAGAACCTCATCCAGATCGAGGCGATCGCCGTCCTCGGCAGCGGTAATTAGCGATGGCGGAGATCGTAGGCGCGATCGCCACCAGCCATGCGCCGCAGCTCATCATGCCGGCGCTGAAATGGCCGGACCTGCCAACTCGCACCAAGGGGCCGTTCAACCCGAAGCCGGACATCGGCAAGGAGCTGACCGAGGAGGCGCGCCTCGCCAAGGAGGCGCGCTGCCGCCAAGCGCTCGAGCGTCTGCGCGACCAGCTCTACGAATGGCAGCCCGACGCGGTCGTCGTCATCGGCGACGATCAGCACGAGAACGTGCTCGACGACAACCAGCCGCCCTTCCTCATCTATATGGCCGAAGAGACGGACGCGACGCTGCATTTCCTCTATCTCGGCGACAAGGCGACCGAGCAGATGACGCGCTACAAGGTGGCGTCGGATCTGGCGGGCGGCCTGCTCGACGGGCTGATGGAGCGCGAGTTCGATCCCGCCTGGTCGCGCATGAATCGCGAGGAAACCGGGCTCGGCCATGCCTTCGGCCGGGCGCTTAAGTTCCTCATGCCCGACCAGCGCTTCCCGATCGTGCCGATCATGGTCAATACCTATTATCCGCCGGCGCCCTCGGCGCGCCGCTGCTTCAAGTTCGGGGCGGCGCTGCGCGAGGCGATCGAGGCTCTGCCGGCCAGCGCGCGGGTGGTGATCCTCGCTTCGGGCGGCTTGAGCCATACCGTCATCGACGAGGCGCTCGACCAGGCCTTCATCAAGGCGCTCGAGGCGCGCGACGAATCCTATCTCTCCTCGATGCCCGGCCCGGTATTGGTCGAGGGGACCTCGGAGATCCGCAACTGGATCATCACGGCCGGCGCCATGCGGGGCGGCGCCCGCATGGTGGATTACGTTCCCTGCTACCGCAACGAGAAGGGCGTCGGCTGCGCGATGGGTTTCGCCCTGTGGCAATGACGCGATAAGGACCGAAGGAGAAGAAGCATGATCATCGATTCCCATACCCACTACCATGCGGGCTCGATCGCCTCGCAGGTCTTCAGCCACCTCTACGGCCATGTCTATGCCGACATCAGGCAGGGCCATGGCGACGATGAGCTGCATCTCAGGCTGATGCAGGAGCGCGGCTACGACATGCAGGTCGTGTCGCAGCCGCCCTTCACGCAAGTCCACGACCAGCCGGCCTATCTCGGCATCGCCCAGGCCAAGGCCTTCAACGATTCGATGGCCAAGGGCGTCGAGGATGCCAAGGGCAAGTTCCGCTTCGTCTGCTCCATGCCGTTGCAGGACATCCCGGCCGCGGTCGCCGAGATGAACCGCGCCGTGACCAAGCTCGGCGCCATCGGCGCCATGCTCAATCCCGACATCTCGCGCCGCGGCACCGGCCCGGCCAATGACGAGGAATATTGGTTCCCGGTCTACGAGGCGGCCTGCAAGCTCGACATCCCCCTGTTCGTGCATCCGGGCTCCTCGGCCCTGCCGCGCCACGCCAAATACTCGCTCGCGCTGCATTTCGGCTTCCTGTTCGGCGAGACCGAGTTCATCGCGCATTTCATCTTCGGCCGCGTGTTCGACAAGTTCCCCGATTTGAAGGTGCTGTGCTCGCATGGCGGCGGCGCCATCCCCTATCAGCTCGGCCGCTTCCAGGCCTCGACCGAGCCCGACCTGAAGGGCGGCAAGCCGGCGCGCATCCCCGTCGACGGCACCTTCCACAGCAATCTGAAGAAGATGTATTTCGACACCTGCCTCTATTCCAAGGAAGGCATCGAGTGCCTGATCAAGGTGGTGGGCGCCGACCGCTGCCTGTTCGGCACCGAATGCCCCGGCATGGGCATGGCGCGCCGCCCCGACGGCCGCTCCTACGACAATGTCGAGGATTACGTCAACGCCATCGACTGGCTCACCCCGGCCGAGCGCCAGGGCATCTTCGCCGGCAATGCGATCAAGCTGTTCAAGCTGAAAGTGGAAGCGCCCGTCCATGGATAAGATCGTCGAGGGATTGCGCGAGCTGGCATCGGCTTCGGTGTCGGACGCGCTCGATCGGCTGCAGATCCACGGCCAGGCGCAGGGGATCCTTCCCCTCGCCTATGGCCATCATGTGGTGGGGCGCGCTTTCACCCTGCATTACGTGCCCTGCGGCACCGTCAAAGGCACGGTCGGCGATTATATCGACGACGTGCCGGAAGGCGGCGTGGTGGTGCTCGACAATGGCGGGCGGCTCGACTGCACCGTCTGGGGCGATATCCTCACCACCGTCGCCTGCCAGCGCAATATCGCGGCCACCGTCATCCATGGCGTGTGCCGCGACGTCGCCGGCTCGCTCGACTTGAGCTATCCCCTGTTCGCGCGCGGCCGCTTCATGCGCACCGGCAAGGACCGGGTGCAGGTCGACGGCACCAATGTGCCGATCACGCTCGGCGACGTGCAGGTGAAGCCCGGCGACATCGTCATGGGCACCGACGACGGCGTGCTGGTCGTGCCGCAGGAGAAGGCCGAGCAGGTTCTCGACCTCGCGCGCGAGGTCGCCGAGGCCGAGGCGCGCATCGTCGCCGCGATCCGCGGCGGTTCGCGGCTCGACGAGGCGCGCAAGCAGCATAATTATCACAAGCTGCAGAGCCATGGCTGAACGCCGCACGCCGGCGAAGAAGACGGGTCAGCGCCGCAAGGAGGGCGGCGCTTCCGAGCGGGCGCGCAGCCGCGGCAACAGCACGATCCTGATCGGCGCCCAGCTGTTGAGCGTGATCTCGCGTCTCGACGGGCCGGCGAGCCTGACCCGTATCGCCGAGGCGGCGTCGCTGTCGCCCAGCCGCGCCTATCGCTATCTGCGCGGTCTCGTCGAGAGCCGCTATGTCGAGCAGGATCCGCTCTCCGGCCGCTACGACCTCGGCGCCGAGGCGCTGCATGTCGGGCTCGCCGCACTCGGACGCGTCGAGCCCTGCCGCCGCGCCATGGCGGTGCTGCCCGAGCTCACCGAGCGCACGCGTCTCGTCGCGAGCCTCACCGTCTGGGGCTCGCACGGCCCGACCGTGCTGATGTCCGAGCATGGCAGCCTGATCTCGCAGCTGCGCGTGCGCGAGGGCATCGTGCTGCCGCTGCTCGGCACCGCGGCGGGAAAGGTGTTCCTCACCTACATGCCGGCCAAGCATACCGAGCCGGTCCTCGGGCGCGAGATCGCCGAATGGAATGTCGATCGGGCGCCGGCCGACGCCATGACTCCGGCGCGGATCGCCGAGCTCCAGGAGGAGGTGCGCAGCAACGGCGTCGCGGCGAGCTCCGGCCGCCGCAACCGAACCCACGCCAATCTCGCGGCCCCGGTTTTCGACCATCTCGGCCGGCTCTGCCTCGCCATCTCGCTCATCGGCGTGCGCGGCACCTTCGACGATTCGCCGACCGGCTCGACCGCCCTGGAGCTGAAGCGCATGACCCAGGCTCTGTCCGACCGGCTCGGCGCCACGCGGGCGCCCGATGCCGATGCGCTGCCCGTGCCGGCGCGGGTACTGGACCGGGTCTGAACCTCCTCTATGATCGTGGCGGCCGTGCCCCGGACCTGATCCGGCAAAAGGCGGCAGGTCAGGAGGGACGATGTCTTGTCGGAAAGCAGGCGGTATCGCCTTCTGCCTCTTTGCCCTGGTCGCTGCGGCGAGGCGGGCGCTGGTCGGGCCGGTGGTGAACAAGTCGACGGTGCCGTAACTCTCGATCGTCATGGCCGGGCTTGACCCGGCTATCCACGTGGTCTCGGTCGCATGCTGTAACCGGAAGATTCACCGCGGAGACACGGAGAAGCACGCAGATGCCGAGCACGACCTTTGTTCTCCGAGTTCTTCCGTACCGTGGTAAAGCGGCTTTTCCACTTGTCTGACGTCTTTCGGCTGAAGGACGTGGATGGCCGGGTCAAGCCCGGCCATGACGGACAGAGTTTGCGCGAGAGCTATTTGAAATAGCGCTGCAGGTTCTTTCTGATCCGCGCCAGCACGTCGGTGCCTGGCGGCGGCAGGGCGAAGCTCTGGCCGGTCATGCGCTCGGCGACCTCGATATAGGCGGCGGAGGCTTCGGCGACGACCTCTTTTGGGATCGGCGGGATCGCATCCTTGTAGGGATCGCAGCGCGCCGAGACCCAGCGCCGCACGACATCCTTGTCGAGGCTGGGCGGCGGCTTGCCGGCGGCGAAGGCGGACTCGTAGCCCTCGACGTACCAATAGCGGCTGCTGTCCGGCGTGTGGATCTCGTCGCCGAGCGTGATGCGTCCGTCGGGGGCGAGGCCGAACTCGTATTTGGTGTCGACCAGGATGAGGCCGCGGGCCGCCGCGATCTCCTGGCCGCGCGCGAACAGCGCGAGGGCGGCGCGCGATACCTCGGCCCATTGCGCTTGGGTCAGCAGGCCGCGCTTCAGGATGTCGTCTCCCGACAGCGGCTCGTCATGCTCCTCGCCCTTGGTGGTGGGGGTGAGGATCGCCGCCGGCAGCGTCTGATTGTCGCGCAAGCCCTCGGGGAAGCGATGGCCGTACATGGCGCGCTGGCCCGCCTTGTAGAGCGTCAGGATCGAGGTGCCGGTGGTGCCGGCGAGATAGCCGCGCACCACGATCTCGACCGGCAGCATGGCGAGCCGCCGCCCGACCGTCACGTTGGGGTCGGGAAACTCGATCACGTAATTGGGACAGATGTCGGCCGTCTTCTCGAACCAGAAGCGCGCGATCTGGGTCAGGCACTCGCCCTTGAAGGGCACCGCCGTCAGGATGCGGTCGAAGGCCGAGAGGCGATCGGTGGTGATGAGGATGCGGCGTCCGTCGGGCAGGTCGTAGCTCTCGCGCACCTTGCCGCTCGACCGGTTGGGCAGCTCGGCAATCGCGGCATCCAAAAGCACCGTGTCGGCATGCGCGGCGAGCAGGGCGGTATCGACCATCACGCTTTGCCCAGCATGGTCTCGTAATTGGCGCCCATCACCTGGCTCGCCGGTTCGCCGCGCTGCACGGCCTCGACCATGAGCTGCTCCTTCTTGGCGATGCGCTCGGCGGCCGCGATCACCTCCTCGGCGCGGGCTTGCGGGATGAAGACCACGGCGGTGCCGTCGGCGATCACGAGGTCGCCGGGCGTCACCTGCACCTCGCCGATCTCGACCGGCAGGTTGAAGCCCACCTCGAAGACGCGGCCGCGTGCGGTGCGCGCCGTGGTGCCGCGCGCGAAGACGGGAAAATTCAGAGCATGCGCTTCGTCGATATCGCGCGATGGTCCGTCGCAGATGGCGCCGGCAACGCCCTTGAATTTCGCGGCATTGCTCAGGACGCCGCCCCAGCTGCCGGCATCGAGGCCGGTGCGCTGCTCGACGACGATGATCGAGCCCGGCTCGGCCGCCTCGATGGCGCCGGTGCAAAGATGCCGCACCGGCCCGCCTTCCGGTCTCGAGGAGCCGAGCTTCACGGTCAGCACGGGACCTGCGATCTTCTGCTCGGTCGCGAGCCGCCTGATTCCGCTGATCGCTGGCGGCAGGCTCAGCGAATCCATGGCGTCGGAGACGGCGCAGCTGTCGAGCTTCATGAGGCGCGCGACGAGATCCTTGGTGCCTTCCATCACGCGCGCCCCCACAGCTGCTTGGTGGCGATGCGCGCACCTTCGGCCATGCTGGCGAGCTTGGCCCAGGCGATCATGGGCGTGCCGACGCGATTGCCCAGGCCGCAATCGGTGCCGGCCATGACATTCTCGCGCCCGACCAGCTTGGCATAGCGCACGAGGCGCTCGGCGACGAGCTCGGGATGCTCGATGAAGTCGCTGTAATGGCCGATGACGCCGGGGATAAGCACCGCGTCCTGCGGCACTTTCACGGTCTCGAAGACCTGCCATTCATGCTGATGGCAGGGATTCGAGGCCTCGATCGAATAGGCGCTCGCCTTCACCGAGAAGATGAGATCGGCGATGTCCTTCAAGGGAATGTCGTGCTGATGCGGCCCATGGAAGCTGCCCCAGCAGACATGCAGCCGGACCTTCTCCCTCGGGATGTTGCGCAGCCCGTGATTGAGCGCGGCGATGCGGAGCTCGGCATGCTTGCGATAGTCGGCGACCGAAAGCTCGGGATAGGCCTGCCAGCCGTCGGGCAGGTCGGGGTCGTCGATCTGCAGCAGGAAGCCCGCATTGACGATGGCCTCGTACTCCTCGCGCATCGCCTCGGCGATGGCGAACAGG
>Ga0134125_10007962_pt1 | contig 11945 bp, 8 predicted proteins | sample KB31751_FD_96464 | JGI IMG/M metagenome (GOLD analysis project Ga0134125, IMG submission 96464) | Terrestrial soil microbial communities with excess Nitrogen fertilizer from Kellogg Biological Station, Michigan, USA - KB3-175-1 | ecosystem: Environmental > Terrestrial > Soil > Unclassified ... | reverse complement strand
TCGGGCGCGGTATCGGTGCTGTTTCAGGGCGGCGTGCGCCCCAATCCCGAATTGAAGGGCGTGCCGTTCGTGACCGATCTCGCAAAGAAGCCGGAAGACAAGCAGGCGATCGAGTTTCTCTACATAGGCCAGGGCATCGGACGCCCGTTCGTCGCACCACCTGGCCTTGCGCCCGCGACCCTGAAGACGCTCCGCGATGCGTTCGACGCCACCATGAAAGACCCCGCCTTCACCGCCGAGGCTGAAAAGCGGAAATACGCCATCGATCCGGAAAACGGCGATACGCTGCAGGCTTTGATCAACAAGGCCTACGCTACGCCCAAGCCGATCATCGATCGCATCGCCACGCTGATCAAATAATCCGCTGCGCGCTTCGTGCCGTTAAGGCGCTTTCGATTGCGGCGGCCGCGCAATCGAACGCTGCAGCCGCGCCTCCCGCCAGAACAGGAAGAACCCCGACCCGACCACGATGGCCGAGCCGATCAACAAGCCCGCTGTCGGCACGTCGCCCCAAATCAAGTAACCGAGGGCCAACGCCCACACCAGATTCAAATAATAGAACGCCCCGACCGCGGTCGCCGGTGCCAACCGCAGCGACTGCGTCCAGAAATATTGTCCAATGGCATTGAGGAAGCCGCTGCCGAACAGCATGAGCGCGTCGATCGGCGCCGGCCAGCGCCAGCCGAACAACAGCAGGAATGCGTGCAGGAACGCGATGACCGTCAACTGCCAGATGATCAGGGTGTTGGCCGATTCCGTCTTGGTCATGCCGCGCACCGCGACGGTGACCGTGCCGTACATCACCGCGTTGCCGAGTGCGAACAAGGCGCCGAGTGTGAACGAGCTCCGCCCCGGATTGGCGACAATGAGTACACCGGCGAAGCCGATCAGAAGCGCCGCCCAGCGCGAAAACGTGGCGCGCTCCTTCAGCCACAGGATCGACACCAGAGCGGCAAACAGCGGCGCCGAAAAATTGATGGACACGGCGCCCGCGAGCGGCATGAGGGTGAATGCAAGAGCGAACAGGGTTTGCGAGGTCGCCTGCGACAAGCCGCGCGCAAAATGGTCCCGCGGCCGCCGCGTGACATAGACCGAAAACCCGGTCATCGGCAGCATGACGGCAGCGCAGACAACGAGCGATGAGATCGAGCGCGAAAACACCACCTCGCCGACCGGATAGATGCCGACCTGCCATTTGGTCATCGCCGAGGCGGTCGAGAACAGCATGGTGGCAAGCACCATGCAGCCGATACCCCGAGGCACATGATCGGTGTGATCCCTGGGCTCGGAACTCTCGATAGCCGCGCGACCGGCCTCCGCCTCGCCAGCATCGGCTCGGGCAGGTTCGGCCAGAACATCGGCGCGCTCGATCATGCGGAAACCCCCGGTATCCACCGAAGCATCGCTCGCGCAGGCGATCAAGCGGCGTCTGCCCACCATCGGCTGGGGCCGCGCGGAACATTCGGCCAACGGTGGTGTTCATTGATCGAGGAGGCCGTAACGGCTCCTCATGCAGAGGAGGCCCCCAAAAATGTGCGACTACAGTCTGCATCTCGTTGCGTCCCGCCCCGCCGAGATCGGCGACAAGCTCGTGACGACGGATTTCGCCCGTTCGATTACGCGCGGCTTTTCGGCCGTCGGTGAACCGGACGTGGCAGTTTGCCTGTTACCGGGCACAGAGATCGCGTTCCAAGACGATGTGCGCTACGACCGCGCATTCAGCCTGTTCGGCAAGGCCCGTGTCGAACACAAGGTCGCCCGCTTCCGTCAGGTGAACATGGACGACCCGCACGTGCATCACGACGCGCTCGAGTTTCCGGGCGGCCAAGTGGTGCTGCTCACCCGTCTTGTCCCGGAACAGCATGCTGTCGTGCTGCAGCTGCCGGCATCGGCACAAGATGGCCGTGCCATGGACAAAGCGACAGAGCGCGACGTGACGATCGAAGCGCTCACGCCCTAAGGCGGAAGCGCCCGTCCTGGAAGCGCAGCGCCTTTATCGCCGGGGAGGCTTTTGCTTCGCCGGTTGCGAACCTGCGGCCACCGCATCATGGAGCCGCGATCGCATTTGAATACTGATCTGAAATTAAAATGCACGCTTGCCTTGGCGAGTCAGCGCACCGGATGGAATTGTGCGCACCCTGTCCGCCATTTCAATGTAAATGCGGCGTAAAATACCGAGACGAGGGCGCTTCGGCGACTGTTGTTGCTACTGCCCGGTCGTGAAGAATTGATGCTCAGGGGTTGGCCCTTGGTATTTCGGCGCTCGCGATTCAGTCGTATCGTGGCGGCGTCACACAATACGAGGCGGACCATGCAGTTCACGCTGGAAGTCAACGGCCGAAGTCATACGGTCGATGTCGACGCCGACACGCCGCTGCTATGGGTATTGCGTGACGCCATCGACCTGAAAGGCACCAAGTTCGGCTGCGGCGCGGGACTGTGCGGTGCATGCACGGTCCATGTGGACGGCGCACCGATGCGCTCTTGCAGTCTGCCAATCTCCAGCGTCGGCAAGGCGGCGGTGACCACGATCGAAGGCGTCGGCGACACGCCGGTCGGCGAGCGTTTGCAGAAGGCCTGGCTCGATGTTGACGTGATACAGTGCGGCTATTGCCAAGCTGGCCAGATCATGACGGCCGCGGCACTGCTGGCGCGCACTCCGACACCAAACGACGACGATATCCTCTCCGCGATGAACGGCAACATCTGCCGCTGCGGCACTTATCTGCGCATTCACGAGGCGATCAAACAAGCCGCCAAGCAAGCCGGCAAGGCCGATCTCGGTGCTGCCACGATCGGAAAGAGGAGCTGACGCCATGCTGCATGAGCACCTCTTGTCCGACATATCTAACGAGCCCACCCCTTCGGGGAAGACGGCCGCTAGCGCCTCTCGCCGCGCCTTTCTCAAAGCGACGGCCGCGGCGGGCGGCGGCATGCTGCTGTCATTGCACCTTCCAGGTTTTGCCGGCGCGGCGCTAGCAGACGAGGCTCAAGGCGCGCCTGTCAGAGTCACGGCCTATGTCAGCATCACGCCAGACAATGCCGTGACGATCATGGCGAAGAATCCCGAGATCGGTCAAGGCGTCAAAACCATGCTGCCGATGCTCGTCGCCGAAGAACTCGATGTCGATTGGAGCCAGGTCCGCACCCAACAGGCCGATCTCAATCCGGCGCTCTACGGCAACCAGCACGCCGGCGGCAGCACGTCGACGCCGCAGAATTGGGACCCGCTGCGTCGTGCAGGCGCCGCGGCACGCCAGATGCTGGTGACCGCCGCGGCCAAGCGCTGGAACGTCCCCGAGGGCGAATGCGAAACCGGCTCCGGTCAGGTGCGGCACACGCCCAGCGGGCGCACCCTACCATACGGAGCGATTGCCGGCGATGCCGCGGCGCTGCCGGTCCCTGATTTGCACCGGGTCAAACTCAAGGATCCAAAGAATTATAAAATCATCGGCCATTCGATTCCCGGTGTTGATAGCCCGCTCGTGGTCAAAGGCACGCCGCTATTTGGAATCGACACGGTCGTGCCCGAGATGCTGTACGCCGTGTTCCAGAAATGCCCGGTGTTTGCCGGCAAGTTCGTGCGAGCAAACCTGGACGAAGTCAAAGCGATGCCAGGCGTGCGCCAAGTGCTGGTGGTCAAGGGCGGCAGCAATCTCGCCGGCCTCATGCCCGGCGTGGCCGTTGTTGCCGACAGCTGGTGGCACGCCGACAAGGCCCGCCGCAAGCTCGATATCCAATGGGACGAAGGACCGACCAGCCGGCAGAGCAGCGCCGGCTTTGCACAACAGGCAGCCGCCTTTGGCGCCAAGGCGCCCGAGCATAGTCTTCGCAATGATGGCGACGTCGCTGCTGCGCTCGGCAGCGCCGCGAAAGTGGTCGAGGCCGATTACTCCTATCCGTTCATCGCCCATGCACCGCTTGAGCCGATGAACTGCACCGCCCGCGTCCAGGACGGCAAGGTCGAGCTTTGGGCGCCGACGCAGAACCCCGGACCGGGGCGCAAACTCGTGGCGCAGACGCTTGGCATCGACGAGCATAATATCGTCGTCCACATGACGCGGGTCGGCGGCGGTTTCGGCCGCCGGCTGATGACCGATTACATGGTCGAAGCGGCGTGGATCGCGAAGGAAGCGGGCGTTCCCATCAAGCTGCTGTGGACCCGGGCCGATGACATGCAGCACGACTTTTACCGGCCGGGAGGTTTTCATTTCCTCAAAGCGGGCTTGGATGCGACCGGCAAGGTCGTCGCCTGGCAACAGCATTTCATCAGCTATGGCCGCAACGGCAAGTTCGCGCCCTCCGCCGATCTGTCGCCCGACACCTTCCCGGCCGAGCGGGTGTCCAATTTGTCCTTCGGCGCATCGCTCATTCCGCTCGGCGTGCCGACCGGACCGCTGCGGGCGCCTGGCGACAATGCGCTCGCCTTCGTATTCCAATCCTTCATCGACGAACTGGCGCACGCCGCCGGCAAGGACCCGCTGCAATTCCAGATCGATCTTCTCGGCAAGGATGAGCTGCTGCCCGGCAAGGGCCCGGGTTTCAACACGGCGCGGGCGCGCGGTGTGCTTGAAAAAGTCCGCGAAGTGTCGGGCTGGGGCAAGCGCACGCTGCCGGACCGAACCGGTCTTGGCGTTGCGGTCTATTACAGCCATCTCGGCTATTTCGCCGAGGTGGTCGAGGCCACGGTGGCCAATAGCGGTCAGGTCAAGATCAACAAGGTCTGGGCGGTCGGCGACATCGGCAGCCACGTCATCAATCCGACCGCGGCCATCAACATGTCGCAGGGCGCAATTCTCGACGGGTTCGCCGAGGCCCTGCATCAACAGATTACGATCGAAGGCGGCCGCGTCATTCAGTCTAATTTCGACACGTTCCCGCTGCTGCGCATGGCGCAGGCCGCGCCCATCGAGGTGCATTTTATCGAGAGCGCCAATCCGCCAACCGGCCTCGGCGAGCCGCCGTTGCCAGCCGCCATCCCGGCGCTGTGCAACGCGATTTTCGCTGCAACCGGAAAGCGTATTCGCTCGCTGCCGATCGACGCGGCGCTGTTGAAGGCCTAGAACGCCTAGGGCGTCACGTCGCATCGGGTGTGCGCCCAGCCGCGCGACTGCACCGATTCTCGTGCTATAGTAACGGCACGGGAGAGCGCGATGTGGCGGATGCCACTTCCGGCGCGGTGACTGCGAATGACAAAACCCAGCGCACCCTTATCGGGCGGCAACGTGAAGGTCATTCCTACGACCTGCACCGAATGTTCTGTGCATTGCGGTTCCCTCGTCACGCTGCGCGACGGCGCCATCGAGAGCATCAAGCCGAACCCCACGCACCCGCTCTCCAAAGGTGCGTTCTGCATAAAGGGCCTCAAAGGGTCGACCGGCATTACCTATTCAGAACGACGGCTACACCATCCGCTGCGCCGCCTCGGTGAACGCGGCGAGGGCAAATGGCAGCAAATCTCCTGGGATGAGGCGTTGGAGTACGCGGCGGATCATTACGCCACGGTTCGTGAAAAATACGGGCCGCTGGCGCTGGTCGGCGTCTGCAACAACGTCTTTTTCGGCCGCGGGCTCGCCGTCGTGCTGCTGCTGCGTTCGCTCGGCTCGCCCAACTGGATGATCAACCAGGACCTCTGCGGCGGCTGCCGTGCGGTGAGCCTGCGCTCCACCGGCCTCGACATCACCCGCGGCGAGGACATCGATCACGCCCGCTGCGCACTCGTTGTCGGGCGCAATTCCTACGATGCCGACCCGATCGAATGGATCGAACTGAAAAACTTGAAGAAGCGTGGCGGCCAGATCGTCGTCATCGACCCGAAGCGCATTCCGACCGTCGGCATAGCCGACCTGTGGTTACGACCCGAGCCTGGCACCGACGCCGCCATCGGCCTCGCCATGATCAATGTGATGATCGAGGAGGGCCTTTACGACAAGGATTTTGTCGCACGCGCCACGCACGGCTTCGACAAGCTCGCCGAGCGCGCGCGGGAATTTCCGCCGCAACGAGCCGCGGCGCTGAGCGGCGTTCCGGCCGCCGACATCGTGGCAGCGACCCGGATGTACGCGCATGGGCCCTCGACCTTCGTCAGCGGCCACGGCATCGACGCTTTCTCGGCCGGCGTGCAGACGTTCCGCGCCTTTCATTGCCTCGTCGGAATCAGCGGCAACGTCGACCGGCTCGGCGGCAACCGGCGTTCGAAGAAGCCGAAAGGCTTCATTGACAACCTCAATCTGATCCACGATCCGAGATTCCGCCTGCCGCGGGACACCGAAGAGCAAACGATCGGCGCCGACACATATCCATTATGGGCCGGACCGCGCGGCTGGCAGACCGCATGCCATAATCCGACGGCAATTGACGCCATTCTCACCGGCAAACCCTATCCGCTGCGCGCCATGTATCTGAGCGGCGCCAATATCGTTGTGACCTATCCGAATACGCCGAAAACCGTCGAGGCCCTGCGCTCGCTCGATTTCCTCATGGTGGCGACCGATGCGATGACACCGACGGCGGAACTTGCCGATATCGTTGTGCCGAAAACCACGGGCCTCGAAGAGGACGAAATCCGCCTGCAGCCCGGCGGGCCGCTTGTCGCCATGACGCAAGCCGTCGTGCCGCCCCAAGGCGAGGCGCGCAATGATTTCGCCATCGCGCGTGGTCTTCTGGAAAAAATGCAGGCGCGCGGCGCCGCTACCGCCAATTTCTTGCCCTGGCAATCCCAGGACGAGTTCATCGAATTTCTGCTCGGCGACAGCGGCGTGACCCTGGAGACGCTGCGCCGCGATGGTTACGCCACGTATCCCTACACGCTGGAGAATTTCGAGAAATTCCCCTCATCGACCGGCAAGATCGAACTTTACTCTGAGGCAATTGCCTCGGTCGGCATCGATCCACTGCCCAATTTTGTCGCGCCGGCGCGCGAGCGCGCCGAGCCGCAGCTCAAATCGCAGTATCCCCTGACGCTGCTCACCGGCGATCGGGAAAAAACCTATCACCATTCGCGCTTCCGCGATCAGCCGTGGGCAAAGAAGATTTCGCCCGACCCGCGGCTCCTTATCCATCCAAAAACCGCGCAGGCCATGGCGGTTGCCGACGAACAATGGGTGCGCATTGAGACTCCTGACGCACGCGGCTCCTGCAAAGCCAAGATCAAGATCACCGAAAACACGCCCGAAGGTGTGGTTTCGACCGGCATGGGCTGGTGGCGGCCGGGCAGCATGATGCCCGGCAGCGGGGCCTTCGACGTCAATATCAACGCCGCCATGACCTATGACGGTCCCTGGGATCCGATCTCCGGCTCAGTCGATTCGCGCGGCATGCTCTGCCGCATAGTCGCCGTCTGATCGAAGCTGGAATCAAACCATGAGCTCCATCGAAGACAAGCTGAAAGGCATGGGATTGACGCTACCCGCGCCGCGTCAATTCCCAAGCCCCAATCGCCGCGGCTGCGTGCGCGTCGGCAACATCATTTTCGTGTCGGGCCACACCGCACATCACCCTGGAATGACCTATCGGGCGGCCGGCAAGCTCGGCGCTGATATGACCGTCGAGGAGGGCAAACTCGTTGCGCGCGTTGCCGCGCTTTCGATCCTTGCCTCTGTCAAGCAGGAGGTCGGCGACCTTGATCGCATACGCCGCGTCATCCGCTTGTTCGGCATGGTCAACTGCACGCCGGACTTTCCCAATATGCCGGGGGTTATCGATGGCGCATCTGATCTGTTCTTCGAATTGTTCGGACCCGAATTTGGCTGTCACGCCCGGTCGGCGGTTGGACAGGTGAATTTGCCGCACGGCACCGCTGTTGAAATCAACGGCGAGTTCGAAGTGAAATCTTGACGGGGCGCGGCCGGAACATCATCAGCGCGTTTCGGCCAGGGGGCGAGTATCATGCAATTTTCCCGGCGGGCCTTGCTGCCTCTCGCTGCCGGCGCAGCGCTGATTTCCGCACCGCGCATCGCCCGGCCAGAAACCTATCCATCACGCCCCGTGCGCGTCATCGTCGCTCTGCCTGCCGGCAGCGGTACCGACGTCCTCGCCCGCATCATGGCGCAATGGCTATCCGAACGGCTTGGCCAATCCGTTGTCGTTGATAACCGGCCCGGCGCGGGCGCCAATATCGGTACCGAAGTGGTCGCAAAAGCGGCGCCCGACGGCTACACGCTTTTGTTCACGCTGCTGGCGAACGCGATCAACCAAACGCTGTACACCGGCCTGCCGTTCGATTTTGTCCGCGACATTGCCCCCATCGCGAGCGTTTGCACCACCAATTTCGCGATGTCGGTCAATCCGTCGCTGCCGGCAAAAACACTTCCCGAGTTGATCGCCTATGCCAAAGCCAATCCAAACAAGATTGCAATGGCCTCATTCGGCAACGGCACCCTGCCCCACGTGTTCGGCGAATTATTCATGATGATGAGTAACGTTCGCATGTTGCACGTGCCGTATCGCGGCAACTTCATGCCCGACTTGCTTAGCGGACAGGTGCAGTTGGCGTTCACGTCGCTGCCATCGTCGATCGCCTTTATCAAGGCCGGCAAGTTGCGGCCGCTCGGTGTGACGACGGCAAAGCGCTCGGACCTGCTGCCCGAGGTCCCCGCTATCAGCGAATTTGTACCCGGCTACGATGCAAGCGCCTGGAACGGCTTCGGAGTTCCTCAAGGCACGCCGGCTGAGATTATCGACAAGCTCAACGCGGCGATTACGGCCGGCGTGAACGATCCCGGGATCAAAAAGCGGTTTGCTGCCGTGGGCGCTGAGCCGATGCCGATGATGCCTGCCCAAGCGCGCAAGTTCACCGCCGAAGAAGTCGCCAAATGGGCCAAGGTGATCAAGTTCGCCCATATTACGGCCCAGTAGCGGCCTTGGCAGCATTCCGTTCAGAAATGCTGAGTTTTTATGCGCGCTGGCGCGCCGTCGCGGCGAGATCGAGCTTTCCGTCCGCATCGATCACGACACCGTAATCCCGCCGCGCGTCCTCCGCGGTAATCAAGCCGTCCAGCACGTCGTCGCGCACACGCTCCGGATCGCGGGTGCGCGGATCGCCAAACCCGCCGCCGCCCGGAAGATTCATTTGAAGCGAGTCGCGCGGCGGTACGGTTTGGCGGCCTTTCGGCCGGATCGGACGGCCGGAGCGCAGCGCCACCGCACCCGCCGCCCCGGCGCCGCCGCCATCGCGCCCGCGCGCCGGATTCTTGACCCGCTCGAAATTGCACAACAACGCAACAGGGTTGGCGCCCGCACCGCCTATTTCGATGGCCTGGCCGAGCCCGCCGCGGAATTTTCCCGGACCACCGGAGCCTTCACGAAACTCGCGGCGATAAAAGATCACGGGCGCGATGCTTTCCGTCGCCTCCACCGGGATCGTGCGGACGCCCGAAGGAAACGACGTTGCCGACAGCCCGTCCTTGCCGGGCCGCGCGCCCGTACCACCGCAGTGGAAGATCACGGTCGAGAACAGCGGCAGCTTGTTGGCGTCGGTGCCCTCCTCGACTTCGTCCACCAGTGAACCGCCGCCGAAAATCTGCGGATTCCACAGCGAGGATGCGCCCTCGGCCGGCACGCCGCCGGCGATGGCCTGATGCAGGCAGCCCGAGACCACGTCCGGCAGCATCTGGCCGACAGTGTGGCGCGCGGCGACCGGCCACGGCCGATTGGCGTTGAGCACGGAGCCTTCCGGCGCGCTCACCGTGATCGGTTCGAGCGAACCCGCATTATTGGGTACATCGGGCGCGACCAGACATTTGACCCCGAAAGCCGTGTAGGCGAGGCAATAATTCATCACGACATTGATGCCGTAGCTCGATGCGGGCGAAGTACCGTCAAAATCGACGTGAATACCGTCATCCGAAATCGTCAGCGCGGCATTGAGCACGAGCGGTTTGTCATAGCCGTCCATGGTCAGCGTATTGCGATAGGTGCCAGGCGGCAGCTTTCGAATGCGCTCCAGCGTTGCCTCGCGCGACGCGTCGACGATCTGGTCTCCGAGCCGATCGAGATTGGCGATCTCGAATTCGTCCATCATCTCGACAAGGCGGCGGCTGCCTTCGTCATTGCACGCCGCGCAGGCGTAGATGTCGCCCTCGACCTGCAACGGCTCGCGCACATTGGCGCGTACCAGCCGCAACAGATCCTCGTTCATGCGGCCCTCCCGCGCGAGCGGCATGATCGGGATCGCCAAGCCCTCCTCGAACACCTGCCGTCCGTCAGGGCCCATGCCGAGGCCGCCGATATCGACGACGTGGATCGTGTTGGCGAACAATCCGACCGCCTGCCCACGATAAAAGCTCGGCGTCACCACCGTGATGTCGTGCAGATGACCGGACGTCAGCCACGGATCGTTGGTGATGTAATGGTCGCCCGGCTTCATGCCGGACAGCGGAAAAACATCGAGAAAATATTTCACGCCATTGGCCATGGAATTGACGTGACCGGGCGTGCCGGTGACAGCCTGCGCCAGCATTCGGCCATGGCGATCAAACACGCCGGCGGACAGATCGCCGGCCTCGCGCACCGAGGTCGAGAACGCGGTACGGATCATGGTCTGCGCCTGCTCCTCGACCACGGCGATCAGGCGGCTCCACATGATTTGCTGGTGAATTTGCGCCAGCGCGGCGTTGGAACGGGCGACCATGCTCAGCTCTCGCGACGGGTGAGTTCAATATAGCCAAACCGGTCGATGCGCGCGTCGAAATCCGCACTGACGACGGTCGAGGTCTCGTCTTCGGCGATCACCGCCGGGCCTTGGATGCGCGCGCCCGGCGCAAGCTCGGCGCGCCAATAGATCGGCGTGTCGAAAAACTCGCCGCGATCCGGATCGAACACGGCGCGGCGGGCGACGGGCTTCGCCTCGCCAGCCTGCTCCGCGCTTTCACCGGCGAGACGGCCTTCCGCGGGCGCGCGGAGCGACACGACCCAGCTCAGAATTTCGATATCGACACCCGGGATCGAGCGGCTGTAGAGCCGGCGGTAGGCAGCCTCGAACAGCTCGGTCAGCGTCGTCCGATCGGCGGTGGTGAATGTGCGTACCGGCAGCTCCACCGCGATCTCATGCCCCTGCCCGCGATAGCGCATGAGGGACGAGCGCTGCTCGGTCAACTCGGCAGTGGGCGCGCCACGGCGCACGACCGCTTCGGCCTCGGCACGCATCTCGGCAAGGAGCGAGTTGACTGTGGCCGGGTCGAATTCGGACAAGCGCACCAAGCGGCCGCGCACGATTTCGTAGGCAACGGGGGCCCGTAAAAGACCGACCGCCGAACCGACCCCGGCATTGGCCGGAATGAGCACACGACCGACGCCGAGCTTCTCGGCAACGCGCGCGGCGTGGAGCGGCGCGGCGCCGCCGAACGCTATCAGAGTTCGCGCGCGCACATCCTTGCCGCTCTCGATGGCGTGCACGCGGGCGGCATTGGCCATGTTTTCATCGACCATTTCGCTGATGCCGAGCGCAGCGTGATCGGCGGCAAGACTGAGCGGCGCACCGATCCGCTCGGCAACGGCGCGCTTCGCACCCGCAGCGTCGAGCGCGATCTTGCCGCCGGAGAATTTTTGCGGGTCGATGCGGCCGAGCACCACGTCGGCGTCGGTCACGGTCGGTTCGCGGCCGCCTTGGCCGTAGCAGACCGGCCCGGGCTGCGAGCCGGCGCTGTCCGGTCCCACCGCAATACGTTTGAGCGCATCGATCCGCGCGATCGAGCCTCCGCCCGCGCCGATCTCGACCATCTCGATCACCGGAATGCGCAACGGCAGTCCGCTGCCTTTGAGAAAGCGATAGACACGCGCTACTTCAAGGAGACGCGCGGTCTGCGGCTGCGCCTTGTCGATCATACAGATCTCGGCGGTCGTGCCGCTCATATCGAAGGATGGTACCTGATCGACCCCGTGTTGTCGGGCGATGCAACCGGCAAAGATCGCACCAGCCGCAGGGCCGGATTCGATCAGCCGAACCG
>Ga0134125_10007961_pt1 | contig 11947 bp, 12 predicted proteins | sample KB31751_FD_96464 | JGI IMG/M metagenome (GOLD analysis project Ga0134125, IMG submission 96464) | Terrestrial soil microbial communities with excess Nitrogen fertilizer from Kellogg Biological Station, Michigan, USA - KB3-175-1 | ecosystem: Environmental > Terrestrial > Soil > Unclassified ... | reverse complement strand
TCGTCGCGCTTGGCCTCGGCGCTGTCGCCGGCGCGGTCGGTCTGCAGCAGCAGCTCGAGCTTGCCCTGCAGGCGCGTGCAGCTGTCCTCGTCGAGCTGCAACTTCTGCAGCTTGGTCAGGATGCGCTCGCCGGTGCCGATGAGCGAATCCAGCGAGAAGTCGCTTTCGCCGCGGATGACTTTGCGGCCGGTCTCGAGCACATGCTCGAAGAAGCGCAGGTAAGCCGTGCGGCCGATCGCACGGCAGCGCTCGGCGAGCTTGACGTGGTCCTCCTCGGCCAGGCATTCGGCATCGGCGGCAACGTCGAGGATGGCCTGGAGACGCTTCATCAGCGCACCGGGCTCGGGAAAAGCGGGGGCCTCGGCGACGAATTGCGCCGCCCGCAGATCGCGTTCGGCGCGCTCCAGCCATTCCTGGCGGGCCGCATAAAGCGCGGCGAGCTCGGCCGGGCTCTTCTTGGCGGGAAGCGGGGTGGCGTGCGCGGTCAAGTTGCGTCCTCCGGGACGGTCAGCTCGGATGGCTGCTCTATATCAAACATTAGATGGTTTTACGACAAAAGATCTAGCGGTAGCGGCCAAGCCCAAACCGTCTGACCGGCGCCAGATCTGCCGGGCGGCCTATTTGTAGACCCAGATATGGTCGAAATTCATCAGGCCGGCGACGTCTCGGATGCGGTCGAGCGTGCTCGCGGTCAGCATCGTCCCCTCGTCATAGAGGGGCGTGCCCTGGGTCCCGATGATCGGCCGGGCCAGCACCGCGCCGGCAGCGATCTCGGTCAGCTTCTTGCGGGTCGGGAAGCCGGCCCGGGCCGCCACGACGGCGGGATCGACCTCCTCGTCCTTGCCGCCCTTGCCGCCCTTGGCGCCGGACTGGGCGCCACGGAAGGCGCCAGCCGCCGCAGCCACGGGATTGGCGCCCAGCACCACGGCGGCCTTGGGGCGCGGCGGCGCGACCGGCGCCGGCGTCTCCTCGGGCTCCACCGTCTTCGGCACCTGCACCGCATCGTAGGTCGAGGGGCTGCCGAGCTTGCGCGAGGTGGTGAGGATATGGGCCAGCCGCTTCTCGAGATCGGCGTGCGAGACCGGCTTCAGGATGAAGGCGTCGAGATTGAGCTGCACGGCCATCTGCACGACCGAGCTCGACGGCTCGGTGGTGAGCACGGCGAAGCGCAGCTCGCGCGGCACCCCGGCCTTGCCGGTGCGCACCTCTTTCAACAGCTCGAGGGCGCTCTTTTTGGGCAAATCGAGGTCGCACAGCACGCATTTGATGCCGCGCGTCAGGTCCTTCAGGTGGGCCATGACCTGCAGGCCGTCGCGCGCCATGTGGATATTAACGAATCCGATCGACCGCGCCATCTGCACCAGCATGTCGCGGTTGAATTCCTCGCCGCTCGCAACCAGAAGCGGAATTTCTCTGTAATTAGGCCCGGACATCGTCCCCAGCGACCCCCTTCGATACGCTCGTACAAGATAGCATCGTCCAAGGAAAGCGCCAGCTTTGGCGCGTCCTTATTAACGGCCTTCAACTGTCAAATTCCAGCCCTATGTCGCGATAGCGGGCCGGGTCCTCGAGCCAGTTCTCGCGGACCCTGACATGCAGGAACAGATGCACAGGACGCTCCAGCGCGGCCGCTAATTCCACGCGCGCGGCGCTGCCGATGGCTTTGAGGCGCTGGCCGCCCTTGCCGAGCACGATCGGCTTGTGGCTGTCCCGGGCGAGGGTGATCGCCTGGTCGATGCGCACGCTGCCGTCGGCCTGATCCTTCCAGCTCTCGGTCTCGACCATCAGGCTGTAGGGCAGCTCCTCGTGCAATTGCCGGAACAGCTGCTCGCGCGTGAACTCGGCCGCCATCAGCCGCAGCGGCATTTCGGCCGCCTGATCCTCGGGATAGGCGAAGGGTCCGGGCGGCACCCGCGCCGCCAGATCGCGCCTGAGATCGGCGACGCCGTCGCCGGTCGTGGCGGCGATCATGAAGGTGGCGAGGAACGGTCCGGCCTGGTTGAGCTTCGCCGCGAGATCGAGCAACGCCGGCCGCTTCACGAGGTCGATCTTGTTGAGCGCGAGAATCAGCGGCTTGTCCTTCAGCGCCGCGACAATGGCGCGGCTGTCGGGATCGAAGCCGCGCGCCGCATCGACCAGCAGCAGCACGAGATCGGCGTCGCCGGCGCCGCTCCAGGCCGCCTTGACCATGGCCCGCTCGAGCCGGCGCTTGGGATCGCGAAAGATGCCGGGCGTATCGATATAGACGAGCTGGCTATTGCCCTCGATGGCGATGCCGAGGATGCGCGAGCGCGTCGTCTGCACCTTGGGGCTGACGATCGACAGCTTCTGGCCGACCAGCGCGTTGAGCAGGGTCGACTTGCCGGCATTGGGCGCGCCGACCAGCGCCACGAAGCCGCAGCGCGTTTCCGGCTCGGCGGGGTCAGTCATGCTGCTCCGTTTCGAGCTGCCCGAGCAGCGATGCCGCCGCCTGCTGCTCGGCATGGCGCTTGGACGGACCCGAACCGACGGCGCGCGTCTCGCCGACCGTCACCTCGACCTCGAACTGCGGCTGGTGATCGGGTCCCTCGCGGCGCAGGACGCGGTATTGCGGCAGATCGTGCGAGCGGGCGAGCGTCAGCTCCTGCAGCCGCGTCTTGGCATCGCGCGGCGGCATCGAATCGGGCGCCATCAGCGGCCCCCAATGCGCGAGCACGAAGGTGCGCGCCGGCTCGAGCCCGCCATCGAGATAGATCGCGGCGATGACCGCCTCCAGCGCATCGGCGAGGATGCCCGCATGCTGGCGATTGCCCGCCGCCGCATCGCCCCTGGTGAGCACCAGGAATCGGCCGAGCTCGATCGTGCCGGCGACGGCGGCCAGCGTATCGCGGCTTGCGAGCGAGGCGAGACGCTTGGCGAGGGCCCCTTCGCTCTCGCCGGGAAACCGCGCGAGCAGCGCGTCGGCGATCACGAGGCCGAGCACGCGGTCGCCGAGAAATTCGAGTCGCTCATTGGCGCGGTCGCGATTGCGCGCCGCCCCCGCATGGGTCAGCGCGGTGAGCAGCAGGACGGGCGAGCGGAAGACGTGACCGACGGTGGCCCCAAGGGCGTCGAGATCGGTGCCCGGGCGCCTGGCCTTCGTCACCCCACCCCGTGGAAGAGCCGGCCGTAGCGGATGGCGCCGGGCCAGGTCCAGGGCGCCCACCAGCTCGCCGATTCGTCGATCGAGAAGAACAGGAATTCGGCGCGGCCGACGAGGTTCTCGAACGGCACGAAGCCGACGCCGCTCTGCTCGGGCGGCACGCGGCTGTCGAGCGAATTGTCGCGATTGTCGCCCATCATGAAATATTCGCCCGGCGGCACGGTATAGACGCCGGTCGTGTCGTACGGGCCGTTGTCGGTGAGCTCGATGATCGTGTGCTTCATCCCGCCCGGCAGCGTCTCGGTGTATTGCGCGACGCGCCCGCCATAGCCGCCTTCGCTGTAGTTGAAATCGGCGATCTTTTCGCGCGGCACCATCTCGTCATTGATGAAGAGACGACCCGCCTTCATCTGGATGCGGTCGCCGGGCAGGCCGATGAGGCGCTTGATGTAGTCGGTCTTGCCGTCGCGCGGCAGCTTGAAGACGATCACGTCGCCGCGCTTGGGCTCGTGCGACAGGATGCGGCCGGACCACAGCGGCAGGCCGAAGGGCATCGAGTAGCGGCTGTAGCCGTAGGAATATTTCGAGACGAAGAGATAGTCGCCGATCAGCAGCGTCGGGATCATCGAGCCCGAGGGGATGTTGAAGGGCTCGAAGGCGATGGTGCGGATGCCGACGGCGATCAGCAGCGCGAAGACGACGGTCCGCACCACCTCGCCGAGGCCGCCGCTCTTGCGTCGCTGCGCCGGTTGGCCGATCGCCGAGCGCCGATTGTCGAGCATTACCGGTTCCTGTTCCTGAAACACATGCCGTGAGCCGCGAGGCTGGAGCACGGCGAAGCTTGTGCCGGGCAGAAGCCGGAAAAAACTGGCCCGTTCCCTGAAGCGGGGCCGATTGGCCAGCCTGACTTAGCATAGCCGGCCCGCGGCCTGGCAAGCCCTTTCCTCATAGCGGTACCGCCGTAATCACGACGATGGCATGGGCAAGCGGATACTCGTCGGTCAGGCTGAGGCTGATCTCGGCGCGCATGCCGGCCGGCGTGATGGCGGCGAGCCGCGCCGCGGCACCGCCCGTAAGGGCCAAGGTGGGCTTGCCGCCCGGCAAATTCACCACCCCGAGATCCTTCAGGAAGACGCCGTGGCGGAAGCCCGTGCCCAGCGCCTTGGCGCAGGCCTCCTTGGCGGCAAAGCGCTTGGCATAGGTGGCGGCCAGCCCCACCCGCCCCTCGGCCTTGCGGCGCTCGGTGTCGGTATAGACGCGCTTCACGAAGCGCTCGCCGAAGCGGGCCAGAGCTTTCTCGATGCGGCGCACGTCGCAGAGGTCGGAGCCGATGCCGATGATCATGCGGCGTGACGCCGCAGCCGACCGAGGCCCCTCACCCGCCGCGCGCCCGGTCGACCGAGGAGATGGCCGGCGTCGCCCGCAGCGCGGCGATGATGTTGGTGAGGTGGCGCACGTCCTTGACCTCGATATCGACCAGCATCTCGAAGAAATCGAGCGAGCGGTTGGTGATCTTGAGGTTGGAGATGTTGCCCTGGTTCTTGCCGATCACGGTGCAGAGCGAGCCCATCGAGCCGGGCTCGTTGGCGACGACCACATTCAGCCGGCCGACATGGCTCTCCGGCGCGGCGCCGTCGAGGTCCCAGCCGACATCCAGCCAGCGCTCGGGCTGCTCGGCGAAACTCTCGAGGCTGGCGCAGTCGATGGTGTGGATGGTGACGCCCTTGCCGGTGATGACGATGCCGACGATGCGGTCGCCCGGCAGCGGATGGCAGCAGCCGGCATAATGCACCGCCATGCCGGGAATGAGGCCGCGGATGGGCACCGAGGTCGGCTCGGCCTCCTTGGCCTTAGAGCGCGGCAGCGGCACGACATTGTTCTTGCCGGCGGGCTTGCCCGGCGCCGGCTTGGTGCCGGGAAACACGGCGTGGATGATCTCGCGGCCGGTGTGCAGCCCTTCGCCGACCGCCGCGTAGAGATCCTCGGTGCTCTGCGCCTGGAAGCTCTTCAGCACCTGCTCCAAAGCCTTCTCGGCGAAGGCATAGCCCTCCTGGCGGAACGCCTTGACGATGATGTCGCGTCCGAGATTGACGAACTGGCTGCGCCGCTGCAGGCGGATGAAGCGGCGGATGCGCGCCTTGGCCTTGCCGGTGACGACGAAGTCTTCCCAGGTCGGCGAAGGCGTCTGCGCCTTGGAGGTGATGATCTCGACCTGGTCGCCGTTCTGCAACGCGGTGCGCAGCGGCATGATGCGGCCGTTGATCTTGGCGCCGACGCAGGTGTCGCCGATCTGGCTGTGCACCGCATAAGCGAAATCGATCGGCGTGGCGCCGCGCGGCAGGGCGTAGAGATCGCCCTTGGGCGTGAAGCAGAACACCTGGTCCTGGAACATGGCGAGCTTGGTGTGCTCGAGGAATTCCTCGGGCCCGGCCGCGTGCTCGAGAATGTCGAGCAGCTCGCGCAGCCAGCGATACTGCTTGCCGTCGGCGCGCTCGTCATGTTGCTGCTTAAATTGCCAATGGGCGGCGACGCCGAGCTCGGCGACCTCCTCCATGTCCTCGGTGCGGATCTGCAGCTCGATGCGCTGCTGCGCCGGGCCGATCACGCCGCTATGCAGCGACCGGTAGCCGTTCGGCTTGGGCGTCGAGATGTAGTCCTTGAAGCGGCCGGGCACCACGGGATAGTGGCTGTGCACGATGCCGAGCGTCTGGTAGCAGCTCTCGACCGTGTCGACCACGACGCGGAAGGCCATGATGTCGCTGAGCTGCTCGAAGGTGACGTTCTTGCGCTGCATCTTGCGCCAGATCGAGTAAGGCGCCTTGACCCGGCCGCTGACCTCGGCGGGAACGCCGTCCTCGCGGATGGTGCGGCCCAGCTCCTCGATGATCATGGAGATGAGATTGTCGCCGCGCTTCTTCAGGAAATCCAAGCGTGCCAGGATCGAGCTGCGGGCGTCGGGATTGAGCTCGGCGAAGGCCAGATCCTCGAGCTCGTCCTTCATCTCCTGCATGCCGATGCGCTCGGCGAGCGGCGCATAGATGTCCATCGTCTCGAGCGCGATGCGGCGGCGCTTCGGCGCGTCCTTGACGAAATGCAGGGTGCGCATGTTGTGCAGCCGGTCGGCGAGCTTGACCAGCAGCACGCGGATGTCCTCGGACATCGCCAGCACCAGCTTGCGAAAATTCTCCGCCTGCTGATTGGCCTGGTCCGACTGCTGCAGCTCGATGCGGCTGAGCTTGGTCACGCCGTCGACGAGCTTGGCGATCTCCGACCCGAACAGCTTCTCGACCTGCTCGAGCGTGACCTCGGTATCCTCGACGAGGTCGTGCAGCAGCGCCGTGACGATCGAGGCGCCGTCGAGGCGCAGGCTGGTGAGAATGCCGGCGACCTCGAGGGGATGCGAGAAATAGGGGTCGCCCGAGGCCCGCTTCTGCGAGCCATGGGCCTTCATCGCGAAGACGTAGGCGCGGTTGAGCGCATCCTCGTCGACGCCCGGATCATAGGCGCGCACGCGCTCGACGAGCTCGTACTGCCGGATCATCTTGGGGCGCTCCGGTATCGACGGTGTCGCGCCAACCGGCGCCGGCTCGCCTGCTTGGCGCGACGATCGCGAGAAGTTGGCCTAGAGATCCTCCGGCAGTTCCTCATCGGCCTCGGCGACCACCGGCTCTTCCTCCTCGCCTTCCTCGGCCTCTTCCATGAGGCTCATCTCGTCGCCGCCTTCCTCGGAAGGACCGCGATCGCGCAGCAGCTCCTGCTCCGAGGCGAGGAAGTCGACGATCTCCTCTTCGGGCTCGTCGCTCTCGACGGTCTTCTGGAGGCCCTTGATCAGCGCGTTCTTGAGCACGCCGAGATCGATCGTCTCGTCGGCGATCTCGCGCAGCGCCACCACCGGATCCTTGTCATTGTCGCGGTCGACGCTGAGCGGCGCCCCGGCCGCCACGTCACGCGCCCGCTGGGCCGCCAGCACGACCAGCTCGAACCGGTTGGGAATCTTGAGAACGCAATCCTCGACGGTGACACGCGCCATCTAATCCTCGCGGGGTCTGATGCAAAAGCTTGGCCCAGATATAGGGGTTTGCGGCGCAGCTTGCAACCAAAGCGGCGGCCGAAAAGCGCAGTTTTCCGACAATTTCGGCCAATCCGGAGCCAGCGGGACCCGTCCCGGCCGGGCCGGCCTCAGGCGAGGACGCGCACCGTCTGGCCGGGCGGCAGGCTCGCCAGCATGTCGGCAAGGGCGAGGCCGGTCGCCGGATGGCGCCAGTCGGGGGCGACATCGGCCAGCGGCAGCAGCACGAAGGCCCGCTCGGCGAGCCTGGGATGCGGCAGGACGAGACCGCCCGCCTCCGCCGCGCGGATGGCGCCATAGGCGAGCAGATCGAGATCGAGCACCCGGGCCTCGTTGCGCGCCAGCCGGACGCGGCCGAACTCGGCCTCGATCGCATGCAGCCGGTCGAGGAGCGCGCGCGGCGGCAAGCGGCTTGCGACGAGCGCGACGCCGTTCACATACCAGGGCTGATCGGACAGCGGCACCGGCGCCGATTCGAACCAGCGCGAATGCGCCAGCACGGCAATGCCGGCACGCGGCAAAGCGGCGAGCGCCGCCTCGACCGTGGCGCGCGGGGCGCCGAATCGCGCGCTCTCGAGATTGGCGCCGATCCCCACCAGGATTCGCGTTTCGGACACTCGATTACGCCTTGCGGCTCCCTCAGCTCTTCCTCTAGGGTCGGAGGATTACTACCTCCGGCCGGGTCTTTGCTTACCGGTTTGGTCGATTCGACGAGCGAAATTTAACGTCTGCTTCATAGCGAACCAAGAAGGCCGATATGCCAATCATCTTCTATCCCCAGGAGCGAATCGGTTTATTTATCGACGGCGCCAACCTCTATGCGGCGGCGCGGGCGCTGGGATTCGACATCGACTACAAGCGCCTCCTCGATCTCTTCGCCAAGAAGGGCCATCTGATCCGCGCCTTCTATTACACGGCACTGGTCGAGGATCAGGAATACTCGCCGATCCGCCCGCTGGTCGACTGGCTCGACTACAACGGCTACACCATGGTCACCAAGCCGACCAAGGAGTTCACCGACGCCTTCGGCCGGCGCAAGATCAAGGGCAATATGGATATCGAGCTCGCCATCGACGTCATGGAGATGGCGCAGTATCTCGACCATATCGTGCTGTTCTCGGGCGACGGCGATTTCCGCCGGCTGGTCGAGGCGGTGCAGAGCCGGGGCAAGCGGGTCACGGTCGTCTCCACCATCCGCTCGGCGCCGCCCATGGTGGCCGACGAGCTGCGCCGCCAGGCCGACAATTTCCTCGAGCTGCAGGACCTCATGGCGCAGATCGCGCGCAGCCATACCGCGCCGCGCGAAGAGCCGGTCCGCTATCACCGCGAGGAGATGGCGCACGAGGACGAAGAGGCGTGACGCTCACGACGGCCGGGCTGAAGCCGGCCGAGATCGCGCCCCCGGCCGGCTGCTCGCTCTGTCCGCGCCTCGTCGAATTCCGTGTCGCCAATCGCCGGCAGTTCCCCGACTGGCACAATGATCCGGTGCCCGCCTTCGGCGGGCTCGAGGCGCGCCTCCTGGTGGTCGGGCTGGCACCCGGCCTGCGCGGCGCCAACCGCACCGGGCGGCCCTTCACTGGCGACTATGCCGGCGACACGCTCTATGCCGCGCTGCAGCGGCACGCCTTCGCCAGCGGACGCTACGGCGCGGCGGCCGACGACGGATTCAGGCTGGTCGACTGCCGGATCACCAATGCCGTGCGCTGCGTGCCGCCCGAGAACAAGCCGCTGCCGCCCGAGATCGCCGCCTGCCGCTGCTTCCTGACGGCCGAGCTCGCCGCCATGCCCAGGCTGCGCATCGTTCTGGCGCTGGGCGCCATCGCGCATCAGACCATGGTCGCCACGCTCGGCCTGAAACAGTCCGCCTGCAAGTTTGCCCATGGCGCCCTGCACCCTCTTCCGGACGGCAGGCTGCTCGCCGACAGCTATCATTGCTCGCGCTACAACACCAATACCGGCCGCCTGACCGAGGCCATGTTCGACCAGGTCGTGGCCGAGATCCGGCGCCGGCTGGACGGGCCCAAGCCATAGCCTCAGCGGCTTGGCTATCTCTCCATAGCGCGCATGCCCCTTTTTCGGGGTGGGGCTTTATGCAAGGCTGCCAGGCGATGGAGCGGCGTTCCCTCTTCACCTCGCGTCTCGCCTCCGCCCTCTTGGTGGTGGCGACGGGTACCCTTTTTCTGGTCGATGTCATGGCGCCGGGCGGCGTCGCCGAAGGCAATGGCTATCCGATCGCCCTCCTGCTCTGCCTGTGGGCTCCGGGCCGCCGCACCCTGGCCATAGCCGCCTTCACCATGGCAGTGCTGGTGATCGCCGGCGGCTTCATCGGCCCCCACCAGCCGCTCACCGTCTCGGGCGAGCTGTTCAACCGGCTGCTCTCGGTGGTGATGATCGCCGCCACCTACGCGATTCTCTCGTCGCGCGCGCTGCTCGCCAAGGCGCTGGGATTGCGGCCGCACCGAGTCCGCTCCGTCGATTGATCACCCGCGGCGGGACGACGCGCGGGGACCGCCTCCGCGCGCAGCCGGGCCCCGCACCTTCCCGTCGCCCACCGGGCAGCGCTATCATTTCCGCCAGGTCCGCAGCAGAGCGGCCGGCATCCGTGCCGCCCACCGCCTCGCTGCGGCATGGCGGGGGGAGTATGGTCGATTTCCGGACACGCATCCTGATCGTCGAGGACGATGCCAGGATGCGCCGCGCCATCCGCCTGATGCTCAAGAATTCAGGGTTCGTCGATATCGAGGAGGATGACGGCCAGGATCCGATGGCGGTGTTGCTCACGCGCCGCTTCGGCTTGATTCTGTCCGATCTGAAGATGGAGCCCTTCAGCGGGCTCGACCTCTTGAAGCGCGTGCGTGACGAACCGAAGCTCGCCGACATTCCCTTCATCATGATCACGGGCGCATCGGAGCAACCCTTGGTGCAAAGCGCCCTCTCCCTCGGCGTCAACGGCTATATCGTGAAGCCTTTCGACGGCACCACGCTCCTGCGCAAGGTATCGACCGTGCTGTCGCAAGCCCGCACTGCGGCGGCCCGCTCGCGCAGCGGCGGCGACGGCACGCCAGGTCCGTGATCAGGACGGAACGCGCTCGAGGACCTCGCGCAGCTTGGCCGCGAGCACCGGGAAGCTGAAGGGCTTGGCGATCAGCTCGACGCCCGGGTCGAGCTTGCCGTTATGCACGATGGCGTTGCGCGCATAACCCGTCGTGAACAGCACCGACAGCTCGGGACGACGCCGGCGCGCTTCGTCGGCGAGCTCGCGACCGTTCATGCCCGGCAGTCCGACATCGGTGAAGAGAAGTCGAATGCGCGGCTGCGCCTGCAGCTGGCGCAAGGCTTCGGTGCCGTCGGCGGCCTCGATCACGCCGTATCCCAGCTCGCGCAGCATCGAGACCGTGTTGGCGCGCACATCCTCGCTGTCCTCGACGACCAGGATCAGCTCCTCGCCGCCCGGCGCCGGTTGCGCCGCGCGCGCCTCCTCCTCGGAGGTGGGCTCGCTCGCGAGGCGCGGCAGGTAGAGCTTCACGCTCGTGCCCTCGCCGGGCTCGCTGTAGATCCGCACATGGCCGCCCGACTGCTTGACGAAGCCATAGACCTGCGACAGTCCGAGGCCGGTGCCGCGCCCGACCTCCTTGGTCGTGAAGAAGGGATCGAAGGCCTGGGCCATGACATCCTTGCTCATACCCGTGCCGGCGTCGGTCACCGCGATCATCACATACTGGCCGGCGCTGACATCCTGCTCGCTTCTGGCATAGGTCTCGTCGATATGCGCGTTGGCCGTCTCGATGGTGAGCTTGCCGCCTCCCGGCATCGCATCGCGGGCGTTCACGGCAAGATTGAGGAGCGCGCTCTCGAGCTGGTTGGGGTCGGCAGAGATGCGCCACAGGCCGCCCGCGAGCACCGTCTCGATGCCGATCGTCTCGCCGAGCGTGCGGCGCAACAGGTCCGACATGCCGGCGACCAGCCGGTTCACCTCGAGCGCCTTCGGCGCCAGGGGCTGCCGCCGCGAGAAGGCGAGCAGCTGGCTGGTCAAGGTCGCGGCCCGCTCGGCCGCGCGCAAAGCGGCTTCGGTCAAGCGCACGAACGCCGCATCGCTCCGGCGGATGTCGTTACCGGCGATGCGCCGCTGCATCGATTCCACATTGCCGATGATGACATGCAGGATGTTGTTGAAATCATGCGCGACGCCGCCGGTAAGCTGGCCGATGGCCTCCATCTTCTGGGCCTGGCGCAAGGCGGCCTCGACCTGCTCGCGCTGCAGGATCTGCTTGCGCAGCTCCTCATTGGCCGCGGCGAGGCTGGCCGCCTGCCGCGCCAGGGTGCGCTGCGTGAGGCCGAGCACGAGAAAGACGAGCGCCGCCATGCCGACCAGCATGCCGACGGCGCCATAGCGTTGCAGGCGGCGCGAGATCGGCTCGATGCCGGTCTGCAGATAGACGGTGCCGAGGAAGGTGCCGGCCTGGGTGATCTGGGTCAGCACGCGCAGCGCGCCGGCATCGCGCGTCGGCCGCGCCGTATCGAGACTGACCGACAGCGGCTCGGCGCCGTCGCGCGAATAGCCGACGAACAGCTGGCCTTGCGCATCGTAGATGGCGACCGCCTGCGCTTCCGGATTGGCGCGGGTCGCCTGGACGTATTCCTGGGCCGCCTCGCGATCGCCGAAGAACACCGCCGCCGCCACGGTCGAGGCGAGGATCCGCGCCTGGACCGTCGCCTCGTCGGTCTTCTGCACGGCGTAGGCGCGTTCCTCATAGGCG
>Ga0134125_10007960_pt1 | contig 11948 bp, 9 predicted proteins | sample KB31751_FD_96464 | JGI IMG/M metagenome (GOLD analysis project Ga0134125, IMG submission 96464) | Terrestrial soil microbial communities with excess Nitrogen fertilizer from Kellogg Biological Station, Michigan, USA - KB3-175-1 | ecosystem: Environmental > Terrestrial > Soil > Unclassified ... | reverse complement strand
GAACGAATCGTGCGGGACCGGCGGGAAGACGTCGTTGTCGACGCCCTGCGCCTCGACGACCTCGACGCTCGGACCCAGCAGGTTGCGCAGGCCCTCGGCCAGCGAGCCCTTGGCGTCGGTCACCACCTGCGAACTGCCACCGCCCTGCAGCTTGGAGCGCACCGCATTCGGGCCGATCAGGGCGACCCGCCGCAACGATGTCTGCAGCGGCAGCAGGCCATCGTTCCTGAGCAGCGTCATCGCCTCGGTGGCGGCCGCGAGCGCGATCTGACGGTGGCGGTCGGTCCGCCGTTCGCCCTGCGGCATCGGGCCGTCCAGGAGACCGGAGCGCACGATGAGCCGAACCACGCGGCGCGCATTTTCATCGATCTGCTCTGCCGGAACCTCGCCGGCGTCCACGGCGGCCATCAGCTTGGGGCCGAACCAGCGGCCCGGGCCCGGCATTTCGAGATCGAGGCCGGCGTTGGCGGCGGGCGCGGTCGAACGGACGGCGTTCCAGTCGGAGACGACCATGCCTTGGTAGCCCCATTCGGCCTTCAGGATATCGGTGAGCAGTCGCCGATGCTGCGAGGCGTGGGTTCCATCGAGGCGGTTGTAGGAGGCCATCACGGTCCATGGATCGGCCTCGCGGACGACCGTTTCGAACGCGTAGAGATAGATCTCTCGCAGCGTGCGCTCGTCGGGCCTGGCGTCGACCTCGAAACGCTCGAGCTCCTGGTTGTTGGCCGCGTAGTGCTTGAGCGATGCGCCGACGCCCTCGTCCTGCAGCCCGCGCACGTAGGCGACGCCCATTCGCGCGGCCAGGAATGGGTCTTCCGAGTAGGTCTCGAAGTTGCGACCCCAGGTGGGGATGCGCATGATGTTGACGGTCGGCGCGAGCACCACCTGCTCGCCGAGCGAGTGCGCCTCTCGGGCGATCGCGGCCGCCACGGTGCGTGTGGTTTCCAGATTCCAGGTGGCCGCGAGCGCCACCCCGACCGGAAACACGGTCGCGAACTCGCCCTTCAGCGATCGGACGCCCGTGGGCCCGTCACTCATCGAGAGCCGTGGCACGCCCAGCCGGTCGATCCCATGCAGCTGGAACCAGGCGGCGCCGGCCAGCAGGCCCACTTTCTCCTCGAGATCGAGGCGGCCCATCAGGTCGGCCACGCGCTCGTCCAGCGGCGCGCGCGCGTCGCGATACGTCTCCATCCGGATCCCTCCTTGGCCCGGCGAGGCCGGGTTGGTCAGCTCGAGTGCGGTCGGCGCGAACTCAGGCGCCGGGGATGAGCCCCATGCGCCGCCGCTCGACCAGGCGCTCGTCCTCGTCCGGCCAGCGGCCCGGCGCGGGATACTCGGCGCCGTTCAATGGCCAGACGACGGGCGTGGCTGCGCCATTGATGACGTCGCCGACGCCGATGCCGTCGCGGTCGACGGACGGATGCGGCCGGTCCGAACCGCGGGTGCAGCCGTCCTTCAGGTAGATGGCCGTGTAGACGCGCCGCATGCGCTCCGATCGGTTGGGGTGCGCCAGGTGCACGGTGCGGCCGTGGTGGAAGATCACGTCGCCCGGCTTGCAAGGCACGAACACCGGTTCGATCGACTGCTTCGCCACCAGTTCGACGCCCGAGCCCGGCTTGCGGAAGATGTCGACGAACTCCAGGTCGCCCAGGTGCGAGCCCGGCACGTAACCCATGCAGCCCGTCTCTTCGTCGATCTCGGTCAGCGGGATCCAGGCCGTGACGGTGTCGGCCTCGGCGATCGGCCAATAGGCATGGTCCTGGTGGGCGTCGGTCTCCCGCCCGCCGGGCTCCTTGTAGAGCGCCTGGTCGTGCCAGAGCCGCACCCGTTCGGCGTCCAGCAGCGCACCGAGCGCCGCCCCCAGCGCCGGATGGAACATCAGGGGCCGCACGCCCGGGAAATCCTCCCAGAGGTACTGGCACTGGATGAACGACTGCTCGTAGAGGCTCTTGTCGGCCAGCGAACGGGTGTCGAGCACCTTGCGAAGGGCGACCGCGTCGTCCACGGCGGCGGCGAACGCGGGCATCTGCGCCGCCGGCAGCAGGCCCGGGATGTGGACGAAGCCATCGCGACGATAGCGTTCGACGTAGTCCTGCATCGTGGTCACAGTTGTCACGCTCCGTGCTCGAGGATCTTGAACTGCCGGACGGGATCGGACTGCAGCAGCACCTGGCCGTCCGGCAGGCGCGTCTTTGCTCCGTCGGGCGCGTACTGCAGGATGTAGGCCTTGCGGACGGTGTCCCGCTTCAGGTTCGGCCCGGTCCGGTGCGGCGCGAGGGAGGAGAACACCACGATGTCGCCGGCCTTTGCCGCCGCAGGCACCGCCCCCGGCGCCTCGTCCAGGCAGACGAGACCGATGTCGCTCGGCCAATGCTGCAGCGTGCCGAGCTTGTGCAGGCCGGGCGCGATCCACGGGCAGCCGTTCTCCTCGTCCACATCGACCAGCGGAATCCAGAACGTCAGGTACTGCTGGGGCTCGACAAAGGTGTAGCCATTGTCCTGATGCCAGGGAAATTCCTGCGGCTTGCCGGTCTTCTTGTAGACCGACTGGTCCCAGTAGAGCCGCACGTCGTCGCCGATCAGGTCGTGGCAGATGTCCTTCAGCGCCGGATGCCGGGCGAAGGCCTGCAGCACCGGCGACTTGACGACGATGTGCGCGCTGAAGGTGATCGCGCCCGTCGCGCTGAGACGATGGCGGCCGCCCTTCTCCTCGCGTACGAAATCGTCCGTGGCCTTCTCGAGCGGATCGATCGTCGCCACCACGTCGGCGATTTCAGCTGGGGTGAAGGCGTCGCGGTAGACGAAGAAACCTTGCTCGTTGAACTGGCTCACCTGCTCCGGAGTCAGCCGCCGAAGGTTGTCGGTGCGGGCGTTCCGCCAGTGGAAGTCGCGATTGAGAGGGTGGAGGTTCGGCGATGGGGCCGATGCGGAGGCGCTCATGATGCGCTCACCCTAGAAATATCGAAAATCGTCGTCAATCTCAGATTCGATCTAATTTGACGCAACCTTCGCTGCGCGCCGTACGGGCAGCCACCGGTTCACCCGCGAGAGCGTGGCGCCGATCTCCGGCGTCAGCGGCTTGGTGCCGGCGCGCCCATAGTGGTAGACCATGGCTGACCGGCGCGTGCGCGCGACGTTGTCGGTCGACATGTGCATCAGGTAGCTGTGGAAGAATAGCACGTCGCCCGCCGCCATCAGCGCTGGCGTGCGCCCCGAGGTGTCCCGATCGACGATCTCGAGGTAGCCGCGGTTCGCAGCGGGACGCCGGTCCGCCACATGGGTGAAGATCTCTCCGGACGCATGGCTGCCGGGCGCGACCCACAGGCAGCCGTTCTCGAGCGTCGCGTCGCTCAGCGCCACCCAGACCCCCACCTGCGGCTGCCGGTCGAACTTGAAGTAGTAGGAGTCCTGGTGCCAAGGCTGGCCGATGACGCCTGGATTCTTGAAGATGAACTGGCTCTGGAAGCAGTCGACATCCGGCCCGAGCAGCGCCGAGACCAGCTCCGTCAACTGAGGCTGCTCGGCGAGTTCGCGCGCCAGGCCTTCGGCGTGACAATTGAAGACCTTCGAAATCAGGTCCTCCGGATTCACCGCCAGCGGGCTTGGCCCGGTCTCGGGATAGATCAGGTAATTCTCGCCCGAGAAGTACGTCATCTCGCCCGGATGACCGGCCGGGGGATCGGCGCGGATACGCGCGATGACCTCCTGCTCGACGGAGCGGGCAAGCTCCGGATCCACCGCGCCCCTCAGGAAGAAGTAGCCGTCGGCTTCCCAAGCGTCGCGCTGCGCCTGCGTGATCATTCCGCACCTCGAGACTGGAAGTTTGATATTATGTGGCCGATATGACCAATATCAATCGAAATTGACGCGCGCTGCCCAAGCTGGCTGTCGAGCGCCTGTGTCGAAAGGAGCGGAGATGCGGCGGCTGCTGGCCTACCAGGCGATCTGGGGCATGGAGAACCTGCCGGAGGTCGACCTGGAAGGTGCGCTCGGCGACGCCATGGACCGCATCGCCGCGGCCGGCTTCGATGGCGTCGGCGTCAGCCTGATGCGGGCGGACCGCGCCGAGGCGGTCGCGGCTGAGGTCCACGCGCGTGGCTGGAGCTTCGAGGCGATCGGCTTCGTGCGCGACCGCGCCGACGTCGCCCGCGGGATCGAGAGGGCTGAAGCGCTCGGCGCCCACCACCTCAATCTTCAAATCATGACCCGCCTGGATAAGGTGGCGGACGCGGTCGCCCTGCTCGCCGACTTCGAGGCCGAGGCGGCAAGGTCTTCGATCCCCGTCTTCTACGAGACGCACCGTGGGCGTCTCACGAACGACCTGCTGTTCGTCTGCCGGATTCTCGACGCCATGCCGACGCTGCGGCTCACGGCCGACCTCTCGCACTATCCGCTCGTCCACGAGATGCCGCTGCCGGCGCCCCCAGCCGATCTGGAGCGGATGTCGAAGGTGATCGCTCATGCGTGGGCGTTCCACGGCCGCGTCTGCGGCTCGCATCAGGTTCAGGTCTCGATAGAGGCCCCGCAGCACCAGGGCTGGGTCGACCAGTTCAAGAGCTGGTGGCGCGAAGGATTCGCGAGCTGGATCGCCCGCTCGGGGCCGGACGCCGAGCTGACGTTCATGTCCGAGCTCGGTCCGCCGCACTATGCGATCACCGATGGCGAGGGCCGCGAGCTCTCAGACCGCTGGCGCGAGGCGGTGATGCTGAAGGACATCGCCCGAGAAATTTGGGATGAGGTTCAGGCCGATCCGGGGTCCGTGCCGAGGGCGTCGGTCCCGGCGGACGTCGCCTGAGGCGCGAGATGGACCAAAGCAGGGTCGAGCAGTTCCGGCGCGACGGCTTCCTCAGCTTTCCGGAGTTGGCGGATGGCGAGACGATCCGCGCGCTGCGTCAAACGTATGACGACATGCTGCGCGGGGCGATCGACGTCAGCCCCACCGACAACCCGCTCGGGCGCATCGTGCGCCAGATCATGATGCCGTCAGCCTATCACCCGATCTTCCGCTCGAACCCGGCGCTGGACGCCGCGCGGGAGATCGCCAAGGCCCTGCTGGGCGTGAACGAGCCCCATCCCGTCTTCGACATGCTTATCTACAAGGAGCCTGGCCAGCTGGCGGAGACCCCCTGGCACCAGGATTTCTCGTACACGCAGATGCCGTTTGCGCCTGCCGGGTCGGCGATACCTGCCGATGAGGTCGTGCAATTCTGGCTCGCGCTCGACGACGTCGACGAGGACAACGGCTGCATGCGCTTCATCCCCGGCGTCCATCGTCGGCCGATGCTCGAGCACTACGTCGCGGCCGGCGGGACCGACTATTCGCAACGTCTGCTCGCGATCCGCGACGCGGAGACCGCGCTTGACCTCGGACGTGCAGTAACCTGCCCGCTGAACGCTGGCGGGGCGACGGTCCACACCTATGGAACCCCGCACTACACGTCCGGGAACCGCACAGCGGACCGCCCACGCCGGGCGTACATCTTCAACTTCAGCATGCGGCGGCGGCAGCGCTGACCAGCCTGCAGCTGAACGCATCGCCACCCCCGGCCTGGGTGAGCGGCGTTGGCCTTCAGCACGCGAACGTTCCGCGCCCAATCCGCCTTCTCGCACATTGCGATCCGCCTTGCGCGTCTGTGACGCGGTCTCAGGCTGCCCGGAAGGAGGACCGTCCAAGACAGCCGCTCAATGCCAGCACGCCGAGATCGCGCTCGCCCCGCTCTGGGCGAAATCCGGGATGGCGCACCTCGGCGCCGCGTCCGTAGATCGAGGACGGCCCTGTCCACTCGGAGCACTCGGCCACCCGCGCCGCCGCAGCCGACAAATGTCGCCACGAATGCAGCGGCCAAAATGCGCTTCAGGTCCCGCATCATGTTTTGCGGCATTGCGCGTGTCGAACGCGGCTCTTCGTAGCGGGTCGTTTCCGCTTCACGACTCGTCTTCGCGCCCTGGACGCCGCTTGCCAGGTCGGGACCGGACGCGGTGGGACGCCTTGGCGCTCTCGAAGACAAATTCGATCACCAATGCTTGCGCCAGGCACATGGAGGCGGATAGCGAGCGGAAGCCCCTTATCTCCGCTTCGCGAACCTGCAGCGCCGCCGCCGCCAGCTTGGCGATTGGGCTCAGGAGGCTGTCGGTGATCGCCACCACCTGGGCGCCGGTCGCAATCGCCGCGCGGACCGCCTGAACAGTCTCCTCGGCATAGGGCTCGTAGCTGACCGCGATCAGCAAGTCGGCGCTCGTCATGGCCTGGATTTGCTGTGCGCCAAGTCCGGCGACGCCGTCGACGAAGAAGGTCCGTTTGCCCGCCTGCTGCAGGGAATAGGCCAGGTAGGCGGCGATCGGAAAGGCGCGGCGCACGCCGACCACGTAGACGAGGCTCGCGCGCCCGAGCATCCGCACCGCCGAGCCGAACTCGCGAGCGCTCGTCGTCCGGCTCAGGTCTGCGAGCGCAAGGCTGTTGCCGGTGGCGAACTCCTCGAGCAGCCCGCCCCTGTCGTCGCCGCGGCTGTTTACCGCGCGCTGGAACTGGCGCGCCCGCTCGCCGTACGCCGTGGCCGGATGGGTGGCGACGAGATCGTAGCGGAACAGCTTCTGCATCTGGCTCGCGCCGTCAAACCCGAAGTGTTGGGCGAACCGCACGATCGCCGAAGGCCGGACGCCGCTGCGCGCCGACATCACCGCGATCGTCTCGAGCGCCAGATCGTTGGGTTCATCGAGCACGTACCTGGCGAACTGCTGCAGCCGCTTGCTCAATCCCTCGTAGCGCTCAAGGATTGCGGCGCGCAGCTCGGCCGAGGTTGAGGGGGGTGCGGGACGTTCCATCACGACGCCGGCTGCAGGAAACAGTGGATAGAATATCTGTGCCGAAAGGCGCGACAACGGAATTCAGGTGTCAGCCGCGCCTCATCGTCCGCGTGATCGCGGTGGCGAACTCTTCCCACAGCGGCGCCGCCAGCTCGTGGCCGAGGCCCGGATAAAGGTGCAGTTCGGCGTTGCGCAAAGCCGCGGCGATGGCGAGCGACGCCTCGGGTTTGATGTGGCGGTCGTCGCGACCGTGGATCACGCAGGCCGGCATGGAAAGTCGCTCGAGGTCCGTCGCCCGCCCCTGCCAGCGCGCCATCGCGGCGCGCTGGCGCAGCACGCCGTCCGGCGTGTAGCACCGGTCGTAGCAGAGAGCGGCCAGCTCGCGGATCCAGACCTCGTCGAAGGCATAGGCGGTCGACCCGGACGTACGCTCCCGCGCGACGAACGCCTCGATCGCCGCGTCCCGGTCCAGCCGCGTCCCTGCCTGGACGGCGTCGACCGACTCGCGGGCGACGAAGAGCCTGGGCTCGATACTCGGCGCCGAATAGACCAGACTCAACGAGCGTACCCGATCGGGATGCGCCAGCGCCATGACCTGGGCGATCATGCCGCCCATGGACTGGCCAACCACGTGCGCACGCTCCAGTCCTAGCGCGTCGAGCACGGCGAAGGCGTCGGCGGCCATTTCGCCCAGGCCGTAGCCGCCGTCGGCGTCGTCCGGACCGCCGTACTTCCGCGACAGCCCGGCGTCGCGATTGTCGAAGAGGATCACCCGGACGCCGCGCTCGACGAACTTCCGGCAGAAGGCCTCGCGCCAGCCAAGCATCTGCGCCGTGAACCCAGGGATGAACAGGGCCGGCTCCCCATCCGGCGCGCCGCGGGTCTCGTAATAGATCGCTGTCGACCCCGGCGTAACCGGCATTTGGCCTCCCGCGCCCCGGGCCGCCCCGGCGTGGAATTCTGCTTCCAATATCGACTAGAGTGGTATTTCTTTTCTGCGTCAAGGCGTGGCTAGGCTGCGCCGGGCGGACGGCCGTCGGGCTTCCGCCGCCAAGATGCCTTGCGGGAGGGCGCTACGGTGATGGGCGGCGAGCAGCTCGATCTGATCACGCTCGGGAGGTCGTCGGTGGACCTCTATGGCGAACAGGTCGGCGGCCGGCTCGAGGACATGGGATCGTTCGCCAAGTATGTCGGCGGCAGCCCGACCAACACGGCCATCGGGGCGGCGCGGCTGGGATTGCGGGCCGGCCTAATGACGCGCGTCGGCGACGATCACTTCGGTCGCTTCATCCGCGAGGAGCTGCTCCGGTGCGGCGTCGACACCACCGGCGTCATCGCCGACCCGGAAAGGCTCACGGCGCTTGCGGTGCTCGGAATCCGTAGCCAGTCGGAGTTCCCGCTACTATTCTACCGCGAGAACTGCGCAGACATGGCGCTCTGCGCCGAGGATGTCGCGCCCGAGCTCATCGAGCGCGCCGGCGCGGTGCTGATCAACGGCACGCACCTCTCCAGACCCGGCGTGTTCGACGCCAGCCTGAAGGCCGCACGGCTGGCGAAAGCCGCGGGCGGCAAGGTGGTCTTCGACATCGACTACCGGCCTGTCCTCTGGGGCCTGACGGCGCGGGACCTCGGCGAGAACCGATACGTCGCCAGCGCGGAAGTGACCGCGCGCCTGCAGGCGGCGGCGCCGTTGTGCGACCTGATCGTTGGGACCGAAGAGGAGTTCCACATCCTGGGCGGATCGGAAGAAACGGTGGTGGCGCTGCGATGCGTACGCAGGCTCACCGCCGCAACCCTGGTCTGCAAGCTCGGTCCGCTCGGGTGCGTTGCGTTTCCAGACGAAATCGGCGCCACGCTCGAGGACGGGGTGAGCGGGGCAGGCTTCGCCGTCGACGTGTTCAATGTGCTCGGCGCGGGCGACGCCTTCATGAGCGGGTTTCTTCGCGGATGGTTGCGGGGCGAGCCTCTGGCCACCTGCTGCGAGTGGGCGAACGCGTGCGGCGCGATCGTGGTTTCACGGCACGGCTGCGCGCCGGCGATGCCGAGCTGGATGGAGCTTCACGCCTTCCTGTCGCGGCCGCGCGCCAGACGGCTCCGAGACGACGTCGAGCTCGAGCACATCCATTGGGCGACCACGCGGACGCCGCGCCCCGCGGAGCTGATGGCGCTGGCGGTCGACCACCGCACTCAGTTCGATGATCTCGCACCGGGCGGCAAGGTTGATCCGGACAGGCTCGCACGCTTCAAGACGCTCTGCCTTTCCACGGTCGACCAGGTCGCGCAGGGCGACCCGCGGTTCGGCGTGCTGCTCGACGATCGCTTCGGCGTGCGCGCACTCGAGCTTGCCGGAGAGCTTCCGTATTGGATCGGGCGGCCGATCGAAGAGCCGGGCGTGCGACCGCTGGCGTTCGAGGGTCCCGCCGACGTCGGCGCGACGCTGCGCAACTGGCCGTTGCGCCATGTCGTCAAATGCCTGGTGCGCCAGCTCCCGGACGATGCGCCGGCGCTGCAGGCGAGGCAGGCGCGCCAGCTGCAACGGCTTTTCAGCGCCTGCCGCGAGACGCGCCACGAACTGCTGCTAGAGCTGCTCGTTACCCCCGGCGCTCCCGACGGTTGCGGTGCGACGGCCCGCGCGCTGGAACAAGTCTACGAGGCGGGCGTGCGGCCCGACTGGTGGAAGCTGGCGCCCCCACAAGACCCCGCAAGCTGGCGCGCCATCGAAGCCGTGCTCGCCGAACGCGATCCGTTATGCCGCGGCGTCCTTTTGCTCGGCGGCGGGGCCTCGATGCAGGCGCTCATCGACGGCTTGCGCGTTGCGGCGGCCTCGCCGATCGTTCGGGGCTTTGCCGTCGGACGAACGATCTTCGAAGCGCCGGCGCGCGATTGGCTGGCAGGGTCGCTCAGCGAAGCGCAAACCATCTCGGCGCTGGCGCGCAACCTCGAGGCGGTCGTTGACGGCTGGCGCACGGCGCGCGCCGCCCGGGGCGCAGCGTAGCAGGATGGTGGCCGTGCGGCTCACCGCGGCGCAGGCCGTTGTCCGGTACATGGCGAACCAGTTCGTGGAACTGGGCGGACTGCGCGTTCCCTATTTCGCCGGCGTCTGGGCGATCTTCGGCCACGGCAACGTCGCCGGCCTTGGCGAGGCGCTCCAACAGGCCGCCGTCGAGATGCCGACGTTCCGCGCTCACAACGAACAGGCGATGGCGCACGCCGCGATCGGCTTCGCGAAGGCGATGCGGCGCGAGCGTGCGATGGCTTGCACGACCTCGATCGGCCCAGGAGCGCTGAACCTGGTCACTGCGGCGGGGCTCGCGCACGTCAATCGCCTGCCTCTCCTGCTGCTGCCGGGTGACGTCTTCGCCAGCCGCCGGCCGGATCCGGTGCTCCAGCAGGTGGAGGACTTCGGGGACGCGACGGTGTCGGCCAACGACTGCCTGCGGCCGGTGTCGCGCTATTTCGACCGCATTTTTCGCCCCGAACAGCTGGTGGACGCCCTGCCGCGCGCGATGGCCACGCTCCGCGATCCCGCCGCATGCGGGCCGGTGACGCTGGCGATGTGTCAGGATGTCCAGGCAGAGGCGTGGGATTTTCCGCAGACGCTGTTCGAGCCCCGGGTCTGGCCGCGCCGGCGTCAACCGGCTGACGCCCGCGAGATCGACCGACTCGCCGAGCTGGTGCGCGCCGCCCATGCGCCACTGATCGTCGCCGGCGGCGGCGTCGTCTACGCCGGCGCCGAGCCGATCCTGCGCCGTCTGGCGCAGAGGCTGCAGATACCCGTCGCCGAGACGCAGGCGGGGCGCGGCGTGCTCCCGTGGGAGCACCCGATGAGCCTGGGCGCGATCGGCGTCACCGGCGCCAGCGCGGCCAACGAGGCGGCGCGCGCAGCAGACCTCGTCGTCGCGATCGGAACACGGCTCCAGGACTTCACCACCGCTTCGCGCACGCTGTTCGCGCCAGGCGCGCGTCTCGCCCATGTCAACGTGGCCGCCTACGACGCTCACAAGCACGGCGCGCTGGCCGTGGTCGCCGACGCAGACGTCGCGCTCGCGCAGCTGGAAGCGCAGCTGGAGGACTACCGGGCCCCGTCGGCATGGGCGCAGCGGATCGCCGCCTGGCGCAACGATTGGGACAGCGCCTGGCGCGCTGCAGTGGCGCCGTCCAGCGCGCTCCCCTCCGACGCCCAGGTAGTCGGCGCCGCCTTGCGGGCAGCCGGGCCGGCGACAACCGTGGTCTGCGCGGCCGGCGGTCTGCCCGGCGAGCTGCACAAGCTCTGGCGGCCGGCGGACCCGGATGGCTACCACGTCGAATACGGCTTCTCGTGCATGGGCTACGAGATCGCCGGCGCGCTCGGGGTCAAGCTGGCGCGTCCGGAGCGGGACGTTCTTGTCCTGGTCGGCGACGGCAGCTACCTGATGCTCAACTCGGAGATCGCCACTTCGGTGATGCTCGGCCTGAAGCTGCGGATCGTGGTGCTCGACAACCGCGGCTTCGGCTGCATCGACAGGCTGCAGCGCTCGACGGGCGGCGCCTCCTTCAACAACCTCCTGGCCGACGCTCGCCATGCGACGCTGCCCGACATCGACTTTGCCGCCCACGCGGCAAGCCTCGGGGCGATCGCCGAACGGGTCAGCGGCGTCGGGCAGCTGGAGCGCGCCTTGGCTCGCGCCGGGCGCGCCGAGCGCACCTGCGTGATCGTGATCGAGACCGACCCGGCGAGGTCGACCGAGGCGGGCGGCGCATGGTGGGACGTGCCGGTTGCCGCGGTCTCCGCCAGACCGGAGATCAGGCAGCAGCGCGCTCGCTACGTCGAGGCGCTCGAGGCGGCGCGCGCGCGCAAACCATGACTGTAAGGAGTTGGCGGCTTGCGGCCCCTGGGCCCGCAAGCCGTCGCCCGGCTGTCTGGCTCGCGCTGAAACCGTAGGCGGCCTCCCGCTCGAATCCGACATCGTCGAGCCCGCCGCGCGCGGGCCAGCAGCTACGTTGACAAAAAGGATAATTAGTGTGATCTTTATCCGATAACCGGTGCGCGCTCGGGGTCGACGCCGGATAGGGGGAAGAAGACGTGTCAGGAACCTGGTGGAGACGTGCTGCGCTCGTGGCCTCGACATCCGCGGCCGCGTTCGCGGTCCTGCCGACCGGCCGCG
>Ga0134125_10007959_pt1 | contig 11948 bp, 13 predicted proteins | sample KB31751_FD_96464 | JGI IMG/M metagenome (GOLD analysis project Ga0134125, IMG submission 96464) | Terrestrial soil microbial communities with excess Nitrogen fertilizer from Kellogg Biological Station, Michigan, USA - KB3-175-1 | ecosystem: Environmental > Terrestrial > Soil > Unclassified ... | reverse complement strand
CCGCCGTCCACGGACCGATGCCAGGCCGTCGCAGCAGGTCAGCTAGCACGTCCGGGGTTGCTCGATCGGGATCGAGATCGAGCGCTCCGTCCGCGAGGTCCCGCGCCGCCGCCGCGATCGTTTCCGCCCGGCGCCGCGGCCCAGTGATCCCGTCCGCGCCCAATCCGGCGATGTCTTCCGGTGTGGGGAACAGGTGGGTGAGGCCGTCCATGGGTTCCTCGAGTTGTCGGCCGACCTGGATCGTCAGCCGGGCCAGCGCGGTTCTTGCCGCCGCTACCGACACCTGCTGCCCCCACAGCGCGCGGAACAGGATCTCCGCGCCGTCCACCGCCCCCGGCACCCTGATGCCCGGAACCTCGGCCACGCGGCCGGCGAGCGCCGGATCGGCCGCCAAGGTTGCGTCGATGCGGGAGGGGTCGGCATCGGCGTCGAGCAGGCGTCGGCATCGGGCCGCTGCCTCGCTCAGATCTGCAGCATCGGTCAGCTGCACCGTCGCGATCACCGAGCCGGAGCCGGAGCCGGGCAGATCCGGTAGCTCGAGGTGGATCATTCCCGGTCCGTGGGCGAACGCGACGGTTCGCCGGTAGCCGGACCCGTCGACCCGTTCCACGCCGGCGATGGCCCGGTGCTGCAGGAAGGCCAGCAACTCGCGTCCGGCGAAAGGTGTGCGCACGTCGATCGCCACCGTCGCTCTCACCACGCGAGCCACCGTAACCGCGACGCCCGGCGGGTGCGGTCGTCGTGCACGGTCCGGCGCGGCGCCGGTTCGCACCTACACTGGCATCCCGTGAGTCTGACCCTCGGGATCGTCGGCCTGCCCAACGTCGGCAAGTCGACCGTATTCAACGCCCTGACCAGGGCCAACGTCCTTGCTGCCAACTATCCGTTCGCGACCATCGAGCCCAATGTCGGTATCGTGCCGCTGCCCGACCCCCGCCTGGGCACGCTGGCCGAACTGTTCAGTTCGGCCAAGATCGTCCCGGCGACGGTCTCGTTCGTGGACATCGCCGGCATCGTCAAGGGCGCCAGCGAAGGCGCCGGGCTCGGCAACAAATTCCTGGCCAACATCCGCGAGGCCGACGCCATCTGCCAGGTCGTCCGGGTCTTCGACGACGCCGACGTGGTCCATGTCGATGGTCGGGTCGACCCGCTGTCCGACGTCGAGACGGTCAACACCGAGCTGATCCTGGCCGACCTGCAGACCCTGGAGAAGGCGATCCTGCGGCTGGAGAAGGAGGCCCGGAACGCCAAGGACCGCAGGCCCGTGCTCGAAGCGGCCCAGCAGGCCCAGCAGATCCTCGATTCCGGGCGCACCCTGTACGCGGCCCGCAACGAGCTCGATGTGGCTGCGCTCAAAGAGCTCTCGTTGATGACGGCCAAGCCGTTCCTTTACGTATTCAACGCCGACGAGGCGGTGCTGACTGACGAAGCTCGACGAGCGGAGTTGACCGCTGCGGTGGCGCCGGCCGACGCGGTGTTCCTGGACGCCAAGGTCGAGTCCGAACTCCTGGAGCTGGACGAGGAGTCCGCCCGCGAACTCCTGGAGTCCGTGGGACAGGCGGAGCCCGGCCTACATGCGTTGGCCCGCGCCGGGTTCCACACGCTCGGTCTGCAGACGTACCTCACCGCTGGGCCGAAGGAAGCACGAGCCTGGACGATCCACCGGGGCTGGACGGCGCCGCAGGCCGCCGGGGTGATCCACACCGACTTCGAAAAGGGCTTCATCAAAGCCGAAGTGGTCTCCTACGACGACCTGATGGCGGCCGGCTCGATGGCCGCGGCCAAGGCGGCCGGCCGGGTCCGGATCGAAGGCAAGGACTACGTGATGGCCGACGGCGACGTGGTGGAATTCAGGTTCAACGTCTGACATCCGCTACCGCAGTGCGACCGCCGACTTCCGGCTCGATCGGCGTTGCCGCTTAGGGTGATGAGGTGTTCAGTGAATCCGAGCGCCGGGATCTGCGGGACGATCTGCTGTTTGCAGCACGTTCGGACGATCGGATCTCGGCGGCAGCCATCGTCGGGTCGGCAGCCGCAGGCCGTGAGGACCGGTGGTCCGACATCGATCTGGCGTTCAGGGTTGCTGCGGATGTCCCGCCCGAGCAAGTGGCCGAGGACTGGACCAGTCGGATGTACGACTCGCACCATGGGGTCGAACACCTCGACATTTGGTCCGGACCAACGCTTTTTCGGGTATTCCTGTTGACGAACTCGCTGCAGGTCGACCTTTCGTTCTGGCCCGACGACGCCTTCGCCGCCTCCGGAGACAGCTTTCGTCTGGTTTTCGGCGCAGCGAATGGGCCGATGCCTCAGCGCCCGACCGATCGGGGATCTTTGATCGGCATGGGCTGGCTCTACGCGCTTCATGCGCGGTCCAGTATCGCCAGGGGACGCGCACTTCAGGCTCTCTTCATGGTCAACGGTGTCAGGGACCAGGCGATAGCCCTCGCGTGCCTGCGGCATGGCCTGAATCCGCACCAGGGCCGCGGAGTTGATGATCTTCCGGAGGACGTCAGGGGCGCGATCGTCGACTCGGTCATGCACGGACTCGACGCGACCGAACAGCTGCGTTCATTCGGGGCCGCTACGGCCTTGCTGCTGGGTGAGGCCGAATACGTCGATCCGGCTCTCGCTTCGCGACTGGGTGCCCGGTCGCTGAGCTCGTGCGCACGGCCGACAAGGCAGCGAGCGGACCCTGAGCGCCGGCAGGGCCGAACCGTGCCAACTCGCACGATCACTTTCTGTTGTGATGCCCAGCGGGGGGGCGGCCAACTCCACCTGCCCGGGACCGCAGCGGATCTGGCACCCTCTGCGACGTCACTCGGTTGGAGTCCAGGTTCACCGTCTGACCAAAGATTCCGCAGCCGACAGACGCGGTACATCGCACCCGATGCAGATATGATGCAGGTATGAGAACCACCGTTGACCTGCCGCCGGCGCTGCATCGGCGGGCTGTCGAGCTGGCAAAGAGGCGAGGGCAATCGCTGTCGGCGACGCTGGCCGACCTTGCTGCTCGCGGCATGGGCCAGTTGGACGAGCCGGTCGTCGTCCGCACGGACGCAGTCTCGGGGTTTCCGGTCATCAGCGTCGGTCGTCGCATCACCTCGGACGAGGTCGCTGAGGCCCTCGACGAAGACTGATGATCTACCTACTCGATGCCAACGTCCTGATCGCCATGACGATCGCCGAGCATGAGCATCACCCCCGGGTGTCGACCTGGTTGTCGACCGTCGAGCAGGTGGCCGTCTGCCCGGTGGTCGAAGGTTCGTTCGTCCGTTTCTTGGTGCGGATCGGGGAGACAGCAGTTGCGGCACAACAGGTTTTGCGCGCGTTACGGGCTGATGCCCGGTGTGATTTCTGGGTCGATGGCCTTTCGTACGCCGACGCCGATATCAGCCATGTACGCGGCCATCGCCAGGTGACAGACGCGTATCTTGCCGCATTGGCCGCGACCCACGGCGACGCGCTGTTGGCGACGCTTGACGAAGGGCTGGTCCGCGACCGGCCGACGGTCACTCTGCTGGTGCCTCAGTGCTGACACCTTTCTGCGAGGGAACGTGGTCGAGCGCTGCTTCAACGTCTAGAGCAGGTCTGGTGAAGGCACCCGCGGGACGTTCGGTCTAGCGTTGGTTGGTGCAGCCGGTTGAGGCATTGGAGCGCGCGACGGCGCGTTACGCGGAGAAGTTGGCGATGGTGGGCGCCGCCGATTGGGAAATGCCGTCGACGTGCTCGGACTGGACGGTCAGGGACTTGGCCGACCACGTCGTTGGCGGAAACCGTTTCGCCGTCGCGTTGCTCGCCGGTCATTCGACTCAGGACGCTTACGCCGCGGCATTCGAGGGTGGCTTCGATGATCCGCACCGGCAGTTCGATGTCAGCGCGGCCGCGCAGCTGAACGCGTTCGCCTCGTGCTCCCTCGGGGGGGGTGTTGCCGCATCCGGTTGGAGAACTGTCCGGACGGGTGTTCCTCGGTTTCCGCGTGGGCGACCTGCTCCTCCACGGTTGGGACCTGGCGCGCTCCATCGGGATCAATGCTGATATGGACGAGGAACTCGTTGCCGAGGTGTGGAACTCGCCGCAGCCATTCCGTCCCGGTGGCGCCGTGTCTGGCCATTTCGGCGCCGGGCCTTCCGGAGGCCTGGCCGATGATGCTCCACTCGCAGTTCGGTTGTTGGACGCGACGGGGCGACGACCTTGAACCCGAGCCGACATGCCCCTGATCGAGATCAGGTTCAACGTCTGACGGGCGAGGGTGGCCGGCGGGACGAGCCGTCAGGAGGCCGGCGCCATGGTGACCGTCGCCCAGATCAACATCATCGTCGCGGACCTCGAACGAAGCCGCGCCTTCTACGAACTACTTGGCCTCACCTTCCGCGGCCGGAATCGGCTGGGCGAGGGCCCGGCCGAGGCCTGGGTGTCGACGAACACGGGCACGACAGTGGTGCTGCATTCGACCGCGCTGGGCTCAAAGCGCCCCTCCACAGCCAGTGCCCAGTTCGCGGCGACGCGGCCGAGCGTGCGCAGCGGGTAGACCCTAAGGTATCCCGCTCGGTATACTTGCCTGATGGGCACGACGATCAAGGTGAGCGTGGAGCTGCGCGATCGCATCAACCGCGACGCACAGGAGCACGGCGTGACCGCGGCAGGCCTGATCGAACGACTTCTCGATGCGCATGAGCGCCGCCAGCGGATGGAGGCATTCGGACGTGCGTTCAGGGGCGCAGATGCGGCCTACTGGGATGAGTTCCGTTCCTGGGACGTAACGCTCGATGGCGGCCGGCCCGGTGGGTGAACTTCGCCGCGGAGACGTCGTCTGGGCGGAGCTCGATCCGGTGCGCGGACCTGAGCAATCCGGGCGTCGACCCGTTCTGGTAGTGGCGAGCGATATCTACCTCGAGCAGGCCGACACGCTCGCGATCGTCCTTGCTGCGACAACCGCGGATCGGGGATGGCCCAACCACGTACTCCTGCGCGGGTCACGACTGGGCCTGTCGAAGCCGACGTTCGCGATGACAGAGCAGCCGCGCACTGTGACCCGGGACCGATTGGTCGGCGAAATCGGAGTGGTCGACACCGCAACGATGCGCGACGTGGACGGCTGGTTGAGGGATTTTCTCGCGTTGCCCTGAAGCCGGGTCGCCGCCCAGCATGCGGCCAAGTCCAGGCCGTCAGTATCCCCATGGATGCACCTACGAGGTATCCCGACCACCTTGGATCTTCCGCCGGCCCGGCACCGGAGGGCCTGCGAGCAGGCAAAGCGCTTGCTCGGGCGTCTGCTCGCCCCGGCTCAGTCGTAGTCGGCTTCGCCCTGCCAGAAGTACCAGTGGTAGCCCCACGGGTCTTCGACGTGGCAACTGCGCGGCCCGTAGGCCTCGTCGCGCGGGTTTAGCGTCTCGACGCCGGCATCGGTGATCCGGCGGTAGAGGTCATCGACGTCCTCGACGCCGATGATCAAGGTAGCCCCGTTGCCCTGGCCCGGCCCGTGCAGATCCACCCGCCGGGCCGACCTGCAAAGTCCCTTCGGACCACCCGCCATCGGCATCCCGCACGCATTGGGCCGGTCCGAACCCGAAGACTCGGGTGAGCCACTCGGCGGCGGCGTCGGCGTCCGGGTAACGCAGGTAAGGGGTGACCGAGGTGAAAGCCATGCACCCAGTCTGAGCCCGGCCGCCGACAGTGGCAGGCTGGACCGATGCCGGACCAACGACCGACGTTCACCCAACGCCGCCAGGCCGCGGATCTGTGGGTCCATCAGCAGGTGGTCAGCCACAAGCCGACCAGCCTCGACGAACCGCTGGCCAGGCTCTCCCACCTCGCCGACCACGGGAAGCTCTGGTTCGGGGTTGCCGGGGGGCTGGCACTGTCCGGGCCGACCGGCCGAAGGGCGGCGACCCGCGGGCTGATCTCTCTTGGTCTGGCCAGCGCCGCGGCGAACCTGGTGGGCAAGTCGCTGATCGGCGGCCCACGCCCCGACGTCAACAGCGTTCCGCTGATCCGCCGGCTGCGCCGGATGCCGACCTCGGGTTCGTTCCCCTCCGGGCACACTGCGTCGGCCGCGGCCTTCGCACTCGCGGTGACCACCGAGAAGCCGCTGCTCGGCGCCGCCGTACTGCCGCTGGCCGGTGCCGTGGCGTATTCCCGGGTGCACACCGGGGCGCACTGGTTCTCCGACGTCCTCGGTGGGGTGCTGATCGGAGCCGGTGTTGTTGCCGTGACCACTGCGGTCAGCCCGCCCGACTGGCTCCGACGCAGGATCGACGGACCCCCCGGGGAGAGCATCGACCTGCCCGCATTGGGTGACGGGCACGGCCTGGTGGTGATCGCGAACCCGCACTCCGGCGAAGGGGTGCGGGGCCGGGTGGACCCGTTGACCGCGGTGCGTCGCGCGCTGCCCGCCGCCACCATCAAGGTGCTGGCCGAGGGCGACGATCTGGTGAAGATGTTCGAGGAGGCGGCCAGGGATGCCAAGGCCATCGGGGCCTGCGGCGGCGACGGCACCGTCGCCTTGGGGGCAAAGATCGCGGCCCGGCAGGGGATACCGCTGCTGGTCCTTCCGGGTGGCACGTTCAATCACTTCGCCAAGGCGGTCGGCGCCGACGAGGTGCCGGCGACATTGAGAGCCGCCAGGGAAGGCCGTGGCATCGCGGTCGACGTGGCCACGGCGACCCTGGGCGACGGGGAACCGTGGACGGTGTTGAACACCGCTTCGGTCGGCCTGTATCCACAGATGGTGCTGCGCCGGGAGAAGTGGCGCGACCGGGTCGGCAAGCCGCTGGCCGGCGTCATCGCGAGCCTGCGGGTGCTGCGCGAAGCCGACCCGATCGAGGCGACCGGTGACCGCGGACTGCACCACCACCTGTGGACCGTGTTCGTCGGGGTCAACAAGTACCGGCCGCGCACCTCGGCACCGTTGGACCGGGCGCGGCTGGACGACGGCGTGCTCGACGTACGGATCTTGCGGTCGTTGCCCGGCCGCTCCCGATGGCATCCACTGATCGGCGACCTGCTCGGCGGGATCGTCGGCGGTCGGCTGCGTCGACGGCGAGAGGACCTGTGGGACCCCACCACCGAGTTCGCCATGACCTCGCTGCCGGAGGTCTCCGCCACGTTCCACCCCAACGACGGGGAACTGCTGTTCGCGCACGACGGCGAAGTGGAGAAGGTCGCGGCCGGCCCGGGCGGGATCGACCTGACCATGGCCATCGTGCCCGATCCGCTCTGGGTCTACCGGGACTGATCCGAGCGGGCAGCGGCGATCGCCGCGCGGATGACCGCCACGACGTCGCTCGGCGACGACGATGTCGTGTCGACCATGATCGTGGCCGCGCTCAGCCATGCCTTGGCGCCGTCGTAGTCCGCTCGCCGGGCGCGACGCCACCCGGCGGCGCCGGGTTCCGCAGCGTCGTGCGCGATGCGCCGGTCGTGCTCATCGGGGGCCACGTCGAGAGTGAGGCCGAGCAAGGGAAGCCCCCGGGCGACCAGCCCGGCCGCGATGTCGTCCCAGTACTCCCGAACCACCACGGTCTGTGGAACCACCAGGTCCATCGCCAACTCCTCGTGCAGCGCGATCAGGGTCTGCACGGTCAGCGATCGCCACGCGGGCCAATCCTGAAAGTCAGAAACCGGACGCCGCTCGTTCAGCACGGGTTGCAAGAGATGGCCGATGGTTTCCGGGTCGAACGAGAGGAGCGACGGGTCGCCGGCGAGCAGCAGCGCCGTCGTCGTACTCTTTCCCACGCCGAACGGCCCGTTGAGCCAGATGATCACGCGAGCACGCTAGCCGTCCGCTCGGCGCGACTCCCGCGTGTCTGTCGACTTCGTCGTCCGACACGTGTCCGCCGGGTTGGATGGCGGCCTCGCTCCGCTCGGCGCGACTCCCGCGTGTCCGTCGACTTCGTCGTCCGACACGTGTCCGCCGGGTTGGATGGCGGCCTCGCTCCGCTCGCCCCGACTAACCTGACCCGGTGCTCCGAGCCCTCCGCGCGCTGGTCGCCTCGCCCTGGGCGCCGTGGGTGCTGCTGGCCGGGTCGGTGGCCGCGCACGTCCTGGTCACCCTGGCCGGGGCCGACCCCTTCCGGATGGTCGACCTGAAGGTCTACGTCGACGGCACGGCCCACCTGACCGACGGCACGCTCTACGACTTCTACTCCGAGCCGCTGCACCTGCCGTTCACCTATCCGGTGTTCTCCGCGCTGCTGTTCGCCCTCGTGGGTTGGATGAACTGGACCGTTTTGCGGATCCTGTGGCAGCTGGCCAGCGTCGCCGCGGTGGCCTACCTGGTGTATGCGACCCTGCGGCTGCTCGGCCGGCTCGGACCCGGATCGGCCCGGCCGATCCCGCACGGCAGCGGCGTGGTGGTCAGTGTCACGGCCGTCGGCCTGTGGCTGGAACCGGTTCGGACCACGTTCAACTACGGCCAGATCAACCTGTTCCTTGCCGCCCTGTTGCTGTCCGGCGCGGTGAGTGCGCGCTCGTGGTGGCAGGGCGCGACGGTCGGCCTGGCCGCCGGCATCAAGCTGGTGCCGGCGATCACCGCGCTGTACTACCTGCTGCAGCGACGGTTTGCCGCGGTGCTCTGGGCGATCGGGATCTTCATCGCCACGGTGGCGGTGTCGCTCGCCTTCCTGCCGCATCAGACCTGGCGCTACTTCACCGACCTGATCTTCGACCCGGGCCGGACCGGGCCGGTGTGGTCGGCGATCAATCAGTCCTGGCGCGGCGCGCTGGCCCGGCTGGCCGGCCACGAGGTGACCGGGATCTGGGCGATCGCCTGCCTTCTCACTCTGGTGCTCGGGGTGTGGGCGACGGTGAGTTGCGTGCGCGCCGGCGACCGGGCGGGGGCGTTCCTGGCCGTCCAACTGGTTGGTTTGCTGGTGTCGCCGATCTCCTGGTCGCATCACTGGGTGTGGGTGTTGCCGGTGCTGATCTGGGCGTTCGCCGGCCCGTACCGCGGGTCGTGGGCGGCCCGCGGGGTGGCCATCGGGTGGTTGATCGGCTGCTACAGCTACCTGGTCCCTATCCTCATCGTTGCGCAGGGTCCGGGCACTCCACCGGCGTCCCGGCCCGGCTGGCAGTCCTGGCTGGGGACGGTGTACGTGGTGCTGGCCATGGCCACCCTGCTGGCGATGGCCCTGCTCGCCCGGGCCCGCCCGGTCCCGTCCGGCTCGGTCGCGGGTGGCCGACGAGATGGGGCCGGCGCTTCGACGTAGGACGCCGACGTAGAGTGGGCGGCGACACGGGAGTCCGGTGCGCCGGGCTGAGAGCAGGGCACGGAGCCCTGGACCGTCGAACCTGATCCGGATCATGCCGGCGCAGGGACGTCCTCTCCCAGTACCCGTGCCTACCCGCACGGGAGGCACCACGTTGAGAATCCCCACCATGTCGAGACGGCGACTGTTGGCCACCACGCTGGTCGCGGTGACCGGGTTGGCACTGGCCGCCTGTGGGAACAGCGCCGACCCCGGATCCGCACCTTCGTCGGCGGCGGCTGGCTGGGTCGCCGAGCCCGGCCAGACCCGGGTCACCGCGTCGCAGGGCCCGGCCGAAAGCGCCGACGGCAGCGCGCCGGACAGCGCGCCGGTGGCCGGCGGCGATGTCACCCTGATCACCCACGACTCGTTCAACGTCGACAAGAAGGTGCTGGCCGACTTCGAGAAGTCCAGCGGCATCACCGTCACCCTGCTGGCCCAGGGCGACGCCGGCGCGATGACGAACAAGTTGGTCCTCACCAAGGATTCGCCGCTGGGCGACGCCGTGTTCGGCATCGACAACACCTTCGCCTCCCGAGCGCTGGACGCCGGGATCCTGCAGCCGTACACCTCGCCGGCAGCGGCCGGCGGCTCGGACCGGTTCTCGGTCGGTGACGACCGGCTCACCGCCGTCGATTACGGCGACGTCTGCGTCAACGTCGACCACACCTGGTTCAGCGATCACAAGGTGGCCGAACCGGTCACCTTCGAGGACCTGGCCAAGGCCGAGTACAAGGACCTGCTGGTGGTCGAATCACCGGCTACCTCGTCGCCGGGGTTGGCGTTCCTGCTCGGCACCGTCGCGCATTTCGGCGCCGACGGTTGGCAGAAGTACTGGCAACAACTGAAGGACAACGGGGTCAAGGTCACCGCCGGCTGGGAGGACGCCTACTCGGTGGACTTCTCCGGTTCGTCCGGCAAGGGCGATCGACCGCTGGTGGTCAGCTACGCCTCCTCGCCGCCTACGAGGTGGCCGACGGGGCGACCACAGCGCCCACCGGGGCGCTGCTGGACACCTGCTTCCGCCAGGTGGAATATGCCGGGGTGCTGACCGGGGCGAAGAACCCGGCGGCGGCCCGGAAGGTGGTGGACTGGATGCTGTCCAGCCAGTTCCAGGCCCAGATCCCGGAGAACATGTACGTCTACCCCGTTGACAAAAAGGTGAAACTCCCTGCGACGTGGGAAAAGTACGCCCCGGTGGCGAAGGATCCGGCGACCCTGGCGCCCGCGGACATCAGCGCCAACCGGGAGGCCTGGGTGAGCAGCTGGTCGGACCTGATGGAGGGCTGAGTTGCTCCTCCGGCGGGCCGGCCTGGTGCTGGCGGCCGCGGTGCCACTCGCGGCGCTCGCGGTGTTCTTCGGGTACCCGGCCGCCGCTCTCATCGGCCGCGGCCTGGTCGGGCCCAACGGCCTTGACCTGTCCGGATTCTCCGACGTGCTGTCCAGGGCCAAGTTCCGACGCATCCTGATCTTCACGGTCGCGCAGGCCGGGGCCTCGGCCGCACTCGCCACCCTGGTCGGCGTGCCGGGGGCATACCTGTTGTACCGCTGCCGGTTCCGGGGTCGTGCTCTGGTCCGGGCCGCCGTCACCGTGCCGTTCGTGCTGCCGACGGTGGTGGTCGCGCTGGCCTTCCGGACGTTGTTCGCACCGAATGGTTGGCTCGGTTCCTGGGGCTGGGACGGCAGTCTCGCGGCCATCCTGGCCGCGCACGTGTTTCTGAACTACGCGGTGGTCGTGCGTACGGTCGGCACCACCTGGGCGCACTTGGACGGCCGGGCCGAGCAGGCGGCGCGCAGCCTGGGTGCCGGGCCGGTCCGCGTGTTCCGCACCGTCACCCTCCCCGCTCTCGGGCCGGCCCTGGCCGGTGCGTTCACCTTGGTTTTCTTGTTCTGCGCCACCAGCTTCGGCATCATCCTGATCATGGGCGCCGGGCGGTACAACACCCTGGAGACCGAGATCTACCGGCAGACGGTCGACATCTTCGACCTGCGCACCGCGGCCGTGCTGTCGATCGTCCAGGTGCTCCTGGTGACCGCGGTGCTCATCGTCTCCGGCGTGCTGCGTCGACGGACCGAGGTCACCCTGCGCTGGCGGGCGGCCGGTGAGGCCGGGCACCGACTGCGGCGGGCGGACCTACCGGCCGCGGCGCTGACCGGGTTGGTGCTTTTCGGCATGGCTGTGCCGATGGCGGTGTTGGTGATCCGTTCCCTGCAGACGCCGTCCGGCTGGGGCCTTGAGAACTACCGGTCGCTGACCACTCTGGGCGAGGGCAACGTGTTCCTGGTCCCGGTCACCACCGCGCTGTGGAACTCGGTGCGGGCAGCGACCATCGCCACCGTATTGGCCGTGGCCGTCGGCACCGTGCTCTCGGTGGTGCTGGCCCGGCGGCCGCGCAGCCGGACCGGTCGGGCCGCGGTCAACGGCATCGATGCCGCGGTGATGTTGCCGTTGGGGGTGTCGGCGGTGACCGTGGGGTTCGGGTTCCTCATCGCGCTGGATTCCCCGCCGCTGGATCTGCGCGGCTCACCGCTGCTGGTACCGATCGCGCAGGCGACGATAGCGCTTCCGTTGGTGGTGCGGATGATCCTGCCGGTGCTGCGGGCGGCCGACGACCGGCTGCGGCAGGCCGCGGCAGTGCTGGGCGCCGGCCCTCTCCGGGTGTGGACGACCGTGGACCTGCCGATCATGTCGCGGGCGTT
>Ga0134125_10007954_pt1 | contig 11952 bp, 5 predicted proteins | sample KB31751_FD_96464 | JGI IMG/M metagenome (GOLD analysis project Ga0134125, IMG submission 96464) | Terrestrial soil microbial communities with excess Nitrogen fertilizer from Kellogg Biological Station, Michigan, USA - KB3-175-1 | ecosystem: Environmental > Terrestrial > Soil > Unclassified ... | reverse complement strand
TAGCGCCGAACTGGCCCTTCGTAGCGAGTGGTCGCCTCGCCACGCGGAGCGAGCGCTTCGTTAGATGCCGGAGCATGGCGTTGGATAAGGTGATCGGTCATCACCGCGTGCACAACATCATCCGTGCGCCGCTGCGTCATGTGGCATGTAACGCACTGATTCGAACTGGTGTGCTTATGTTCGGCAACCAGCTCGGAAATTGCATTCGCGTGGCAGCCAAGACAGATGTTCGCATAATACTGCGCGCTGGCTGGGCCTTTGTGCAGATCATGCGGGTCATGGCATGTCTCGCACGTAAGTGCACCCTTACTTTGCAAATAACACTGCGATTGACGCAGTCGGAAGGCGCTGCTATCGATCTCGAAGTTATCGGAGCGCCCATGCGCGAGGTCGCGCGTGAAGTATGCGTTGAATTCACCTAGCGGATGGTTCGGATCATAGCCAAAGGGTTGCTGGTCGTAGTGGCGTACGCGGTCGGGAAGCAGCGTGCTCGTGGTCTCCAGGTGACACTGCTCGCAAACCTGCATCTGACGCTCGTTGCTGAGATGAGAGGGATTGAGAATGGTTGCACGAATCTCCTCCAGCGAAGCCTTGGCTTCTGCAGCTTTGACGTGCGCTGCGCCGGGACCGTGGCAACGTTGGCAATCGATACCCATCGGCAACGTATCGTACACAGGTTTAGCGGAGAGATCGCGATGCGCCGTTGGCGCAATCTGCGGATACGCGTTGTGGCAGAACATGCACTCGTAGGCAATTACGCGGCGCGTCATTGGGGCAGCATTGTCGAAGCCGGGATTCATGGCGAACTCGCCGCCCCTCTCCGCGTACCATGCCATCGGCAGTTCGATGAGCGTGCCGTCCTCGGTGAAGATAGGTGCGCACATGGTTGCCGGAGCCCATCACGTAGTCGATCGAGAGCTCCTCGACATTGTCGTCACGGCCATCAAAGCCCTTCTGCCACCGTCGTGAGGTCCGCGCCCGGGCACCGTAAAATCCTCAGCGCGCGCTTGACGTTCCGAACACACTTAGGTCCCACTCGTTTCTCCACTGAATTGTGAAGGTATTGTCAGGCCCTAGGTTGATTGGTAGCCAAACATAACGCCCGTCAATCGCATTTTTCGGACGCCAACGGTCCGCGATAAAAATGAACGCGTTTGGTCGGCCGACCACGGGTAGGACATAAGTGCTCTGCGAGCCAAAGGTGAGATCAGCACCCTCGCCTCGGCAGGGGTTTCCAAGTTCGTGCCATGGGCCGGTGATGGCATCAGCCACCGCAGCAAACGCGGGATTTGGATCCCATCCAGTTGTGTGCGACCCAATGTAGAAATACTTGCCATTCCATTTGAAGATCGCCTCCCCTTCAAGGGCTTTGTGCGCGAGGATGCGCGTAAAGTGACCGGTCGTGTCCAGGAAGTCATCGGCCAGTTGGGAGACGTGTTGTGTCTGGTTATTCTCTGATGTTGTGATCAGATACGCTTTGCCGTCTTCATCCTGATATAGAGTCATGTCTCGGGACATCTCACCGTCTGGGCGGAAGTCGCGCAGGAACGTGTAGGGACCGGTCGGAGACTTGCTCGTCGCAACTCCAGCTCTTGCTGCCCTGTATCCCTGTCCCTTCAATTCGAGATGGAACCACATCACAAAAGTCTTCGTCTTTGCGTTATAGAGGACCTTCGGCCGCTCGATGATCGAGCCCTTTACGATGTCGCTCGCGGGATCGTCGCTGACGTGGAGCGCAATACCTTCATTCTTCCAGTGATATAGATCCCGCGATGAATATACGGACACACCGACATTTGCCGCATTGCCGCCCGGTCCGGCTGTTTTGAACTCGCCAAACCAGTAATAGATGTCATCGTGGAAGAGAAAGCCGCCGCCGTGCGCATTGATTGGTACACCATCTGTGTCCAGCCAAAGTTCGCCCGGCCGAAATGGAGGAGCGGATACGACCATCTCCGGTGCTACTGATATTGTTTGCGCATGCAACATATTGCTTGGCAGGAAAAAAGCGACAGCCGACACCAGGGCGCAACCTGCTACGGACTTCATTAGACACCTCGCAAGCAGTGCAAGTGGGAGCTCACTGCGTATCGCGTGTACTCTTAGTTTTTCCAAAGACGGGTTCGATCATGCTGACTAGCCTCTCGCCTGGCGTGGCCTGCAGTTCAAATAAAGTAATTTTGTTCTCTCCACGTTGAAGCCAGCAGCCGGGTGCGTAGATTGAGAGTTCGGGACCGATAGACCAGAAGCGGCCCAAGTTATGCTGACCCAGCCAGAGTTGTCCCTTCTTCAGACCGCGCGTGTCCAGATACGTGTCCGCTGGAACACTCACTTGCATGGTGGTTCGGAAAAAGCAAGGTCCGCTGCAGGGTTCGTCTTCGAAACGGAGCTTCGACAGATCACTCATAGGTAGCGAGTAAATCTCCCAACTCCCTGGAGTTTTGCCATCCAGGGACACGATACCAGTGAGCCCCTTCCGCTCCGTCAGGATTGCCCTTGAGTAGTTCACTCGACCTGTGTTCTCTACGAGAATGTCCAACGTCGCGGCACGCGTTGCCCGAGGAATCTCGATAGAAGTTTGCCCTAAGCGGCGGTCGACGGTCCCGACGAGCTCTTGGTCTATATAAATCTGCGCGTAGTCATGAAGTCCGTTCAACTGCAGAGTTCCGCCTTCTCCCTCATCAATACCCGCGCGGTACAGAACGTATCCGTAGCTTTGATCCAGATCTTCAAAAGTGAGTAGGTTCTTGGACGCGATCGGAGTTGGCAGATTGCGCCAAAGGGAAGCGGACTGCATCTGCCCGCGAATTGGGAAGGCCTTGCGCGGTATCGCTGCGGGTATCGGCGGAACGGACGCATGCGTACGATCGAGGATCGCCTTACGAAAGAGGCCAAATTTGTAGCGTGGAGTTCCTGTCTCATCCAAGGGCGCATCGTAGTCGTAGCTGGTCGTATCTGGGTGATAGTCGTTGCCCGTATGCGAGTCCGCACCATTCATCCAACCGAACGTCGTCCCCCCGTGAAACATGTAGAGATTGACTGAGTAGCCCTGATCGAGCATCCAGCGGAATTCGGCAGCTTCCTTCTCTCCATCGGTTGCATGGTGATCTTCACCCCATTTATCAAACCATCCCGCCCAGTACTCACCACTCATTCGTGGGCCGTCAGGACGCGACTGTTCAAGTCGGGCGAAACTTCTTTTCGCGTCTCCAGTGCCGAAGTTAACCACCGTTGGAAGCTCGGGCAAAGAGCCGTTCGCAATTCCTTGTGGCGGGTTTGCGGTGTAGAGAAGCGTGTCACCAATGCCAGCGTCGATCAACTCGCGCTTGACGTTCTCGAGATAGGTCCGATCCTGCCCGTAAGATCCATACTCGTTTTCGACCTGAACTGCGATAATCGGGCCGCCATTCTTCAGCAGAAGTGGTCGGATCTCCTGTCCGAGACGTGTGAACCACGCTTGCACCGCCTTGTTGTAGGCGGGATCATCCGAGCGTAGGACGAGGGTTCGGTCTTTCAGGAGCCATGACGGATAACCGCCAAGTTCCCACTCGGCGCAAACATATGGGCCGGGGCGCAGGATGACATTCAGACCTTCTTTTTGTGCCTCCCTAATGAACTCCGCGATGTCGTTTTGACCAGAAAAATCAAACTCCCCTGGTTTCGGTTCGTGCAAATTCCAGAACACGTATGTCGTTATCGTGTTGAGGCCCATTGCACGTGCCTTCCGAAGGCGATCGCGCCAATAGGGGCGGGGAACCCGAGGGTAATGCATTTCACCGGAGATGATCTGGTAGGGCTTACCGTCCATCAGAAAGCGTGAGCCACTGACGCCGAATGTGTGTCGACCCGTACGTAAGGAGCTGCGACCGGCCTCACACAAGCGCTCGGCGCCCAGGAGCAGAGGCAAAAGCATCAGAAGAGAAACCTTTGCAGTGAAGCGATGACGGCCAATCATTGCGGTGCGTCCTTCGAATTGGTTAATGCCTATCGTTGGTCAAAATTGTATACGGAAACATTTACAAGCGGTTACGCTCTCGGAACTTCATTGCCAAGTGAGGAAATTAGCGCCAGTAAATGTTTAACGCCAGGCAGGCTGCCGCCAGGACCGCAGAAAGTGCGAAAAGCGCAGCTCGGCCGGGGCCAGTAACTCCAGTGCGCCAGTGGAACACCAGATGCCTTTTGTGATCAGTCATTCTCCGATCGCTGGTGAACCAGCCCACAGTCACTGCGACGACAAAGGCATAGATCGCCACATGAAAGTTAGCGTTCATATTGCTGCCATAGTGTATCCAGCCGCAGGTTGTCGCGATGAGATGAAGCACGGCGACGGCTGTCCCACTCAGAAATCCGCAAATTGCCCCTCGGGCATCTGTCCTCCGCGTGCTCATTCCCAGGAGGAAGATCGCCCAAAAGGGTGCTCCGAATACCGAGAAAATCAGCTGAACGTGTTCCATCAAGTTATGAAAGAAGAAATTTATGTAGGAAGCACATAGGCTAATCAGGATTGCCAGCACCGTAGCCAGACGTCCAAACCGCAGATAGTGGCGGTCATCTTCGCTTTGACGAATATACGATCGGTAAATGTCATTCGTTGTTACGGATGCAAAAGCGCACACATTCGCTGCGAGTCCCGACGTAAGGCTTGCAACGATAGCGGTCATTCCTAGCCCAAACATTGCAGGACCGTATAGTTCGACCATTGCTTTAGGAAGCGCCTGATCAAAGTGCTGCGACTGTTGGAGAACAGGGAACAGACGGCCGGCGGCTAGTCCCGGCAGGACGACCATAAGGGAGAAACATAGTTTGCCCAAACCCGCCCAAAGAGGCACCTGACGAGCCTCTTGCTCGGTTCTTGCCGTGAAGGCACGCTGCATTTGAACGAAGTCCGTACACCAGTAGCCAAAGCTGAGCACAAAACCGAGCCCAAGGATGATCCCGGTCTGATCCATCGGCGAATGTGTCGACGCGAGAGGAAGAGTCCTCCACAGATGAGCGCTACGTTCGGGAACGGTGAGAGCTCCTGTACGCAACAGCATGCACGCGCGGTATGCGAGGGGCGCAAGGCCGGCGACCATGACGAAAAGTTGAAAGACTTCGTTGTAGATTGTGGCCTTGAGGCCACCGAGGAGAATATATGCCAGTACGACTCCGGCCGAGAACAAAATACTCAGCCCGAAGCTTAGGCCGATCGCGACTTCGAGTACCTCGCCCATCGCGTAGAGGCTGATGCCGGCAAGTAGCAGCAAGATCACGGCGACAATACAGGCGTTCAAAAGCCGGACACCAAGTCCAAATCGCTTCTCAAGATACTCCGGAACAGTAGCAATATGGCTGCGCCGATAAACTGGCATCATCCAGAGAGCCAGGAAGATCATGGCGGGGATCGCGCCTATCCAATAGAAATGGAACGCTTGTACGCCGTACTGCGCAGCCATTGCACTCAGACCCACCATCTCCAGCGCGCCGCAGTTCGCCGCCAAGTAGGCCGCGACCACGATTGGCAAGGGCAATGAGTGGCTCGCGTTCAGGAAACTGCGTGAGCTTCGACTTCCACTACGCGCTAACCAACCGATGAGGACAATCACAGCGAAATAGAGCGGCAGAATCGTCAATCCCGCAGCTTGCCCGGCGGCTAGATTTCGAAACAAAAGTTCCCCCGTATCAGAACTGGGTTCCAGTTCTTAACCCTTTGCGACTCTCGCGGTGCTCTCGCGAATCACGAGGTCCGCTGGTACCGAGAAGCGGTGCCCGCGTCGGTCCACATCTTCTTTCGTGAAGTTGAGCGCTTTGAGGCAAGTCTCCGCCATACGACGTCGCGGAATTCGGATGGTCGTCAGAGGTGGTTGAACGACATCAGACAGCAAAACATCATCGAGGCCGATGACCGAAAGATCTTTTGGTGCGCTTAGACCAAGTGTGTGGAGTCCCCGAATCGCTCCGAAGGCAGTCATATCGTTTGCCGTCAAGATAGCGGTCGGCCTTGACGGCTCTTGCATGAGCGAGACCAGCGCACGTTCTCCTCCTGCAACACGATAGTCAGCAACCCGCACTAGATTGGGAAAATAGCGCAGCCCTGCCTTTTCGAGAGCGATTTCATATGCATGTCGTCGAACTTTTGAGGTTCTGAGGCCCTCTGTGCCGCCGATGTATCCGATTCGTTTATGGCCTAGCGACTTGAGGTATTGCACGGCTTCAAGAAATCCTGCTTCGAAGTCAATCGCGACATCGCTACAGCCGGCCTGTACCGAGCGCCGGTCTACTGTTACGAGTGGAATCTTGTGCAGGAAAAGAGGGTCGATATCCTTCGTATCAAACTCCGACGCCATGAATACTGCGCCATCTACTTGCCGCATCAACATCCGGCGGATGGACTTCACCAGTTTCGAACTTGCAGTCACGTTCGTTAGGAGAACTTCATGGTCAGTTTCTATAAGTAGTTCCTCGAATTCAGCGAGGAATTCCGAGTAGAAGGGGTTTCTGATGTCGGGAATCACCAAGCCGTACGTCTTGCTGCGTCCGTATTTCAGAGTGGTCGCAACAGGGTTGGGGATGAAGTTAAGTTCCTCAAGCAGTTCGCGGATTCGCTTCGCTGTCTCTTCTTTCACCAATGGCGATCCGTTTATCACGCGAGATACCGTAGCACTCGATACGCCGGCCCGCGCTGCAATGTCCCGCATATTCATACGGCTAATATAACCAGCTTGCTCAGAGTTGAAGGATGAATCATGGATTGGACGTTGTGCGGACACTCGAATGCAACAGCGGGCTACGGTCTGAAATCATCTGCCCGACTGCGCGAAGCGCGGCCGATTCACTTCAGCGCCGGCCAACCACAAGCAATGCGTCCTCAGCCGCCCTCCCTGGGGATAGGCGTCGCGCCCCGGGTTTTGTCAGGAAACAGATTCACTATTGACATTTGGCACAATGCACTCCTAGCATTCCTTCGTCAAACGTATCCCCTCATTTTGCATACGTGTACATTTTGTCGCCTCCCAGACCAAAACACGCATGCATCAGCCAGGAGCGCCAATGTATTCCAAGACAATGCAGACCATGCGATTTGTATACGGGTTCCTGATCCTTGTTCTGACGTTCGCCGCAGGGCCAGCCGCGGCACAGCAGTATCTCGGTACCATCCAGGGTGAAATCACTGACTCAACTGGAGCCAAAATCGCCGGTGCAGCCGTCACAGCGACGGAGAACTCGACCAACTTCAAGACCGCGGGGGTTGCGAACGGCTCCGGGGTGTACACCTTTGCCGCGCTCAATCCTGGGACCTACACGGTCACAGCGACAGCATCCGGTTTCAAGCTGGCCACTCGCAACAACGTGACCCTGACTGCCGGCCAACTACAACAGGTAAATTTCAACCTTTCTCTTGGCGAAGCTACGGCAACGGTGGAAGTCGTCGGCTCCAACTCGCTGCTTGATACAGGCTCCGCTCAGATTGCGACCACTCTCAGCGCGCAGGAAGTTGCTGACATTCCGAACGAGGGTCGCAATCCATACGTACAGGCCACGCTGGGTGTGGGAATAACAAACAACGGCTCAGGCGGTTACTTTCAAGGCCACTCCAGTCAGTTCACCAATCCCTTCAGCGGTGTCGCGGTGCAGATTGCTTCGGATGGCGTCACCGGACACAATCGGTTGACGCTCGACGGCATTCCAAACGATCCTCCGGAGCGCCTCTCCGGCGCCACCTATGCAGGCTTCACACCCTCTCCTGACGCGGTGCAGGAGACAAAGATCGGCACCTCAATCTTCGACGCGCAGATCGGCCACGGCAGCGGAACAACGACCAACGTGGTAGTGAAGAGCGGAGCAAACAAGTTTCATGGAGCCGCTTACTACGTCTTTCAGAACACGTACCTGAACGCCAACCTCTATCAGAATGTGCCGAACCAGAATCTCTGTTATCCCGGCACGACTGGCTGCAACAACTCGATTGTTCCAACACGCCGCGGCAACGATCAGCTCAGCCAAACGGGTTTTGTCATCTCCGGACCCGTCTGGATTCCCAAGGTCTACAACGGGCACGACAGGACATACTTTCTCTTCTCCTACGAGCGCTATCACTCCCACGTTTCGAACGCATTCACCGGACTCATGCCGGACGACAAAGAGCGAGCCGGCGATTTCAGCGAACTCTGCAGCGCGTTCAATTCGGCTGGTTTTTGCACGAGCGGCCGTCAGATCTATGACCCGTTGTCCCCCATCGTCACGGTCAACGGCGTGCCCACGCGTACCGTCTACTTCCCGAACAACAACATTGCCGGGCCCAATTCTGCCGGCGTGACGCGAGGCCTCAATCCCACGGGTCAGGCGCTGATCAGCTATTACCCATCCATCGGATCCAACTTCAGCACGGTGCAGAACTATATCTCCACCGACACAGCCTTTCCGAACAATTATCCATCGATGATCGGCCGTCTCGACCAGGCCATCGGCTCAAAGAACAAGCTCAGCGTCATCCTATTTCGTTCCAGCCTTACTCAGAGCACGCCGCTTGAAGGCTATCCGAAAGGCATCGGGCCTCCGGGCACCAATCTAGGCGGCTACACCGTTTACCGCAACACGCGAGGTGGAAGCATTGATGACGTCCACCAGTTCAGCTCGAGCATGGTGCTGGATTCGCGTCTCGGGGTCGTATGGCATCCGTTCGGTCTTCGCAATCCGTTTGATCAGGGCTTCGATTTGTCAAAGATCAGTATGTCGAGCTCAGGTCTTCCATACACCAGCTTCCCCGGCATCTCCCTCAATCCGGATGGCTCGACCATCGCGGCCGGCGCAAGCGGTGCGCAGAACGGCAACGGTGTTGGAAACAACAGTCAGGTAAGTACCAGCCTGGTCGGCTCGCTTGAAGAGATCCTCAGCAAGGTCTGGGGCCGCCATTCTGTGCGGTTTGGTTTTGAAGGCAACATGCTCAACTACAACGTGCAGACTGCCGAGAGCGGCTTCGGCGGATTGGTTATCGACCGCACGTTTACTCAGCTGCATCCGACCGCAGGTGATTCGACCTCAGGAAACGCCTGGGCCTCGTTGTTGCTTGGCTATCACAACGCCATGCAATACAACATCAATCCCTCCTATGCACTGCACCAGCTCTATCTCGCACCGTTCACGCAGGATGATTGGCGCGTCAACAACCGTCTCACCGTCAACCTCGGCGTCCGGTGGGACTACGAGTCGCCGTTCACTGAGCGTTACAACAAGTTTGTAACCGGTTTCTGCATGACCTGCAGCAACCCGCTGCAGCCCAGCGTGCCAGGATTAACTCTGAATGGTGGCCTCGTCTACGCGAGCAGCAACAACCGCTATCCCTATTCGAAGGACCTGAACAACTTCCAGCCGCGCATCGGCGTTGCTTATCAGGTCTTCCAAGGAACGGTCTTTCGTGCTGGATACGGCATCATCTACTTCAACACGCTCGAGACGCCCATCGGAACGGGTTATTCGGCAACTACCGGAAACACCTCCGGCGGCACAGGCGGCTCCAATGAAACCGCAGCGTTTACTCCTGCAACGACGCTCTCCGCACCGTTCCCGAGCGGTGTCACCCCGCCGACCGGAAGTTCTCTCGGGCTTGCGACCGGCGTTGGCACGAACATCAGCTACGTCGATCCCAACCATACGCAGCCGAAAGCACAACAGTATGTGGTCAATATTCAGCAGCAGTTCGCGGGAAACCTCCAGGTTCAGATCGGATACGTAAACTTCCGTCCCAGCCACCTCGAGGTAAACCAGAACATCAACGTACTTCCGCAGCAGTACTACAGCACGTCAACCGATCCAGCGACCAACCTCGCCAATCAGACTGCGCTGAACAAAACCGTGCCGAACCCAATGTTCGGCAAGCTTCCGCCGGGCTCTCTTAGTTCGCTCACCGGCTCGACGATTCAGCAGAACCTGCTCTACGTTCCATTCCCGCAATTCGGTTCGGTCAACGAGAACTACCGCTCGATCGGGCATCAACGTTATGACGCTCTGCAGATTCAGGCAAGCAGACCGATGGCGCATCATGTCTCGTTTCAGGGAAGCTTCACCTGGGCCAAGCTCATCAACTGGAACAGCTTCGCCAATAACTACGGTCTCGGCACGCCACTTTCCAAGATCGTTGACCCTGGCCCAAGCCTGATCGCCGTGGTATTCGGCACCATTCAGGGCCCGTCCTTTGCATCGAGGTCCCACTTCGAGCGTCTCGCACTGGGTGGATGGTCACTTCACACCGTCATGCGCGCGCAGAATGGAAGCCTCATCGCGGCGCCTGGTGGCGTCTACCTTATCGGGGATCAGTTGGCTGGCGCTCCGCGCACCTTCCAGCGAATGTTCAACACCTGTTTCGAGGGTCAAACGGGAGCCTTGGTGCCTACCTCATTCAACTCGAACGGCACCGTCTCCGTGCAGGCCTGTGACGCGACGTCCTCAACACCTGTGTACCGCCAGCGTTACAGCTATACCGTACAGACCAATCCGGTCTATATCAACGAGCGGCAGCGTATCTACCCTCTCGTTGATCTCTCCGCGTTCAAGCAGTTCATGCTGAGCGAAGGTGTGAGCTTCGAAATTCGCGGCGAGTTCTTCAACGTCGGCAACCGGCCCGAGTTCGGTGGACCTGGCACCGGCTTGAACAGCTCTACCTACGGAGTCGTCACGCTGAACCAGGTGAACGACGCACGCACCGGACAACTCACCGCACGCATCAACTTTTGAACGCAGGCCTGAGCGGGGAACTATCTCGTTCCTCGCTCGGAGCTGCGATCAGAGCGCCTTGCTAACGCCGAAGTTGCCATTCGATGTCCCCAATGAGACCGGAGGGAAGGAGTGGGGAATCGGCCTTGTACGCTCGGATGTTGCTCTCGGTGTAGTGTGTTGTGGCTCCAGGTTGAAGGTCACCGATGATGCGGTTGGGCCAAAGGTTGGTGACTTCAACTTCGACAGAGTTTCGGCCGGACCTTAGTAAGTGCGTCACATTGAGGGCGAACGGATAGGCCCAGACCGTGCCTGCGTCGTTGCCGTTTATGCGGACGCGCGCGATTTCGCGGACATCGGTGAAGCGAAGCCAGATCTCATCGGTCGGTTGGTGTATCGGCGCCATGACACTGGCGCGGTAGGTCGCCGTGCCGGAGAAGTAGCGCACTCCGGGGATGTCACTCTCGGTCCAACTCGTCAGGTGAGGAAAGGTGACAGGGCTCGACGGAGCGCCACGATTTGGCTGGAAGGTCACCGTCCAGGGTGCAAGGGGTTGCAGTGTTTCGGAGCGCACGAGGTGTGACGGGGCGGCAAGCGGTCTCGCAGTGGTCTGCGACAGCACGACGAAGATCGATCCGAAGGATGGTAGTGATAAGCCAATGCGCGTGCGGCCATCGGTTTGGACTTGGGCATCAGGAGCTTTGTAACTATGGCCAGTCACGGGGTCCCACAGTTCCACTGATTTGCCCGCCGCTCGCAGAAGGGCGGTAACATTCACAGCTTCGGAGGAGCCATTGCGGAAGAAGTAGATGTCGGCGGAGGATGTGCGTCGATGCGCGTAATCGAGGGGAGCTATTGAGCCCGCGCCTAATTTAATCGAGTCCCGGCCTTCTATTTCGACATCGGGCAGAAAATTCTTCGCGGCAAGCACGGAACGCGCCTGGTCGGTGCACCAGACCTCACCCTTGCCGACGGTGTGATGTGTGTTGGGCGCACAATCATCGCCCCACAGCGCTTGTTTCAATGCGGTGAAGCTGGCCTCCGCAGCGTGTGAGATCAGGCCCGTCGCTGAAAGTGGAGGCAGACCGGCGAGGACGCCGCCATTGCGGACGTATGCTGCGATCTGTTCAAGCGCAGCCAGAGAGAGGTGACGATCGGTGGGCATGACGAGCATGCGCCACTGTACGCCGGAGGGTCCGATCAGATGGCCGGATTCTGCATGAAGTGTGTGGAGCAGCGCGTCCTCATCGGTTACGTCATAGT
>Ga0134125_10007953_pt1 | contig 11953 bp, 8 predicted proteins | sample KB31751_FD_96464 | JGI IMG/M metagenome (GOLD analysis project Ga0134125, IMG submission 96464) | Terrestrial soil microbial communities with excess Nitrogen fertilizer from Kellogg Biological Station, Michigan, USA - KB3-175-1 | ecosystem: Environmental > Terrestrial > Soil > Unclassified ... | reverse complement strand
TACGGCGGCGACAAGATTGCGGTGAGCCCAATCGGTGAAAACGGACTCGTTGAAGCGGAAGCGAGTCAGGTCATTCCCACCGGTCGCAATGCACATTCGATCCTGCCTGATCCGAGCAACAAGTTTGTGTACGCGGCCACGCTCGGCGCCAATCAGATGCTGCAGTTCACCTTCGACAGCACGACCGGCAAGCTCACGCCCAACCAGCCTGCGGCAGTCAGCCCGGATGCCGGTCACGGCCCTCGCCACATGATCTTCTCGCCGAACAGCAAGAACCTCTACGTGCTCAACGAGCTTTCCGGACATGTGACGCAATACGCGATCGATGCCGGCAAGGGCACACTGACGCTTGTTGATAGTGTCGACTCGGTGCCGAAGGAGGCAGGTCTTGCCTGGGGCACGGCACAAGCTCCGGTCGGCGCCTCGCCCGCGCCCGCAGCGGCCAAGGATGACAAGCCGAAAGTCTGGGCAGCCGATATCCAAATCACGCCCAACGGCAAATTCCTGTACACAACGGAGCGCACGACCAACAAGATCGCCCTGTTCACGGTGGCAGCCGATACGGGCAAGCTTGCTTATGTCGCCAATTATTCAACCGAGGCTCAACCGCGCGGGATCAGGATCGATCCGACGGGCCAATATCTCATTGCCTCTGGCGAAAAGTCGGATCGCGTATCGGTGTACAAGATCGATCAGGCTACGGGAAAACTTGGCGAGCCCAATCGCTACCCGGTTGGAAATGGTGCGAACTGGGTGGAGATCGTCGAACTCCAGTAGACGAGAGCGACAGTCCATAAACTCTAGGCCTCGAGCCGTGTTGCTCGAGGCCTTTGTTTGTCTGGCTCATCGAAATGAGCAAACGCGAATGCCAATGATGGCCAGCTCCCTTGGTTCGGCTTGAAATTACGTGGTCGCGACCGCGGGTACGACCGTTTGATCACTTCGCCTCTTCGGCCCCCCAGCCAGGATCTGGACGACACCGGCAGCAAATCCGATCAACGTGCCGATCTGCCAGGCTGGTTCGTAAGAGCCGGAAAGATCAAAGATCAGGCCGCCGCCCCATGCTCCCAGCGACGAGCCAACCTGGTGCACAACGAAAGATACACCGAGCAGGGTCGCCAAATAGCGGGTGCCAAAAATCTCGGCAACAATACCGCCAATGAGTGGTGCCAAGCCAGGCCACCAAAGGAGACCCATCGCGGCAGCGAACAGGAGCGTGGTTGTTGGCGTGGGCGGCAAGGCGAAATAGGCAGCGAATATAATCGCTCGGAGAATATACATAAGCCCCAGCAGGATGTGCTTGGGATACCGCGCGCCAAGCCAGCCGGTCACCAATGAACCGACTGCGCTCGTGCCGCCAATAACCGCGAGCGCTTCCGCGCTCAACATCGGGTCCTGGCCGCAGAACGCCAGATAGTTCGGCAAGTGTGTCGTCAGGAAGATCAGATTGAGGCCGCAAACGAAATATGCTCCAGACATCACGAGAAACTGCCGATTCCGGATTGCTTGGCCGAGCACCTCGCCCATCGAGCTGGTTGCAGTGCTGCGCACCGGAATCTTGTCGGCGCCGCCGGCCCAAAATGCAGCGGGTAACATCACGAGCGCCATCAACACAAAAAGCAGCACTGCAATCTGCCATGGCTCGTGTGCCAACAGAGCCTGCGTGGCGAGCGGCACGACGACGGTGCCGAGCGATCCAGCCGCAGCGACCAGGCCAAGCGTTATGGTGCGTCGCTCCTCTGAGACGGCACGCACACATGCGGCTATTCCCAATGACGTTGCCGTGCACGATAGCGCCACCCCGATCAAACTGCCGGAGATAATCAGCGCAAACAGCCCTTGGGCCACAGCCATGATTGCCAGGCCGAGAATGTAGATCGCCGCGCCCACCATCATCGTGATGCGCAGCCCATAGCGATCGGCGGTCGCGCCAACGAATGCTTGGGAGAGGCCCCAGACAATGTTCTGTATCGCGAGCGTGAGCGTAAAATCAGCTGCGGTCAGAGCCAGATCCTGCGTGACTGGCGTCAGAAAGAGTCCGAAACTCTGACGTATCCCCATTCCGAGCGTGAACAACAAGGCGACTCCAATGACGATGAGTCGCGCTTGGCTGCTTCCAGGGATTTGTGACATTCAGAGGCCGATCCAAGGGGGGTGCAGGCTGGCGCTTCCTTGACGTATCCAAAACAATTTACGCAGGTCAAGGATCGCTGGAGAATTCGTTCTGACGGAGGGTGGCGGAGGGAACGCTACCGCAGATAAAATTCTCTACTTGCTCGCGATTGGATTTCATACCTCGGTCGCACTCGCTCAGTACCGCGCGCAATGCATTTGCGATATCAACAACATCGTTTCGATAGAGCATGGATGTAGGATCGTCGGGTGTGCATACGATATCGACGCTTGCACCGGTAGCATCTCCCCAACCGTAGTCTTTCAGATGATCGAACCGCAAGGGATGCGTGTCCGATTCTGGCGAAAACCTTTTGCGAATCAAAAGAATTTTGCCGCGGTAAGCTCCTTCGAACCGGTACTTTCGCAAGTTCGCATCATTGTTTGTGACATAATCCTGATGGTCTTTCGGCAGGCTTTGATACCAACTGGTTGCTGCAAACTTGTGCGGCCTCGTCAGCTTGAACTTTTCTCGATACATCGACCGGTACTGTGCGTTAGCTACCACTCTGGTTGCGACCCTTAACGCCCAGGGGCCGACGTTTCTGACGAAACTATTTAAACGAGAAAGTCTCACAAAAGACAACGAAGGCCCTCTCGCTACTATCATCACCACCAAAGGGACATGCCTGCCGCGACTAACCAATTGCTGCGCCAGTTCGATCGCCAGGAACCCCCCGAACGAATGTCCGATCAAACAAAAGGGGCCATCACCGTGATGCGCAAGCAACCCGGGAATCATGGCAACTGCCATTTCCTGTAAAGACGCAAATTCCATGAACTTTCCGGATTGCAATCGATCGGCAAACTGAATTCCGTAGAGCAGATGTCCGGGCCCAATCGCCTTTGCGAGTCTGTAATAGCTCTCGAGCGTTCCAGCAGTCGTCGGCAGGCAATATGCCGGCGTACCGTCATTTCCATTCTGGAGACAAACTATTTCCACACATGCCTCTCAACGGTCTGTCTTTACCGAGTGCAATTTCGTCGCTGTCCCAAAGGATCAACATGTGACGCCGGATCGGCCCGTTAGCTGCGCAGCGGTACGAGATCAGTCATCGCCTTTTCCACATTCACGGCAATTTCATTGAGTGTAGCGTGGTCGTTAAATGCTTCAAACGGCAGTCTCATTCCGAGCGCTTTTTCGATTTCCAACCAAAGACGAATTTTCTTAAGGGAATCACCGCCAGTTTGATGCCAAGGCAGGTTGGCTTCGAACGACTGCCGTCCTAGCACCTGTATCCAAGCCTGCGACACCGCGGCTTTGATCCGTCCGCTTTGCACAAATGGGACTTCCGATTTTTCCCCGACGTCGGTAGTCGCTACGAGCGAGTCTTCCAATTGCTCAAGGGCGGCAATGTCAGGCTTAAATCGCGGCAATAACGGAATTTTGCTAACAACCCGAATACGCGCCGGACGCATGTACCCAGGCAGATAACCGACGACGGCAGTCCGCAGATCCTTGATAAAGGACTCGCCAACGGGGCGGGAGGGCACGACATAGGCAGTGAGCGTGACAACATCCTGATCCCGCCGCGAGGTGACTACGGCCTCCGATACACCGTCACACCGGCAAAGTGCATCCTCAACCTCCGCCGGGTTGACGGGCAGGCCGTTGATTTTGACCTGCCGGTCTTTGCGGCCGACTATCTCCACAAGTCCGTCGTCGCGCAGCTGCACTAGATCGCCGGTGCACAAAATGCGCAGCGAAGGGTCGTCGGGATCCTGTTCGAACGATCCTCGCTGCAGCGATCCGTTCTGCCAGTATCCGAGCGCGAGATATTGGCTCTTGACAATCAGTTCACCGCGAGATGCCGGCGCATCGGTCTCCTGCGCGAGCCAAATCGACTGTTCAGGGACGGAATATCCGCACGGCGTCCGGGGGCCATCGGGGTTCCATGTTGCGGGAGCAAACCATTGAAAAATGGACGCCGATTCCGTCAGCCCGTAGGAGAGCTGGATGCAGCAGGACGACGGCAGTATCGTTTTGAGCAGTGCGACATCGTTTGCACGAATCGCTTCGCCGCCAAGTCGAAGAACTCTAAGATTGGCAAATGAGCGTTTTATTTCTTTTGCTTTTGCAAGCTCGCGCAGCAATGTCGGCACTGCGTTGCAGAAGGTAATCCGTTGATACTGCAATGTACGAAGTACACCTTGGATGCCGATGCTCCGCGGGTCTGCTATAAATAGACTGGCGCCATTGAGCAGCGCCGCAAATATATTCCTGATGCCCACAACGGTCCCGGCTGTATTAAGAAGGACGATGCGGTCGTCAGCATTGAGGTGACATGAGTTTGTCAGTTGAGCCACACAGTAGGACATGGACCGCTGATTGTGGCAGGTGCCTTTTGGGCGGCCCGTGCTACCCGACGTGTATAGAATGAGGGCAGGTCCGCCCACGGCTGCAGTCGAGACCGCCGCGCCGTCAGCATCATTGGCGAGGGAGCTCGCGATGTCGATTTGCGGCAAAGATGCAAAGGCCCGTGTCTCGTTTGCGTTGGAGGTGTCAACGATCAGCGCCTGCAAGCCGGCTTCGGCCATGATTTGCTCGTTGCGGAGCGCCGGAAAATCGCAGTCCATAGGCACGAATGGGCGGCCGACAGCGAGGCAGGCCAATGCCGCGATCGGCACCAGCGCGCAATTAGGAAGTAAAATGCCTACCGGCGCCTGCGATGGAGCAAGTGCATCGATGCGTTGCGCAAGACGCGCGCTGGCCCGCATGAGTTCGTCATAGGTGTACCGTGCAAGCCCATCGTCAAGAGCGATTCTGTCACCGTATCGCTCAACGATGTATTCAAATCGTTCAAAGACCGGACGATCAATCCAATCGTCCGTGAAGAGTTCGAACGGGACGTCGACCGGGCCACCATGGTCCAGAGGCAAGACGTGGGCAGCAATTTGCGTGGGATAGCGGCCGCCTGATACGGGCATGCGCGGTCACCCCTTTTTCTGCGTAAAAATTCCACGCCACAGCTTTTGTGTTAAATCGGCAAGAAGCCAGCGTACGCCTTGATATCCTAGCTTCTGCGGTCACCGCGTTCAAAGTGATGGCGCCCGCGTACATTACCGGAAGGAAATTAAGACTAACGTCGCCAAGGGGATAACCATGCCGCATGAAATGCCGTACACGAGATCGAACCGGGTTTGCTATCCATTTTTCGGACGCCCAAGATCGACTAGATCTCACTTGACCGCTACTCGAGGGACGACAGGTCCAGGTTGTCGCAAAGGAGCGATTCACACCTAACCTTGCGAGACAGGCGAAAATCGACGAGAAGGCACATGAAAAAGCTCATTTTAATTGCGCTCATTTTTGTCGCCACGAGCTTTGTGGGCGCGCTCGCGCAGATATATCCATCACGTTCGATCACCATCGTCGTTGGAACTCCGCCCGGTTCGTTGCTGGACATTTTCGCGCGCGTGCTGGGCGAGCGAATGAAAAGTACACTTGGCCAAACCTTTATTGTCGAAAACGTCACCGGTGCCGGCGGAACCATCGGCACCGCTCGTGCCGCGCACGCTGCACCGGATGGCTACACGCTCAGTGTTGGCAATATCGGGACGCACGTCGTGAGCCCAGCAACCTATCCGAACATCCAGTACCACCCGCTGAACGATTTCGAGCCGGTCGCCCTGCTTGCGACCAGTCCTTACTGGCTTCTCGCGAAAAAAGATTTGCCGCCGACGGGTCTGCAGCAACTTATTTCCTGGCTTAAGGCGAACCCAGACCAGGCATCCCTGGCCGTTGTCGGCACCGGCGGTATCGATCAGATCGTCGGAGCTTATTTTCAACGGGAAACTGGCACTCGTTTCCAGTTCGTGCCTTATCGTGGCGGCGGACCCGCGATCCAGGACCTTATAGCCGGCCATGTCGATTTGCGGTTTGATCCAGTCTCCGGCTCTTTGGCGCAAGTGCGCAGTGGTCAGCTCAAGGCCTATGCGGTCCTGGGCAAAACGCGGGCGCCGACAGCCCCCGACGTTCCGACAGCTGAGGAACTCGGCGTACAGGCGCTCCACGTCACCTTTTGGTTTGGGCTCTGGGCTCCCAGGGGCACGCCAAAGCCGATCATCGAGAAACTCAATGCTGCAGTAACTGACGCACTTAGCGATCCGGCCGTGCAACGGCGGATCGCCGAATTAGGTGCGGAAATTCCGCCGCGCGAACAACAGACGGTCGAGGCCTTCGGCGCCTTTCACAAGGCCGAGATCGACAAATGGTGGCCGTTTATCAAATCGGCCGGCATCAAGGCGGAATAGCTCTCTGGCGAGTTAAGTATTCAAGAAAACTGGGTTGCATTATCTCGCGTGGCCGTGGCGGAGGGAACGCTACCGCAAACAAAATTCTCTATGCATAGTTGAGAGTAATTCTTAGTATTCTTGGGATTTTTGAGCCGTATGGCAACGTAGGTGATCGGGCATCTCTTCATCCGCCATAGAATTTACGTTGTTATTTCATGGGTTTGATAGCTAGTCTGCGCGCGTATTATGCCGCTAGCTTCGCGACGAGCGCACATGACCTGGTCAATCATTGCCCACGACAGTGCCACCGGCTGTTTCGGCATTGCCGTTGCAACGAAGTTCTTTGCGGCTGGCGCCCGGGTGCCTTTCATCGGCGCCGGGATCGGAGCCATTGCAACTCAGGCGCTTATTAATCCGTTTTACGGGACAAAAGGTTTGCGCCTCCTCCGCGAAGGCATGACAGCGAATGAGGTCGTGAAGGAGCTCGTCGCCGCGGACGAGGGACGCGATCACCGCCAGGTCCACCTTATCGATGCGAGCGACCGCATCGCCGCGCATACCGGGACGGCCTGCATCGGGTGGCACGGGCATCTTGCCGGAGAAGGATTTTCCGTAGCCGGAAATATGCTTGTTGGCGCAGGTGTTCTCAACCAGACAGCAAACACCTACCGCGCCGGTGAAGCGCTTCCATTTCCGCGCCGGCTTGTTGCCGCGATGCTGGCCGGCGAAGCCGCCGGAGGCGACAAGCGCGGCAAGCAGTCGGCCGCACTGCTCATCTATGGCGAAGAAGAATGGTCCGATCTTGATCTGCGCGTCGACGATCACCCCGAGCCATTGGCCGAGCTCGAGCGGCTCGAGCGCGTGAGCCGCGAGCGATGGATATCATTCCGCTGCTTCCTGCCGGGCCGCCGAGATCCGGTGGGAGTGACTGACCGATCCGTCATCGAACGCGAAATCGCCCGCGAGCTTGCCGGCGAGAAGCGACAATGACGCCTCTCGTCGACGTTGAAAATCTAAGGGTCGTATTTCACGGCGACCGCGGCCGGATAACCCACGCGGTCGAAAGCGTAAGCTTCGACCTCGCGCCAGGGGTGACACTTGGGCTCGTCGGTGAATCCGGCTGCGGCAAGAGCGTCACCGCTCTCGCAATCATGGGACTGCTGCCGAAAGGATCCGCCGAGGTTTCCGGTCGCGTGAGCTTTGACGGCAATAATCTGCTCGATCTCACGGACGCGGCGATGCGCGATCTTCGCGGCGATCGCCTTGCCATGATTTTTCAGGAGCCGATGACGTCGCTCAATCCGGCCTACACGATCGGCGAGCAAATCATTGAAACGTTGGTCCGCCACCGCGGGCTTGCCCGCGGCCAGGCGCGGGCCCGCGCCATTGAACTGCTGCAGGACGTACGAATTCCATCACCCGAGCAGCGGGTCGATGAGTACCCGCACAAGCTTTCGGGCGGCATGCGTCAACGCGCGATGGTCGCTATGGCGCTTGCTTGCGACCCACAGCTGCTGATCGCAGACGAACCGACAACGGCGCTTGATGTCACCATTCAGGCGCAGGTGCTCGACCTCCTGCGAAGCCTGAAGGCGAAAACCAACGCAGCCATTGTCCTGATTTCGCACGACCTGGGGGTGGTCGCGGAGATTTGCGACGAAGTTGCGGTCATGTATGCCGGTGAAATCGTTGAACGCGGGCCGGTTGATGCGTTGTTTGAGTCCCCGCAACATCCCTACACAATCGGGCTCCTGGCCTCTATTCCTCGGCTTGATCGGCGGGTGGAAACTCTCGCAAGCATTGAAGGCTCGCTCCCGGACATGAGCGCCGTTCCGCAAGCCTGCCGCTTTGCACCGCGCTGTCCGTTCAGAAGCGAGATTTGCGTGAGCAGTCCTCCACCCATCGTGGACATCGGGACGAGACATTGGTCACGATGCCTCAAAGCACCGCTGGAAAGGATCGTTGCGTGAGTGTGCTGCTCGAGGTCGAAGGCTTGACGCGGCATTTTGTGACCCGCCGCTCGCCATTCGGACGACCGCTTGCCACGGTCAAGGCCGTGGACGGCGTCGACCTGACTGTCCCGGCCGGCAGCACCCTCGCGCTCGTCGGTGAAACAGGCTGCGGCAAGTCAACGCTCGGTCGGCTGATCCTGCGGCTGTTCGAGCCCATGTCGGGCGACATTCGCTTCGAAGGCCGCAGCATTCTTGCGTTTGGCGAGAAGGAACTGCGGGCCTTTCGGCGACAGGCGCAGATCGTTTTTCAGGACCCCTATTCGTCGCTTAATCCACGAATGACCGTGGGAGAGCTGATCGGTGAGCCGCTCGCATTGCATGATATCGTTCCCGCAAGTCGCCGGCGCGATCGCGTGGCCGAGCTTCTTAGTCTTGTCGGTCTCGACCCGAGATATGGTCAAAGATACCCGCATGAATTCTCCGGCGGCCAGCGGCAGCGAATTGCGATCGCGCGCGCTCTCGCAGTTGAACCGAAGCTTGTTGTTTGCGACGAGCCGGTTTCGGCGCTCGATGTTTCGATTCGCTCGCAGGTGCTGAATCTGCTCGCCGACCTTCGCAAGCGCCTTGCCCTCACCTACGTTTTCATTTCGCACGATCTTTCGGTGGTTAAACACATCGCCGACCGGGTTGCCGTGATGTATCTCGGCCGCATTGTCGAGACCGCAGCTGCGGACGAACTGTTCGCCAGTCCGCGGCATCCCTATACCCGCGCATTGTTCTCCGCGATCCCCATCCCGCGGCCGCACTCCAGGCGGCAACGGCAGCTGCTGGAGGGCGATGTTCCCAGTGCGCTTTCGCCGCCAACGGGGTGCCACCTTCACCCGCGTTGTGCTTATGCGATCGACCGCTGCCGGATCGAGCGGCCGGCGCTTGTCGCCGATCAGAGTGGACACGCGACCGCCTGCCATCGTTGGCGCGAATTGCCCGCCATGTCGGGCCTGGCCGAGCAGCAGGCGCCTGGTGCCCGGCTCGAACGGCTGATGTCGGAATTCGCCCGTAAACCCGGTGTTGGGGCCACCGCGGTTGCTGCTACACTGAATTCGAGAGGGTCTGAACGGCGTGTCTGAACGCCGCTGAACTGCGCGAGGGGAACATGAAAATCATGCGCTGGGCCGCAATCGCGGCCGCATACGTCGCATTGACCTGCGGGCTGGCGACGGCTCAGACAACGCTGCGGATTGGGTTGGCCGAAGACCCGGACGTGCTCGATCCCTCGCTCGCCAGGACCTATGTCGGGCGCATCGTCTTCGCTTCGTTCTGCGACAAACTGTTCGACATCGACGAGAACCTCAACGTGGTGCCACAGCTCGCGCTGTCGCATTCCACCTCCGCGGACGGCAAGACGGTCACGATCAAGCTGAGACCCGGTGTCAAATTTCACGATGGCGAGCCTTTCAACGCCGAGGCAGCGAAGTTCTCGCTCGAACGCCATCTCACCATGACAGGCTCGTTCCGCAAGCCGGAGCTGGCAGCCGTCGATCACATTGATGTCGTTGATCCGCTCACGATCAACGTCGTGCTCAAAAGCCCCTACTCACCGTTGATCGCGCAGTTCACCGACCGAGCCGGCATGATGGTGTCGCCGAAGGCCGCAAAGGAGCAAGGCGACAAGTTTGGCCTGCGCCCGGTTTGTGCCGGGCCTTATAAATTCGTGGAGCGCGTGCAGCAGGACCGGATCGTTTTCGAAAAATTCCAGGACTACTGGAACAAGGACAACGTTCATATCGACCGGGTGATCTACCTGCCGATCGTCGATTCGACGGTACGTCTCGCGAATCTCAAGTCCGGCGCGCTCGACCTGATCGAGCGCGTGCTGGCAACCGATATCAAAAACGTGCGCGCCGACAAAAATCTGCAACTCGCCACGGCGCTGGAGCTTGGCTACCAGGGGCTCGACATCAATGTCGGTAATGGCGATGCATCGAAGAACCCGCTCGGCCAATCCGCGAAAGTCCGCCAGGCGCTCGCACTGGCGCTTGACCGCGAAGCGCTGAACCAGGTCGTGTTCAACGGTGAATTCAAGCCGGGCAACCAGTGGGTCAACCCGGAAAATCCCTATTATCAGCAGGCCTATCCGGTTGCGAAACGCGACGTCGCCAAAGCCAAGGCCCTCCTGAAGGAGGCCGGCGTCACGGCGCCTTTCGATGTCGACTTCATGGTGCCCAAGGGCGCGGAAACCCAGGCAGTCGCCGAAGTCATTCAGGCGATGGCTGGCGAGATCGGAATCAATATGAAGATCCGCGTCACCGAATTTGCGACCTCGCTCAAGCAGGCGGAGCAAGGGAACTATCAGGCCTATCTCCTGGCCTGGAGCGGACGAACGGACCCGGACGGCAACACCTACATTTTTTTCAAGTGCAATGCGCCCCAGGATTCGATGGGCTATTGCAAGCCCGAGGTCGACAAGCTGCTCGATGAAGCGCGCATCCCCTCCGACATGGCCGCGCGCAAGGCGATCTACGAAAAGCTGACAAAGACCATCCTTGAGGACCTTCCCAAGGTTTATCTCTATCACCGCCGCATTCTGATCGCGCACTCGACCAAGCTCAACGGCTACAAGCAGATGCCGGATGGATTGGTGCGCGTTGTGGGACTGTCGCTGAAGTGACCGTTGCCGTGCTCGCGGAGGGTCGCCAATGTTGAACCTCCTCGGCAAACGGCTGTTGCAGTTGATCCCGACCCTGTTCTTCGTGTCGGTCATCATTTTCTCGCTGCAACAACTGCTGCCCGGCGACCCCGCCTTGATCATGGCGGGGGAAGAGCGCGATCCAGAAGTGATCGAGCAGATCCGCCGGCAGTATCATCTCGACCAGCCGATTCCCGTTCAATACTTCTACTGGGTGACGGGCGTGCTGTCCGGCAATCTCGGCGAGTCGATGCGCATTCACGTGCCGGTGCTTGATCTCATTCTGCAAAAATTGCCGGTGACCATGCAGCTTGCCTCGATGGCAATCGTGATCGCGCTCGCGATCGGCATCACCGCGGGCATCGTATCGGCGGTGAAGAAAAACACCGTCTGGGACTACGTGGCCAATGGATTCGCACTGTGGGGCATTTCGACGCCGAATTTCTGGCTCGGCATCATGTTGATCTTCCTCTTTTCGGTGAAGCTGGGCTGGCTGCCGGCGTCAGGCTACGTTCCACTGACCGAAGATTGGCGCGCCAGTCTCGCGTCCACGATCATGCCGGCTTTTGTCCTCGGCAATGCGATCGCAGCTATCCTGATGCGCCATACCCGCAGCGCCATGCTTCAGGTGCTCGAAAGCGACTACGTGCGGACGGCCCGGGCCAAGGGCCTCCTGGAGCGCACGGTCATCCTCAAGCATGCAATGCGGAACGCCCTCACCCCCGTCATCACCCTGGGCGCGCTCGAATTCGGGACCTTGTTGTCCGGCGCCGTACTAACCGAACAGATCTTCACGATCCCCGGTTTCGGCAAGCTGATCATCGACGCCGTCTTCAACCGCGACTACGCCGTGGTGCAGGGCGTCGTGCTGGTGACGGCGACAGTCTATATCGCGCTTAACCTGCTG
>Ga0134125_10007951_pt1 | contig 11954 bp, 10 predicted proteins | sample KB31751_FD_96464 | JGI IMG/M metagenome (GOLD analysis project Ga0134125, IMG submission 96464) | Terrestrial soil microbial communities with excess Nitrogen fertilizer from Kellogg Biological Station, Michigan, USA - KB3-175-1 | ecosystem: Environmental > Terrestrial > Soil > Unclassified ... | reverse complement strand
GACGTCGAACTGGTGGGACTTCACGGCGTCGATCAGCCGGTGGTAGTCGCGGCGCTTGCCGTTCCGGTAGGCGCTGGTGTCGTTGTCGATAAAGGTGTCGACCACAACCCAGCCCTGGCGCTCGGCGTAGGCGCGACAGTCGGCCTTCTGGCGATCGACACCCGCCTGAAGATCGCGGGGATCCTCGGAGATGCGGCAATACAGCGCGGCGCGCAGGGGTGTGTCGGTGCTCATCCATCAATAGTGTCATATTTAGCATTCGGCTTTCAGCGCATCGTGATTGCGCTGCCCCCGGGCTGCGCGCATCACCCTGTACCGCGGCGTCGGTCGGCTCGCCGTCCACGCACGGTGCTTCGTCGTCAGGGTTGCACATGCCCGGCGCGGCCAGCTTGGCCAACACCGCATCGAGGGTGGCGCGGGCTTCCGGGTCGAGCAGGCCGTGGAAGCGGCTCATCCCGCCAGCGTCCTGCTTATCAATGGTCAAATAGCGCCGCCGGGCCCGATCGGCCTCATCGGGCAGATCGCCGTCCTGGTTGAGCACCAGCGCCAACCGATCGGCGGCGGCGCGGAATTGCGTGGGCCCCAACCCGGTGGCGATCCTGGCCAGGTCGGCCTCGGCCTGGTCCCGGGTTTGGGCGTCGATGCGGCTGGGCAGCTCGTTGAAGAACTTCTCGATGGTCCGCACATGCTCGGACCCGATCTGACCGCGCGCCTGCGCGGCGGCCACATTCGGCAGCGTCGGGGGCAACGGTTCTCCGGTCATGGCGGTGCGCGGCCCCAACAGCTCGGCCTGCTTGATCCGCCGCTTGGCCTCGTCTGTGGAGATCCGCAGCGCTTCGGAGAGCACCTTTGGCCACGAGTTGGCGCCCAGCTCGGCCGGTGTGGCCTGCGCGGTGAGCTGATGGATCAGCTGGTGATCGACCGCCGGCTGGGCGCGGTAGCCGTGTTCGAGCCGCTTTTGGATCGCCAGCACCTCCGCTGCGGTCAACCCCGCGAAACACAGCCCGGCCATATCGGCCTGGGCCTGCTCCCACCGCGCGACAACCGCCAAAGTCTCCGCGTTCATACTTCGAACACTAGTTCGATTTAGTGGCTAAACGGCCCGCCGCAAGCACAACCTGTGGATGAATTCGAGTTTGTGGATAAGTTGCTCTGCGTGAGCCAAAGGGTTGCCGGATACCCATAGGCACTGTTCGGTGTAGCGACGGGAGAAAGGACGGTCTATGACGGCGCGACGAGACAACGTGCTGCTCGTGCATTGGCACGACCTCGGCCGGTATCTCGGCGCCTACGGCCACAGCGACGTCTCCAGCCCGCGGCTCGATCGACTCGCCGCAGAGGGCATTGTCTTCACCCGTGCGCACGCAACCGCGCCGCTGTGCTCCCCGTCGCGAGGCTCCTTGTTCACCGGTCGCTACCCGCAGAGCAACGGCCTCGTCGGACTGGCCCATCACGGCTGGGAATACCGCGCCGACGTTCGCACGCTTCCCCACCTTCTGTCGGAATCCGGCTGGTACACAGCACTATTCGGGATGCAGCACGAGACGTCGTACCCGCCGAAGCTTGGCTTCCACGAATTCGACGTGTCGAACTCCTACTGCGAATACGTCGTCGAGCACGCCACCCGCTGGCTCACCGATCCGCCCGAGCAGCCGTTCCTGCTCACCGCCGGTTTCTTCGAAACGCACCGGCCATTTCCACGCGATCGCTATGACCCCGCCGAGGCCGACGACGTCGTGGTGCCCGACTATCTGCCCGATACCGCCGACATCCGGGAGGATCTCGCCGACTTCTACGGATCGATCTCGGCCGCGGACGCCGCGGTCGGCAGGCTCCTCGACACGCTTGACCAAACGGGCCTCGACGAATCGACCTGGGTGGTCTTCATGACCGACCACGGTCCTGCGCTACCGCGGGCCAAGTCGACGCTGTACGACGCAGGCACCGGAATCGCGCTGATCGTGCGCCCGCCGCGGAACACCGGCATCGAGCCGCAGATCTATGACGAGCTGTTCAGCGGTGTCGACCTGCTGCCGACGCTCCTCGAACTGCTCGACCTCGACATCCCCGACGACATCGACGGCATATCGCATGCGGACAACCTGGGCACGCCGCCTCAGCACATCAAGCCGGTACGCACCGAGGTCTACACCACGAAGACGTACCACGACTCCTTCGACCCGATCCGCGCGATCCGGACGAAGGAGTACAGCTACATCGAGAACTACGCATCGCGGCCGCCGCTGCTCGATCTGCCGTGGGACGTCGCCGAAAGCACGCCGGGCCGCGTCATGGAGCCGCTCGTACACGCGCCGCGGCCTGCGCGCGAACTGTACGACCTCATCGAAGATCCGGCGGAGTCCCGCAACCTGTTGGGGCCCGACGCCACCGACAAGGCGGAGGCGATCGCCAACGACCTCGCAATGCTCCTCGACGACTGGCGTCACAAGACCAACGACGTTATACCGTCCGACTTCGCGGGCACCCGAATTGCAGAACGCTACACCGAAACCTACTTGCAAGTTCACGGACCACGGGTTACCAGCCGGTCTGCAATCGCCTCGGAACGAGGCATCGACGACGACCATAGTCCCGCCCGATAGTTTTATTCACGGTGATTGCAATGTTCGCCAGTGCCAAGCGATTTGATTGCAGTTAGGCTCACGCCCATGCCACACCCGACGGCCTATCTGGTGCTTGCCTCGCAACGCAGTGGCAGCACGCTGCTCGTCGAATCGCTTCGCGCTACGGGTGTGGCAGGCGAGCCCGGTGAGTTCTTTCAGTACCTGCCGGAGACGAGCCAATCGCCGCAGCCGAGACAGTGGTTCGAAGGTGTTGAGGACGAGTCGATCATTCAACTGCTGGATCCGCTCGACGCGGGCAAGCCGGATCTGGCCCCACCCGAGATCTGGCGGGACTACATCCGCACCGTTGGCCGCACCCCCAACGGCATCTGGGGCGGCAAGCTGATGTGGAACCAGACACCGCTGCTGCTGCAACGTGCCGCAGGCCTGCCCGACCGCTCCGGAGCGGGTCTGCTCTCGGCCATCCGTGATGTCATCGGCAGCGATCCCGTTCTGGTGCATGTCTACCGGCCAGACGTTGTGTCGCAAGCGGTTTCGTTCTGGCGTGCGGTACAGACCCGGGTTTGGCGCGGTAGGCCGGATCCGGTTCGCGACTCCCGTGCCGAGTATCACCCAACAGCGATCGCGCATGTCGTCACGATGCTGCGTGAACAGGAGAAGGGCTGGCGCGCCTGGTTCGACGAGGAAGGGATCGAGCCGATCGATATCTCGTACCCCGTACTCTGGCGCAACCTCACCCAGATCGTCGGCACCGTCCTCGAGAAGCTCGGACAGGATCCGCGGCTCGCACCGGCGCCTGTGCTGGAACGCCAGGCCGATCAACGCTCCGACGAATGGGTGGACCGCTACCGGGCCGACGCGCAAAGGGAGGGGCTCCCGACATGACGACAGCAGACACCAGCTTCGACACGGTGCACGTCGACGAACTTCGACTGCTCGAGGCCGAGGCCGTGCACATCATCCGCGAAGTGGTCGCCGAACTGGAACGGCCGGTGTTGCTGTTCTCGGCAGGCAAGGACTCAATCGTGTTGTTGCGGCTGGCGGAGAAGGCTTTTCGGCCCAGCCCGCTGCCATTTCCGGTCATGCACGTCGACACCGGACACAACTTCCCCGAGGTCATCGAGTTTCGTGACCGGCGGGTCACCGGGCACGGCCACAAACTGATCGTCGCGTCGGTGCAGGAATCCATCGACAGCGGCCGGGTACCGGATCCAGGTCATGGCGAGTCCCGCAATCGTCAGCAGACCCGCACGCTGCTCGACGCGTTGGAGGCGGGTGGCTTCGACGCCGCGTTCGGTGGCGCACGCCGTGACGAGGAACGCGCTCGCGCCAAGGAACGCATCCTGAGCTTCCGCGACGAGTTCGGCCAGTGGGACCCCCGCGCACAGCGACCCGAGCCGTGGTCGCTCTACAACGGCAGGATCAAGAAGGGCGGACAGGTCAGGGTCTTCCCGTTGAGCAACTGGACCGAGCTCGACGTCTGGCGCTATATCGAGCTGGAAAACCTTGAGCTGCCATCGATCTACTACGCGCACGAACGTGAGGTGTTCGAGCGCGACGGCATACTGCTTGCGGTATCGGAGTTCGCCAGGCCGGTCAACGGGGAAACCGCGGCGATCGAGTGGGTGCGCTACCGGACCGTCGGGGATCTGACCATCACCGGCGCAGTCCGGTCGACCGCCACCGACATCGAGAGGGTCATCGCCGAGATCTCCGCGGCGACCGTCTCCGAGCGCGGCGAGACCCGCGCTGACGACCGAACGTCGGCCGCCGCGATGGAGGACCGCAAGCGCGAGGGGTACTTCTGATGACCGCGACGCGCCAACTGCTGCGGATCACCACCGCAGGATCCGTCGATGACGGCAAGAGCACATTGATCGGCCGGCTGCTGCACGACACCGACAGTCTGCCGCTCGACCATCTCGAGGCGGTCACCGACGAGGAAGGGATCGCCGACCTCGCCGCTCTTTCCGATGGCCTGCGTGCCGAGCGGGAGCAAGGCATAACCATCGACGTCGCGTACCGGTTCTTCTCGACCGATGCCCGCAGCTACATCCTGGCGGACACGCCCGGCCATGAGCGGTACACACGCAACATGTTCACCGGCGCTTCCAACGCCCACGTCGCCGTCCTGCTGGTCGATGCCCGCGCCGGTGTGCTGCGCCAAACCAACCGGCACGCGCGCATCGCGAAGCTCCTCGGCATCAAGCACTTTGTCGCCACGATCAACAAGATCGACCTGGTCGGCTTCGACCAGACACGGTTCACCGAGGTCGACAAGGAGTTGCGCCAGGTGGCCGCGCGCCTCGGTGGTGTAGACATCACCGTGATCCCGATCGCGGCCAAGCACGGCGACAACGTGGTGCACCGGTCCGACCGCACCCCTTGGTATCAGGGGCCGACGCTGCTCGAGTACCTGGAGAACGTCGAACTCTCGGCGCCGCAACCGGAACCGACCAAGCTGCGGGTGCCAGTGCAATGGGTGTCGCGGCCGACGGCCAATCTGCGCCGCCGCTACACCGGTCGGCTCTCGGCGGGCACGCTGAACGTCGGCGACCAGATCGTGAGCCTGCCCGCGGGCACCCGCTCGACGGTCACCGTCGTCGACACCCTGGACGATGACCGCACGACAGCCGTTGCCCCGCTGTCGGTTTCGATCGAGCTGTCGGATGACATCGACGTCGGCCGTGGCGACGTGTTCGTAAGCGCCGCCGACGACGCTACGCTCCCGGTGCTGGCTCGCGAACTCGACGCGACGGTGTGTTGGTTCATCGACAGCCCGCTGCGCGCCGGTGACCGCCTCGCGCTCAAGCAGGGCACCCGAACCGTGCGCACCACGGTGCAGGCCCTGCACAGCAGGCTGGATCCCGAGACACTCGACGAGTTGGACAACCCTGTCGAGTTGATCCTCAACGACATCGGGTCGGTGACGTTGCGAACCAGTTCGATCGTCGTCGCCGACGCCTACACCGACAACCGGGACAGCGGCGCGTTCATCCTGATCGACGAGACCACCAACGACACCGTCGGCGCGGGGACCATCATAGAACCGCGCGAGGTCAAGCCGGGTGTCCACGCACGCAACGACATCCGCTGGCACGCTTCATCGTTGGATCGCGACTACGGTTGGGCGGCCGCCGGGCAGCGCGGAGCGACGATCTGGTTCACCGGACTCCCTGCGTCGGGTAAGTCGACGATCGCGGTGGCGGTGGAGCGCGCACTCGTCGAGTCCGGTCAGGTCGCCTATCTGCTCGACGGTGACAACATCCGCCACGGCTTGTCCGACGACCTCGGCTTCTCTGCCGGGGATCGGGCCGAAAACATCCGTCGCGTAGGGCATCTCACCCGGCTGTTCGCCGATGCCGGGGTAGTGGCATTGGCCTCATTGGTGTCGCCGCTGAAATCCGACCGGGAGATCGCCCGCGCGTTGAACGACGCTGCCAAGCTGCCGTTCATCGAGGTCTACGTGGCCACGCCACGCGAAGAATGCGAACGGCGCGACCCCAAGGGGTTGTACGCGCGGGCGCGCGCGGGTGGGCTCAAGGGCCTCACCGGTGTCGACGCCCCCTACGAACCGCCGGACAGTGCCGATCTGGTACTGGACACCACCAGCGCCGATATCGACCAGCTCGTTGCGCAGGTCATCGCGCTGCTCAACGTGCGGCGTCAACCAGTCTGAGCCACAACGAATATCCGGCGGAACGGAAAGAACGTCCTGCCGTCCGGACGCGCCGGGTACGCGGCGTCCAGCATCGGGATCAGCTCCTGCCGGAACTGCTGCCACTGGGGTTCGGTGAGCCGGCTCTTCACCGGGGTCAGCGCGGTACCGGTGATCCACTCCAGCACCGGATTCTCGCCGCTGAGTTCGTGGATGTAAGTGGTCTCCCAAGCGTCGACGGTGCAGCCTGCGTCGCTGAGCAGCGCCGCATAGCCCGACGGATCATCAACCTGGCCCTCTCGAAACGGGAAGTCGCGCAACGGCTCTGACCACTGCTCGCGGCGGGCGAGTTCGCGCACGGCCCTATGCGACGGGGCGTCGAAATTCCCGGGCACCTGCATCGCAATCCACGAGCCCGCCTCCAACTCGCCGGCCCACCGCACCAGGAGCTCGGCGTGTTCGGGCACCCACTGCAGGGCGGCATTGCTCACCACCACATCGGTGTCCGGCTGCGGGTTCCAGGCCCGCACATCGCCGACGTGAGCGTCCACACCGCGTTCTCGCGCGGCGTCGACCATCTCCGGTGAGCTGTCCCACGCCTCGACGACCGCGCCGGGCCAGCGTTGGGCAACTGTCGTGGTGAGATTGCCGGGACCGCAGCCGAGGTCGACAACGCGGCGCGGCGCCTCGGCGCCGACGCGCGACAGCAGGTCGAAGAACGGGCGACCGCGATGGTCGGCGAAGGCCAGGTACACGTCGGGATTCCACATGAGGTCAGTGTCGCACCCACACAACTCACAGCGGGTTCGCAGTCGTGCCACAGGGCTGCGGCTGGTATTTACCGCACCGTATGCGTCGTGACTGCCCTCGTCGACCAACCGGTAGCCGCAGAGGCCCTCGAGTCGCCGCACCAGGGCCGCTGGTCGCGGTGGGCGTTGGCGCCGCTACTGGCGGCGACGGCGATGCTGTACCTGTGGAACCTGTCGGCCAGCGGATACGGCAACACCTTCTATGCCGCGGCGTCCCAGGCCGGTTCGCAGAGCTGGTCGGCGTGGTTCTTCGGATCACTCGACGCCCAGAATTTCATCACGGTTGACAAGCCGCCCGCCTCACTGTGGGTGACCGGGCTGTCGGTGCGACTGTTCGGCATGAGCAGCTGGTCGGTGATGACGCCGCAGGCGCTGATGGGTGTTGCGGCCGTCGTGGTGTTGTACTGCGCGGTGCGGCGGGCGTTCTCCGATCCCAATCAGGGTGCCGCCGCAGGCCTGCTGGCCGGTGCCGTGCTGGCCGCCACCCCGGCTGCTGCGTTGATGTTCCGCTTCAACAACCCCGACGCCCTGCTGGTGCTATTGCTGACCGTGGCCGCCTACTGCCTGATGCGCGCGGCGACCGCTGCATCGTGGCGCTGGCTCATGCTCGTCGGCATCGTGATGGGCGCCGCGTTTCTCACCAAGATGCTGCAGGGCTTCCTGGTGCTGCCCGGCTTCGCCCTCGCCTACCTGCTTGTTGCGCCGACGTCATGGCGCAAGCGTGTACTTCACGTCCTCGGGGCTGCGGGCGCGCTGATCGCTTCCGCGGGCTGGTGGGTGCTGGCGGTACAGCTGATCCCCGCGAGCGCGCGCCCATATATCGGCGGGTCGACGGACAACACCGTGCTCGATCTCGCGTTGGGCTACAACGGGATCGAGCGCATCCTCGGCCGCCATCGGGAAGGAAAACCGCTGGGTGACCGGGGCAGCTCGAACCTGCCGATGCTGCACGGACGCACCGGCGTGCACCGGTTGTTCACCGGTGAGATGGCCAACGAGATCTCGTGGCTGATACCGGTGGCGTTGGTTGTTGTCGCGTTCGGGATCTACTTGGCCGCGCGACAGATGCTCAGCCGCGCGGAGTTGTGTGCGTTGCTGATGTGGGGCACATGGTTGGTGGTCACCGGTGTGGTGTTCAGCTTCATGGGCGGGACGGTTCACCCCTACTACACCGTCGCGCTGGCTCCCGCGATCGCAGCGCTGGTGGGTATCGGTGCGGTGTTGGCCTGGCGACGAAGGTCGAGCTGGGATGGTCGCTGCGCGCTGGCGACGATGATGATACTGGCGGCTGTTCCGTCGGCGGTCCTAGTGCACCGCAACGCCTTTGGACCGGCATGGCTGCCATGGGTGGTCGTCGTACCGGCCGCGGTTAGCGCCGTCGCCGTGCTGTGGCACCGACCACCGACGATCGCGTTGGTGGCCGGGTGCTTGGCCGGGCTCGCCGGTACCACAGTGCTTTCCGTCGCGACCGCCGCGACCCCGCATCATGGGACAATGCCGACCGCGGTCGGAACGTCGCAGGTGATGGGCAGCTGGATCAACGACGAGGCAACCAACACCCAACTCGCAGGCATGCTCGCGGCCACCCACACGAAGTGGTCGGCTGCGACGAACGGATCGCAGTCCGCGGCCGCCCTCGAAATCGCATCCGGCACATCGGTGATGGCGGTCGGCGGCTGGAGCGGTGACCCGGTGCCGACGCTGCAGCAGTTCGTCGACGACGTACACGCGGGCAAGATCTCGTATTACGTCGAGGCAGGCCGCGGACCGAATTCACCGGCCGTCCGTGGCGACGTGATTCGCAGCGAAGTACACACCGCGTCGCACGCCCGCGAGATCGCCGATTGGGTCGCGGCACATTATCCCGGCACTTTCATCGGCGGATCGACGATGTATCGCCTGTTCTGACCGCTACCATGCGGATGTGTCCAGCTCGCAGGACTCCGACGCCGCTCCCGTCGATCTGCCGCCGATCCCAGTTCCCGACGTTTCCGGCGCCGACGCAAGCATTGGTGGGCTACCCCGTCGCGTCGACCTCACGCTGCGGCAACGGTTGATCGTCGACTCGTCGGCCGCCGCCGACATCGCGCTGCGCACCGCGATCGCGTCGCTGCTGAGTGTCACGATGATGCCCACAATGCTCGGTCCCGCGTTGCGACGCTCCGAGTCGCGCGCTGAACGGGACAACATGCGGTTCTACGCCGAGTTGGCGAGCGCCAAGGATCCGGAGCTGTCGTTCCCGGCGCCGACGGAGGAGCCTCGCATCTCATCGCGGGCCGCCAACCCCGTCGCGGAGTGGATGGCCCATGGCCCCGTTCACAACATCCGGTTCAACAGCAGCTTCGAGGCCGTCAATCCGGCCCTGCGCGAGCAGTGCCGCGGCTACGTCCGCAATAACGTGGTGCACGCCCAGCACTGGCGCCACGAAGACGGACCGCATCCGACGCTGTGTGTGATCCACGGGTTCATGGGATCGCCGTACCTGTTCAACGGGCTGTTCTTTTCGCTGCCGTGGTTCTACCGATCGGGTTACGACGTGCTGTTATATACGCTGCCATTCCACGGGGCGCGCGCCGAAAAGGGTTCTCCCTTCAGTGGTTACGGCTACTTCGCTCATGGTTTCGCGGGTTTCGCCGAGGCGATGGCGCAGGCGGTGCACGATTTCCGTTCGCTGATCGACTATCTGGAGTTCACGGGTGTCGACCGTATTGCGCTGACCGGAATGTCGCTCGGCGGCTACACGTCGGCGCTGATCGCCTGCGTCGACGACCGCATCCAGGCGGTGATCCCCAACGTGCCGGTTGTCACCCCCGACAGAACGGTCGACGAGTGGTTCCCCGCGAACTATGTGGTGCGGTTGCGGATCTCATCGCAGGCACGGACGACGACGTGGTCCGCGCCGCAACGAAGTACCCGTCACCACTGAACTATCCCCCGCTGGTGCCCAAGCACCGGCGGCTGATCATCACCGGCCTCGGAGACCGGCTGGCGCCGCCCGAGCAGGCCGAGTTGCTCTGGGAACACTGGGATCGCTGCGCATTCCACTGGTTTCCCGGCAACCACATCCTGCACATCAGCCAGCCGGACTACCTGCGCCGGATGACCCGCTTCATGCGCGACTTCATGTTCCAGTGACGGCGGCAATGCGCGAGCCCGAAGTGTCATCGCCGTACACCCGCGGTGGCCGACGTGCGCCAAATCGATTCCACGACATGCGCATCGACGTCGCCGGCTGCGGCCAGACCGGTCCACGCATCGCGATGCTCATGCGCGGTGTGGGTCAACCACGCGAAGCCGGATCGCGCCGCGGTCAGGTCCGCGGGCCGTTGCCGTCCGTGAACGGACAGGCCCGGCGCACGACAGCAGGTGGCGAACCGGCTGACGACGTCCCGGTCGACCCGCGTCATGGCAGGAGGAGCCGCCAGCGTTACGCCCCACCGCGTCTCTTTATTTAGTCATTCCTTAACTAACTTGGCTGAAGTCAGCATTGTGTCGAGGCGTACGTCGGCATCGCCTGTGGAATAAAACTCGCCGAGGTGAGGTAACCACGGGCGTGACTATTCGACTTGGATTGCAGATTCCGAACTTCTCTTATGGAACGCCCGTAGCCGAGCTGTTTCCCGCGGTGAAGGCCCAGGCCGAGGAGGCCGAGGCCGCCGGATTCGACACCGTGTTGGTGATGGACCACTTCTATCAGCTGCCCACGCTGGGCGAGCCGGATGAACCGATGCTGGAGGCCTACACGACGTTGGGTGCGTTGGCCACCGCCACCAAGGGTGTACAGCTCTCGACATTGGTGACAGGAAACACCTACCGCAACCCGACACTGCTCGCCAAAGAGATCACCACTCTGGATGTGATCAGCGGAGGGCGCGCGATCTTGGGTATCGGGGCCGGTTGGTTCGAGCTGGAGCACCAGCAGCTTGGTTTCGAATTCGGCACATTCACGGAGCGATTCGAAAAGCTGGAGGAGGCGCTGCAGATCATCATTCCGATGACTCACGGTGAGCGGCCACGCTTTTCAGGTAAGTGGTATCACGCTGAAGACGCCATCAACGAGCCCCGCTACCGCGACCACATTCCGGTGATGCTCGGTGGCAGCGGTGAGAAGAAGACCTTCCGGCTGGCCGCCCAATACGCCGACCACCTCAACATCATCGCGGGCATGAGCGAACTTCCGCGCAAGCTCGGCGCGCTGGCAGAACGATGTGCCGAAGCCAACCGAGACCCCGCAACGCTGGAAACGAGCTGCCTGCTGACCGTGGTGCTCGACGGGTACGAATCCCATAGCGCGATCGACGAAGCTCGAGGCGATCGCGCCCTGTCAGGCTCACCCGACCAAGTGGCCGAGGAGATCAAACGTCGCGTACTTGATGTCGGCATCGACGGAGTCATCGTCAACTTGCCGACCCATCGCTACACACCTGGAGTGATAACGAAAGTCGGTGAGGCGCTCAAACCGCTGATCTCTTCGTAGGCCAGCGACGCGACATCAGTCCTTGATCGCGCTGACCAGGCTGATGTTGCCCGTCATCAGACCGGCTTCGGAGTCTGGGGCCGGCACGGACCTACCGAGCGAGCGCAGCTGGAACGGCAGCGGGGTGGCCGCGGCCCACCAGCCGCGGTTACCGAACCACTCCTTCGCAGGCGCGTGCTGCTCGTTGTAGACGAGGGTGAAGAAGGTGCGGTCGTTGCCACCCGCGACTTCTTCTTCCCGCTTCGCCCGGAATGTGTCGGCGGCCAGCGGCACGGACTCCTCGAGGGCGAGGTGACTGCCAGGCGCGGCCAATGAGTCGATGCCTGCGAACAGCTGGCGCTGTGCCGTGGCCGGCAGATAGATGAGCAATCCCTCGGCGATCCATGCCGACGGTTTCGACGGATCAAACCCGCTGTTGCGCAAGG
>Ga0134125_10007949_pt1 | contig 11957 bp, 12 predicted proteins | sample KB31751_FD_96464 | JGI IMG/M metagenome (GOLD analysis project Ga0134125, IMG submission 96464) | Terrestrial soil microbial communities with excess Nitrogen fertilizer from Kellogg Biological Station, Michigan, USA - KB3-175-1 | ecosystem: Environmental > Terrestrial > Soil > Unclassified ... | reverse complement strand
GGGCTGCCTTGCAACGCCTCGTCCACGAGGCGATCGAGCTGCGTATCGCCGAATTGCTTCCACCATTCGGCTGCCGGCCATGCCTTGGGCGACACGTTCGCCGTGACTAGGGTCTCGGAAGCGTGAAGCCCGTTCGCGTCGGACAGGCTCGCGCGCGGCTTGTCGGCGCCGGGCGTGGCGCATGCGGCCGCGAGCACCGCCGTGGCCGCGAGGGCGGCAATCCTCATCGCCTGGCCTCCTTGCCCGCGAGCTCGAAACCCATCTCGCCGGCATTGTCGAGGATGCGCTGGAGCATGTCCTCGAACTGGCGCACCTCGGCCTTGGAGAAGCCGTGCAGGAAATCGTTTGCGACGCCCACGGCCACCGCGAGCATCCTGGGGAAGATCTTGCGGCCCTCGGCGGTGAGCTCGAGCTTGATGGCGCGGCGGTCGGAAGCCGATCGCACGCGGCGCACCAGGCCGCGCTCTTCGAGCGCGTCGATCTTGCGCGTCATTGCTCCGGGATCGTGGGACATGAGGGAGCACACGGCCGACGCCGTGTCGGCCACGTCGTTGGCGATGGAGGCGAGCACGACATAGTCCACGGGCTTCACGTCGAAGGGGGCGAGGCGTTCCTCCAGCGCCGCGAGGAAGACCGAGCGCACCCGCGCGAGGAGCGGGGGCACGGACGTGCGGATGTCGTAGGTGGCGGGTTCGTAGATGGACATGGACGGAATCCCAGTGGATGACCGCCATGATACTTGCCTAAGCAAACATTGTCAAGGCTATGATAGCCTTGGCGACTTCTTGCGGCGGCCTCGCCTTCCTATTCGAGCGATTTCAGGGCCTTGTCGCGCAAGCCGACCAGCACGGCTTCCCCGCTTCCCCGGTCGACGCGGAACTCGCCGAAACGCGCACCCTGGTAGCGCGCGCCGGCCCCTTCCTGGAAGAAGTAGGCATTGGTGCCGATCCACGGCCGCCCGTTGCGGATCCGGTAGTGGATGCGCAGGTCCGGGGCCGATCCCGCGGGTGCGAGGCGCGCCACGCGCCGCTCGTCGAGCACGAGCGCGGCGTTCCCCTCGCCTCCAGGGGCCGGCGCGCCGCCTGCGAGCTGCCGGGCGATGAGGAAATCGAGCGCCATGTAGTCGCCCTGCACGAGCGAGCGGGGATCGACCGGCGCGAGCTCGAGGAAGACGACCTCGCCGTCGCGTTTCACGCGCTCCTTCGCGAGGATCGAGGCATCCACGGCGCCCAGCACGAGCGCCACGCCGGCGAGGATGAGGGCGCGCGTGACGCTCATGGGGCGCTCCGCGTCTTCGTGAGCCATGCGGCCGCGAGGCAGCCCGCGCCGACCACGGCGAGCGTGGCCGCCTTGGCGAGGAGAGTGGCCTCGAGCGAATAGTAGAGGTGGAAGACGTGGCCGATCGCCGCGGCGATGCAGACGGCCGCGAGGCCGAGGTTGCCGAGGGCGAAGGCGGCGATCAATGCCGCGAGCGCGGCGAGCGCGGAGAGCAGCGGCCATGGCGCGAGGCCTCCGTGGGCACTCCCGGGGCCCACGAGCAATGCCCAGGGCTCGGAGGCGAGCGTTCCCAGGGCGAGCGCGACGACGAGGCCCGCGGCGATCGGCCGCACCATCGGCGCGAACCCGCGCGCGATCCACATGGGCTCCCTTCTCACGATCACGAAGAGCAGCCCCGCCAGCGGCAGCCACGTCGCGAGCCAGATCGAGAGCCCCGTGACCGCGGATGCGGGAATGCCCGCCGGGACGCCTGCGCGGTCCCACGTCGAGAAGCGCAGCGCGACCGCCCAGGCGATGCACGCGAAGAGCGTGGACATCGTCCGGTGCAGCCGGTTGGGCATCACCGCCGCGAGGATGACCTGCATGGCGAGGGCGATCGCGGCGAGCGTCGGCACGGCTCGCATGGAGAGGTTCCTGTCGATCGACTCGGCGAGCCCGAAGAGCGTGGCGAACTGGCCCGCGATCGAAAGCGCGAGCGCGGCCTGCGAGGCGAAGGCCGCGAAGCCCGCGCGCCCGGCCGCCCAGAAAAGGCCATACGCCATCGCGAGGAGGACGAGGCCCGCGACGAGGATGCCCGCGCCGCCGTTGGAGCCGCGCGCGAAGGTCATGCCCACGAAGATGAGGACGAAGATCCCGGCGGCCCATCCCGCGGCGCCCAGCAGCAGGCTCACGAACCAGGGCCGTTCGGAGGTTTCCTCCGCGGGCGCCTGTGCGGACGCCGGATGGAGCGCGAAGCCGCGCGCCTGCAATGCCTGGACGAGATCCTGGGGTGTGGCGATCATGCCGTGGCCTCTCCCGACTCCTCCTCGACGCGCCAAGCCCTCACCCAATGCATGAGCGCGAAGCCCGTCGCCGACGAGGTCCCGATGACCCAGAGCGCGAGGAGGAAGATCCCGCCTTCGCTCATGCCGCGCTCCAGCGCTCGTGCGAGCAGCACGGTGGTGACGACGATCCAGGCGCCGGCGATGGCCGCGAGCGGAAAGACGTCGCTGCGCGCACGCAGCGCAAGGCCTCCCACCGCGATCGACAGGACCGCGAACGTCCCGATCACGACGGGCGCCGGCGCTTCGCCGAGGGCGAGGAGGCAGGCCGCGGTCCCGTAGCCGAAGGCGAAGGCGAGGAGCAGGCGCGAGAGCCAGCGCGGCGCATGGGCGGAAAGGCTCGTGCCGTGAAGCCTCGCGAACCCGGCGGCCGCGGCAAAATCGATGGCCGCGATGGCGAGGCACGCTTCCGCGCTCCCGGGGTGCCAGCGGTCGATCCACCACCACATCCCGCGCCCGAATGGAACCGTGCCCGCGAAGAGCGCGAGCCCCACGTTGAGGACGCACCACCAGATCGCCCACGCGGCGCCCGAGGCGGCGGCGATCGCGAAGACGACCGTGAGCCCGGCCCACGCGAAGAAGAGCTCGTAGAGGTCGGCTCCCGTCTGGTACGCCTGGCCGTAGAGCGCCAGCAGCGCGCCGCTCACGACGATCGCGAGGGCGAGCGCCGCGCGCCCCATCGCGTGCGGCGGCGGCCGCCAGAAGGCCACGCCCGCGCACGCGACGATCGCGGCGTGCGCGAGCGCGAATCGTCCCACGACGGCGAGGCTCTGCCAGTTGGCCGCGATGAACATGATCGCAGCGGCGGCGAGCGAGGCGACGCCGGCGCCCAGCGCGAGGCGCGAGAGGAAGCGGCGCCAATCGTCGCGGCCGGGGCGTGCCCCCGTGGCCTCGAGCGCCACGGCGACGGCGGCCTCGTCCAGGCGCCAGTCGCGCGCGACGCGATCGATCAGCGCGCGTTTCATGGGCGCATGATCCCACATGTTCGAGGGGCGTAATTTTTTGTTACCGCCCCCTTGGCGCCGCATGCCACGCCTATGATCGATCGTGTCGTTTTCACTACGGAGGCGGGCATGAGATTGGCGCAATGTGCAATCGCGGCGGGGCTCCTGGGCTCCGCCGGCGCGTTCGCGGCGGACCAGTTCGCGATGCGCGAGGAAATCCCGGAGACCGGGTCCAACATCGCGCGCACGGCGCTCATGTGGCCCGTGCCGCCCGACGCTCGCTACGACGAGCTCACGCCGGACCAGAAGCAGCGCGTGCGTTCCGCGTACGTGCGCCTCGCGGCCGACGACGAGCCGGCCTATCCGGCCTACGGGATGATCCCCGTGCTGCGCGAGGTCGCGAAGATGCAGACCTCTTACATTCCCAACACCGGCGTGATCCACGTCGCCGTGCGGGTGAGCGCGAACGGCGATCCGGAAGGCGCTGCGATCCTCGCTTCGCCCGACGAGCACCTCGCGCGCGCGATGGCCTTCACGCTCATGCATACGAAGTACAAGCCGGGGAAGTGCGCGGGGCGCCCGTGCGAGAGCGACTACTCGTTCCGCTACGACTTCAAGCGCAGCCACCCGAGCAATTTCGTGGTGGGCTGGGCGCCGGTGATGTGGTCGGACCTGAAGCTGCACCAGCCCGGGATGTAGCGGGCTACGAGCTGTAGGTGCCGTAGAACGCCACCGTGTCCCACGTGCCATGCACCACGATGAGCGGCACGAGGTTGCGGCCCGAGATCGCGTAGAAGATGCCGTGCGTGATCCCGAACAGGGTGGCGTAGAGGAAGGCGAAAGTGCCGGCGTAGAGGTGAAGGGCTCCGAAGAGGAGTGCTTGTGCGACGATCGCGGCCGCCACGGCGGCCGCTTTTTTTCCCAGCAGCGCCTCCACGCGGGTGAGGAGGAAGCCGCGGAAGAGCGTCTCCTCCGAGAGTCCCCCCACGAGCCAGCTCACGGCGACCCATAGCGCGAAGGCGCCCGTGTTGCCGTGGACGTAGGCGAAGAAGCTCGGGCGCTGCACCGGCTGCACGATCGAGGCGAGCCAGGGAGCGACCCACGCCCCCACCGCGTAATCGGCGGCGTAGAGCGCGATGCCGACCAGCACCGCGCGAGCCCATGAATCCGGCACACGCAGCCCCAGCGAGCGAAGGCCTGCGCCGCGCCGGTGCACCACCCACCACGCCGCGAGGAACCCGCAGATGGGGCGCAGGATGAGCGGCGCGTTGTCGGGAATGGAGAGCGCCGGGTAGATCACCCAGCGCGAGAGGATCCAGGCCGCGGCGATCGCGGCGAGGACGATCGCGAGGTCGCGGGCGTTGTCAGCCGGGGACGAACCCGGCGGGATCGACGCGGTAGGCATGGCGCAGCTCCTCGTAGAGCTCGGGGTGCAGTGCCGCCATGCTGCGCGGCTGCTCGAAGAACACCTCCGATGCTACCGCGAAGAACTCCGCCGGGTCCCGGGCGCCGTAGGGATCCAGTAGCGAAGGGTGACCGTTCATTGCATCGTGTTGCAGGCGCGCGAACTCCGCGGCCATGACGCGCGACCAGCGCGGGTAGCGATGGCGGCTGCCGAGCCATGGGGCGCCGTTCGCATAGCCCTTCTCCTGGTCGAGCTGGTGGGCGAACTCGTGGATCACGACGTTGCGCCCGTCGTCGCCGATCGACGCGCCGTGCACCACGTCCTCCCACGAGACGATCACCTGCCCTCGCGACCACGACTCACCCGCGAGCGCGTGGCGCTGCTCCAGCAGCACGCCCGAGGGCTCGCTCCTCACCTTGTCCACGACGAACGCGGCGGGATACACCAGCACCTCGCGCAGGTTGGGGAAGCAGTAGTCGCGGCGGTTCAATACGAGCAGGCACGCCTGCGCGGCGATGGTGAGCCGGACCTCGTCGTCGATCGCCTGGCCCGCGCAGCCCACGAAGGATTTCTCCGCGAGGAAGACCCGCACCTGGGATTCGAGCTGGCGCTTCAGCTGCGCGGGGAGCCGGCGGTAGTGGGGCAGGCGCCGCTCGAGGATCTCCCGCCACGCGGCGGGGAAGGGGAGCGAGCGCAGCCGTGCGCGGCGCCGGCGAGCGGCAAGGGGAGGTGCGAGGATCGCGGCGATGGCGAGCGCGGCCGCCAGCGCGATGAAAAGGAGGGCCATGGTCCCTCAGGTGGATGCGTGGGCCGGGCGTTTCAAGCGGGGCCGCGGGCCCTCGATGAGGCGCGTGCCGACTCGAACGATGGAGTCGATCACGGGAACGAGCTCCTGGCCCAGCTCGGAGAGCGAATATTCCACGGAGGGCGGGGAGGTGGGAACCACTTCGCGCTCCACCACGCCCTTCTCCTCGAGCTCGCGCAGTCGCGCGGTGAGCATCTTGGCGGAGATGCCGCCGATGTCGCGGGTGAGCTCGCCGAAGCGGCGCGGGCCCCCGGAGAGCTGCCAGACCACGTTGGTGGTCCATGCGCCGCCCAGGAGCGCCATGCAGGCGCCCATGGGACAGCCCTTCGGCGGGGGCGGGGCCTTGCTCTTGCGCACCTTGAGGGCCATGGGGTTACCGTTCGGTGAGTGCAATTTGATGCTTACCTTACCACAGGTGCTATACAAAAGTAACTTACCTTTGGTAACCTGCGCGCTCCTTTCGACGAACCGACACACGAGGAAACGGACATGAAGCTCTACTACTCCCCCGGCGCCTGCTCGCTCTCCCCCCACATCGTGGCGCGCGAGCTGGGCCTCGACGTGCAGCTGGAGAAGGTGAACACCAAGGCGCATACGTACAACGGAAGCTCCGACTACTACTCGGTGAACCCGAAGGGCTACGTGCCCGCCCTGGAGATCTCCGCGGGCGAGGTCCTCACCGAGGGCCCGGCGATCGTGCAGTACCTGGGCGACCAGAAGCCCGGCTCGGGCCTCGTGCCCGCGGCCGGCACGCTCGAGCGCTATCGACTGCAGGAGATGCTGGGCTACATCAACTCCGAGATCCACAAGACGTACAGCCCGCTCTTCAATTCGGCCACGCCCCCCGACGTGGCGGACGAGCGCCGCGCATACCTGAAGAAGCGCTACAAGCTCCTCGACGAGAAGCTCGCCGGCAAGCAGTACCTCTTCGGCGACAAGTTCGGCGCGGCCGACGCCTACCTCTTCACGGTCACCAACTGGGCGCCCCACGTGAAGCTCGACCTGTCGGAATTCGCGAACCTCGCGGCGTTCCAGAAGCGCGTCGCGGAACGCCCCGCGGTGAAGCAGGCGATGCGCGAGGAAGGCCTCACGAAATAGGTCCGCGGTACCGCACTGCGAAACTGTCGCCAGGCTGAGCGCGGGTTTATTCCATACCCGCGCTCGCAAGCCTGATACCGCCATTCCGGGTTTGAAATCCGGCCGCGCGGGTATAGGCTCCGCCGCATCAAACGGAGGGGGGCCGACCGATGGTGAAGCGCACCGCGTTACTCTTTTTTACCGCATTCGCATCCGCGGCGGCGCTCGCGCAGACGGCGCCGCAGACGAAGGAGCGTGTCGAGGTCACCGGCTCCGCCATCAAGCGGATCGACGTCGAGACGGCGCTGCCCGTCACGATCCTTCGCCGCGAGGACATCGACCGAATCGGCGCGACCACGACCGAGGAGCTGCTGAAGACGATCACCGCCTTCACCAGCACCGGCAGCATCACGACCAGCCAGGCGAACGGCACCGTGACCACCTCGCAGTCGACCGTGTCGCTGCGCGGCCTGAACAGCACCCGCACGCTGGTGCTTGTGGACGGGCGCCGCACGGCGGTCTTCGGCGGCACGACGAGCATCGCGGTCGACGTGAACAGCATCCCGATCTCGGCCATCGAGCGCATCGAGGTGCTGAAGGACGGAGCCTCGTCGCTGTACGGCTCCGACGCGATCGCGGGGGTGGTGAACTTCATCCTGCGCAGGGACTACCGGGGAGCCGAGGTGAACGTCGGCTTCGGCGAGCCCACGAGGAGCGGTGGCGGGCAGAACAAGAACGCTTCGGCCTACGCGGGCTGGGGCGATCCCGGCCGGGACCGCTGGAACCTGAACGGGGGCCTCGGCTACGAGCACACCGACCGCATCCAGGGCGCCGACCGCGCCTTCGCGCACAACATCAACGTCGCCGAGAACAACGACCTCAGCTCGACGATCGCCTTCCCGGGCAACATCCTCTCGGGCCCCACGTTCGCGCGGCTCTCCAGCCCGGCTTCCCCCAACTGCGGCCCGACCAGCATCGTGTCGCCGTTCTTCATCGGCAACGCCAACTCGGGCAACGCCTGCCGGTTCGAGAACAGCCCCTTCCTCTCGGTGGCGCCGGAATTCGAGCGCAAGTACGGCATCCTGAACGGCCACTACTTCGTGAGCAACGACCTCGAGGCGTACTTCGAGCTCGCCTATACGCGGACGTCGAATACGTACAACACGCAGCCGGTGCCGATCTCCGAAGCGACCGCGCTCCCCGCTTCCAACCCGTACGTCGCGTACATCAACAACCTCGTCAACACGCAATACCCGACGCTCGCCCCGGGCCTGCGCCGCTTCGCCACGGCGGGCGACACGCTCGTGCTGCTGCCGACCACCAGCCCCTTCTATCCCACGGCCTATGTCGCCTCGCTCGGGCTTCCGACCGACCAGCCGATCGCGTTCCGCTACCGCGACTTCGCCAACGGCCTGCGCGAGACCCAGGACATCGGCGAGAACACGCGCGGCGTGTTGGGCATCAAGGGCACCGTCGCGGGATGGGATTTCGACTCGGGCCTGCTCTATGCGCAGAGCAAGGCGGCCTCCGAGCTCAAGGCCGGGTATCCGCTCTATTCGCAGTTCCTGCCGCTCCTCGATAGCGGCGTGATCAACCCGTTCGGCCCCACGACCGATCCGGCGGTGCTGCAGCAGGTGCACGACGCCGAGCTGCGCGGCGACATCTACACCTCGAAGACCTCCACCGCGAGCGTCGACTTCCGCGCATCGCGCGACCTCTGGCAGATGCGAAGCGGCGCGCTCTCGCTCGCCGTGGGCGGCGAGCTGCGCCAGGAGAAGTTCGCCTTCACCCCCTCGCAGGCCTACCAGATCGGCGACGTGGCGGGGTTCGGCGGGAACATCCTGCCGGTCGACAAGAGCCGCCATGTGTACTCGGTGTATGGCGAGAGCGCGATCCCGGTCCTGCGCAACCTCGAGATCGACCTGGGCATCCGCTACGACGACTACGAGACCGTCGGCAACACGACGAACCCGAAGCTCTCGGTGCGTTGGGTGGCGCTTCCGAACCTGCTGTTGCGTGGATCGTACGGCACGGGCTTCCGCGCGCCCTCGCTCACGGACCTCTACACGCCGCAGGCGACGAGCGTCACGGCGAACGGCTCGCGCGACTTCCTGCGCTGCCCCGTCCTCGCCTCCGGCGCGCCCTCGGATTGCAACAACCAGTTCCCGACGCTCACGGGCGGCAGCCCCACGCTCATCCCGGAGAAGTCCAAGTCCGGCACGCTGGGCATCGTGTTCGAGCCCACGCCGCGGCTCTCGCTCGGGCTCGACTGGTACTCGATCTTCATCCGCGACCAGATCATCATCGGGGGGCTCAACTTCGCGACGATCCTCGCCAACGCCGCCAACGAGCAGGCATTCTCGCAATTCATCATCCGCGGCGCCCCGGACGGCAACGCCTCGGGCCTGGGTCCCATCACGAGCGTGATCCAGACCACCTCGAACCTCTTCAAGGCGAAGGTCGAGGGCTGGGACCTCAGCATCGGCTGGCGCCCGGACATCGGCGAGGCGGGGCACCTGCGCTTCAAGCTCGACGGCTCGTACGTCTTCAAGTCGATGCGCCAGAACTTCGGCGGCGACTACGCCAACAACGCCGACACGGCGCTCGCGGCGGGCGGCGGCATCATTCCCAAGTGGCGCCACGTGGCCACGGCCACCTTCGACCGCGGCCCGTGGGAAGTCACGGTGCAGGACAACTACCAGGACAGCTACCGCGACTTCAACGCGAACATCACGGGGACGCCGCGCACCGTGGCCGTGTACGACACGTGGGACCTGCAGGGCCGCTACAACGGATTCCGCAACCTCCAGCTCACGGTCGGCGCGAAGAATGTCTTCGACCGCGATCCCCCGTACACCAACGCGGGCGGGCAGTTCCCCGGCGGCTACGACATCAGCTACGCGGACGTGCGCGGCCGCTTCATCTACGGGCAGGTGCGCTGGTACTTCAAGTAACGCCGCTGGGCGGGGCGCTGGGCGCGCAGGTCGACAACCTCGACCTGCGCTCGCCGCTCGCGCCCGGCGCGCTCGCCGCGTTCAGGCGGGCATGGCACGAGCACCTCGTGATCCGCGTGCGGGGGCAGCGCCTGGCCGATTCCGACCTCCTCGCCTTCAGCCGGCAGCTCGGCGAGCTCGACCCGCCCGGGCCCAACGCGTATGGCCGCCCCTATCTCGAGGGCTTTCCGGACATCAACGTGATCTCGAACGTGAAGGAAGGCGGCGTGCCCATCGGCGGCCTGGGCGACGGCGAGGCGGCGTGGCATTGCGACATGACCTACGTCGAGGTCCCGCCGCGCGCCTCGGCGCTCTACGCGCTCGAGGTGCCGGCCACGGGCGGCGATACGTTCTGGTCCAACCAGTACCTCGCGTTCGAGACGCTGCCCGAAGACCTGAAGGCGGCGATCCGCGGGCGCAGCGCCATCCACGATGCGACCTACAACAGCACCGGCGAGATGCGAAAGGGCATGAAGCAGGTTTCCGACCCGAGCGCTGCGCCGGGCGCGCGCCACCCGCTCGTGATCGCGCACCCGGAAACCGGGCGGCCCGCGCTCTACCTCGGCCGGCGGCGCAACAGCTACATCGTGGGGCTGGGGCTTGCCGAAAGCGAGGCTCTCCTCGACCGGCTGTGGGCCCATGCGACCGAGGCGCGATTCACGTTCCGCCAGCAGTGGAAGCCGGGCGACCTCGTCCTCTGGGACAACCGCTGCACGCTGCATCGCAGGGACGCGTTCGATCCCGCGAGCCGCCGCGTGATGCATCGCACCCAGATCAAGGGAACCCCGATCGCCGCGGCCTAGCCGCTCAGTGCAGCACCTGGTCGTGGCGCCCGCCCGGGCGCGAGATCGCCGCGACGGTCTCGCCCGTCTCCTGGGCGCGCGTGTGCAGCGACAGGTCCCCCAGGGAAACGATGCCCACCAGGCGCTTGTCGCGATTCACCACGGGCAGCCGCCGCACCTGCTGGTCGGCCATGTTGCGCGCGACGTCGTCGATCTCCTCGTCGTCGAAGCAATAGAGGACTTCGTGGCTCATCACCTCGCGCACCGGCGTGTCGTGCGAGCGGCCGCGCGCCACCGCGCGGATCGCGATGTCGCGGTCCGTGATCATGCCCACGAGGCGGTCTTCCTCGCCCACGGGCAGGACGCCCGCGTCGCAGTCCGACATCATCTGCGCGGCCTTCGCGATGCTCATCCGCGGGCTCGCGACGCACACATTCCTTGTCATCACTTCGCTTACTTTCATGGCGCTTCCTCTACAGGTTGTCACGGGCTGGCTCAAGCGTCGTGGCGCGGCGACGAAAAAGGCCGCCGCGAACGCGTCGCCTGCCCGTTCGATGGCGCCCGGGGCATTCGGTTCGCGATCCCTGCGAGCCCGGATCGACGAAGCGCGGCCGTCCAGCTCCTGCCACAGCGATTCGGGACGCTTCGTGAAGATCATGTCCATGTCGCCGGGGATGAGGTGCCAGTCGCCGCGCAGCATCTCGCCTTCCAGCTGCGCCGGCCCCCAGCCCGCCGAGCCCACGAAGATCCGCAGCCCTTCCATGGGGCTCGCGCGCGCGAGGAGCGAGCGCAGCAGCGCCGCGCTCTCGCTCACGTAAAGGCCCTTCATGACGGGGAGCGACTCGGGAGGGGCGCTCGGCGCGCGGATGAGGAAGGACACCCGGTCCGGGGCGACGGGACCGCCGAGGTAGATCACGTCGGGAAGCGCGGAGAGCTCCGGCATGCCGGGAAAGAGCCGGGCCACGGGCATGCGCGAAGGCCGGTTCAGCACGAGCGCGGCGGTGCCTTCGGGCTCGCTGCGCGTGACGAGCAGCACCGTCTGGCTGAAATTGGGATCGCCCAGGCGCTTGTGCGCCACGAGGAAGTCGCCCGCGTCCGCGGCGAGCTCGCGCGCTGGGGCGGCGGGTGCAAACGCGAGGGCCAGGGCGGCCGCCGCAAGCCAGGACCGGGATATCGCCATCGCCGCCTCCTTCCAGCCCCCATCATAGGGTCTCCGGGAGGAACTCGCGTGGCGTTCGCGCACTCCCATGCGTGTTTCCACGAGGGCGCGCGATGGCAATCGAGACCGTGAACCCGGCGCCGCAGGCGCCGGAGGCCGGGTGAGGATGGACGGGCGCTTCCTCGCCGCGGGCCTCACGCTCTTCTGGGCGGCCTGGTTCGCGATCGTCTTCCTCACCAACGTCTTCGGGGCGCTTCGCGCCGCGGGCGCGGTCGGCCCGGGCTGGAAGTTCGCCTCGAAGAACTTCGAATCGGTGGCGAAGGCCGTCTCGCTCTATTCGGCGCCTGCCTGGGTGGCCCGATCGCTCTTCGCGGGCGTCGTCGCCTGGCAGCTGGCCGCGGCCATCCTCTATGCGTCGGCGTTCGCGGCGATCCTGGGCACCGGCGCCTTCCCCATGGGCCTCGTGGACCTCGC
>Ga0134125_10007948_pt1 | contig 11958 bp, 11 predicted proteins | sample KB31751_FD_96464 | JGI IMG/M metagenome (GOLD analysis project Ga0134125, IMG submission 96464) | Terrestrial soil microbial communities with excess Nitrogen fertilizer from Kellogg Biological Station, Michigan, USA - KB3-175-1 | ecosystem: Environmental > Terrestrial > Soil > Unclassified ... | reverse complement strand
TTTGCCAGGTTGGTGGAGTACCCGGTCAGCATCAATATCTTGCACTCCGGCATTTCGTGGTCGATGGTCGCCGCCAGTTCCAGCCCCGTGGTCTCGGGCATGGTCACATCGCACAGCAGCAATCCGGGATCAAAGGTGCGGGCGCGTTCCAAACCTTCGGCAGCCGAGTAGCAGGCCTCTGCGTCGAAGCCGTTTGCGCGGAAGATCAGACTCAGCGTATCGGCTACAAGCTTGTCGTCATCGACCACAAGTACCCGCTGCTTCATGTATCACCTCGGCCCGAACTTCAATCGTTATTCTCGAATAACAGATGCCGGGACGCAATCAAAAGCTATGCGCGCCGCGCAATATGAACGAAAGTTAATCTGGAGAGCAGATGAATCGAAGTGCAGCAAGCCGGAATCTGAGCAATGTTGCAGCGAATCGTACTAACAAAATACCCATTTTGGAAAAGAAGTAGAGTCATCTAGATGACACATGCGGGCGCATTTTTTATCGGACTGGCATTCCTCGCCATCGTGTTGCTGGACGCGTTCCAGACCATCATCCTTCCGCGCCGGCCGGCTGGCCGTCTCCGCATTACGCGGATGTTCTTCATCGCGACCTGGCTCCCGTGGCGCGCAGCAGCCAAGCTGGTGCGTTCCTCCAAAATGCGCGAGCAGGCTTACAGTGTCTACGGTCCGCTGTCGCTGCTGTTGTTGATCGTTGTCTGGGCCTGGTTGCTCATCGTCGCCTTCGGTCTGATGTTTTATGGTCTGGGCACGCCATTCCACGATGCGCTTGGACTGCCATCGGAGTTTGGCCGTTTGCGCGATTGTCTCTACGCCAGCGGAACCACCCTGTTCACTCTTGGCCTCGGAGACCTGACGCCGACTACCGTGAACGCCCGCGCCCTCATGGTTTCGGAGTCAGGTGTTGGACTCGCTTTCGTCGCGTTGGTTATCGGCTACGTCCCGCTGCTCTACAGCACATTCTCGCGCCGTGAGGTTGCCGTCGCGTTGCTCGACTCTCGCGCCGGCTCTCCGCCCACCGCGGGCGAGCTTCTGCTGCGCCATGGCTTCGACGGCGGCCACAAGGCACTGGCCGAGCTGCTTGCCGAGTGGGAGCGCTGGTCCGCCGAGATGCTTGAGTCGCACATCTCCTACCCCATTCTTTGCTACTACCGCTCCCAGCACGACAACCAGTCGTGGCTCTCGGCGATCACGTCCATCCTCGACACCTGCGCTCTTCTGATCACCACCATCGAAGGCCCGAGCACGCGACAGGCGCAACTCACGTTTGCGATGGCCCGCCATACCCTCGTCGATCTCGGCCATGTCTTCCACCTTGAAGCTCGCGAGAAGGCCCTCCGCGAGTCACCTCCGCAGCGCTTCTCCGATGCCGACTTCGGGCACCTGTGCGATGCCCTGAGACCTGCCGGTTTCGATCTCTGCGCTGCTCCTGATACTCGCGCCCGCCTGGCCGCGATCCGCCTGCTCTACGAGCCGCACGCACAAGCCATGTCGGAGTACCTCTGCATGGATCTCCCACTCTGGGTCGCTCCACCGCGCACCAGGCCCGACCAGTGGACGACGGTCTCGAACTTGCGCACGCCCCTCACCATCGCCCCGGAGTACACCCAGCACGTCAGCGCACAGTCCGCCGCCTCGCACTTAGGCGACGACGCATCGCACCCGTTGTGAGGCAGAGTGTAGAGCGTAGAGTGTAGAGCGTAGAGAAGGCGGGCTGGTGCAGGGGCTTGAGGACTGGTTGGCCGCAGAAGCAGTAACGCCGTTTGTCACAACAAGAGTTGAGGCAATAGAAAAGGCCGCCCATGGACGGCCTTTCTCTAGGCTCTACACTCTATCCTCTACTCACTGCAGTTGAGGCCCTGCTGCCTGTGGGTTCAGCTTCTCTTTGGCCAGAGTCGCGATCGGCCCGGGCTTACCTTTGGCGTCTTTGTCGGAGTCTGAGAGCTTCGCGTAAATCTTTTTTGCGTCGTCGACCTTGCCTTCGGACTCGTACATCTCCGCCAGCTCGATCTGCGCCATGCCCGGAGACACGGTCGTCGCATTGCCCTTGGCCAGGTCCTGATACAGAGTGATTGCTTCCGGATCGCGCCCGGTGCTGTGATAGAGCTGTGCCAGCGCAAGCTTCGCCAGCGCCGAAAGGTCCGAGTTCCACGAACTGGCCACGTTCTTCAGAGCGTCTTCGGCAGCCTGGTTCTGACCCTCTTCGATGTAGGTAATGCCGGCGAAGTAGCGTGCGTTCTTGCCGTCTTTGGTCATACCGTAGGTGTCGGCGACGTTGACAAACAGTTTGTTCGCGGCCTGTGCGCGTTCCTGCACGCTGGAGAAGGTCTTCATTCCCGGAGGCACCTGTTGACCCGGCGCCGCAACCGGCGTCTGGTACACATGCATCGCATCGCCCAGAGCCGTGCTGGCCTCTTCGGAGCGATGGCCGTAGAACATGTATCCGCCTACGATGACGAGGATCGCACCCAGCACAATGGCGGCGGTGGTGATCGCCGAACTGCGGTTCTCCTGGGCCCACGTGAGTCCCTGGTCGGTGAGAGAGACAAATTTGTCAGGTTGTTTCAGTCCACGCTTGGTCGCGTTATCCACGAATCGGTTCCGTCCTTCAGAGGTGATACAGAGATGTTGCCGGCGCCCCACCGCCGCGCATCCTCAAGTCTATCAGCATGCGGCGCCTGACGGCCCTTTTTCGCCTGTAAAACCGTCGGCCAGTCCTCCGAAATGCCTCAAACCAAAAAAACACGATGGCTCCAATACGGAAATGGTTGCCAAACGTACAAAGATAGGGGTAGTATCCGTTTCGCAATCGGTACAGTGCACTGTTTTCAGGTCACGCGCCAGGTAGCCCTTGGTTTGTCTTCGCCGTGTTCGCCGTGTTCAACCCTTTTGGTGTAGAAACACTCACTTGATTGGGAGCAAAGACTCCCACAGCGTCCTTGGAGCGAATTATTTATGGCATGGTATGCCTACTGCATCGCAGAACGTAGTTCTTTTTCCGAATTGTCCCGTCACCGCCGACCGATGCCTCTGAATGGAGTCACCGGCCTCTTCGGTAATCAAACCTTCCTCTTTCCCGCGGCCGACCTCGCCGTTGTTGTTTCCGAACACCTCCCCGAAGATGCAGCCCGCCTCACCGGCCCCGACGCACAATCCGCCGCCCGCGAACATGCTCGCGTGATCTCCGGATGCTTTGCTCAGTCCACCGTTCTGCCGTTCCGTTTCGGCACGACGTTCGACGATGACGACTCCCTCCGCCGCTCGGTCCGTTCCAACCAGCGTCATTTCATGGCCAACGTCGAGCGCCTGCGCGGCATGGCCGAAATGCATCTCAAAGTGCTCGTCGACGATGTCGTTACCGCTCCCCGCGATGCCGACTATCGTCCCCAGACCGGCGCCGGACAACTCTACCTCTCCAACCTCCGCGAGTCGGCCAGCCGTCAACGCGAGCGCCAGTCCCGCGCCCGCGCTCTATCGGTACAGATGCATCGCATGTTCCTCCCCGTCGCGGAGGAAATTACCTGCAAACGCACCGACTCGGGCAAGATGCTGCTGGACATCGCACATCTGGTTGAGAAGAAGACCATCGAACGTTACCAGAACAAGTACAGCACCGCCACGCTGCAAATGAAGGACTGCGCCATGCAGCTTTCAGGCCCCTGGCCGCCGTATCACTTCGTCCACCGGCACAACGCCGGCAGCAGCGCACACGCGTAACCTGCTTACGAAAACGAAACGCCCCGGCAAACTTGCCGGGGCGTTTCTGCGTGCGGAAGACGCGATCTCTCGTTCCTCGGTCGAGTTAGTTTTCCGAAGGCCTGTCGACGTGGTCGACGATGAGTGTTTCGACGGAGCGCTTTGCAGGTTCCAGCTTGAGGCCCAGGTCCCCAACGACGGAGAAGAGGGTAGGGGAGTCATCGGGCTCGGTGGACGGTCCGCCGGGATGCGGCCGGCGTAGTGCGATATCGTATCGGCCCGTAAGGCCGGTGTCGTTTTTCACCGGGCGTCCGGCGAGGTTTGACAGTATGACGGTCAGCGCGCCGATGTGTGTTCCATAGAAGTGCGCGATCCCGGTGCCGTCGTTGAACTGTATCTCGCCGCCATCGGGAATGGGCGTGCCGGCGGGATGCGTTTCACCGGGCACGGCCTCCTTGAATTTTATGCCGCTCTTACTGACAACCAGCGAATAGACAGCGACCTCCTTCGAGTCTCGATGAACTGCCAGCTTGAACCGGTCTGCCAGCGCCGCCTGCAGCATGGCGCGAAGCATACCAGGCTGGTTGGCCGGGTTCTGCCATGCCGCGATATCGGCGTCCGACACCTTTGCATCGATGTCGTAGATTTCGTACATCGCCCAATCGGGAACGCCGGAGAGCGTGCTGACCGTGTACATCATGGCGTCGCCGGTCTGCGGAACGTATGCCGTCAGGAGCGCTATGATCAGCGCGCCATGCTGCATGTGCCAGCCGTCCGGGGTAACGTCGATCTGTTCGTGGCCAACGGTACCCGACTTGTCCGGCCGGATAGAGACCACTTCGAACGCAAGGGATTTTGCGACCGCGGGCGTGCTCGCCGGAGTTGCCGACTGCGTGAATGCTGCGGGCGCTAATATTCCAGCGACGAGCGCAGCCACCAACGGCACATGGCAAAGGGGCGATTTGCGAATGGCGAAATCGGTCATAGGTGCGTCCATCTCATGTGTGGGACTTTAGACCGCGAGTCTGGTTTGAGCCGCAAAACGCCGATCCACAAATGGAGATGTCTACGCCGTAGGTGATGACGTAACTTCCCGCTTCTTCCTGCTCAGGATGGAACTCCGTCTCCGCCGCCGGCCCGACGCGTGGTCGATCTTCTTCCAGAAGCCCACAAAGTAGTCCACTGCGGAAATAATCGAAACGATGGCCATCCAGTAGATCGCGATCACTGCGGTCAAGTGGACAGGGAAGGGGTACCACCCCATTTGCCAGTGGTCCCAGCGGTGCGCCAGGATCGCCGCCACTACGGACACGATCTGGATGACGGTCTTCAGCTTTCCGATTTCGCTGGCCTCGATCGTAAAGCCTTCACTTGACGCAATCGATCGCAGCCCGCTGACGAGGAACTCCCGTCCGATGACGAGCACGGCCATCCATGGGGCGACGACCGCGGGGTTATAGGCGATCAGGCAGATGAACGCCGTGCTGACCATCAGCTTGTCGGCCAGCGGATCCAGCAGGATGCCCAAGGTCGTAATCTGTCCGCGCCGCCGCGCCAGGTAGCCGTCCACACCGTCGGTAATCGACGCGATGATAAAAATCGCGGACGCCAGGATTTCCTGCTCGCCGTGCGTTCCGTGCACGGGAAACTTGGGCGAAAGCGCCCATACCAGCAGCGGCACGCTGGCAATGCGGCTCATCGTGATGGAGTTGGGCAGATTCACAAACGCACCCGGCGGGGAACAATAGCATTCTGACACATAAGAGCAGGGATTAGGGATTAGGGAACAGGGATTAGAAAACCCTGTTGCCATCAATCCCATTGGAGACGGAATGCCGCCCATGCTTCCAGAAATCGCCTAATCCCTACTCCCTGTTCCCTAATCCCTGCCTTTATGCGTACATACCGCGCTGCTTGGTCGTATAGGCCACGCGGTCGATCGCGAGCATATAGGCCGCAGTCCGGTTATGAACCTCGTGGGCAATCGCATACTGCAGCACATCGTCGAAGCTGTCGATCATGATGCGCTCCAGCCGCTGGTTCACTTCCGACTCGGTCCAGAAGTAGCCCATCCGGTCCTGCACCCACTCAAAGTAGCTGGTGGTCACACCACCGGCATTGGCCAGAATGTCGGGAATCACGAACACCTTCTTGTCGGAGAGGATTTCGTCGGCGATCGTCGTGGTCGGCCCATTCGCGCCTTCGCACAGGATCTTTGCCCGAATCCGCTCGGCGTTCTTGCTGGTGATCACGTTCTCGGTCGCAGCCGGGATCAGGATTTCGCACGGCCGCAGCAGCAGGTCATCCTTGTCAGCCGCCTCGGCTTCGGTGAAACCATGGATCGTCCCATTCTTCGCCTTGTACCGCAGCAGCGCATTGATGTCGATGCCGTTGGGGTTGTAGAGCGCGCCATCGTATTCGCCGATGCCGATGATCTTGTAACCCTTGTCGAACATCAGCTTCGCGGTATTGGAACCCACGTTGCCGAAGCCCTGCACGATGACCCGGCAACCATCGATCGACATGCCGAGATGCTTCAGCGCCTGGTCGCAGCAAATGCCTACACCGCGCCCCGTGGCCTCACGCCGTCCTCTGGACCCGCCCATATTCACAGGCTTGCCGGTCACCACCGAGGTCACCGTCTGCCGCATGTGCATGGAGTAGGTGTCCATGATCCATGCCATCGTCTGTTCGTTGGTATTCATGTCCGGAGCGGGAACATCTTTTTCCGGTCCGAGAAATTCAATCAGCTCCGCCGTGTAGCGCCGCGTCATGCGTTCGAGTTCGCCCTGCGACATCTTCTTCGGATCGCAGATCACGCCGCCCTTGGCTCCGCCGAATGGAATGTTGACCACAGCGCACTTCCACGTCATCCAGCTTGCCAGCGCGCGCACTTCGTCCAGCGACACATCGGGCGCGTAACGTATGCCACCCTTGCCTGGTCCGCGGGCCATGGAGTGCAACACACGGTAGCCGGTAAAAACCTCGATGGATCCATCGTCCATCCCGACCGGGATGTGAACGATGATTTCGCGCGACGGATACCGCAGTACCTTCCAGATTCCGGCGTCGAGGTTAAGGCGTTGGGCAGCATCGTCGAAGCGTGCAGCTTGTGCTTCCCAGGGGTTTGTTTCCTGCTCAAGCGTGAGCGTGGTCATGCGGGTTCTATTCCTCTCAGTTGCTGGTACCAGTGACTCTCCGGCCATCGCGCGTGTCCTCCAGAAATCTCGAAACCTAGAACCCTGAAGACAGCATAGCCCCTTTTTCCGGGGCGTCATTTGGCCAGGCCGTTCTGTGACCAAACCTGCCGAGTATAGGCCCACATTTAAAGCTTCGGCAAGGCATTCCGGTGACTCTATTGGCACATTGAGATCAACTATTTAGGGCTTGCGCAACGTGCCGGAAATGTGCGCAAGTTTCGGGAGGATTTGGGCTTGTTTTCGCTCCCCTCTGTTGCTGGTTCCCCTTCGCAAACCGTTGCTCCCATAGCGACCTTTGGGCTAAAGCTTTTGCTCTCGCCCGCGGGCAGCACGATGTCAGCCCGCGCCTCTCGCTTCCATGCACCGTGACAGGCAACTGGCCGGTATCATGGAGAGATGCCCGCCCGTCCGTCGAACGCGACCCCATCACTCAAAGAATTCGCCGCGTTAGCCAAGAGCCATTCGCTGGTTCCGGTTACGCGCATCGTTCCCGCCGACCTCGAAACGCCCGTCTCCGCCTTTCTTCGCGTCGCTGCCATCGAACCCGAAGCCTTCCTGCTCGAGTCGGTGGAGGGTGGAGAACACGTGGGTCGTTACACCTTCATCGGCATCCGTCCCTATAAGCGCATGATCGCGCGTAACGGAAGAGTCACCATCCAGCAAGGCCGTTCGCGCAAGACGATGGACGCCGACATATTCGCCGAACTCAAGTCCGCGCTTCAGGGGGAAACACCTGCCCGTCTTCCCGGCCTTCCGCCTTTCACCGCCGGAGCTGTTGGATTCTTTGCCTACGACGTCGTTCGCCGCATCGAAACTCTCCCTGAAACCGCAGTCGATGAGCTTCAGGTCCCCGACGCTTTCCTCATGTTCTTTGACGAAGTGCTTGCCTTCGACCACGTCAAAAAAGCGATCCACATCATCATCACGGTCGGTACGCGCGGCCCCGCCAACGCCGCCGGCTACAAAGATGCCGTCAAGCGTCTTGACCGCCTCGAACGCAAGCTCGGTGCCGCAGTCCCCAAAACTTCATCACGCCGTGTCGCCGGTCCGCTCGCCCTCAAACCTCGCACCAGGCACGCGGACTTTCTCCGCGCCGTCGAAAAAACCAAGGAGTACATCGCCGCCGGCGACATCTTCCAGTGCGTCCTCTCGCAGCGTTTCGACTGCAAGCCCGGCGTCGATGCCTTCGAAATTTACCGCTCGCTGCGCATCGTCAATCCGTCGCCGTATATGTATTTTCTGCGCTTCGGTCTGGAAGGGATTAGGGAACAGGGATCAGGGATTAGAAAAACTTCAGCCGCTGCGAAGAAGCGCTCCGCCGCTCTCCGCGCGTCCGTGGCGTCTCCTACTCCCTATTCCCTAATCCCTAATCCCTCGCGCCTCTGCCACATCGTCGGCTCTTCCCCCGAACTCCTCGTCCGCGTCGCAAAAACCGAGGACGGCAGCCGCGTGGAGTATCGTCCCATCGCCGGCACGCGTGCTCGCGGCGCCGACGAAGCGGCCGACCGCGCGCTCGAAGCCGATCTTCGCGCTGACGAGAAAGAAGTCGCCGAACACATCATGCTGGTTGACCTCGGCCGCAACGACGTTGGCCGCGTGGCCGAGTTTGGCAGCGTCAAGGTCAAAGACCTTTTGTTTGTCGAGCGCTACTCCCACGTGATGCATCTGGTCTCGCGGATTGAAGGCACGCTCAAAAAAGACCTCGCTCCTATCGACGCTTTCCGCGCCTGTTTCCCTGCGGGCACGCTTTCGGGCGCGCCCAAAATTCGCGCTATGGAGATCATCGAAGAGCTCGAACCCGCGCGCCGCGGAGTCTATGGCGGCTCTGTTTTCTATGCAGATTTCTCCGGAAACCTAGACTCCTGCATCGCCATCCGCACTCTTTTCATGGACGGCGACAAGGGATACATTCAGGCTGGCGCCGGAATCGTCGCCGACTCCGTTCCGCAAAAAGAGTTTGAAGAGTGCGGGAACAAGGCCAAAGCGGTGGTGCGTGCTATTGAACGCGCAAGAGGGAACTAGCGTAGGAAGTCATCGGCTCATTGCCCTTATGACACTGGAGTGGGTGAGCAAGAAGCAAGGGCAAAGTCAGGTACTCATGACTCTGGGCGCTAGCTTGTTCGGTTCTTTCACGCCCTCGGCAAATAGAACAACAAATCCAGCGCTGGCGGCTTGATCCCCTGCATCCGCAGCAGCACAACGATCTGCGCCGTGTGACGCACTTCGTGCAGCATCACATGCCACAGCAGCCCATCGAGTGTGTACCGCTCATCCGGCGAGTCATGCAGCGTCACCGCTCGTCCTAATCCCTGCTCCTTCAGCTCGCTGAGGAATGCGACCGTGCTTTGTTCCACGGCATGCCAGTAATCCACCAGCGTCGTAATCGGGAAACTCGCGGCGGCTGCCCCTGCTCGAAGCTCCTGCAGCGCAGCCGTTCTATGCAGCACTGGCTCGTCGAGGAGGATGTCCTCATGGATCCAGAAATCTTCCACGCCCGCGATATGGAACACGATGTCCTTGATGCAGCGCAGTTGCTCACCGTTCGGGATCGGCATCGACAACATCGCATCCGAGACACCTTCCAGAGCTGTCCACAGATCTCGCCGCGCACGAATCAGGTAGTTATATGTGTCCGGAATGTCCATTCATCGCCCTCGCTATGTCATGCTAACTCGGCATGTAGCCAATTCTGCCGTTGTCTTCTGGTATCCTCCGGCCAATGAATCCCGCCCTTGAAAACTCGTCATCGAGCTCCACAACGACGGAACGCCGGCTGCGGCCCTGGTTGCCCCACGTGGTAGCTCTCGCAGTGTGTGGCGCAGTGCTGGCGATTGCTATCGTCGGGATCACCTATCTGGGGCGGTTCCACGCTTTCCGTGTCTCGAGCGATTCGATGGCGCCCACATTTTCCTCAGGCGATAAAATCTTTGCCGATGAGACGTACTACGCGCATCATCCCATTGCCGACGGAGACCTCATTGTGTTCCGCCACAACGACTTCATACTGGTGAAGCGAGTTACAGCCATGGCTGGCGAAACTGTTGCAATAACAAATGGCACTGTATTGAGAAACGGGCTCGCCTTGAATGAGCCCTACATTCAACATTCGGGCCCGCCTCTAACGTACGCCGACACAGTTCCGGCGCGGGTAGTTCCCGCCGGTGAGCTTTTTGTGACGGGCGATAACCGTGACCACAGTCTGGACAGCCGATTGCCCGATGAGTTCGGCGTTGTCAAAACTTCAGACGTCGTCGGAAAAGCGACCGCCGTCTACTGGTCGGAACATGGGCAGATCGGCCGTAGGTTTTGAGTATTACCATGGCAAGGTCTTCGCATCCATGCCGCATCCCGATGAGCGTAAAGCGATGAACGACAACAACCACCACCGAAAATACATCCTCACGGCCGCCCTCATCCTCGCTGCCGCGACCGGCTGCGGACACTTCCCACCTTTTGGCCCGCCGCCTCCACCCACTTACGAACAAGTCTTGATGCAGACCCACGCTCTCGAAGAGCAGTACGCTCACGGCTACGCCAGCATCGGCTACAGCCCGGCCATCATGACTATCCCGAACCGTCCCTTTACCGCCACTCGTACCTACACCGAGTGGCCCGAAAACGGCACACCCGACGCGCCCACCCGCACTACCAATTTCACCATCGCGAGAGACGGCGCGGGCCGCGTCCACTACGAAAACTCCACCACCCCCGACATCGTTCGCGTCACTGTCTCCGACCCCATCGCCCACACCCAGATGCGCTATACCCTGTTGCGACGCCGAAACGCCCCGCGTGTCGTTGACCGCTGCACCCAACCCCTCATGCGTGACATTACGTCCGAGCTACGCTCCACGCCTCACGTCCAACTCGCCGGCTACATTCCGCCGCAACAGACAGCAGCGCAGCAGGATACGAAGGAAGAACTCGGCATGTGGACTATCGAAGGCCAGACCGCTTTCGGGCAACTTCACACCTGGGAAGTCGCCGCCTCAAAGTACCCCGCGAAGACGCTACAGGAAGAGCAATGGTTTGCCCCGGATCTCGCCATCAACGTGCTGGACCGCAAGAACTTCAGCGGCCAGCCCCAAACCAGCGTCGCCACTCACAATCTCATCCTCGCTGAACCCGACCCGGCACTTTTCCAGATTCCCGACGGCTATACCGTCTCTCCCGACATCCCAAGCTGTGTGGGCGGACGCTGAGCGGCGCGCGAGCTACCTCCCGCTCGCGAAAATTTAATCCATCTCATCCTGTTTCAGCGCCCACCAGATGCCTCCCAGCACCTGGGCTGCTCCAATCGCGCGGGTCAGCGCCGGGCGTTTCGCCAATCCGTTCATCAGGTTGCGCCATACCGCCGGGCCTTTCTTCCATGCGTTCGCATCGGTCTTCGGATGCACCAAAGCCATGACGCCATCGCCGATCAGCACCATTGCCGCAAAATGTTTCGTTCGTGTTGGGCTCGTGAATAACATATTCCGTAAGACCCCATTCGCCCTCCCGCCGTTGCCCGCATCGATCGGCATGGTCAGACCGCGCATTCTGGTATCCTCCGCCCAATGAACGAAACCCCCGCCGTGCGACGCATCCAGCACGCCCTCGCCATTGTCGCGGGCGCGATCACTCTGTGTTGGCCTGCGTTCTACAACCGTTATCCGCTGCTGTTCCCTGACTCTCTCGGCTACATCGAAGCCGGCTCTCCCGTCGCCCGTGCGCTCTTTCTCCACGAGCGTTCCGCCGACTATGGCATGCGCTCCCTCATCTATGCGCTGGGAATCCTGCCCTTCCACTGGCTCGTTACGCCGTGGCCCATCGTGTTTTTCCACGCAATCATCACGGCGTGGATTCTTTGGCTCGTTGTGCGCTCTGTCCTTCCGCGCAACACAGCGGCATACTTCCTCGCCGTCACTGCCGTCCTGAGCGCGCTGACCAGCGCAAGCTGGTACGTCAGCCTCATCATGCCGGACATCCTCGGTCCTGCACTCTATCTCGCCATCTATCTCATCGTTTTCGCGCGCGAGACGCTCACCAGGACCGAGCGCATCCTTCTGGCA
>Ga0134125_10007947_pt1 | contig 11959 bp, 12 predicted proteins | sample KB31751_FD_96464 | JGI IMG/M metagenome (GOLD analysis project Ga0134125, IMG submission 96464) | Terrestrial soil microbial communities with excess Nitrogen fertilizer from Kellogg Biological Station, Michigan, USA - KB3-175-1 | ecosystem: Environmental > Terrestrial > Soil > Unclassified ... | reverse complement strand
CGCCCACCCAGGATGGATCTTTTACATCTTTGCCAAAAAACTTCTCATTTATTTCTCCAGAAAGCGCTTCGTGAGTCCATTTTCTGTTTCTGGGTAGATAGGCCTCGTCCTTTGTGAGGCGAGGATCCATGCACACAAAGCCGCTCATCGGACCCCAGTTACACGATTTTGTGTCAACGCGAAAACCTTTCATCGCGTAGCCTTCGGCAATAAGACCCTGGGCCATGGGGCCAGGCTCGCGAAAGAGAATGATGCAGTTCACTCTTTCGGCTACATTCTGGGCGCACTGTGCATGCGGCAAGTGAAAACCACTTATTTCACATGCAATCGACATGTTCTCAATCAAGCTTTCTTACCTCCAGGGCCATGTAAATATTAGCGATAGTATCACTTCGTCATCTTACGCTTCTTTACCGGGAAGCGGCATCTGTGCCGGGAGGGCGGGCCGGCCAAAATGCCGGAAGAACAGCGCATATACCCTGGCGAGCCAGGTACGTTCAATCAGGAAACTAAGCACCGATGTGAACACAATGCTGATGAATACTACCGAATAAGTCACGGACTGTAACTGCTCCCCACCGGGTAAGTGCCGGTCGAACGGCATGGAGGCGAGGACGACGGCAGCTAGCCCTTTGGGACTCATGATGGCTACAAGAGATGCGTCGCGAACCGGCGTTTCGCGGTTCAGGCCGAACCATGCGGAAGGAATGCGGACCAGGAAGATCAGGACGCTGAGCGCGAGCGCAACATACACGAGCGGAATGTCTGTGAATCTAATGGAAACTCCAACATAGATGAAAAAGAATGTCTTGAGCAGAAATACGACTTCAGCGAGAAAATTGCGCTCCTGCTCGTTCATCGTAATCGGCTCAGGCGGCAGAGATCGCCGAAACCAGGATATGTGATGAAATGCTTCAATATTCCCGAGTACCGCGCCGAACACGACCGCCGCGACGTAGCCGCTGAAACCCAGCAGTTCGACGACGCCGAACAACACGAAGACGAATGCCGGCGTAGTGAATATCGAGTTTTCGAGTCCACGGATCTTACGAAGCAGCGCAGACCAGGCAAATGCCGCGAGACCGCCAAAGATTGCTGCCAGAATGAGCGTCGCCAGAATCTGGCCCAGCATGGTTCCCACCCTCACGGTGCCGAACTTATAGCTGTCCATAAACCCGATTGCGACGACGATGCTGAGCACATCGCTGAGCGCCGATTCGAGGAACAGAATTGTTTTCGTCGATTCGACCATCGGAAGCCGTCGAGTAAGTGGAACAATTACTGCCGGTGAGGTAGAGCCGATGATCGCGCCAAGCATGAAGGTCAGCCGCGGATTCAAATGGAGCAGAAATTTGCCGGCTATTCCGACGCCGATCATGGTCAGAATGAAATTCGTTAAGGTGAGCGTAAGGGTGGGCCGGATCGCGCCGCGCAATACGTCGAAATCCAGACTGAGCCCGGCCTCGAACAGAATGATGACGAGAGTGACGGTTGCAAACACCGGCCCGACAGCCCCAAAGTTCTCGGGCGTGACCAGGTGGAGGATGGGTCCCAGCAGAATTCCGATGATGGTTAGCAGCAGGACATCCGGCACGCGGGTCCGGCTGAAAATGCCCGTGAAGGCGTGCGCCACAAAAACCAGGGCTCCAACGACCAGGATGTTAGTGGCGACATGCATAAAGCAGTACAGGGGCGGTGAAAGCGTGAATCGGAACCGGAAGCGTTAAGCCACCTTGACCTTATGATGCTAACGAACTCAGGTGGCCCGCGGTATCTAGGAGCGATGTCTGGCGCGCCGGTTCGCCCGGGCGGCGTAATGGTTCAGGATACTGTGGAACTCGCTCGCCGTAGGCGGCCAGGCGGTATTTCCGTCTATGATCTGCCTGTTCGTCAAGCGGCGGCCATAGATTTCGGCATTATCGCCCATGTCCTGCCGCAGCGTTGCGCCCTCCAGCGATACTCCCGCGAAGACACCGCGCGCCCGCGACCAGGAAAGCATCTCAGCCCGCATGCTGATGTCGGTTTGCGCCGTGGTCGACCGGCCGACAGGTCCCGCCGCGGCCTGGCCCTGGCCGCCCACAGTGAACCGTGTTGTCAGCAGGCGTTCCGCGCCTTTGCGGTTCATGATCAGAAGAATCAGATCGCTCTCTACGATTCCGATTTGAAAACCGGCGCTGCCGCCCTCAATCCGGATGGATGCCGGGGCAGACCAACCGCTGGCTTTGCGGCACGAGAAGAATCCTTTTCCGTACTTCGCGCCGAAACCGAACGCGGCCGACTTCAGACCCGGAACCACAACCACGCACTGCGCCCGCTGCATGAGATTCAGCGGGATGCCCTTGTCCGGAGTGGACATGGTGTCGGAAAGTATCTCAGCAGCGGAGTTAAGACGCCGGGCCGGCGCCTCGGCAAATGCGGTTAACGGCAAGCACAGCAGCAAGAGGATTGAAATTTTATTCAAACAGAAAGCTCCTGAAACGTTTGTATCAAAGACTGCGGACCGGCATGTTTACAACATCGTCTATTTCCATGCATTCCTTGACGACGAAAGGTTCGCCGTATTTCACGCCAATCAGGTTTCCGTAATAGCGGGCGATGCCCGCCAGGCGTTCCCGGATCTCAGCATGGGATGGAAAGAGGTCCGAACCTTCTTGTGAAGCGCCGTACTGCGATGTGTAGCTCAGCAACGCGGTCATGCGCCGCTCAAACTGGCGCGAGATATCGACCACAAACGAAGGTGTGACGTTCGCATAGATGGAAGAATACAGAATCTTAAAAGGACGGTGCGGAGGCGTGCCCTCTTCAAGCCGGCGCAATCCTGCCAGAAAACAGGCTTCGTACCCAACCTCGGCGGCGCGGTAGTGATCCGGATGCCGGCCCGCCCAGTACGGCAGAATCACAGTTCTGGGCCGAATGCGGCGAATGACCCCGGCGAGCGTCATGCGGGCGGCGATGTTATTTTCCAGGCGCGCATCGGGCCAGCGAAGGTTCTGACGCCACGTTAACAACAGATGTCCGGCTGCGGCACGCGACTCTTCAATGCGAAGATCGGGCGTTCCGCGCGTACCCATATCACCGGCGGTCAGATCGAGCACACCGGTCCGGTATCCGAGTTCGGCCATTCGGCTCAGCGTGCCGCCGCAGGTTTGCTCTACATCGTCCGGGTGTGCGGCTATGGCGAGCACATCCAGCGGGCGCAGATTTTCAAACGGCTCATTCGGATCGTGCATTATTCTCAGTAGGGACGATAGCGATACCGCCCGCGATCTCCGGCGAAGGCGCGGACCAGCAGAATGCCGGCAAGGAAGCCGCCTACATGGGCGAACCAGGCAATTCCCTGCGCCTGGCTGATGCTGCCGAGCGATCCCAGCCCGCTAAGGACCTGGAGTGCGAACCAGTAGATGAGCATGACGGCGGCAGGCAACTCAATCGTCGTGATGAATACGATGATGAAAACAAGAGTGACAATGCGGACTCGCGGATAGAGGATGAGAAACGCGCCCATTACTCCGGCGATTGCGCCGCTCGCGCCTATGGTCGGCACCGGACTGCCAAGATTGGTGAACGTTTGCACAAGGGCCGAGGCAACACCTGCGATCAAGTAGAAAATCAGAAATTTCGCGGAGCCCATTATGTCCTCAATGTGCGATCCAAACACCCAGAGGAACCACATGTTCCCGATCAGATGAAGCCATCCGCCATGCAGAAACATGGAGGTAAACAGCGCGGTAACGTGCAACTGGTCGGGAATCAGCGCGTAGTGCTCAATGAAGCGGTTGCGAAGATAGATCGGCTGCGAAATCTCAAACAGAAAGCAGAGGACGTTCACGCCAATGATGATCAGGGTGATGACCGGCGTGGAATTCCGCAACAGCAGTGCGCGAAGGGGAATCATGGATTGGCGGCGGAGGCGGGCGCAGCCTTCGAGGACGCACCCTCCGCGATGTAGGGGGCTTCGCGACGCCGTACGGTTCCGGCCGAAGCCGCGGATAAGAGGTTGTTCACTTCATCACGGAAAGGGACATGGCCGCGCGCGCCCGTTTCCGTACAGTTGAGGGCCGCGGCCGCATTAGAAAAATCAAGCGCCTGCTGCATATCCAATCCGGAGAGCATTGCGTAACAGAACGCGCCATGAAAAACATCTCCGGCGCCGGTAGTATCGGCGCAGTGTACGTCGAACGCCGCGGAATAGTACCAGCGGTCCTCGAACAGCGCCAGCGATCCTTCGTCTCCCAGCGTCATAGCCGCCACGCGCATTCGGTATTCGCGCTGCAATTGGCTAAGAGCGGCAAACGGATCGGATTCGCCCGTCCACTTCGCGGGCCATCCCGAACCGGCCACCAGGTAATCCACATGACGCAGCACGGATTCAAACCCGGGGTAAACCGTATCGACGTCGATGGAGACCGGTATGCCGTGATGCCGGGCAAGAGCGGCGGCATAAGCTGCGGCATCAATATCATAGCCGTCGATGTGCAGCAACTTCGCTCCGGCTACATCCTCGCTGCGAATCTCGGACGGCGACAGGCGCAGACATTCCGCCCGCTGCCACAGTACGGTCCGTTCGCCGGTGCGTGCATCGATGACAATATAGGCGGTCTGGTTCGGGCAGCCTGGCCGGACGATGACAGAGGAAATATCCACGCCGGTTCCCTCCAGGCTCTCACGCTGGATCTGGCCGCGCAGATCGTCGCCGATGGTTCCGATGTACTTGGCGCGCAGTCCTAAACGAGCGCATGTGACCACTGCGGTAGCAACCTGGCCGCCCGGGCTGAGCATTTCGCGTTCGAAAGGGACTTTGCCCGCATAGGGCGGAAATTCCCGAACCAGCAGAAGCGTATCTGTGGCGTTGAGGCCGATACCCAACACATCACAGCTCCGGCTCACCAGAGCCTACTTCTTGATGGAATTGGGAACCTCGTAGAGATAGATCGTGTGAACGGCGCCGTGGTGCCCTTCGGTCTCGGAAGTCTCAATGGCCTTCCAGCCGGGAATCGGGTAATCGTAGGAGACGACGCGGGTGCTGGGGTGCAGATAACGCTCCAGGTTGGGACGCAAAGTATCATTCGCGGTGGTTGCAAGATATAGTGTCACAACGTTCGCTGCGCTGAGATCCGTCTTCATGAAATTGCCATGGATGATCTTGATCTCGTCCTGCAGGCGATGCTTCCTGACGTTTTCCGCTGCGGTCTCCGCCAGGCGCTTTGAAATCTCAATACCTACGCCTTTCACCTTATAACGTTCGGCGGCTGCGATGAGTATTCGTCCGTCGCCGCAACCGAGATCATACAGCGTTTCCCCCGGTTTCGGATTGGCCATCTCCAGCATCTTGTCGACGGCGCGCTCCGGCGAGCCGACTGTAGGAGCCAGATTGGTCTTGAAATCTTTCAGATCCGGTTCCTGAGCATAGGCGGCAAGGCCTAACCCAAGCACCAGCGCGGAGACAGGAATGCTGAAACAGAGCACCCGGCATCTCATAGTCAACTCTCCCCTGTTTCTATAGCTTACCGCGAATCGCCGCTTCCGCAAGCGGTTACGTTTCAGTTCGACGGCGCAACGAACGCCTGGGCAGTGGCCTTCTCCCTCTTCAAACGAACAATCCGGTTAACCATTTCGGAGGTGGAAACCCACAAGTCCCGCGGCCGCGAAATCGTATATTCAGTGCCTTTGAACGCGCGAATGGCGTGGCTGATGGAATCCTTCCAAGGCACCGCCTGCGGGTTCAAATTGTAGTTCATATAGAACACAGGACACTCAATATCTCCGATGCGCCGCAGATCGTCTTGGGGTACATCCTGGTCCAGCATTGCCTTGGGGCCGGCGAAGATCACTGCGTCCGGGTGGGTGGTTGTTGTTCCAACCTCCTTTTGAATGAGATCGGCCAGGAAGTCCGTTTCACTGTGCTTCTGGCCTAGCCGGAGCACGTCTACGGTTCCCAGCTTCATGCTTTCCACCGCCTTGCCCAGTGCCGGAAAGTCGATCTGTTCAGCGGTTTCCTGGCGGTAAAGAACGCGTCCTTCTTCAATGTTGAAAGCGACCAGTGAAATGTGCCCAATGCGCGGATCGCGTTCAATGGACTTCAAAATACTGACCAGCGCATCCGTATCGCTGCGCTGTAAGGCGGCCGATTGGGAATTTTGGGGGGCAAAGTTCACTAGAAGCTTCACATCCAGGCTATCGGTGGACCGGTGAATGGGATGACCTACCGAATCGTTCACGAAGGGCTGGGAGGCCTCGGCAATTTCATTTGGAGCGATGAAAAGTGTCATGGGCTTCTCTTTGGCGGTTAGCACGGCTTCCACATCCCAGCTTGAAGAGCAGATCCGTTCGGCGCGATCGCGCATCAGCCAGTCCACGTGATAGTTTCCTTCTCCCAAATCAATCGTGCCCTGAAGAAGCGCCTCGCCCTTGGCGGTGTCCTGAATCTCCGGCACGTGAAAGTGCTGGACAAAGTACGCGGCGTGCCGCGGTTCATTCTGCGGATACACGCGGAACACAATCGTGAGCAGTTCTCCGGAACCGGCCAGTTCGTTCATCGGAAGGGTTACGTCATACCCCGCGTGGAAGCGCAGATCGAAGCCAAGCTCCGGTTTACGATCGGTTACGGTGCAGGGAATATCGTCGCGCGGTTCGCCAGCTTCGAGGATAGCCATGTCGGAAGGCATCAACATTACCCGGTCGCCCGGGCCGGGCGGCTTTAGTAACATCTGGCCAAGGCCGGGACCGGCAAAAGCTGCAAAAAGTAAGGGCCACAAAATGACCGCGCGGGCAGCGCGTTGCGCAGACACACCGGTCAAGAGGTCAGAAACGGATGCACACGACGCTGGAAACCGCGACGCCATCTTTCCCCCAAGTGCTTTCCAGGCGAATCTCCACAGTGGAATCCGCTGGTTTCATCATTATGCCTCAAATTAATGGAACTGTCGGTCGCATTCGGCCAGGCCCCAAAGCGTAATGGTTCCTAGTACCAGACGCAGTGTGGTGCGGCGTGCGACGCCGAGTTCTCATCCGCTCGTAGGACGCAGTTGCCGTATGATACAGTTCGAGAGATTATGGCTTCCCGGAGTGTAAATAAAGTAATTTTGATCGGCAACTTGGGGCGCGACGCGGAAACCAAATTCACGCCCTCGGGAGCCGCTGTTACGCGGTTTGCGATTGCCACCACGCGGAGTTGGAAAGACCAGCAAACAAACGAGTGGAAAGAAGAGACGAATTGGACTAACGTCGTCGTCTGGCGTCAGGAGAACCTGGCAAATTACCTGACAAAGGGAAAGCAAATCTATGTAGAAGGGCGCTTGCAGACCCGGAGCTACGACGACAAGGACGGGAAGAAAGTGTACTCCACCGAGGTCATCGCAGACGAAGTAATTCTGCTGGGCGGACGCGGTGAAGGAAACGCCGAACAAGGCGGCGGCCGGACCATGGCGCGCGCCGGCGGTGGCGGCGCACCCGCGCGTACAGCAGCCGCTGGACCGGCAGGCGGCGCTCCGGCGGACGACGAGTTCGGCGGCATGGGCGTCACAGACGACGACGTTCCGTTTTAAATATCCAGAACGTCACTGAGCACTTGGCTGGGCCGTGGAGGCCAATTCAAGTCTCGGAGCGCCTGACGAACGCAGGGTCCGCACATCACGGATGGGCGGTTGGCCAAATAAGCGGCTGTATTCACGATTGAATTGACTCGCGCTTTCGTATCCAACCTCAAAAGCGACCGTCGCCGCGTCCACATCGTCGGCGAGCATCCGTGCTCTCGCGGCCTGTAATCGAATTTGCTTCTGATATTGAAGCGGGCTCATTGCAGTTAGCGCGCGGAAGTGATGGTGAAGAGTGGAGACCGCCATACCTGCAATTTGTGCAAGCTCTTCCACCCGAAGCTGAGTTGCATAGTTCGCCTTAATCCAGGCGATTGCTTTGGCCGTCCGGTGGCTCTGGTCTCCAAGCGTAGCGATTGCTCGTAACCGTGCCCCCTCCGGTCCACGGAGAATTCGATACATGATTTCTCGTTCAATGAAGCCGCTCAGGAACGGGATGTCCTCAGGAGTCGAGAGCAGGTCGAGCAGGCGACACCACGCGCTAAGGAACTCCGCTGTGACCTGACCGGTGGACATTGCGGGACTATCCGGCGGCACATCCAGCATATGGAACTCCTCCTGGCTGAGGAACGCACGAACAATGGAAATGTCAAGCTTCAGCGCGATGGCAAGACAGGGCGCGTCGTCGCTTGCTTCGACCACTCTGGTTACTGTTGGCAGATCGACTGAGGTGAGCAGATAGCGGGACGAATCGTACGTAAGCGTATCGCTGCCAATCTGTGCCTGCTTGCGGCCTTGGGCGATCACAATCACACTCGGCTCGTAGGTAGCGGGGCATGCAGCAGTTGGAGCCGTTCTTCGGTGCAACGTCAAGCGCGGGATGCCGGTTGCCAGCTTCTCTGCCGAGCCGATGAGCTGAGCAACCTTAGCGGCTAGCTCAGCCTTTAGTTCATGCGAGCGGTCCGGTGCCGAGCCGGCTCCGTTGCTAACGTTTTTCACGATGCAATCTCGATATTCCCTACCTCAGGATAACTGTGAATTGCGGCCGCTGCGCAACAGCGGGGACAGGATTCGGCAGAATTAGGCAACGATTCGGCAGGATCGGGATACCGCTCCGTCGCTCTTTCTCCCTACGCTGGATACGAAGGACGAAATGCAGAAGCGCAAACTAGGAACGAGCGGCCTGGAAGTGTCGGCCATCGGATTAGGCTGCATGGGACTGAGCTTCGGTTACGGGCCCGCCACGGAAAAGCAGCAGGCGATCGCGCTGATACGGGCGGCCTTCGAGCGCGGCGTTACATTCTTCGACACCGCTGAAGCATATGGTCCGTTCACCAACGAGGAACTGCTCGGAGAGGCGGTTGAGCCGTTCCGCTACCACGTTGTCATAGCAACGAAATTCGGCTTCGAGGGCGGACAGCCTAGTATCGGTCTGAACAGCCGGCCGGAAAGCGTCAAGGCCGTTGCAGAAGCGGCCCTTAAGCGGCTCAGGACCGATGTCATTGACCTGTTCTATCAGCACCGCGTGGATCCGAACGTGCCCATCGAGGATGTCGCTGGAACCGTCAAAGATCTGATCCAACAAGGTAAGGTCAAGCACTTCGGCATGTCTGAAGCGGGTGCGCAGACGATCCGCCGCGCTCATGCTGTTCAGCCCGTTACTGCTCTCCAGAGCGAGTATTCGCTTTGGTGGCGGGAGCCGGAGCAGGAGATTCTGCCAACTCTCGAGGAACTCGGGATCGGCTTTGTCCCGTTCAGTCCTCTGGGCAAAGGTTTCCTTACGGGCGCGATCAACGAGAATACGACGTTCGACAGCAGCGATTTTCGGAACGTGGTTCCGCGCTTTACCCCTGATGCCCGGAAAGCAAACCAGGCTTTGGTCGATTTGGTTGGGCAGATCGCCGCGCGCAAGAAGGCCACCCCTGCTCAGATCGCGCTTGCCTGGCTGCTTGCGCAGAAGCCGTGGATTGTGCCGATTCCAGGAACCACAAAGCTACATCGTCTTGAAGAGAATGTTGGAGCCGTCGGCATCGAACTTGATCCCAAGGAGCTTCGTGAAATCAATGATTCCGTCGCCAAGATTATCGTGCAGGGCGAACGGTACCCGGCACACTTGCAGCAACAAGTGGGTCGCTGAGCGCTCGCCAGAAAACTAGTTCTAGCGAAGGCCTTAATCGAGCCTGGCTCAGCAGTCACTTTCCTCGCGACGAAGTGGGCTTTTCAGCAAATCCGCTGAATCTTCATCCAACACGTGCATCAGCCAGTGAAGCCTTGATCGTTCTTGAATTTCCAGATCCAGAAAACGAAGGACGTCTTCTCTGTCTGGTAGTTCGGGGGCATTCATGGATTTCTCAAGTATGTACCCGAACGCTTGTAGCGCCCATTTGAGCACCGAATTTGCATACTCGGTCGAAATGTTTAGCTCGCGAGCGACTTCCGAAGCTCGCAGTGGCCCTCGGTTGCCGTGGACCAAATTCGATCGCCAGGACGATTTCGACGATTCCGGCCAAACTTGGGTTCGAATTTTCACTTGCCCAAATCGAGGTCCGCGCCATCGACCTCCAGCCCGATCTTTTCGCCGACTGGGCCCCGATGCCGACAGCGAAGCTGCCTGACATTTCTTTGTGGGGCGGCCCCTAGGGCTGCGCCGGGCGCGCCGCCTGGCAAAAGTAAGTGACATTGGGCGCTTCCGCCTGCCACGCACCGGCGAAGCGGCGGCCTACAACCCGGCAACGAACGGCAATGTTCTCTCGTCATAGAATAAGTCGTTAACAGGACGCTCTTGAACTGCCGGATTCTGGTCGCGTTGGGCATTCTTGTGCTCGGATTGCACGCCGCTGGGCAGCAATCTGAGCAAACGGTGAGAGTCAGCGGCACGATTCAGGCCGTCCGGTCAGTCCTGGTACAGGTACCCAGGATCGAGGGGCAAGGCGGGAATCTCACTCTAACGCGGCTAATCGAAAACGGCGCAACGGTCCACGCCGGCGATCCATTAGCCGAGTTCGACCGCACGAACGAGCTGAAACTTGCGCGCGAAGCCCAGGCGAAGTACGACGATCTCAGCCATCAGGTGGAGCAAAAGCAGGCCGAGCACAAGAGCAACGCCGAGAAGCGGACTTCCGAACTGGAGCAAGCGGAAGCAGATCTGAAGAAGGCGCAGATTGAGATCCGCAAAGGCCCGATCCTGAGCGAGATCGATCAGCAGAAGAACCAGGTAGAACTGGAGAACGCAAAAGAGCATGTCGCCAGCCTCCAGCGGTCCGATCATTTCCACGATCTGGCGGAGGCGGCCGAGAGCCGGATTCTAGAATTGCAACGGGACCGGCAGAAGATTACCGTTGCGCGAGAGCAGAGCAATGCCCAAAAGCTCTCTCTGCGAGCGCCGATTCAGGGGATGGTGGCGCTGCAGAACGTTTTTCGAAACAACTCCCTGGGGCATGCGGAGGAAGGCGACCAGTTGTGGCCGGGCAGCCCGCTGCTCGAGCTTTTTGATCCATCCGCCATGGTGGTCGAACTGTCCGTCGGCGAGCCCGATGGGGCCGTACTGGTACCGGGTGCCAAGGCGGTGGTGCATCTGGACGCGTTTCCGAAACTGAGCTTTACCGCACACTTCGATTCGGCTAGTCCGGTTGCTTCAGGAGCGCTGGATAGCCCGATTAAGACGTTCAGCGCGCGCTTCGTGCTGGACCAAAGCGACCCGCACTTGCTTCCGGACCTCTCCGCGGCGGTAGACATTATGGTTCCCAAATGAGTAGCCGGAAGCGAAACAGGCTATGGGTGCGCGCCGGCATTCTGGTGCTGCTGGTTGCCGGATCCGCATTTGGGCTGCGGCAATTCCGGAGAAACCGCGCAGCGGCCGATCTGCCGGAGACGCCCGCGCGGCAAGGGACGTTTTCGGTGCTGGTTGCGTGCCGGGGCGAACTCACGGCTGCCCGCTCGATTCAACTGACAGCTCCTTTGGATATTCCGGACCTGCAGATTGTGTGGCTGGCCGCGGCGGGCGGCCCAGTGAAAGCGGGTATGCCCGTCATCCGTTTTGATCCGAGCAAGCTGCAGCAGGACCTAAAGGAAAAGAGCGCGGCGTTTCGCCAGGCGCAGGCCACGCTTGACCAGGCCGTAGCCCAGGAGCGAATTACCGCGGACCAGGACAAGCTGGATTTAGCCGCGGCACGGTACCAGGTGGAACGCGCCCGCCTGGAGGCTTCAAAGCTGGCGATTGTGAGCGCGATGGAGGGGCAAAAGAGCGCCATCGATCTGGGCCTGGCTGAAGAAAAAGTGAATGTGCAGCAAGCGACGACGCAGTTGCACCGGAGTTCGGATGATGCAAAGATCGCTTCCCTGCGGCGCTTGCGGGATGAAGCAAAGGCCGAAGTGGACCGGACAGAGCACCGGCTAAGTCGAATGGAGATCAAGAGCCCGCTCAACGG
>Ga0134125_10007946_pt1 | contig 11959 bp, 7 predicted proteins | sample KB31751_FD_96464 | JGI IMG/M metagenome (GOLD analysis project Ga0134125, IMG submission 96464) | Terrestrial soil microbial communities with excess Nitrogen fertilizer from Kellogg Biological Station, Michigan, USA - KB3-175-1 | ecosystem: Environmental > Terrestrial > Soil > Unclassified ... | reverse complement strand
TTCGCGAAATATCAGGTAACTGACTGATATTGCACAAAAAATTGTGAGTCTCACGCGCCTACCCTCCACGCTCGATCCGGGTTTCGTCCGCGCACAATTCCCGGCCTTCAGCGAGCCTACGCTCGCGGGCCAGGCGTTCTTCGAAAACGCCGGCGGGTCATATGCCTGTGGCGCGGTCATTCGTCGCCTGGATGAATACTTCCGTCGGCTGAAGGTGCAGCCTTACTACGCTTACGCGGCATCCACGGAAGCCGGCGAATGGATGGATGCGGCACGGGCCCGCCTCGCGGAGTACCTGGGCGTGACCGCGGGAGAGGTGCACTTCGGCCCCTCGACTTCGCAGAACACCTACGTGCTCGCGCAGTCGTTTCGTAGCCTGCTGCAGGCCGGCGACGAGATCATCGTCACCGACCAGGACCACGAGGCCAACAGCGGTGTCTGGCGTCGACTGGCAGGTCAGGGCACGGTCATTAGAGAATGGCACGTGGACCCGCAGACAGGGCTGCTGAATATCCGGCAGCTCGATGAGCTGCTGTCGCGCCGCACACGGCTGCTCGTCTTCCCGCACGCCTCCAACATCGTCGGCCACATCAATCCGGTCGCGGACATCGTGGCGCGAGCACACGCAGCAGGTGCGCTCACCGTGGTGGACGGGGTGTCCTGGGCACCCCACGGTCTGCCCGACGTGCGCGAACTGGGTGCCGACATCTATCTCTTCTCGCTCTACAAAACCTACGGGCCGCATCAGGGCTTGATGGTGGTGCGTCGGCAGCTCGCTGAGCAGCTGGGCAACGAGGGTCATTTCTTCAACAGCCACGACCCGTTCAAGCGCCTGGTGCCGGCCGGCCCCGATCACGCCCAGGTGGCAGCCGCGCGTGGAATCGCCGAGTACTTCGATACCCTCGATGCTCATCACCATCCCGGTGCCGCTTCCGCGGGACGGCCGCAACGCACACGCGAGGCACTTCACGCAACGGAACGGCCGCTGCTCGCGAAGCTGCTCGAGTTCCTCGGGCGCCGCGACGATGTCCGCCTGCTAGGACCCGCGGACGCGACTGAGCGGGCGGCGACGGTCTCGTTCGTGCCCCGTTCCGTGCAGCCGAAGCAGTTGGGTGAGCGCCTCGCCAAAGGCGGGTTCATGATTGGATACGGTGGGTTTTATGCCGTGCGGCTGCTGCAGGCGATGAAAGTCGATCCGGCAACCGGAGTGGCACGCGTCTCGTTCGTGCACTACACCACGGCGGCCGAGATCGAAGGATTGATGGACGCGCTCGAGACATCATTGCCCGGTTGACCTCATCAACCCTCCCGAAAGACCCCGGTGATCTCCAAAGTGATTCGACTGATTCGCCGCAACCAGAGCCAATCGCTCGACCTCGGCATCATCGCGCTCGGGCTGCTGGTGGCGGCATTCATCTGCTACGAGGTCGACGTCTTCGCAACGGAGGGCACACTGTCGAATCACCAAAAGAGCATCGACCTCCAGGAGAGCCTCTTCCTCGGCATTTTGCTGGCGGTGGGTCTCTTCGTCTATTCCGTGCGCCGGCTGCTCGAGCAGAAGAAGGAGGTGCGGCGCCGCATGACCGCCGAGCAGAAGGCGAGGGAGCTCGCGCTGCAGGACCCGCTGACGGGCCTCGCCAACCGCCGTCAATTCGATGAGGCGCTGGCGGCGGCCGTGCTGGCACCGCCGGCGGCGGATGCCGCGCACGCGGTGTTTCTCCTCGATCTCAATGGCTTCAAGCGCATCAATGACGTCCACGGACACGGGACCGGCGATCAGGTCCTCATCGCAGTGGCACAACGCCTGCGCAGCGCCATCCGCGGCGGGCACCTGGTGGCGCGTCTGGGTGGTGATGAGTTCGTGGTGCTGGCGCGCCATGTGGCGGGAGTGGAATCCGCAACCAGCATAGCGACTCGCCTGACGCAGGTCTTCGATCAGCCGGTCAGCATCGCAGGAGTCAAACACCCGGTGGGCGCAGCCATCGGCATCTCGCTCCTGCCGGTCAATGCCCGGACCGGGGAAGAGGCCTTACGCATGGCCGACGTGGCGCTGTACCGCGCGAAGGCCGAGCGCCGCACGGTGACGCGCTTCTTCGACCCTGACATGGACAAACACGTGTATGAGCGCGGGGAGCTGGAAGGCGAGCTGCGCGCCGCACTGGCCGAGCGGACACTGAGCGTACGCTTTCGGCCATCCTTCGATCTGCGGACACACAAGGTAGTGGGATTCGACGCGATTCCGTACTGGTACCATCCAGTCCTCGGACCGGTCTTGCCGGAACGCTTCATTCCCATCGCCGAGGACACCGGCCTCATTCACGAGCTCGTCGAATACACCCTTGCCGGTGCCTGCGAGGCGGCCGCCCGCTGGCCGGCGGAGGTCATCGTCGGGGTCGCGATGTATCCGAGCCAACTCGGCATTGCAGACTCGAAAGACCGGATAGTCGGCGTGCTGAGCCGGTGCGGGCTTTCGCCGTCCCGCCTGGAGATTCAGATCGCCGAGAGCGCGCTGGTCCAGGACCTGCCTGCGGCGCAGAGAACCCTCGGCGAGCTGCGCGCCCTGGGAGTGCGCATCGCCCTGGACAATTTCGGTACGGGCTATTCGAGCCTTTATCATCTGCGCAACGTGAAGCTCGACAAGATCAAGATCGACCGCCGGTTCGTGGATCACCTGGGATCGGAGTTCGACGCCACCATGGTCATTTCGGCCCTCGTCGGACTGGGTCACGGATTGGGGCTCACCATTGCCGCCGACGGCGTCGAGAATCACCGCCAGCAGCACTCGCTCCTGCGGGCCGGTTGCGAGCTCGGTCAAGGGACGCTCTTCAGCGAGCTGCTATCCGTCGGCGAGGCCACCTCATTGCTGTCCGAGGAACGCAGTGACTCAGCCTGACGACACCTCGCGGCAGGGAACCCTCGGCGCGGAGCCGGCTGGCGGTGCACCGCCACCGCTCGCTGTAAACGGATGACCGCATCAGGTTCTGCGCGCCTTTATCCGGCCCAAGACGACCGTGTAGGATCAGCAGCCCCGCAGCATAGCAATCCCTTCGCGAGGGGACGCGAGGCGCGGGAACCGTTTCGTTCTCCGTAGGCCGGCGAAGAGGCGCATGCGCGATCTGAAAAGCTTCAACGTTCTGCGTCCAATTTGGCGTTTGACGCAGGGCAGGCTTGCCCGGCAGTCCGAGTGGCGGGCCTTCGTCAGCTGGCAGGCGTACTACGCCTCGTGTCTCGGCACAGATGCCGATCGCGCCCTGGTCCAACACACTGGGCCTTACGTCGGCAATCCCAGTCGCCAAATCGAGCTGATCGCCAAGGTGGTAGCGGCGCAGGGCGCGGCGGTCGTGTCTGCGCCCCCCGGCTGCGGCAAGAGTCGCTTCGCACTCGAGCTCGCCCGGCAGATCGAGCGGTCACACCCGCGGTGGCACGCGGTATTCGTCCGCCACGACGAGGCAGCGGTGCGCGAGGACTTGCACCATCTGACGCAGTTGAAGCACGTCGTCTTCATCCTGGACGATGCGCACGAGTGCCCGGAGCTCGTCAAATTATTGGCGGACGCCTGCGCGCCGACTCCTGCGCCAACGCCACTGTATCTGGTATGCCTGACACGATCCACGGATCGCGCCCGCGTGAGTGGTGCGATTGACGGCGTCTTTCCGCCCGGCATGATCCAGCGGATCGATCTCGGCCGCCCGTCCCTCCAGCTCGTGCGCGCCCTGATCGACCAGCTGTTGCCGCAGTCCTCGCCGCATCATCGCGACACCATTGCCCGCTTCGTACGCCAATCCTATTTCGGCGCGGCATTGGTGTGCAGTGTGCTGCGCCGTGAAGCCAAGCTTCCACAGACCTTTCAGCGACAGGATCTGCGCGATCGCATCTGTCGTCAGACGCTCCGGGGCGTGGCAGATGGCGTGTGCCCAGTCGAGACCGCGCTGCTCATCCTGGCGGTGTATGCCGCCCTCGCACCTTTGCCGAAGGACGGTGCGGACGCGCGCCAATGCGCCGCGCAGCTGAGTGGCCTCACGCCGGCGGCGGTGGACGCTTTGACCGGTCGCGCGCTCAGTGCCGGGCTCTTTCAGGAGTACGGCCAGGAGCTCATACGGCCGGCACCCGACCTCCTGGGAGATTTCCTTCTCGAAGCCACGTGCATGGATGCCCACGGCAAACCGACCCCTTACGGTACTCAGTTGCTGGAGCGGTTGCTCGAGTTGGAGCCGGCCGCAACCGTACGCAACTGCGCCGAGGTGGGCCTGTTGTTCGGGAGCGACCAGGACGTCGACCTGCTCAGCAGGCTCGTTCTCGAGCGCACGCAAGCAATCCCCGCCGCGAGCCAATGGGACGTGCTCGAGCTGCTGCAGACGACATTGCCGCTAGCCGCGCGCCGACCCGCGACGGTGATCGAGATGGCGCGCATCATGGAAGCCCGAGGGATCGTGCGCCGTAGTCCGCCCGCAGCCGAATTGTTCGGTACCAACAGCGTCGAGATGCACGTTTGCGCGCTGCTGATGGCGGCAGGGGATGTGGACTCCGCCGCCGTCCCGGTGGCGCTCGGGCTTGCTCGCCGTCTGTATACCGCCGCGCGGGCGGATGCACGGAGTCGCGAGCACGTCCTCGGTCTGCTCAAGACCTGCTGCAGATTCGAGAGCGGCCGGAGCGTCGCGCACGCGCAGGCGGTGGTCGATGCCTTGAGAGCCGCCGTCAGCGAACCGGATGTCGAGGCGGCAGCGCTTTCCGCTGCGTTGAGTGCGCAATTTCTGACGCTAGAGGCGGAGGGCCGGCACGACGAGGAGCACCCCACGGGTGCGTCGCGGGCTCCGCTGCACCCGGTCCCGGAGATCTGGGCCGTGCGCGATGGTGTCGTAGACACTCTCGCGCGTGGAATGACGCACGGCGATGCGACCGTCCAATGCGTCGTTGTCGGATCCCTCGAGCGTTATGCCGAATTCCAGGGAACGCCCGACCGCATCTGGTCGGATCGGTGGTCGCCGCAATTGGCACGGGAAATGGAGCGGCTCTCGGCGGCGCTCATCAAGCTCGCGCAGGAGACGATGACCGCGCTACCTGTGTCGGCGGCGGCGGAGCGGCAGGGCTGGCAGTGGTGGGCCCAGGAGCAGGATGTCTTGCACCGTGCCGGAGCGGCAATTCTCCGCGCCATCCCGAACAGTGATGCTCATCAATTGTGGAAATCGCTCTACGCCCCGCGGCTGCCCGTGCGCACGGCGCTTCCCGAGCCCACGCCGACGGGGTCGCAGGATCGGCTGCAGTACGTCCAGTCCCTTGCCGCTGCACGCGAGGAAGACGCGCTCGGACAGGCGCGCCGGTTGTTCGACACGCTCGATCTTCGTTCCGCAGACATCGGCGCCTGGCGTGCGCTGTGGCTGCGGGTCCTGGACCAGTCTCCGCGGATGCCGCTCCACCATGCCGACGTCCTCGTCGGGGAGTTTGCCCGCCGCTACCCGGAGGTCGCCTGGTCGTTCGTGAATCCAAAGGACGCGGAAGGTCCTTTCTTTACGATGCTCCCGTTCCTGTTGGTGGAACTCGGCAAGCAGGATCGCTCGCGGCGCTCGACAGAGGCTCGCAACGTGCCTCACGGCTCACGCCTGGAGGAGGCTTGGCTGCGCGCGCTTTCCTCCACGACGGACTTCGATGAGCCCGAGCGCGCACTGTTGGCTCGTGGCCTCGAGTCGGCGGACTCCGAGGCCGTCCGCCGCGCGGCCGACACATTGCTGGCGGCGGGCAGCGCTGATCAACTGACCGCGTTCCGCAACGTCTTTACCGTAATCGCACGGCTGCCGACCGACAGCGGACTCTGGGAGCTCGCGCTGCAGCGGTTCGTGAGCTGGGCGGAAGTCGTGCTGCCACAGCGGCTCGGCAAATCCACGGACGAGATGGTCCGAATCGCCGATGAGCTGGTGGCTCTCTTGCAGACACACGGGTCGCACCTGCGCTGGGGATTCCAGCGGCACACCCGTCAGCTCCCGAATGCACTGGCGATCGCCGCGGTGCTTTGTCCCCGACCGCTGCGGGAGTGGATGCAGCGGGATTGGGGCCAAGCCGAGGCCCAGGGAGGTCGCTGGAGCGATGAATCGCCCCTGAGTGTCGATCGTCTCCCGGAAATCATGCGGCTGATCGTGGGCTCTCCCGCCGCCGCGCAATGGACCGAGACCTTTCTCGACTGGATGAGACGTGACTCGCGGCTCGCTGGCATCGGTGCGCTCGGGCTTGCAGAGCTCTGCTCACTCGATGATGCGCGCGTCGGCAAGCTCGCCCAAAGCATCGGTGCGCACCCCACGGACGCATCGCAGAAGGCGCTCGCGGAATTTGTGAACCAGCGCAAAAGGCGCGAGCGGCCAGGCTCGGGGGTCGGCGCAAGGGATTGACGCGCGCTCACCGTGATCCGACACACATCAGCCGTTACGTGCGGGTTTGCCTCGCTTCTGGCGATCGGCCTGTTTCCTCTCTTGGCGCATTCTCAGTTGCGCGCCACGCTGACGACTTCGGATGTGGCCGTCGACCTGGAGGCGGGCGCCAATGGTCCTCGACTGCTGCGGCTGCGTCCGGCCGGCGCGCCGCAATGGGTCAACACGGTCGGCGAGGCACTGCCGGTTTCGATCGAGCGCGACGGCAGGCGGGTGCCACTCGAGTGGCGGCTGATGCCGACGCTCTCATCGGTCGGGCCTGAAAGGGTCGCCTTCGTCTACGACTCCCGCCACCCTCATCTGCGACTCACATGGGAATGGCAGGCGCGGGCACTATTCGGCCCGCTGGAGCACCGCATCACCGTCGCGAATCTCAGCGGCGGCGAATACTGGCTGGCGCCACTCGACAGTCTGCATCTGAAGTGGCGGGTACCCCCTCGAGCGCAGCTCACGCATTTCTACATCGATAAGGGTGGAGGCAAGCCGACAGAGCAGGGCACGCACGAAGTGAGCCTGTCGGAGCGATACGACTGGACGGGGTGGTCGACGACCTTCTCGCATCCGGTGCCGGGCAGGCCGCGCGAAATCATTCCTTATGAGGCGGTATTCCAACCCGAGGAGGGTGGACGCGGATGGTACGCGGGCATTGAATTCAGTGGCCGCACGCGGTTGACCCTGCATCGCGTGAGTGAGTACCTGAGCGCCACTCTGGGGCTCGATCCGAAGCCCGGTCCGGTGCTGACGCGGCTCACGCCCGGAGGGATGTTCGAGTCGCCTACGGCGTTCCTGGGGGCATTTTCGCGAGGACCGGATGGGGCCGGAAATCAGCTCAGACCGTGGGTGCGAGCCGTGCTCGGATCAGCACAGACCTGGAGTAATCCCGATTACCCGTACACGGTGAACAACAGCTGGGGCGTGGGCATGGACATCGATGAGGCCGTGGCAAAAAAAATGATCGCCGATGCGGCGGCGCTGGGCTTCGAGATGTATCACCTCGATGCCGGCTGGTTTCGCGGCGTGGGCGACTGGTATCCCGATCCGCATAAATTCCCGCGCGGGCTGGTTCCGCTGGCCGATGACGCGCATGCACATGGAATGAAATTCGGCATCTGGGTGGACTGGACGCAGGCAGGCCTGGACGGCGAGCCTGGAGCGCTCAATCTGCGGGACCCCAAAGTTCGCGGCTGGCTGGTGGCCGAGGTGGCGCCGAACTGGAAGCCGCAGGAGTTCAAAGGACAAACGATCGACATCGGGGTTCCTGCCGCGAAGGCCTACGCGCAAGGCGAAGTCAACCGCATCGTCCGCGATTATCACCTCGACATGCTGGAGCATGACGGTTATCTGGTCGCGCAGGGATGCACAGGCAGCGACCACCCGCATGCAGCGCCCGATCCGCGGCGTACGAGTGTAAATCACTACGATGGCGAGGATATCGTGACCAGCTCGAACTCGACCGATGTGAGCTATCACGCCGTGCGCGCCTATTACGACATATACGCGCAGCTGCGCCGGTTACACCCGAAGCTGCTGCTGGAGATCTGCAACGACGGTGGCAGGATGGTCGACTTCGGGAGCGCCGCGCACGGCGATTACTTTTCTATCACCGACACGTACACCCCGCTTGCCAACCGGCGCGCCTTCTATGACGCGAGTTTCGTGCTTCCCCCGGCAATGCTCGAAGCGTACGAGGCGAAGTGGCCCACACCGACGGCGGCGAGCTTTCTGTACATGCTGCGTAGCGGGATGATGGGCTGGCTGACGGTGATGCAGAACACGATCGAGTGGACTCCAGAGCAGCACGCTGCGGCACGCAAGGCGATCGCTCTCTACAAGACGCAACTGCGGCCCCTAATTCGGGCGGCCCAGCTCTTCCACGTCTCTGCACGCCCCGACGGCGTGCACTGGGACGGGATGGAATACTGGGATCACGCCCTCGGGCAGGGAGTGGTATTCGCTTTTCACGGCTCGGACGCCGCGGAGCCGAATCACCGATTCGTCCTGTCCGGCTTGAATGCGCAAGCGATCTACCATCTGCACTTCGAGGATGGAACGTCGCCGGATACAACGGCATCGGGCCAGCAACTGATGACGTCGGGATTGCAGGTGGTGCTGCGCGAGCCGCTCAGCTCAGAGCTCATCTTCCTCTCGGGCACGGGTTGAGGCGCCCTTCCTCGCAGCGCCAGCCCTGCACTCAAACTCCCAGAGCGAGCGAGCATGCCGAGAGCTCATCGAGCGGCTCGGCGGTCAGGTCACTCGCCCACGACGAGCCGAGGCGCTCATCGAGAATCGCCCGCAGGGCGCTACGCATACGCTCGCCGGCGGGCCTCCGCCGCACCTGTCCGTGGGCTGCCCCGGCTTCCTCCGCGCAATGTGCTATGCGAGCCGCCGCCGCGAATCGATCCCGCCGGCAGGCAAGAAGCGCCATGGCATCGAGCGCCAGATACAGCTTCGTCATTTCGGATTTTCGGGCGAGCTGATGGAGCTCGGCGCCCAGCGTATGCGCCTCCTGCAGCTCTCCTTCGATGAGCAGAGCGGCGAACGCGAGCACGAGGACCTCGAAAAGCGTTTCTCTGCGACCGACGTGGCGCAGACTCATGATGAGGGGACGTGCCAACTGCAGGGCCTCGCCGGTGCGGCCACAGGCGATGTCCAATTCGACGAGCCCAACCGTCGCTGCAAGTGCCTGACGCTCGCTTGTCGTAAGCGCGATGCGTACCGCTTGCTCGTACGCAGTGCGGGCTTCCGCGAATCGTCCAGCGCCAGTCAGGAGCGCTCCCTCCGCCATGGCACCGTGAGCGAGCAGGCGGCCGGGCCACGTTGGATCCTCCAGCCGCCGGGCATGGGCGAACGAGCCTCGCGCGAGCTCGGAATCCGTGCGCCAGTTGAGTGCCAGCAACATCAGGGCATGATATTGAGCCGGCACATCGCCGCTCTCACGGTACATCCGTGCGGCGAGCTCTGCCGCGTAACGCGTTCGATCACACTGCCGCGTGGAATCGCAGACGGCGATGGCTTCCCAGAAGCGGCCAACGCGATCGAGGGGCAGGCGGTCGGAGAGCATGGCGAGCAGCTGGTGATAGTATTCGCGGCCCTCGGCGCAGAGATCGGCCTCCAGCCACAGAGGCCAGGCCGAGCCGAACAGCGACACCGCCAATCCCGGGTCATGCTCCGCCGCCCACTGTAACGCCGCGCGCAGATTCGCGAGCTCGGGTCCAAACCGGTGCAACCACAACGCCTCATCCAACGACCAATAGTGGCGATAGGCCTCATCGAGCAGGTCGAGCACGCTGGCCGCCATGCGGCCTAGGGCATCCTTCGAATCGTTGCGGCCTTGCAACTTCCCGCGCGCGAACTGGCGTACCGTCTCGAGCAGAATGTATCGCGGCGGATCGACGGGGAGCACACTGACCAGAGAGCGATCGACCAGGCAGGCGATCACGTCGATCGCTTCCGCACTTGCGCCGGGCGCATCGGCTACGCAACGCGCGGCGGCTCCGAGCGGGAAACTCCCGGGAAACGCGCTCAGTCTGCAAAGCACTTGCTGCTCACGCGCACTCAACAGGCCGTAGCTCCAGTCGAAAGCCGTCTGCAGAGCGCAATGACGCGGATCGGCAGTCGATGCGAGCCTGAGGAGACGGAAGCGATCATCCAGGTGCGCCAGCAGCGACGGCAGCCCGAGAGCCGGGATGCGCGCAGCGGCGAGCTCGAGCGCAAGCGGGATGCCATCGAGGCGCCGCACGACCTCGGCGACGAGGGGCGCGTTGGCCGAGGTGAGTGCGAAGCGCCGGTCCGCCGCGACCGCGCGCTGCGCAAACAGCTCGACGGCGGCTGAGCGCACCGCTTCCTCACTGGAGGCATTGCGGTCCGGTACAGCCAGGACATCGAGCCGGTAAACCACCTCGCCGGCGACGCCGAGTGGCACCTGACTCGTGACCAGGGCACGAACCCCGGGTGTCTGCGACAGCAAGGCAGCCAACTGGCCGGCCAAGGCGGCGCTCAAATGCTCCACGCAGTCGAGGATCAGCAGAACCCGCATGCCTTCCAGTGTCTGCGCAAGTGCCGTGAAGCCATCGAGCTCCTCCGGAAGTGAAACCCCTAGCGCGAGCGCGACCGCCGAGGGAACGCGTTGTACGTCATGTGCCGCTCCGAGTGGCACCCATGCAACATTCCCGTCCGGCTTCTCGGCCTCTCTGCTCAGGATTTCCCGCGCGAGACGCGTCTTGCCTACGCCTCCCATGCCGACGATCGTCAGGAGTCGACTGTTACGCAGAGCCTCGCACAACTCCGCAAGCTCTTCTTCGCGGCCTACGAGGGGAGAGAGCTGGACTGGCCAAGCCCGGCGCGGTGCCACGAGCGGCTCCTGTCGCGCAACAATCGGCTCGCGCGCGTCCGCCGCATCGCCAATCGTCACAGGAAGCTCGAGGCGATATCCGAATCCCGGCACCGTGCGGATCGCCTCCGCGCCGAGCACCCGTCTGAGATTCGCGATCTGGGTCGGCAGGTTGTTCTCGTCGACGATCACGCTGGACCAGACGTGCTCGATCAACGCCGTCTTGGAAACCAGCCGCCCGGCGTTCTCAGCGAGAGTGAGCAACAAGTCGAATGCTCGCGCACCGAGCTCGAGCCGTCTGTCGCCGGACAGCAACATCCGCTCCGAGGGGACAAGCACGAATTCTCCGAGGCGGATGCGGGTCACGTCCACGCCTTCTTTGCAATCGCTCGCGCCGCCCGACTATAGCCGAGAGCGGGGTGCCATTTCAGTAACGTTCCATGCACGCTCCAGGTCGGATTCAAGACTCGCGGCATCCATTCGACGATGCTTTCGCGCCGCCACTGATCGTCGGACGGTGGTGCATTAGAAGCCGCGCACGCACGCCACGACTGGGAGATTCTCATGAACAAGCTGCTCATCACTGTCGCTTTCTGCTGCCTCGTCTCCGGTTGCACGTTCCACGCATCCGCCGACTCGAGCAGGTACGTACCTTCTGGATTGGTCTCGGTAGCAGTGCAGTCCGACAAAAGCCTCAGCGCGGAGGGTGGCTGCGCGCGCCCGCGGACCTATTGTGTTCGGGCCGACGCCGTCGCCTAAGTGCTTGAACGACCACTCGCTTTAAAAAACTTTCATGAGCGCTTCAAGACGCGGCCCGCGTTTCGCGCGACATTTGAGATCGATGGGTTTCACCTTACCGACGGTGGCACCCTGGACCCGAAACAAACCCCTGCGAGAGAGGCCAGCCATGCCCAAATTCGTCATCGAACGTGAAATCCCCGGAGCGGGAAAAATGACCGCCGCCGATCTCAAAGCGGTCTCGAAGAAGTCCTGCGGCGTCCTGAGCAGCCTCGGGCCGAGTGTTCAGTGGATTCAGAGCTATGTGACCGCGGACAAGCTCTATTGCATCTACCATGCGGCGGACGAGTCGCTCGTCCGGCGGCATGCGGAGCTCGGCGGCTTCCCCGCCAACAAAATCTCTCCCGTGGCGACCATCATCGATCCAGCCACTGCGGAGTGACCCGGCCCGGCAGGACCGCCGCAGCCTCGGGGA
>Ga0134125_10007945_pt1 | contig 11961 bp, 10 predicted proteins | sample KB31751_FD_96464 | JGI IMG/M metagenome (GOLD analysis project Ga0134125, IMG submission 96464) | Terrestrial soil microbial communities with excess Nitrogen fertilizer from Kellogg Biological Station, Michigan, USA - KB3-175-1 | ecosystem: Environmental > Terrestrial > Soil > Unclassified ... | reverse complement strand
TCGCGCAGCGGCGACAGCGACAGGCCGAGCAGGTCGCAGAGCTCGTTCTGCGTCACCGTCATGCCCGCCTCAATGCGCCCGTCCTGCAGCGCGGCGCGAAACCGGCGGTAGCCCTCATTGTCGCGGACTTCCATCACGCCGGTCTCTCCATGGCTTGTCCTCCGCCGCTCTAGCCGCAGCGGTCCCGCGCCGCAATCGGCGGGGCGGGCGGTCCCCCGCGAAATTCAACCGCCGGGGCGATATCATCGTATCAACTCTGAGATATCAATGCGCAAAAATAATCGAATCAGGCTTGACCGAGCCGATTCTGATATACCAATATCGCCATAAGATATTTCAGTCCAACATCGAGTGTCGCCTTTCATGCAGATCAAGGGTTTCACCGCTTGGCTCGTCGAGACCGAGCCCGGGCCAAAATTCATCTGGCGCGATGGGCTCCCCGGCTCGCATGGCGATATTCCGAAGGGCAGCAAGCCGCGCAAAGCGGTGCTGCGGATGGAGACCGACGAGGGCGATTTCGGCGTGCTCGAAATGGGCCGCGGCGATGCCGTCATGGATCTGGTGCGCCGCCGCTATCACCATTTCATCGGCGAAAACCCGCTGCTCACCGAGCGGATGTGGCACCTGATGTGGGAGATCGACCGCATCGAGGAAGTGCATATGCGGGCCTTCGGCATGCTCGACATGCTGTGCTGGGACATCAAGTCGAAGCGCGCGAACATGCCGCTGCACCAAATGCTTGGCGGCAATGACCGGCAGGTGCCGGCCTATGCCTCGACGGTGACCTTCCCGACGCTCGGCGAATACGAAAAGCACATCAAGCTGGCGCAGGACCTCGGCTTCAAGGCGTTCAAGCTGCACGCCTGGGGGGACGTGAAGCGCGACATCGAACTGTCCACGGCGCTGCGGAAATGGGCCGGCCCGGATGCCGATCTGATGTTCGACGGCTCGGCCGGCTGGGATTATGTCGAGGCGCTCGAATTCGGCAAGGCCATCCAGGACCTCGGCTTCCTCTGGTACGAGGAGCCGATGCGCGAGTTCTATCTCGGCGCCTATGCCAAGCTCGCCGACAAGCTCGATATTCCGATCCTCGGCGCCGAGACCTCGGACGGCATCCATTTCAACATGGCGACCTGGATCGAAGAGGGGGCGCTCGACATGGTGCGCGTCTCCACCTTCTACAAAGGCGGCTTTTCGGGCTCGATGAAGATCGCGCACCTGGCCGAAAGCTTTGGCATGCGGGCGCAGGTGCACGGCATGGGGCTGGAGAATGCCCAGCTGTGCGGCGCCATCCGCAACAACGACTATTACGAGCAGATCATCATGAACGAGAGCCAGATGCGCGGGCTCGCCAAGCTCGGGCCGCTGGCGGTCGTCGACGGCATGCTGACGGTCAGCGACCGGCCGGGGATCGGTTACGACTACGATTTTGCCGACCTCGACAAGCGGGCCGTCGCCAAGCTCGAGGTCACCGAACGGCAGTTCTGAATGCTCCGCGCAAGCGGGAATGCCGGCCGAAGGTGCCGGTGCAACGGGAGGACAGACTGATGAGGAATGGACTTGCCGGCAAATGGGCCGGGCTGTGCGGCGGCGTTGCCGTGGCGGTTGCGGCAACGGCGTTTGCCGCCGCCGCGGCCCTGGCGGCCGATCCGGTGACGATCAATGTCTGGTCGGACACCCCGCGCCTGCCGGCGTTCGCCGCCTACCAGAAGGCCCATCCGGACGTCAAACTCAAGGTCACGACGATCGCCCCCGAGCAATTGGTGGCCAAGATCCAGCTGGCGCTCAGGGCGCACAGCGAAATCCCCGACGTGATGTTCATGGCCGACGTCAACTATGCGGCGATGCTGTCGACGCGGCGCGCCGATTACCTGATGGACCTGACGGCGGCGGTGCCCAAGGCCACGCAGGACGAGTTCTATCCCAACGCCAACGTGCCATGCATGATCAACGGCAAGCTGATGTGCCTCCGGAACGACATGGCGCACATGATCATCTGGTACAACAAGCCCTTGCTCGACAAGCTCGGCGCCAAGGTACCGACCACCTGGGAAGAGTTCGAAAAGACCGGGGCGGACCTGGCCAAGCAGGGTTATATCGTCGGCTCGGGCACCGAGCCGGTACCGGTCATCAACATGCTGGTGTCGGATGGCTGCGATCTCGGCATTCCGGACCTCACCAAGGCCGACACCATCAAGATCGACCTCACCACCGACGCCTGCAAGCGGCCGGCGCAGATGATCGACAACATGCTGGCGAGCGGCGCGCTGTCGAAGGCGGGGCCGTTCGAGCCGGCGTTCATCAACGAGGCCAAGGCGGGTAAGCTCGCCATGATGTTGGGGCCGACCTGGTTTGCCGAATTCGTCATCAAGCCGACCTATGGCTGGGCGCCGAAACTGCTCGCCGCCGCGCTGCCGCCGAAATGGGACGACCAGCAGCAGCCCTCCACCTGGAGCTGGGGCGGGGGCACCTATGGCGGCTGGAAGGATACCAAGCATCCCAAGGAAGTGGTCGACATCCTGACCTGGGTCGCGACCAACGTAGATAGCCAGAAGGAAGCCGTCACCATGCCGGCCGACAAACCGGCCTCGATCGCCTGGGGCGCCAAGCTCAAGGCCGACGGCTACTATGCCAGCCCCGATGTGTTCGATATCGAGCTCAAGGCCGCCGATTACGGCAATCCCGGCTACGGCACGCTGCGCTTCAGCCCCGCTGACGCGGTGGCCAAGATCGTCACCCCGCAACTTGCCAATGGCAAGAAGCTCCTCGACCTGCTGCCCAGCCTGCAGCAGGAACTGATCAACGGCGCCAAGGTCGCGGGGTATCAGGTCGAGCCGTAGGCGTGGGGGCACGTTTGCCGGGGTGGGGGATCGGAAGAACCCCCACCCCATCCCACGCCACTGCCGTGGCCTTCTTCACTCAAATCGCTCCACCGGAGCGATTTGCCCCTTCGGGTCGCTTCGAATCCCCGCAAGGGGGAGGGAGACGAAGGAGACGCGGAGGCTGAAGTTAGTTTCGCGATTGGAACGGTAGCGGATGAGGGGTAGGGGGTGGCGGTAGCGGATGGCATTGCGGGGGGCGCCTTGCGGCGCGCGGCCCGGGGACGGCGGCGCGGCATCCTGGTGTCGTACCTGTTCCTGCTGCCCTATCTGGCGCTGCTGCTGATGTTCGGCGTGCTGCCGGTCTGCTACGCCTTCGGCCTCAGCTTCTTCGATACCATCGGCGGCACCTTCTGGTGGTTCACCAACTACGCCACCGCCTTCGCCGATTTCCGCCTGAGCGCGGCGATCCTCAACATTCTCGCCTATGTGGCGATCTGGGTGATCGGCACCGTCATCGGGGTGCTGGCGCTGTCGCTGATGCTGGATACGCTGCGGCGGCGGGTGGCGACGACCCTCCGGACGGTGTTCTTCCTGCCGGGCGCCATCACCTCGTCGGCCATCGTGGTGCTCTGGCTGTTCCTGCTCGATCCGCTGGTGAGCCCGTTCCAGCCGCTGTTTCACCTCGTCGGGTGGACGTCGCGGCAGAACGTCATTTCCGATGTCGGGTTTGCCGGCATCTTTGCGCTGATGAGCTATTTTTCCGGCTCCGGCGGCTGGATCGTGGTGTTCGGCGGGGCGCTCGCCAGCATTCCGGCCGAGCTGACCGAGGCGGCGCGGATCGATGGCGCCAATCGCTGGCAGATGGCGATGCAGATCAAGCTGCCGATCATCTGGCGCTCGGTGTCGCTGATGGCCATCCTGTGCTTTGCGGCGGGGCTGCAGATCTTCGTCGAGCCGCAATTGATGGAGCTGGCGGGGCTGCAATATTCGCGGCCCGACTGGTCGGTGAACCAGCTCGCCTTCAGCTACGCCTTCAGCATGGGCGATTTCGGCACCTCGGCGGCGCTCTCCACCATGCTGCTGACGGCCTCGATCGCCATCGCGCTGGTGATCATCTTCGCCACCAAATTCTACAAGCTGGACTAGCGATGCTGCCTCGATCCCGCGCCGTTTTTGCCCACCGAGTCGTTCCCGCGAACGCGGGAAACCCCGTTTCCCGGCAAGCCTGGGCGGCGCGGCCAAACAGAGATTCCCGCGTTCGCGGGAATGACTTGGTGGAACAGGCGACGGCGTCGACGGGGAGCGGCAGACCATGACCGCCCGCGCTGGCCGACCGCCGATCTCCATCGGGCGCCTGGCGGTGTTCGCGGTGCTGGCATTCGCCGTGATCTTTTATGGCGTGCCGCTGCTCTGGCTTTTCGTCGCCGGCACGCGTTCGCAGGCCTCGCTCTACAGCGGCAGCCCCTACGATATCGGCGACTGGGCGACGATGGCCAAGACGTGGTCGAACCTCACCACCTACAACAGCTTCGAAATGCTCAACTGGGCGGGCAATTCGGTCATCTACGCGGTGGGCGGGGTGGCGCTGTCGCTGCTGACGGCGATTCCGGCGGGCTATGTGCTGGCGCTCTACGAGTTCCCCGGCCGCAAGCTGCTGCTGGTGCTGACCCTGATCGCCATCATCACGCCGAGCTCGGCCATCGTGCTGCCGATCTTCCTCGAAATGACGCTGATCGGGCTCAACAACACCTATCTGGGGCTGATCCTCGCCACCGGTTTCTTCCCGTTCGGCGTCTATCTCGCCTATATCTACTACGCCTCCTCGATGCCGGCCGGGATCATGGATGCCGGCCAGATCGACGGCTGCAACCGCTTCCAGTTGTTCCTCTATATGGGATTGCCGCTGGCCGGGCCGCTGATCGCGCTGGTGGCGTTCTTCAGCTTCCTCGCCAATTGGAGCAATTACTTCCTCGCCTTCGTGCTGCTGTCGGACGACCACCTCTACAATCTGCCGGTGGGGCTCACGGCGCTGATCAGCGGCGCCGGCGCGCTCAACAATACGGCGGCGAGCGAAATTCCGATCAAGATGCCGGAGGCGATCCAGGCCTGTATCCTGGTGGTGGCGCCGGTGCTGGTCATCTTCCTCGTGTCGCAGCGCTTCGTGCGGGCCGGGCTGCTGTCGGGTGCGGAAAAGGGATGAGACGTGATCGGACAGGCCGGTGGTGGGGGCCGCAGGCACTGAGTGGGTGGCGGGTACCCCCACCCTTGATCCCCGGCCACTGCCGTGGCCTTCTTCACTCAAATCGCTCCACCGGAGCGATTTGCCCCTTCGGGTCGCTTCGAAGCCCCGCAAGGGGGAGGGAGACGAAGGAGCCACACACTTTTCTCCCCGGCTTACTGCTCGTCGGAAAAATATTCCGGGTGGGTGGCGCGGATGTGGTCGAGCTCGCGGACCACCGAGGTCAGGTGCCGGCGGATCGAGGCTTCGGCGCCGTCGGGGTCGCGGGCCTTGAGGCGATCCAGGATTTCCTGGTGTTCCTTGACCAGGCTGAACATGTGCTCCTCGCTGAGCAGCGACAGCCGCCGGACGCGATCCATGTGGAACTTGGCCTCGCGGACGTCGTCCCAGATCGATTCGAACCCCGCCGCCTTGGCGATCAGGGCGTGGAAGCGATCGTCGGACTGCATGAAGCTCTGGTCGTCGACGAGCCCGGCGAAGGTGCGCTGCAAGGCGATCTCGCGCTCCAGCAAGGCCTCGAGATCGGGCGCCAGGTGCTCGGCGGCCAGGCGGGCCAGCGGCCGTTCGAGCGCTTCGCGAATGAAGCGGGAGCGCTCGACGCGCTTGAGACTGAGCGGGGAGACCAGCGTGCCGCGCTGGGGGAAGATGTCGACGAGGCCGCGCCGGGCCAGCCGGGCGAAGGCCTCGCGCACGGGGGTGCGGCTGACGCCGAGCTCGGCGGCGAGCCGGGCCTCCGACAGCTCCTGGAACGGGCGCAGCTCCATGTCGAGGATCTGCGTCATCAGCCGATCGTAGATCTGGGTGGCGATCGAACCGCTGTCCTGCCGGTAGGGGTAGGTCCGCTCGGAGCGGCCGTCGATGACAAAGGGTGCCTTGCTCACGGGGCCCTCACTTGTTGTCGAGCTGCAGGCCGGCCATGAAATAGCGCCTGAGCAGGACGAAGAGCAGCACGGTGGGCACGCTCGAAATCAGCGTGGCGGTGATCACCACATTGGGGCCAAGGGTGGAGTAGGTGCCCTGCAGCGATTGCAGCGCCACCATGATGGAGCGCACCTCGATGCCGTTGGCCAGGATCGAGGAGAACAGCAAATCGTTCCAGATGAAGGTGAACTGCAGCAGGAACAGCGCCACCAGCGGCCCAAGGCTGTTGGGGACGATGATCGAGCGGAAGATGCGCCATTCGCTGGCCCCTTCCACCCGCGCCGCCTCGTCGATCTCGTGGCTGAGGCCGCCGAAGGAATTGCGCAGCACCAGCAGCGGGAAGGGGATGCAGACCGCGGTATAGAGCAGCACCATGCCGAGCCAGGAATTGGTGATGCCGAGCCGCTGATAGCCGAACAGCAGCGGCACCAGGTACATCTGGAACGGGAACAGCGTGCCGGTGAAGATCAGCATGAACCAGCCAGTGGCGCCGAGCAGCTTCAGCCGGGTCATGCCATAGGCGGCGGCGGCGGCGAAGAACACCGCGAGCGCCGCCCCGACCAGCCCGTAGGTCAGCGAGTTGAAGCCGGCCGAGGCAAGGTGGGCGATGTTCCACGCCTGCATCACGTTATCGATGAAGGGAGCAAGGGAATCGGGCAGTTCCAGCACGCCCTTCTGGGCGTATTCGGGCGTCGTCTTGAACACCGTGACGACGAGATAATAGAACGGCAGCAGGTAGATGATGGTCAGCAGGGCGATCGGCAGCACGATCCAGCCGCCGCCGCGACGGGCGTGCCGGCGTTCCCGTTCGATCAGGCCGGCGATGAATTTCGGGTCGGTGATATCGACCGCCATGAGGTTCCCCTACAGCCCTTGCAGTGTTGCGGAATCGCTCCGCAAGTCTCCGCTTCTAGCGGATGTTCCTTTCGACGCGCGACTGGATCCACGCCAGTGCGGCGCTCGCCACGATGACCATGAAGCCGAGCACCACCGCGACGGCCGAGCCATAGGCCCAGCCGCCATTGGAGAAGGATTCGTAGTACATGTAGACGGCGAGCGAGAGGGTGCGCTTGCCCGGATAATCGCTTGCCATCACCCACAGCAGGTCGAAGGTGGTGAAGCCGGCGGCAACATTGAGAATAGTGACCACCAGCACGGTCGGCAGCAGCAGCGGCCAGACGATGTGGCGGAAGATCTGGCCCGGCGAGGCGCCATCGACGCGGGCCGCCTCGATGGGGTCCTTCGGAATCGCGGCCAGCCCGAGCAGCAGCAGCACCATGGTGATGCCCACTGTCTGCCAGACGAAGGTGACGATCACCGCCGGGGTGACGGTATTGTCGTTGTAGAGCCAGCCGAAATCGAAGGGGTGGCCGGTCAGGCCGGAGACGATCGAGTTGATCACCCCATGCGGTGCGTAAACGTAATACCAGATGGCGCCGACCGCCGTGGGGGCCAGGACTTTCGGCAGGAAATAGAGGCTCTTGAAGGTTTCCTGGAAGGCGATGTTGCGCAGCAGCAGCGCGAGACCCAGCGCCACGGCGAGCGGCAGCACGATGGCCCCGACCACCCAGAAGGCGGTGTTGGTCAGCGCCTCGGAAAAGTAGGGCACCGCGAACAGGCGGGCGTAGTTGGAGCCGCCGGCGAATTTGTCGAGCCCGGTGAACTTCTGCCATTTGGTGAAGCTCAGGATGACGTTGACGACGACCGGCAGCAACAGGAACAGCCCGACCATCAGCACCGCCGGTGCGATGAACAGCCACGCCACCCGCGTCTGCTGCCAGGCGACGCGCCGCTCGCGGGCCCGCGCCTGTCCGAGCAGCTCGGGCGTCAGCAGCGATGGAGGGGCGGGGGCGGGCATGGGATTCTGCGGCTTCCTATAATGACGACGAAGAGCGATTCATCCGCCAGGTCATTCCCGCGAAAGCGGGAATCTCCGTTACCTGCAAACTCGGTCGGTGCCGACCCAAACAGGGATTCCCGCTTTCGCGGGAATGACCCGGTGAGTGGACAATGGAGTAGAGGCCAGCCGCACCGAGGCGTGGCTGGCGGGGGCGAAGACCGTTACTTGCTGGCCCAATAGTCGGCGTTGATCGCCTGCATCTGCTTCATCACCTTCTCGCCATTGTCCGGCGTCGGGTTCAGCATGAAGGAGCCCATCTGCGCCACGAGATCGCCCTGGATCTGGGACGGCACGGCTTCCCACCAGCGCACCAGCGCCCGCGGCTTGGCGGCGGCGACGAGGTCGTTGTCGGCCTTGATGATCTCGTTCGGCGGGGTGCCCTTGAGGTTGCCGTTATAGACCTGCACGGTGGAGCCCAGCGCGTTGGAGGCTTCCGGGCTCATCATGGCGGTGATCGCCTTGCCGAGGTCCGGGTTTGCATCGAGCGCCGCCTTGGAGACGACGATCGGCGAGGCCTCGACGATCACCGATTGCGGCACGTCGGGGGTGACGGACGGCATCAGGAAGGTCTTGAAGTCGACGCCCGGCTTCATCCCCATGGTGGCGAACTGGCCCGAGTGCCAGTCCCCGATGAGGAACATGGCGGCGCTGCCGTCGGCGAAGAACTTGGAATCGTCCTGCTCGCGCGGGTCGGTGAAATAGCCCTTCTTGTACATGTCGCCCCAGATCTGGAACGCCTTGTGCACTTCGGGGCCGTCATAGGCGGTCTTGTTGGAGGTCAGCCCGACGAAGGCGTCGGGGTTGGTGCCGAGCACCAGTTGCGAGAACCAGATGAACGGCATCCAGCCGCCCGAGGTCGGGGCATTGAACGGGGTGATGCCGGCGGCCTTGAGCTTGTCGCAGTCGGCCATCAGCTCGTCCCAGGTCTTGGGCGGGGCGCTGATGCCGGCCTTCTCGAAATCCTTGGTGTTGTAGAACACGACCCAGTTGGCGACGTTGAGCAGGATGCCGTAGGGCTTGCCGTCGACACTGACGAGATCCTTCTGAGCGGCGGAGAAATTGCCGTCCTTGATGGCCTGGTCCCAATAGGGGGTGAGGTCGGCGATGGCGCCGGTCGCGGCGAGGTCGGAGAGCTGCTGGCCGTTCCACCAGGTGAAGAAGGCCGGCACGTTGTTGCCGGCGATCGAGGTCTGCATGAACGCCTGGTACTTGTCGGTCGGGGTGATGTCCTGCAGCTTGATGGTCTGGCCGGAGGCCTTGCTGGCCTGGTCGGCGAGCTGGGTCATGCCGGCGTCCCAGGGGGTCTTGTCCGAATAGAGGCTGAGGTCGGCGGCGACGGCGCCCCCGACGGCAAAGATGGCCGCCGAGGCGACGGCCACCGCGGTGATGGATCTGAAGTGCGACATTTCTCTCTCCCGTTGACTTATGGACCGGCTAGCGCCGGATCGAGGTCTTACTTTCACTGTCGAACAGATGGGCGCGGGCCCCGTCGAGGCGGAATTTCACCACTTCGCCGGGCGGCACGACCCGCGGATGCTGCATGCGGGCGACGATCTCGGTGCCGCCCAATTCGGTGAACAGCAGGCTTTCGTTGCCGAGCATTTCGGAGAGGCCGACGGCGGCGTCGAAATCGACGCCAAGCGCCGGCCTGGTGCCGTGGCCTTCCGGCACCACGTCCTCGGGCCGGATGCCGAGCACCACCGGCGTGCCGGGGGGCGGCAGGTCGTAGAGGGCGGCATCGATCGGCACGATGAGGCCGCCTGCCGTCACGGTGCCGCTGTCGCCGACGACGGCATCGAGGAAGTTCATCGAGGGGGCGCCGATGAAGCCGGCGACGAACTGGTTGCGCGGCCGCTCGAACACGTCGAGCGGGCTGCCGATCTGCTCCACCCGGCCATCCTGCAGCACGACGATACGGTCGGCCAGCGTCATCGCCTCGACCTGGTCGTGGGTGACGAACACCACGGTGGCGCCGAGCTGGCGCTGCAGGCGCTTGATCTCGAGGCGGGTCTGGGTCCGGAGCTTGGCGTCGAGGTTGGATAGCGGCTCGTCGAACAGGAACACTTCGGGCTCGCGCACCATGGCGCGACCGATGGCGACGCGCTGGCGCTGCCCGCCCGACAGCTGCGAGGGGCGGCGGTCGAGATAGGGGTCGAGCCCGAGCAGGCGGGCCGCATCGCCGCGCCGGCGCTCGATCTCCGGCTTGGGGACGCCGGTGATCCTGAGGCCGAAGCTCAGATTGCCGTTGACGCTCATGTGCGGATAGAGCGCGTAACTCTGGAACACCATGGCGATGCCGCGCTCGCGCGACGGCAGGTCGTTGACCAGCCGGTCGTTGATCTTGAGCTCGCCGTAGGAGATCGTCTCGAGCCCGGCGATCATCCTGAGGATGGTGGACTTGCCGCAACCGGAAGGTCCGACCAGCACCACGAAGGTACCGTCGTCGATGTCGAGATCGACGCCCTTGATGGCGACGAAGTCGCCGTAGACCTTGACGATATCCCTGAGGGTAACAGTTGCCATGCGCGCTCCCTCAAACCGCCGCCGGATCGGCGTAGCGCATCTCGGGCTGGATCGAATACCAGTCGGGACGGCGGGGATCGCGATCGTAGGTCTAGCCGCCGACCTTGCGGTAATAGTCGGCGTAGTGGGCGAGCTTGTCGCGGTCGACCTCGACGCCGAGCCCGGGCCCCGTGGGCAGGGCGATGGCGCCGTCGACGTATTTGAGCTTGCCGCCGACGATGATGTCATCGAGCAGATGATGGTAGTGGGCGTCGGCGGCGAAGCCCAGATTGGGCAAGGCGGCGCCGAGGTGCAGCATCGAGGCGAGCTGGATGCCGAGCTCGCCCGAGGAATGGACGCTGGCGCCGAACTGGAAGGTTTCGAGCACCTGGCCGGCCTTGTAGGCCTGGCGGAGGCCGCCCCAGAAGGTGGTGTCGAGCAGGATTACATCCACCGCATCGTGCTTGATGCACTGGGCGAGCTGTTCGAAATTCACCACGACGGTATTGGTGGCGGTGGGGATCGAGATGCGCTCGCGCACCCGCCGCATGCCTTCGAGGCCGAAGCAGGGGTCCTCGAAATAGTCGTTGCGGATGTGGGCGATCTGGCTCGCCACCCAGATCGATTCCTCGACCGACCAGACGCTGTTGGGGTCGAGCCGGAAACGGTCGCCGGGGAAGGCGTCGGCGAGGGCGGAAAACACCTCGACGTCGTGCTCGGGAGCGAACACTCCCCCCTTGAGCTTGTGCGTCTTGAAGCCGTTGAGGCGCTTCTGGCGCTTCGCCTCGGCGACGACGGCCTCGGCGGTGAACTCGTCGCCGAAGCCGTTCTCGGGGCTGGCGTAGCGATAGAACAGATAGCTGGCGAACGGGATGGTTTCCCGCACCGCTCCGCCGAGCAGGTCGCAGGCGCGAATGCCGAGGGCCTTGCCGGCAACGTCGATGCAGGCCATTTCGAGCGCCGCGTGCACCTGCATGCGCGAATTGTAGAGGCTGGCCACCGGATTCATGATCTTCCAGCGCAACTGCTCGAGCTGCAGCGGATCGTGGCCCTTGAGATAGGGCAGGAGGCCGCGCACGGAATTCTCCGCCGTCTCGCCGCCGCCGCCGAGTTCCCCCCAGCCGGAAAGCCCCTCGTCGGTGACGATTTCGACGATGGTGCGCACGAACCGCCCCCAATGGGCGCCGGCCGCGTGGCGCAGCGGCGCCTCGAGCGGCATGGCGACGGTGGTGGCCTTGATGTCGACGATTTTCATGCCGGCTGGTCTTCCGTCTTCGGCGCGCCCGGGATGCGCGACATCAGCCCGCCATCGACCCGCACCGTCTCGCCGGTCATGAACGACGCCTTGTCGGAGAGCAGGAAGGCGACCACGTTGGCGACCTCTTCCGGCCGGGCGCGCCGGCCGAGGGGGTGCATGGCGTCGATCTCGCGGTTGAGGGCGTCGGGGTGGGGATCGAGCGCGATGGCGTCGCGCAGCATCGGGGTGTCGACGGAGCCGGGTGCGACGCCAAGCACGCGCACGCCGTGCTCGGCTTCGTCCATCGCCATGCCGGTGACCAGGCCAATCATGCCGTGCT